>JFJP01039543.1_pt1 | contig 16029 bp, 12 predicted proteins | sample 431651 | NCBI WGS metagenome assembly JFJP01 (sample SAMN02602958, study PRJNA72255) | Microbial mat metagenome, whole genome shotgun sequencing project. | biome: fresh water; feature: sink hole; material: water; isolation source: purple microbial (photo- and chemosynthetic) mats found in... | reverse complement strand
AAAGTGTTTTCTTCATTTCTTGTTTTCTTGTTTGTAAATTAGGCAACAAAGATATTGTTTTTTTGCACAAATACAGTATATATGTGCAAAATAAAATAGCAAACTATTTATTATACTAAGTATTCTTTTTTCATTCTAAAATAAAGTGTTAGCAAAATGTGTCACACTTATATGACAATATAATCAATCAAGACAATGTTTCGGATAAAAAATGCTCTAATTGCTCGGGCTTAACATTTACTGTAAGTTGACCATTTATGGCCCACGAAATATGTCCAGTCTCCTCAGAAATTACAATGGCTATAGCGTCAGAATGTTCGGTTATTCCTAGTGCTGCCCTATGCCTTAATCCCATACGCTTGGGAATAGATTGGTTTTTAGAAACAGGCAAAATGCAGGCCGCAGCAGCCAACTGACGGTGCGAAACTATCAAAGCACCATCGTGTAATGGGTTATTTTTAAAAAAAATACATTCAATTAAACGGGAGTTGATGGATGAATTGATATGCTCGCCAGACTGGGTGTAAAAATCTAAATCGTTAGAGCGTGTAATTATAATTAAACCACCTGTAGTACTTTTGGCCAAATTTCTACAAGCTAGGACAATCTGTACCAAATCAAAATCATTGTTATCTTTTTCTATCGTATTACTACCAAAAAATCGTTTAATATTATTGTAAAAATTCCATTCTTTTGTTGTACCGATACGAGAAAAGAATCTCCTAATTTCATCCTGAAAAAGAACAATGAGACCAAAAGCACCAACACTTACCACCCTATCGAAGATACCCCCCAACAGTTCCATTTTAAACACATAAGAAACTAAAAACCAGCAGATAATAAAAGCTAGTATCCCTAAAAAGATATTAACTGCTCCACTTCTATTCAGAAGTTTAAACATTTGGTACAATAAAATGGCTACTAGAAAAATATCTACTATATCTTTTAATCCTATTTGAAATCCCATAAAAAAATTTTTAGCGTTTACATTGAATCAAAAGAAATATCATTATATTGATGAAAAAGTAAAATGGCCTCTACTGCAGGCTTTACATCGTGTACTCTCAAAATGCTAGCACCTCCTATTAAAGCCAGCATATTGGCTGCGGTAGTAGCGTTTAATGCCTCTGTTGGGTTTATTTTCAGCGATTTATACAGCATGGATTTACGAGAAATTCCAGCCAACAAAGGAGCATTGATAGTATCAAAATAAGACAACTTTCTTAAGATCTCAAAATTATGTTTTGTTGTTTTAGCAAATCCAAAGCCTGGGTCTATAATCACATCGTTAACACCAAGCAATCGAAGTTGTGTTAATCTTTTTTCTAGGAATAAGATTACTTCCGAAACAACATGTTTGTAATCTTCCTGCTGATGCATAGTTTGCAGTACGCCACGAAAATGAGTTAAAACATATGCAGGTTTTAAATCGGCGATAGTCTCAAACATGAAAGGGTCGAGAGTGCCACCACTAATATCATTTACAATAGCTATAGGGAAATTTTTTGCTACTTGCCTCACTACACTTGAACGAAAAGTATCTAAAGAAATTATAGCATCAGGATATTTTTTAAGTATGATCAGAAGTGCTTCCGAAACTCTTCTTATTTCCTCATCTGGAGCTACATCTTTAGAATTGGGTCGGGTAGAATAGCCACCTACATCAATTATTTTACCGCCATCTATAATTATTTTATCTACACATTGCATTATGCCTTTATTTGTAGTAAAACTATTGCCGTTGAAAAAAGAATCAGGAGTTGCATTGACAATGCCCATAACAATTGGTAAAGACAGATCTATCAATTTATTGTTCAACTTAATTTGAATTGGATGAATGGGCATAGAAACGTTGTTTTGGGTTCGACATGCAAATATAGCAAATTATAGCGATTTAAGTGTAAAAAGGATGAAAAAATGAAATTTATATTTAAAAATATACTATTTTAGAGATAATGAAGTTATTAGAAAAGGAAAAAAACTCACTTAATTGAAAAAAAAAAAATACCATTTGTTCTATTTCAGAGAAAAAAATACTATTTTTGCAACTCCATAATTAAAATTCATTGTTTTATTACATATCAAAATTTTATGAAATCAAAAACTATAGTTAAATTATCTTCATTGTTTTTGCTAATAACAATGGTAAGCTGCTCGTCCCAGTCTGGTTCTCAGGGAGTTTCAAGCCTTACTGGTTGGAAGTATAATGATAAAAAAGGAACTGGTTTTACAGTTAAAGAAAACTTTATCATTGAGGTGCCAATAGGTATGGTCGAAATTGAGGGTGGATCATTTACAATCGGCGAAAAGGGTGAGTTTGTTACAGCAGGTCGCGATAATAAACAACGTAGAATAACTGTAAGTTCATTTTACATGGATGAATTTGAAGTCAGAAATCTTGATTGGCGTGAATATACAAATTGGATGCAAGTCGTTTTTGGAAAGACATTGCCAAAATTGGTAGCTAAATCTCAGCCCGACGGAAAAGTATGGCGTGAAGAATTGGCATATAACGAGCCTTATTTACAAAATTATTTTTCTCACCCAGCATTCGATTATTACCCTGTAGTGGGGGTAAGTTGGGAGCAAGCTATGGATTTTTGTACCTGGCGTACAGACCGTGTTAATGAGTTGGCTTTAATTAATGCAGGAATCATTTTACCACCTGATTTTAAGAATATCCCCAATCAGTCCGACTCTATTGCCAGTGCTTTTGTATTTAACACACAAAAATATTTGCTTCAAGGTGATTACAATCCTAAAGCGGGGAAAAGAGCTATGACAAATTTGAATGATTCTGTAAGGAAAGTGGACATGTCAGACGGAATACTATACCCTGAATACCGTTTACCAACAGAGGCCGAATGGGAGTTTGCTGCTTATGCAATTATTTCAGGCAAAGACGGAATGGTTCCAGAAGGCCGAATTTATCCTTGGTCTGGGTCTCAAGCGCGAATAACAGACAAAGCTGATTTAGGCAAAATGCAGGCAAATTTTGTAAGAGGACGTGGCGATATGATGGGAACATCGGGCAGTTTGAACGATAATGCTACTATTACCGCTCCTGTAGATGCTTATTTTCCAAACGATTTTGGCTTGTTTAACATGTCTGGAAATGTAAATGAATGGGTATTGGATGTTTATCGTGCTACTACTTTTGATGACATGGCTGAATACAACTCTTTTAGAGGGAATAAATACCTAAATCCTGTAGTTGCAAAAACAGATGAAACAGGCCACAACATATATGCTTTAGATGAAATTGGACGAATCAAAATGGATGTAACTAAAGAAGATGATGTGCGCGATTATAAAGATGGCGATGCTGCTTCTCGATTGCCTAGTGACTTTACACAATTTGGTGACTCTGCAGAGTTAAATGATTTGATAAATAGTGGAAAAAAAATAGATATTACTGACATATTGCGCCCAAGAATTACAAATAAAACACGCGTTTATAAAGGTGGTTCATGGAAAGACCGTATTTATTGGCTCAATCCGTCAACACGTAGATATTTGGATGAAGATAAATCGAGCAATGATATTGGCTTCCGTTGTGCCATGAGCATGATTGGCGATATAGGTCAATAATTGAAACGCATTGAATTGTTTGAACTTCAGAAAAAAACACTCGTTCATTTAGAGCAAGTGTTTTTTTGTGTATTTATCAGATTTAAAATTCAGTAAAATAGCACTTTACATTCTACAAACAAAAATATAAACAAAAACATAACATCTACTCAAAAGTCAATATGATAAAGAGAACCATAATTGTTGATGCACTTAAACGTTCGGATTTTGGTGCGCAAGTAAATATAAAGGGTTGGGTTAGAACTCGTAGAGGAAATAAAAACGTTAGCTTTATAGCTTTAAACGATGGCTCCACTATACATAATATTCAATTGGTGGTAGATAATGAGAAATTCGGTGACGATTTTTTAAAACCCATTACTACAGGCGCATGCTTAAGCGTTACTGGTAAACTGGTCGAATCAGTTGGTCAAGAACAAACTGTAGAAATACATGCTGATGAGATTCTCATTTATGGTACTGCCGACTCTGAAACATATCCGTTACAAAAGAAGGGTCATACAATGGAGTTTTTAAGAGAAATTGCCCATCTCAGACCACGCACAAATACTTTTGGTGCTATTTTCCGCATTCGGCATCACATGGCTATGGCCATTCATTCTTTCTTTCACCAACGAGGGTTCTTTTATTTCCATACACCCATTATTACTGCTTCCGATTGCGAAGGTGCAGGTCAAATGTTTCAGGTTACAACCATGAACTTGTATGACCTTAAGAAAGATGAGGCGGGAGCAATTGACTATAGTAATGATTTTTTTGGGAAACAAGCCAGCTTAACCGTTTCGGGACAGCTAGAAGGTGAATTGGCAGCAATGGCAATGGGTGCAATTTATACTTTTGGCCCTACATTTAGAGCCGAAAACTCGAATACTCCTCGCCATTTATCGGAATTTTGGATGATAGAACCTGAAGTGGCATTCAATGAAATTGAGGAAAACATGCAATTGGCTCAGGACTTTATTCAGTATTGTGTCAAATGGGCATTGGATAATTGTAAAAGCGATTTGGATTTTCTTAGCAAAATGTATGACAAAGAATTGATTGAACGTCTTAATTCTGTTGTGGCCGACGATTTTATTCGCTTAACCTACACAAAAGGGGTTGAAATTTTGGAGGCGGCAATCGCTAAAGGTCATAAGTTTGAATTTCCTGTAGGCTGGGGCACAGATTTGCAATCTGAGCACGAACGCTATCTGGTAGAAAAACATTTCAAAAAGCCCGTAATTTTAACAGATTATCCTAAGGAAATCAAATCGTTTTACATGAAACAAAACGATGATGGAAAAACGGTGAGAGCAATGGATGTTTTATTCCCAAAAATTGGCGAAATAATTGGTGGTTCTCAACGTGAAGAGGATTATGATAAACTGAAAAACAGGGCTGACGAAATGGGTGTTCCCACTAAGGATATTTGGTGGTACTTAGATACACGACGATTTGGAACTGCACCTCATGCGGGCTTTGGGCTTGGGTTTGAGCGCTTACTACTTTTTGTAACGGGTATGACCAATATAAGAGATGTAATACCATTTCCACGTACTCCAAAAAATGCTGAGTTTTAAATTTCCCTGTTTTTCACATACACTCACAGCAAACACAGCAAGAAAAACAATTACTAATTGGATTCTTTTTCGTGGTTTGATAAACAAAAACGAAACCAGTTGGTTGTATTAAATAACTATAATTAAATCTCTCTATATTAGCATGGATAAAAACACAATTAACGAAATGGACAATGTTGTAGTTCGTTTCTCTGGAGACTCTGGCGATGGAATGCAACTTACTGGCACACTATTTTCAAACTTATCAGCAATACTAGGAAATGAAATATCCACTTTCCCAGACTTTCCATCGGAAATTCGGGCTCCATTGGGTACTTTAGGTGGGGTTTCGGGTTTTCAGGTACACCTTGGATCAAGCAAAATATATACGCCAGGTGATGACGCAGATGTATTGGTAGCAATGAATCCTGCAGCATTAAAAGTAAATATAAAAAGCATAAAAAAAACTGGTATTATTATTTTTGATACCGATTCTTTTGAAAAGTCAGATTTAGCCAAAGCTGAACTCCTTACTGATAATCCTTTTGAGGAGTTGGGTGTTTCTGATGCTACTCAACTGATTCCAGTGGCCCTTTCTAGCTTAACACAAAAAAGTTTGGAAGGTTTTGGTTTTGATAATAAAACCATTTTACGCAGTAAGAACATGTTTTCGTTGGGATTGATTTGTTGGTTGTTCAATCGTCCAATAGATAAAGCCATTCACTTTTTGGAAAACAAATTTGGAAAAAAGCCCGACATTTTACATGCGAATATAAAAGTATTGACAGATGGTTTTAATTACGGAAATAATCTGCACTTGACAGTTTCAACCTTTCAAGTTGACAAATCACACGACACTCCAAAAGGTAATTATACTAGTATTAGCGGTAACAAAGCCGCAGCTTGGGGCCTAATAGCTGCATCTCAAAAATCGGGATTGGAATTATTTTTAGGTAGTTACCCTATTACTCCAGCTACCGATATAATGCAAGAACTAGCTTTGCGAAAAGACATGGGCGTAAAAGTGGTTCAGGCAGAAGATGAAATAGCAGGAGTTACCTCAGCTTTAGGAGCTTCTTTTGCCGGAAGTTTGGCGGCTACTACCACTTCGGGCCCTGGTTTGGCACTAAAAGCCGAAGCTATTGGGCTTGCTGTAATGGCTGAGCTACCCTTGGTAATAATAGATGTGATGCGCGGTGGTCCTTCTACTGGTCTTCCTACTAAAACAGAGCAAACCGACTTATTGCAAGCACTTTATGGTCGAAATGGTGAGAGCCCTGTGGTAGTAATGGCTGCAAGTACGCCTGACAATTGTTTCCATTTTGCTTATATGGCTTCAAAAATTGCACTCGAATATATGACTCCGGTTATTTTATTAACTGATGCTTTTATTGGGAATGGTACTTCGCTATGGAAACTTCCAACTTTGGCCGAAATGCCAGAAATTAATCCCCCTTACGCAAGTTCCGAAATGACGGATTACAGAGTGACCACACGCAATGAAGCAACTAAGGTAAGATACTGGAGCGTGCCTGGAACTGAAGGTTTAGGACATAGAAATGGTGGATTGGAAAAAGATTATTTTACGGGTACTATTTCGACGGATCCCAAAAACCATGAGAAAATGGTAGAAACCCGCATGCAAAAAGTAAACAATGTGTCCCAAATTATTCCCGAGTTGAAAGTAGAAGGCAATGAAAATGCTGAATTACTCGTTATTGGCTGGGGTGGCACCCAGGGGCATTTAATGACTGCGGTAAATTCAATAAATAAAAAAGGTGGAAAAATAGCGTTGGCTCATTTCAACTATATCAATCCCTTGCCAAAAAATGCCATTGAGGTAATTAAATCTTATAAAAAAGTAGTGGTGTGCGAATTAAATAGCGGCCAATTTGCTACTTTTTTAAGATCTGAAGTATCGGGGGTAGAATTTTTGCAATACAATAAAGTTCAAGGTCAACCTTTTACTGCCGCAGAATTGGAAGAACACTTCAGCAAACTTTAAAGACTATCAAAGCAAATTTCGAATTGTATTTATTTGACTTTTAATACATCTATCAATTATGATAAACGCAGAACCAACAACAATAAAATACGTAGCAAAAGACTTTAAAAGTGACCAATATGTGCGTTGGTGTCCTGGATGCGGCGATTATGCTGTGCTCAATTCCCTCCAAAAAGTAATGGCCGACTTGGGCGTACCCCCACATCAAACCGCTGTCATTTCGGGCATAGGCTGTTCATCGCGGTTGCCATATTACATTAGTGGATATGGATTTCATTCTATACACGGACGAGGAGCCGCTGTAGCCACGGGCGTAAAGGTAGCTAATCCAAAGCTCTCTGTATGGCAAATTACAGGGGACGGAGATTGTTTGGCTATTGGAGGTAACCACTTTATTCACAGCGTACGACGCAATGTGGATATTAATGTTCTATTGTTCAATAATCAAATTTATGGCTTAACAAAAGGACAATACTCGCCTACAACCAAAAAAGGGTTTGTAACAAAATCGTCACCTTTTGGAACTGTGGAACGCCCTTTTCGCCCAGTAGAGCTTACTTTTGGTGCTAGAGGCACTTTTTTTGCACGCCTACTTGATGTGGATTTAAAAAACTCACAAACTTCAATTATGGCTGCCGCGCAACATAAAGGGACTTCTGTAGTGGAATGCCTAGTGAACTGCGTTATTTTCAACGATGGTGCACATGGATACTTGGCGGAAAAAGAAAATCGTGCCGATAGATTAATTATGTTGGAGCACGGCAAACCCATGATTTTTGGAAAAGAAATGAACAAAGGATTGATGCTTGAAGGGTTTAATCTGAAAGTGGTTACCATTGGAAAAAATGGCATTACCGATAAAGATATTATGGTACATGATGCCACAAATGAAGATTCAACTTTACAATTGAAATTAGCCATGATGGAAGGTCCTGAAATGCCTATTGCAATGGGTGTAATACGCGATGTGGTAGAAGAAACTTACGATTATGCAGTGGAAAAACAAATAGCTGATGTACAAGCCAAATCGAAAATTAAAACCTTTGATGATTTGATTGCTACTTGTGAGCATTGGGAAATGTAAGAGGAACTATTTAGTTTTAAATAAAATAATAAACCGGTATAGGCTAAGGCTGGTATCGGTTTTTTTTATCAATACAAAAAATGAAAAATCTAATTCTGGCAGTAGGACTCTTATTTTCCGTTTCAATTTTTTCACAAACTGCCGATGATAAGGTTTATTTAGTTAAGGTAGGTGATGTTGCACCTAATTTTATAATGAAACTGACTGATGGAAAAACGGTGATGCTTTCGGACTTGAAAGGGAAAGTGGTTATGCTACAGTTTACCGCTAGTTGGTGCGGTGTTTGCCGAAAGGAAATGCCTTTTATTGAAAAGGATATTTGGCAGAAACATAAAATGAACCCAAATTTTGCAATACTAGCTATCGACCGTGACGAGCCACTTGAGACCGTGCAGAAATTTGCACTGTCCATCCCCATCACTTACCCTATTGGCTTAGACCCCAAAGCCGATATTTTTGCACTTTACGCCAAACGAGAATCGGGAATTACCCGCAATGTTATTATTGACAAAACGGGTAAGATTGTACTGCTTACTCGTTTATTTAATATGGAGGAGTTTAAGAGAATGACAGATTTGATAGATTTGCTTTTGAAGTGATTTTTAAAATCAATATCCACAACTACATCTTTTTTTTTTGATTTGTTAGACCAAAATATGCAACTATAGCACCTTAAAACAGTTTAGTTTTTTGGGAGTATTTCCCACCAGTGTTTGTAAAAATGAATAAGGTTTGGCATTGGGTGCAAAAAAAACACTTGTATAAATAAATCAAAAGCGTGCATTAATAATTTTGAACGAATTGATAAATTAGACAATGTGTCGTTGTATTATTGCAAATGCAAAACATGCTAATTTAGAAATAGTGATCATTATTTTTTATAAAAAAGGACTAGCTATTTTGAAAAGTAGTAGCATTGTGGATTGCAAGAGTATTGAAAATATCAGAATAACTATATTGTTTTTAGATGAAATCTAAAAATTGACACACAGCTAACATATTGACAATGTATTAATTGCAATATCTCAATTTGAAGAATCAATTACAAGGCTAGTCTATTTTTTATCAAGAGTTATATTGCATATTAAATTAAAGTCGATATTAATCCACTCGCTCACCTTTACCAATCCCATCATCCTCACTGGAGCTTCAAGTCCAAAATCGTGAATATTGATACTTTTATTCCCACTGATAGTATATAAATCGCCTGAACGTGTGGCATTAATTGGAATCATATATTGCTTGCTTACTCCTGTGATTGTAAAACTTACATAAGCTTTGGATGTTATAGATTCGTCTTTTTCAAATGCAAAGGATTCAATGTAGTTAAACTCCACATTTACATTAGGATGCTGATTTGCTTTTAATAAATCTAAGAACCCAATTAATGCTATTTCATTGTTGGAACTAAATTTTTTGACCGCAACAGACAACTTATTTTCACTCAGCTGTACTTTGTCTTTTAATTGAATAATTTTAACTATCTGTGCTTTTCTTATCAATTTATCCCCATTTTGATAAAGCGAAAAGTTCAATAAATTTGTTGATCCATTAATCACAATCGAGCTATTTTTAAGCAAATCAATTGCTACAATGTGCTGGGCATGCACTGGAGCAATTAAATATAATAACAAATAGGTGCTTAAGAGTACGACGATTTTTTTCATAGAGCAAATATAGGATAACTTTTCAAAAAAGACTGGCTAGAAAGACTCTTAACGGTTCTTTTGATTTATAAGAAAAGAATAGAAACCAACTATTGCTTCAAATACTAACACCACCATTCAATATGCTTTATGCTGCATTTGAATAGTCAGAATTCTGATTAGTATATTCCAATTTATCCATCACGTTTTTGAAATTAAGATAATGTATTAAAATACATTTTTAAAGAAATAATTCCTCAAATATATTACAAATATAATACTGTTATCACTTTGGTAAGTTTATTTTTGTATCTTTTATTTTCATTGTAAATAATAAACATATCTGAATAAATACAATAAGAACATATTTACTTGATTTTCAACATTATCAAATCAAATTACACTTTAGGTAAATAAAGGGAATGCATTGTAAATCAATGGCACGTTATAAAAACGGCTATTATAATTATTGATAACTCAATAATATGGTTAAATTTACAGTGATTTATACTATAAAAAATCAATGCGCCTCCAACCAGTTGCCTCCTACACCACAATCAGCAATCAGCGGCACTTGCAGTTGAATTGCATTTTCCATTTCTTCTACTACTGCTTTACGTACTGCATCTATTTCAGTTGTTGGTACAGTGAAGTTTAACTCATCGTGCACTTGCATGGTCATTTTGGCTTGCAGCTTTTCTGTAACCAGTCTTTTTTGTATTTTCACCATGGCAATTTTTATAATGTCGGCAGCCGTTCCTTGTATTGGAGCGTTTATGGCATTGCGTTCGGCAAAACCCCTAACAACATTATTTTGCGAATTAATATCTGCCAAAAATCGTTTCCTTCCAAGTAAAGTTTCTACATACCCCATTTCTTTGGCACGCTGAATGCTGGCATCCATGTATTTTTTCACACCTGGATAGGTGGAAAAATAGCCGTCTATCAATTCCTTGGCCTCTGCTCTTGGTACGCCCAATCGATCGGAAAGTCCAAAAACCGAGATTCCATAAATAATACCAAAGTTGGCCGTTTTGGCTTTTCGACGCATATCGGACGTAACTTCCTCCAACGGAATTTTGTATATTTTTGCAGCCGTAGCTGTATGAATATCCAATCCGCTGTTAAATGCATCCATCATATTTTCGTCGCCACTGAGGTGCGCCATAATACGGAGTTCAATTTGCGAATAGTCGGCACTAAGGAAAACACTGTCGGAGTCGGGTATAAAAGCTTTGCGAATTTCCTTGCCTTGCGCATCGCGTATCGGAATATTCTGCAAGTTGGGATTGGTAGAACTCAACCGTCCAGTAGAAGTAACAGTTTGATTGAATGACGTGTGCACTTTTCCAGTTTTTGGATTAATCAATTGCGGAAGGGCATCTATATATGTGCTTAGCAGTTTTTTTAAACCACGATAATCGAGGATTTTTCCAATAATGGGATGTTTAGATTGCAATTTTTCCAATACATCTTCGGCTGTAGAGTATTGTCCGGTTTTAGTTTTCTTGGCTTTGTCGTCCAATCCCAATCTTACAAATAAAACTTCGCCAACCTGCATTGGTGAACTTACATTGAAATCTATACCCGCTATTTGGTGAATTTCTTTTTCCAACTTCAGTACTTCTTCAGTCAAAATCAGGGAACTTTGTGCCAATGCCTCGCTGTCAATTCTAACTCCTGTTCTTTCCATAGTAGCGAGCACTTGCATAAGCGGCATTTCAATGTCGTAGAAAAGTTTGTCGAGCCCGTTGGCTAATAACTCTTTTTCTAGAATTTGCTTCAATTGAAATGTCACATCTGCATCTTCGGCAGCATAATCGCACAGTCTGTTAATTTCTACAGTACGTATACTTGCTTGATTTTTCCCTTTAGCTCCCACAATATCTGCGTAATGAATGGTGCGGTATTTCAGATAAATTTCCGCCAAATAATCCATGCCATGTCGCAGCTCAGGCTGCAATAAATAATGCGCTATCATGGTATCGAAAAGTTTACCTTTCAGTTCAAAACCATATTGTGCCAACATGAGTAAATCATATTTTATGTTTTGCCCAATTTTTTCGATGTGTTCGCTTTGAAAAAACGCTTTAAATTCCTTCAATATTTCCGTTGCTTCATTTCTATCGGCAGGCAGCGACACATAATACGCCTCACCTTGTGCAAAACAAAATGACAGACCCACCAAATCGTCTGTAAATACATCAAGCCCAGTAGTTTCGGTGTCAAAACAAACCGATTTTTGAATGAAAAGTTTTGAAATCAAATCCGAGCGTTTGATTTTTGAATCCACCAAATGATATTGATGCTGCACATCGGCAATTGTTTTCAAGCCATTGGTTTGCAATGGCTTATTCTCCTCAATGGTAACTTGTGGAGCAACTACAGGCTTTACTTCTGCTTCAGGAGTTGACTCTACAGGCTCGTCAAAAAGTGACATTTGAGCAGTTGGTTTCTTCTTCGCGAAACCAATAGCAGGAAGGGATGAATCCGGCGGAAGGGACGTAAAAGGTGTTGCGCCCAACTTGGCCGACATGGTTCTAAACTCTAGCATGTCGAACAAATCACGCAATGCCTGTTCGTTTCGTGGCTCCAAAACCAGACTATTTTCATCAAAGGTAATGGGGACATCAATTTTTATTGTGGCCAAAAACCGCGAGAAAATTATTTGCTCTTTGTTGGCTTCGATTTTTGTTTTCAAAGCCCCTTTTAGTTCATCAGTCCGTGTTAATAACACATCAATGCTCCCAAACTCCTGTAATAGTTTCACGGCTGTTTTTTCACCCACTCCTGGACATCCCGGAATATTATCGGAGGCATCTCCCATTAGTCCGAGCAAATCTATCACTTGCTCATGACTCTGTAAATCGTATTTGGCTTTTATTTCATCTGGTCCCATTATTTCAAAACCGCCAGTATGTTTGGGGCGATACATGAAAATATGCTCGGACACCAACTGTCCGTAATCTTTATCGGGCGTGAGCATATACACCTCAAAACCTTCCTTCTCGGCCAGTTTTGCCATAGTACCAATTACATCATCGGCCTCGTAGCCAGGCACTTCGAGCACAGGAATATTGTATGCCCGCACCAAATCTTTGATAATGGGCACTGCCAAGCGAATATCTTCGGGGGTAGCTTCGCGCTGCGCTTTGTAAAGTTCGTAAGCGTCATGGCGAAAAGTATTTCCTTTGGGATCAAAAGCCACTGCAATATGTGTCGGCTTTTCGCGTTTCAATACATCGCCCCTTGGAGTTCACACGCGGATTACGAATAAATGCATAATAGGCGCGATAAATGATGGCATAAGCATCAAATAGAAAAAGTTTTTTCATGTTTTTATTATATGACTAATGACAAATGTCACAGGTCAAAAGACTTAATATGAAAGTTTAATTGAGAAGATAACAGGCCAAAAAGCTGTATTTGAGTTACTTTTATTTTTGACTTTAGACCTTCGTCCATTGACCTTTGACTTTAGACCTTCGACAGTTGTCCGAATTTGGCTGTAAAAGTAATTAAAAATCATGCAGAAATAGATACAATATACCAAACAAACGGCAAAATTGTTTACTTTTGCGTTTCGTACCAATTTTTTTGTTCATAATGAATTTTATCGACAACATAAAAAAGCCCATAATTGCAGAAATGCAATTGTTTGCCAACACTTTTAAGGAAGCGCTTAAGACAGACAACAGTTTGCTTTTGAGCGTAAATGAATATGTACTTCAAAAAAGCGGAAAACAATTGCGCCCCATGATAGTGTTGCTCTCTGCCAAAATGTGTGGGGTGATAAACCTTGCGTCAATTAATGCAGCGCTTTCTTTGGAATTGTTGCATACAGCCACTTTAATACACGACGATGTAGTGGATGACACCCTTGAACGACGTGGAAAACCATCTGTAAATGCAAAATGGACCAATAAAATAGCCGTGCTTTCTGGCGATTACATTTTCGCCAAATCGCTGGAATGTGGCACTAACACGGATAGTTTGGCTGTGATGAAATCGATTTCGGAAATGGGCAAACAGCTTTCGGACGGAGAACTGCTGCAATTGGAAAACAATACAATTTCAGACGCTTCGGAAGAGAATTATTTTACGATTATTCGCAAAAAAACAGCTTTACTTTTTGCTACTTGCGCCGAAGTAGGTGGTATTTCGGTAAATGCCTCTGTTGAGCAGCTGCAACATTTACGAAATTTTGGCGAGTACATGGGTCTTTGTTTTCAGATAAAAGACGATGTTTTTGATTATTTCGATGACATTGAAATTGGCAAACCAACAGGCAATGACATACGAGATGGAAAAGTAACTTTGCCTTTAATAAATGCGTTGCAAAATTGTACGCCAGAAGAAAGAAATGAAATTGTTTCATTACTTGACAATAAAGACTTTAGTGCAGAAAATGTGCAGAAAATCACTCTGTTTACACTCCAAAAAGGCGGCGTAGATTATGCCATTTCGCAAATGGCTGAGTATAAAAACAAAGCCATCGAGGAACTCAATGGCTTTGCTGATAGCGAAATGAAACAATCACTTATCCTGTGTGCTGAATTTGCTGCGTCACGTACAGTGTAACTGATATTTTCAAAAATCAATAGGTGTAAATAGACTGATGACTTTATATCATTGACATTAGTCGTTAGACATTAGATTATTGTCAAGGCCTTTGTCTTTTGTCTCATTAAAAATACTTCACTTCTTTTTCTTCAATAGAGCTTAAAAGATTGTTGGCTAAGCGGCTTGCTCCAAAGCGGAACATTTTGTTATTAAGCCATTCATTTCCCAGTACTTGCTTCACAATAGTATAATGATTTACTGCATCTTCGGTGGTTACAATGCCGCCCGCTGGTTTGTATCCAACTTTCACGCCCGTTTTTTCGTTCCATTCTTTTATGGCTTCACACATTACGTAAGTAGCTTCCAATGTGGCGGCTACTGGAATTTTGCCTGTTGACGTTTTGATAAAATCAGCACCCGAAGCCATAGCTAAAATTGCTGCTTTTTTGATGTTTGAGGCTGTTTTTAGTGCCCCTGTTTCCAATATTACTTTTAAATGTGCATCTCTGCATGCGGCTTTCAATTCGGATAACTCTTCGTAAACCTCTTCGTACTTCCCTTCCAAAAATTTTCCAATAGAAATAACTACATCAATTTCGGTGGCCCCTTCCATTACCGCCATAGATGTTTCGGCTACTTTTATTTCAATAAAAGTTTGGGAAGCAGGAAAACCAGCTGAAACAGCTGCGATGCCTACGTTTTCGGTCAAATGTGCTTTTACTATTGGCACCAAAGCTGGATAAATACAAATCGCACCAACATTTTGTAAATGAGGGAAATGAGTATTAAATGAATTTACTTTTTCTACCATTGAAATGATTTCAGCCTCTGTGTCCGTGCCATTTAATGACGTTAAATCTATTTGACTTAAACATTGCTGATACACTTTTTTATTGCCATTTTCAACAAAATGGTCTGCCAAAATATTGTCGATTGCATTTTTTACAGCTTCGTCATTTACATTGCAATCGTAAAGCGCGAAAAGGTCATCTATTTTGCTCATAAAATATTAATTATTAGTTGGTAGTTAGTAGATTGTAGTTGGTAGTTAGTAGATTGTAGTTAGTAGTTTAATAGTTCGTTATAAAAAAGATTTTTTGAACGCCACCCCGATAGCTATCGTGGATTGCGTTTACTCTTTGTTTTGAGCAAAGCTTCAAACCGTTAAATAATTCAACTTAAATCTATATTAATCAATACGATATGACTTTTTATAACGACCCATTGTAGTTAGTAACCATCAATTATCAAAACAACAGAATTGCAATCATAAGGTGCAAAAAGGTCATCTGTTTTGCTCATAATATGGTAGTTATTAGATTGTAATTGGCACACTTCAAATCTTAAAATATGATTGTTTTAAAAACATCTTTGATTTAAAAATACATTGTGAGTTAAGCGTTTAGGCAAGTACTTTCAGAATCAATATATGTTTAGTACCCAGCAATTTATCCCGTTTTGGACGGGAGGGACTAGGGATTATTTACTTCAATTTTTCATTCTCCAAATGTCTGGTATTATCTCTATCCGTTTTCTTTAGCATATTTTTCTCAAATGCCTCGGTCAAATTTACACCTGTTTGGTTGGCCATGCAAATCA
>JFJP01034779.1_pt1 | contig 16031 bp, 10 predicted proteins | sample 431651 | NCBI WGS metagenome assembly JFJP01 (sample SAMN02602958, study PRJNA72255) | Microbial mat metagenome, whole genome shotgun sequencing project. | biome: fresh water; feature: sink hole; material: water; isolation source: purple microbial (photo- and chemosynthetic) mats found in... | reverse complement strand
GCAGTACCCGAGTCTGCTCCATTACCGTCATAGATCACGGTGAGTGGAAGCCCGGGATCGCAAGCGAGAAGCAGGCACAGGGTGATGAGCATGGTGATGGTGAGGCGAAGTTGTTTCATGGTTTTTGTCTCCTGACCTTGAAATCATAGTCAGCTTAAAACCTGATTGTCTCAATCATCAAAAAGCGAAAATATTCTGCGATATTGCATGGCCCAGTTTCGTATCCGCACAGACGAGGCTTCACAAACTTGATGTAATGGAATAGAATTATAGTGAAATGCAGATAGCCAAATTTTCAGCTGGTAAAATTCTGGTCGCAATACGGCAAAGGCCAGGTCTGGCTATGGCCTTGTCACTCACCATATTCCCCCTCGCCAATGCGCTCCTCAGCCTGGCAGCCCGCGATGTGCTGCCGTTGTTCCTTGATTCAATCTTTACGGCGATCGCGGCTGCGGTCTTTGGTCCGTGGCATGGCATTGTCGTCGCAGTGCTCACGAACGGCTGGAACGAGGTGTTCGACGGATTTTCGGGGTTGCACATCCTGTTTGCAGTATGCGGTGTAGCTACAGCGATCATAGTCAGCGCTTTCGTCCGGTCAGGTCGCTATCGCAGTACACTGTCCTGGAGTCTCTGCATCGGTTCGGTGACACTGGCCAATTCACTTCTGGGGGCGCTCATAGCGGCCTTCGTCTACGGGGGCGGCACCAGGATGAATCTGGACAACATCGTGGCGGGCTTTTCACTTTTTACAGAATCGGTTTTCACCGCGGCCTTTCTGGCGCGGGTGCCCATCAACCTGGTAGACAAGGCTCTGGCTGTTGCTCCCGCCATGGCACTCGCGGCATCGTTGGCCTCATCAAAATCCAGGGATGCGGATTCGGTGGTAGCCGGCTAGAGTCCCGGAAGCGACAATCCAGCCCCCAGCGCTACCCTGACAAGGTCAACAGACGTTCTGGCCCCAAGCTTTGTGTAGACTGTACTCTGGTAATTCTCAGCCGTCCGCAGGCTGACCCCAAGGCGTGCAGCCACTTCCTTGGCGCCCAGGCCTTCAAGCAGGGCGTCGAGCACGGCACGCTCCCGTCCGGTAAGGGCTTCCACCTGCTGTACAAAATCCTGCCGGACGCTCATCTTCAGCACATCGACAGTCAGTATATCGCGCAGTATTTCAGCCTCCACATATATCTCACCTGCCGCAACAAGCCGCAAAGCCAGTGACAGTGTACCGAGCCCTATGTTTTTAGAGGCAAATCCAGAGGCACCAATCCTGAACGCCTTACGAGCCAGCGAGGCATTGGCACTCATAGTCAAAATGAAAAACGGCGGAGCCCCTGGTAAACCAGCCCTTGATTCAACGATATCAAGACCACTGAGGTCTGGCAGGTTGATATCGACTACCGCCAGGGTAAAAATGCTCTTGGCGAGTTGTGCCAAGGCTTCCGCGCCTGATCCCGCTTCTATGATTTCGTCATACTCATGCAGCTCATCGAATGCCTGCCGCAGGCCTTTTCTAAAGACAGGATGATCGTCTACGATCAACAACCTTTTCAAGATCGTATCCCTCCCACTCTGCTCTCAGGCAAAAAAAGCCTGACTTGAAAGCCATGGCCTTCAGCCTCTACCGAAAGTGTTCCACCTGCAAGAATTGCCCGTTCGCGCATGATCGTCAGCCCGAGTCCACTTGAAATGGAGCTATCCATTACTCCTGTTCCACCATGAAACGGCATAATGCCTGGGTTTGAAGATTCCGGAGCATTCTGGACGGTGATCATAAGGCCGTGTACCTTTTCCAGGCAGGTCTGGCTCATCACAACATCGACACGCTGCTGTCCCGCGTGCTTTCGTGCATTCACGAGAGCCTCCTGCACAACCCGGTAGACCTGGATTGCTGTTTCGTCTTCCATTCTGGATATTGTTCCGATCGTATTGAATGAAGCACGGTTGCCAGAAGCATCACGGCTTCTGGCGCACAAGGCCTCCAGAGCGCCTTCAATACCGTTTTGTTCCAGTTCGGGAGGTCTCAGATCGAAAGCGAGACTCCGTATCCTTCGGCCTGCAGTTGAAAGCAATCCGGCGGCTTCTTCAGACAGCGCTGATGCTGCCGCAACGGTACCGACCGCAAGACCGCTGACAATACGCTCGCACAGCATCCTGGCAGCGGCAATTTCCTGTGCCACATCATCATGCAGGTCGTTTGCAATGCGCTTGCGGAGTTGTTCTTCAGCCGCAATGGAACGATTGAGGCTGATTCTTGACCATTCAGCCGAGATAGTGCTGGCATTCAGCCTCATGCTCAGACTCGTTGCTATGATGACTGAAACAATCAGGCTGATAGCCAGCGCAACTATGAGCGCCTGGAACGAGGTTGCAATAGACTGGCGTTTTTCCTCGATCCGCTTCTGCAATTCATCAAAGGATCCAAGAAATAATTCGACAATTTTGTCGCCTTCCAGGTTTCCCGATTCATACTCTTTTCGCAAATTGGTCATACTGGTGGTAGATGCTTTCAGGTCTACGCCAACTGCTATTCGTTCCATTCTATCCAACGTCATTAACAAATTATGCAAATTGACATTTTCAAGTACTTCGTCATGTTTGCTCTGCAAAATCGATCTGATCGCAGACTGTATGGACCGTTCTGTAGATTGGTATACATCATCAATTCTCGCCATCGCTATCAATGAACCTGCAATAATAAAGACAAATATAGAGAGTATTAGAATGGAACCAACGATGGCGGACCGAGAAGGAAATGCGCGTATTGGTTCGAACCTCATATGCTCTCCGTAGAAACGTTCTTGGTTTATCAAGAAGTATACCCTGACATTGAATACCCTGGGCCAACAAGATTCTAGCCAGAATTACCATATTCGCGGTTTATGTACCACATTTTTGTTCTTTATCCCATATTGTCACTTGACAGTTGGTAACTATATTCATATATTCTAATAAATGTTTTGATTTGAAGTGTTTTTAACGGATTTTGTCATATATTGGACGACATGATCGTCCAGGAGGATCTGATGAAACGAACTACCCTGCTGACCGTTCTGTCGACTGTTTTGTTCGCGGCCTCGTGTACGCTCGGAGGCCTTGATACGATTCAGGTAGCACGCGAACTGAGCCCCGCGGTTGCAGTATTGAGCGCAATGGAAGCCGCGATGGCACTGCCAGTAGATCCTAACGAGGCAAGCAAGGCTTTGGATCCTAGTGATTCTGGAGTGGGGCTGAATATCAAACCAGCTCAACTTTATGAAGCTGAACGAATAGCAACCGGCAAAAACGTTGGGGACATAATCCGTTACCCTCGTGCCACAAATACTTACTTCGATGATTTTTATAATGCTGCTGGCACGCAAGCGTACATGGAGATCAAATATGATGCAGTAGACACCTACCATATTTGGCTCCACATTTTTCCACGTCTGGACATGACTACCACAGAAGTAATTGAGGAATACCTTGTATTCGACAGCCTTGCAACACCCACGAATTGGGGTTACTACAATGCCAGTGGAGTTGCGAATAGTTATATTAGCCTGAAGACAATTTTAAGTGATGGGACTATCGCTAATCGCACAACGAATGTACTCAGTACGGGTATGGCTTACACAGCAATTGATGTACCTGTTTTTAGCACAGACATAAGTCCTTACTTCTATGCAGCCAACCCACCAGAGTTTTCAACAGAATCGGGTAATTATGGCAGCAAAACTACCAGCAACTATACAGCGGACACTGGTGGTGTCAGAATGGATATTGTCGAATACTATACAGAAATAGGCTCGGAAGCTAGTGGAATACAATATTTTGTCAAAGGAAAGAGAAACTCGAGGAGCATAAAAGATTGGGGAGTGACCAGGAGCAAAACAGACCTCTCTACAGGTGCAAAAACTACCAGAACACTGGTGACCACGGGTGATAGTACCTCAAAATGGTTTACCAGTGCCCAGGAAATATCTGTACTAGAGACAAGCAACTTGCTGACCTACAATTCAGTCTATAAAGAATCCTGGGTTGCCCCTGACAATTTCAATATTGTGTCTCCAGAACTGGAAACCAGGATTAAACTTACTGAAACGGGCATAGACTCATACAGCTTCCAGGGTAGCTATGAGACCTATACAGGAAGTTCAACTGATGGCACATCCGCAACCCTGAGCTATGAACCATCGGCTAGTGGTTATAGCATGACCATTGGTGACAGTGTACCAACAACCGGACAGCGCAGTTTGCTTAATGGTGACTCGGCCTTTACTTTAAATCGTAGCAACGGATCATATGAGCTGACATTCCAGACAGCCAATGGTTCGTTCACTGGCACCTATGTCCAGGGTTATTTAATCGGAACGTTTACTTCTGGCTCAAAAAGCGTTGCGGCAGAGATTTCGAGAGACAGCATAACGGTAGATGGTACGGATTATAGTCGCGAAGATTATCTGATGGAATTGCCATAAAACAGCAGTTCATGATGTTGGAGAAAACCGCCGGCAACCCCGGCGGTTTTTTATTATCCCAGTGCCCTCATGAACACGATGCGATCCAGTTTATTGACTGAACGGATCATCAGGGCGTACCCGAGCAGGCTGGCGGTGGCGCCGGCAACAAGATGCCCGAGGCCCGCGGGCAGGCCGGGGATAAAGGAGTACACGATTGCGGCAATAATTCCGTTCAACATGAAATACAGGAAGGCTGTAAGCAGGGCTGCTGTGTACAGTTCAAAATAATACAGGTAGACGAGTATGGACAGAAGCGTGAACTGGAAATATGAGGCAGCAAGCGCAAACCAGAGTTCAGGGCGATGAAAACCTAAACCGTCCAGTGCCAATAAAATGGCTGCGAGGCCCAGGGAAAACACAGCCTGGAATACGCTCTGATTCCAGAATTCATGGCGGATTCCAGATATCATGCGCTGTTTGGCCTTCTGTATACGCTTCCAGCTGGAATGGTTCAGCGTGAACAAAAAATGGCGGAGGTCCGTGTACAGGTGGGTTTCTGTCATGATTATGAAATACACCAGCCCCGGTATGATCGACAGGCCCGTGATGTATACGGCGGCGTCGTAGTCTCCATAGATCCTGAATCGGAGACCTTCAACAGCGCTTCCCCTCACCACCCAGAAATAGAACTTGTGGAGCCACTGGCCGCAGTAGAAAAAGAATCCGGAGAGTATCAATGCCCAATATTTTTTTGCATACACTATGAAGGATTTGTAACCGTCCGCTGGTTTCACTGGTGGGAATTTTGCAATGCCTACGAAAATGAAGGCGATGTCTATGGCCAGCAAGCCAGAAGCGTACCCAAGTACTGCGCCGCCTGATCCGTACGTGGCTGAGAGCGCTATGGTTGCGAATACCGAGATTGCCATGCCGGCAATGAACACCACGGCAACTATCCTGTAGTCGCGCAGCGATGAAATGAACAGCATGACTATCCACAGCACGTTGACAATGGCGAAAAGCGAGACGAATGCTACCCGCAACAGGATAGCGCCATCATAACCCGTCGGGATTGCATACAGGGAACCAGGTACTGCCAGGGATACTGATAAAACAATAACTAGAATTATAAAGCGAAGCATCCATACGGTGGCTTCGCCCTGTCTGTCAGCCCAGGCAAGGTCTGCGGCCATGCGGGTAAAATGATGGTGCAAGCCTGAAAAGAGGCTCAGTGATAAAGCAAAGCAGTACACAATGCTGACCTGGAACTGGGCATTGCCTGTAAAGCCCGAACGAGCGAACGCTGACTGCATGATGACCATCGATGCGATTGAAACGAGCCAGGGTCCCGCGACTACAAAGATGCCCGATACGACAGCACCTACGGAACTGCCGATTTCCCCCTTGCCAAGTATCTTCCTGAGCTGAAAACCGATACCGGCCATCAGGCACCATCCCGCATTGACTCGTACAATTGGCCATAGCGCCGGAGCATGTCTTTCTTGTTGTACAGCGCAACGGCCTTGTGCTCGTTGCGTATGTTTATTTCCTGCATCTCCGCGGGGTGGTCGTGGACAAAAAATACGCACTCAGCCAGCTTGACCGGATCCTTGGATGAGGCAAGGAAGCGCTCGTCGTAGTCGAGCATCTCTGGTGCGTTGCCTACCTTGGTACAGATGCAAGGCACACCGGCCACCCAGCCTTCTATGATTACGAGCGGCTGGGCCTCGCGCACGCTCGTCAGCAGCATGACATCCAGAAATGAGTAGTACTCAAGCACGTTCTGCCGGCCGGTAAATATAAAACGGTCGCCAAGCCGCAGACTCGCCACCAGTGCGGCGCATTCGTCATAGTATTCAGGGTCTTCGTCTGTAGGGCCGATAGCATAGAATACCGCATCGGGAATGCGTTCAAGCACGATGCGTGCAACCAGTATGTACGTCTTTATGTCCTTGATCGGCACGATCCTGCCGACCAGCCCCACGTGGAAGCCCGGTCGAACCGTTCTGGCCACAGACGAGTAGCGTTCTATGTCGATGCCGTTGGGAATTACAATGCAATGCTCCTGGGCGGCTCCGAGTTCCAGCTGCTTCTGGCGGTTCTCTTCAAACAGGGCGGTGATGCGGTCGGCGTTGCCATAGCACATGGTGCTGATGGTATTGTAGATGTTAATCCACATGTCGCGCTGGTAGCCTTTTACAAAATTTGCCTTGCGTATCTCCATCTCACGCTCTTTGTGGTAGAGGCCGTGTTCCGTCAGAAGGAACGGCTTTTTATACCTGGACTTTGCGCCGAGGGCTGCCAGCCCCGCGAAGCCAGTGGAAATGGCGTGGTACACGTCGGCCTCCGGAGCCTCCTCGCGGATGGCGTCGAACATCAGGCGGTGTGCTGACTGCCAGGCCCAGAAGTAATCAGAAAATGCGTACGCCGGGTTGCGCTTCATGTTCATGCCGGCCAGCAGGTTCCAGGCGCGGTCATCCTCGAGCAGGCGGTTTCCTAGTTCATCCGCTGAGCTTACGGCATCGAGCATGCTCATGATCGACGAGGTACGCTTGCTGAACATGCGCTCGTGGAGTTCAAGGATGGCAGACATCAAGTGCTTGCCCGGTTTGCGTGCGCGTGACAGTTCCCTGGAGCCGAGCACGACGTCCTTGTGCTCAACGACGTTGGCCGGCAACTGGTACCGCAGGGGCTGGTCGGCCTTAGGAGACAGGGTCAGCAGGGCAAAGTCAAGGTCTGGAAGTCCACCGATGATGTCATGGACCCACGCGCCAACGCCTCCGGTGATGTAGGGGTAGGTGCCTTCAAGTATCATGCAGATCCTCATACGGTCAGCCACGGCAGGCTCCACTCGTCCAGAACAGCTGCAGGGCTGCGTACGTGTCGTCGCTGGAGCCCTCCACCAGCAATTCCATATGCTTTATAACATCTGAAAATCGATGCTCCAGGTAGGCACTCCTGGCCGCGAGGTAACGGAGGTTCCTGTTGTCAGGATAATGCTTCAGGGCATTCCTTATGATGCGGCTGGCCCTGTCCACCAGCTTGAGGTCAAGGAGGATTTCTATGAACGCCGTAATGTCAACATCAGGATCGACCAGGCTTTTTTTGTGCTCCTCAAAGAACAACCGCGCTTCTTCCAGATAGAACGACCTGAGCACAGGTCTTGACGTGTGCAGACGCGCGAGCGATCTGTATTCTTTTATTACATTCCGCATCAGGCCAGGCTCGGGCATTGTTTCCAGGGTTGTCCTGTAGCCCTGGATGCGTGTAATGAATTTACGCTCGAGAGCATTGATGCTTTCCGCCGCGAACAATGCCAGTTCCTTGTCTGGATCCTGTATCATGCGTTCGAATGCGGCCATCAGAATGACGGCTGTCTCGATATCCAGGTCGGGCTGGGCCAGGAGCCGGTCCATCTCGTGCACATCCCAGGGTTCTTCAAGGATGGGATGGATGTTCACCGCCCTGTAGATGTAGTACTCCGGATTCAGTATGCCCTCGGAGAACCCCTGCAGGGCCTGGGCCTCGGTGCGCGGTATGAAGCCCGTTTCGGAATGCAGCAAGGTCTTGAAATCGATCATCGATATTCCTATATCCGCTGGACTGAAAGCAGGTGTTCTGCCGCCGCGACCATGCTGTCGGCGCTGGAGCCTGACTGGGCAGAAGAACTGAATCCTATGACGAGCTCTATGGGAATGGTCGTATCTCCTATCGTAAAGCGGTACTCTGAAAACATTGAAAGTATGTCCAGGCAGAAAAACGAGGTACCATCCTGGTCGAGGTCGTAGGCAAGCAGGACGAGCTGGTTCTCTTCCTTGAAATGGAACACCTTGACCTTCATACGTTTGAGTTTGTCGATGTCGTTCTTCATGGCTACGAACATGTGCCTCAGGTCATCCTTGCTCCAGAGTGCTGAAAGTTCTGTATAGTTGATTATTTCAAGCACTATCAACGATACGAAACCTGGCTCGAACGAGATGCGCTCCAGGTCGCTTTCCAGGGTTCTGTACAGTATTGAATAAAGCGGATACCCGGTATCGGGATCTATCTCGCCCTGGTCGTTCAGCGTTTCGTACTCCACGATCCGCCTGAGGTACGGCTCCGACAGGCTCAGGATTATGGCAAGGATGGTCTCGGTGTATTGTGAGTAGCGCTCAAACGGCAGGTCTTCTATATTCAGTACGCCCCAGACTTTTGCACCGATGACCACGGGCAGGGTTATGATGTTCCTGTCAGTAACGAAGCGGTCGAACTCCGAGCCTTCCAGGAGCATGCGGACAGAAAACATCTTGCGGTTGCGCAGTACGTAGCCTTCTACCGTCGTATCAGGATCGAGGGTAGCATCCCAGATTGAGGCCGGCGCAGGTGCGGCGGCAGCCTGTGAGCCCGCAACCGGCAGACCGGCAGACCAGCCGAAGACAGCCGCGGGAACCAGGCCGTGCTTGTCATCGTCGTACTTCCATATGGAACCGGAACCAAGCTCGGTAAACATGGCAATGGTCTCCAGTATCGTATCAAGCGCCTGGTCCAGGTTTAATGAAGCCAGCTTCCGCACCTGGTCATGCAGGAAGGTGATGGAATCTTTCTGGGAGGATACCCTGCCCTCGAGAACCCGGTTTACCTGCTCCAGCACCTGGTTCTTGCGCTGCAGTTGCCCCACTTCATGTACCGAGGTCCGCAACCGCTGCAACAACGTTGACCTGGAATTGATGCTGTGGTTGCGCAGGAAGGATATGGCGAGTGAAAGGGCGGCAGTACCAAGCCAGACGACGATGGTTTCAACGTCTGGAAAAACAAGCAACGAGGCAGGCGCAACCCGCGCTACCGTCAACTGTACCATGATGCCTGCACTGCCCGCGATGAGGCCGGTAATCGAGGCCCAGCCAAGGCCACGGAGCGCAGTGACAACAGGAAACACGAGCGCGTACGGAACCATCTTCAGCACGGCAGTATCGAACAGTGAAGGGAACAGCAACCCGGTGGAAGCGGGTAATGCCGCCAATATAAGCAATTCCATGAAAAGCCTGTGGGAGATTTGCCGATCATGGAGTATACGCATATCTTCATCATCGGAAGAGTTCTGGAACGAATGAAGAACGATACCCTGGGGGTTCAATGATAAAGCCGATGCTCAGCCTTGTTTATGCCATGCTCGCCTTCTCCTACCTGTCTGCCCAGGCAGGTTCCGCAAAACCACGGCTTGAGCCTGTATACTCCGAGAGCCCTGGCGGACTGGTGTGGCTGGAAGCGGAGGATGCGGTAAGCACCAACTTTGCGAGCAGTTCTACGCTTGACTATGGCTCGTCGGCATACCGCATCATGCAGCTGAACCGTGAAGGTCAGACTACGTCTGCGCCGTTCTACGCGGAATACACGTTTGTCCTTGAAGAAGCCGGCCAGTGGTCCCTGTGGATGGGCGGTACCCCACCCGGCCCGAAAGCCGAGGATACTGCCTCGTTCGTATCTCCAGTGACATACCAGATTGACGGCGGGACTGCACTGCCCCTGTACCGCGAAGACGTAGCCGTCAACGAAAAATATTCTACGGTCAACTACTGGTTTGTGGCAAAAGCGCCGGTGACACTGTCGGCCGGTGTTCATACGATCCGCTTTGAAGTAGGAGAGAAGCGCAGGTACGATGCCCGCTACTACTTCTCGCTGGATGCGTTCTTCCTCGTCAAGAGCGACTCACCCGTGCAGCAAGGCATGATAGACCGTGCTGCCCTGCCACCATTGTTCCCCAGGGACCTTGCAGACCGCAGGATAGACCAGCCCTACCTCTCCATCCCTCAGTATGAATACTCGATTCAGTCAGCGCCCAAGGATCCCAGCCGCTACCTGCTCCTGGCCCAGGTATACAACCTGATAGGTGACAACAGCGCGGCAGTAAAAACCTTGTCCCGCGGCAGGGTCATAGCAGGCGACGACCTGCGGTTTACCCTGCAGACCGCAAAGAGCCTCATCTGGAGCGGCGAGATAGACGAAGGCTTACGGCTCTACCGAGAATACCTGAATTCCCCCGAAGCTGACCGCGTGGTCTGGGCGGAGGCGGCCAAGATCGCGGCCTGGCTCATGAAATACCGGGAATCCGAACAACTCTACCGGGATGCTCTTGGACTGTACCCGGATGATGTCAACCTGAAGGTGAATCTTGCCCTGACGTTACTGTGGTCAGGCCGGGTAAGGGACGGCGAGCGGCTCCTTTCGTCGGTGTGGGACAGCGCCAGAGTTGATCCCCGAACAGTAGCCTCGCTCGGTACCATCTACACGGTAAGCGGCTATCCGGACAAGGCCATAATCACGTACCGGAATGGCATAGAACTGTTTCCAGATCAGCTGGAACTCTACTTCAGCCTCGTCCAGGCCTACGAAAAAACAAACATGCAGGCGGAGGCCAGGGAGGTGCTGGCCAGGATTGCGACCACCTTCGTCGAGTCGGAACGCCTCGCAGGCAAACTGGCAGTGCTGGAGCTTGAATCATCCCTCAAGGACACCGCGCTGGAGGCCTACCGCCAGCGCCTGGCCAGCACGCCTGACGATCTTGGCCTTAGACAGGAACTCGTACGGGCATACTACTGGAACGGCATGCTGGCAGAAGCGCTCGGGGAGAGCTCCAACATCATCGTCAACAGGCTGTACAGCATACTTGTAGAGCTGGACGGTGACCTGGCGGGGACCTGGCGGCTGATGGATTTCCTGCAGGTGTACCGTCCTGCCGTATCGCGGGTCATTCCGGAGGCCGACGCCCTCTCCCTGGGCTTGAAGAAAGCGCTGGACGCCCACACAAAAGCCCAGGGACGAAACGACCAGGCCCTCAAAGGCAAGGATGCCAGGCGCAAGGAAACCGCGGCTGCCGAACTTGCCACGGCACAGCACATGCTGGCTGAAGAATTGGCAAAAACCTACCAGTTCATGGACAGTTCAGCTGAAATGCTCTCAAAAGCGCTCGATCTGACTGAACTGGCCATAGCCGAGTCACTTTCAGCTGACGAGGACCTGGCGCTGGCACAGAAGCTGAAACCCTGGACCTGGAACAGCGCGGAAGAACTGGCCGGGCTCCGCCTCAAGGTTCAATCCAGTACGCTGGCGTGGCACGCGCTGGCAAGGATTTCAAGCATGGAAGGCCGCAGGGCCCTGCCTCCGGGCAGCTACGAATTGACCGCGGCTTCCCAAGCCCTCAGGAGCCAGCTGGCGCTATGGGAAAGCGGCAGCGTGGAGGCAATAGTATCCAGCCCGGAAGCCTATTTTGCCCACGGTGCTGACCTGAAGGCCCAGGCGAGTCTCGTCTCTGACTTTATTTCCAGATTCACATCCAGCATACCGCCCAGCGTCGCGTCCAGTGAACCATCCGCTTTAGAGATGGAAACAATGGCACTCTTCGACGAAGGCACGGCCGGCCAGGCGCAGGACGCCTTACAAGAACTTTCAGCAACACGGGCACTCGGCCAGGAACGCGCCGCCGGCATCCAGTCGGCCCTGGCTGCCCTGTACAACCGAGCCCGCACACGGCTGCGCATACGCATGTACCAGTTCGACACCGAGGCGATGCAGGACCGGCGGGAGCAGGCAGACATATACCTGAGCCTGGAACGCCCGAACGAGGCGGTCAATGCGCTGGCCCGTGTGCTTCTGGTCAATCCGAGCGACATAGCTTCGATGTTTACCCTGGCCCGGGCGCTGGAGACGGGCGGAGACTGGCGTGGTGCTATGACCAAGTACCGGGAGGTGTACGGACTGAACCCGCGCTATGAGAACGCCGCCTCGTCGTACAACCGCCAGGCGGAGACCCACAGTGCGTCTCTGGACACTATCGTTGCCACGACGGTAGATACCCTCGAAACCACCGGAAGCACCAGGATCGAGTTCAAGGCTCCGCTTACGAGCGTCGTGGAGGTACAGGCGGCCTACGAAGCAACGCAACGGAAGCTCCATGCACCTACAGGCGGCTCGTTTCCTGAATCAATCAACCTGCACACCTTTGAACTCACGTTGCCGCTGGTTGCGAGGAACCTCGGTGTTACAGTCTACGGCACCGCAGGCGGGACCCTCCAGAACAGGCTCCAGAACCTGCTGCCCCCGTCTGTAGCTGATTTTTCACTGGCAACGATAAGCGACTATGCCGCGGCAGCGCCCCGGCTGGCTGCGGGCCTCGCCTGGAACCAGGGTGGGCTGTCTGCCAGTGCCGGCTACCGTTTTAATCAGATTGAAGATACCTTCTACGCAGGCCGCACCGTCTATTACGAGCATGCCGGCCAAGCCGGCGCAAGCGTCTATTTCTCGTCGCCAGCCAGGATGCTGGCCCGTACCCTGAGCGGTTCCGCCCTGGTCGATGTGGCAGGAATATTCTCGCCATACCTGTCTACTGCTACCAATTTTGTTACCAGCGCATCCGCGGAGTTCCATGTCGGCAGCATGCTCGCGGCGGCACCTTTGAGCCTGCTTGACCTGGGTGGCACCGTAGCCTGGCAGGACTCCACGATTACCGGTGTGTCCGACTACTATGCGCCTTCAAGGGTGCTGTCGATCAAGGGCGGCCCAGCACTCTCACTGAGGCTTGGTGACGAGGCCGGCTGGAACTCGACACTGTCGGCCAGGGTCTGGCCCGGATACTATGCGGCTGCGGGTGAAGGCAGGCTGTCTGTAGACGGCCAGCTGATGCTGGGCGTTGCAAAACGGGGAGTGAACATGTTCATGTCGGTGGACGGCGGCTGGGTCAACGCGACCGGCACCTCGCCGTCCTACTGGTCGTTCCGTGCCAGCCTCGGAGCAAAACTGGCCATGGTAGACTACCTCATACCATGATCAGGTTCTGGCATTCCTTGTAGAAGCTGTCCTTTTCAATGCGCTCCCGGTATTCAGCCTGATAGGCATCGATGCCGGGAGCATCGAGACCAAGGTTGACGAGCAGGGGATCGAGCAGCGGAAACGGCTTGGGCTCGGCGCTGAAGTAGAACCAGTTGGAGGCTATGAAGGCACTGACAGAGACGGTCAGGATGAGCTTCTTCCAGCTGGACATGACGTTGGCGTCGCCGTGCTCCCTGGCACAGTCGCTGTACATGTCCGGAAAGCTCCACAGGCGCAAAACCTCTCCGCCGACATCCTTGTGGGTGGTACCATAGGCAGCCTGCTCGAGCACACTGAAACGGCCGCCATTTTTGACAACCTCGGTGACAAGGGCCTCGTAACCGGCAGGATCGTGCAGGTAGAACGCCACCTGACCCACATTGTGCAAAAGTCCCGCGATGAAGGCTTCCTCGGCAAATTCCTGGAGCCCGACACGCACGGCCAGATCCCGTGCCACGAACGCGGCTCCCAGCGAGTGCCGCCAGAACAGTTTGTAGAATTGCGAACCGGTGTGGCTCTTGAATATGCTGGTACCGCTGACGAGGATGACGACATTCTTGATGGTGTTGATGCCCAGCAGGGTCATCGCGGACTGGAGCTTCGTTACCCTGTTCTGCCTGGCGTACATGGCCGAATTGGCAATCTTGAGGATCTTGGCCGTCAACCCCGGGTCTGCGCCGATGATGGCCTCGAGCTGCTTGAAGCTGTACTCCTGCCGCTGCACCATCTGGAGCACCTTGGTGGCTATGCCGGGATTGACGGGGATGGTCTTGAGGTAGGCGCTGTACTGAGTTGTGGTGTTGTTCAATCGAGCCAGACCTCCGAGACGATGGGCGTACCGCGAATGCGTTCCATTACCTCCGGCCGGGGAGCACAGCTGATCTGGGCGTGCGCCTTGACTGTCACCACAGTCTCCGCATCGCGTACATGGAGCACGACTCCGCACTGGCCAGAAGACTCGAACAGTATGTCCCGCAATCCTTCCAGGTCTTCTTCGCGGCGTACGGGATTGAGGTTGATGTGCATGGTGCGATAGCTCTTCTCCTTGAGTTCCGCCGGCTGGAGCAACCCCTCCACCTTGAAGCTCGGCGTCTCTCGATCCAGGTCTACCGTGCCCCTGAGGAACACGATGGCGTCGGTCTCGAAGCGTCCCGGATTGGATTCCAGGGTCGCGGCAAAAACGACGATGTCTATTGTCCCGCCGTAGCCCTCAACCTTGCCGAACGCCATCTTCTTGCCCTTGCGGGTAAGGATTTCACGCCACTCCACAAGCTGGCCTACGAGGGTGTACTTCTTCTCCGAGTTTGACCGCTCGAGGTGGGCCATGTCCACATCGCAGCATTTGTCATACAGGTCCTTGAACTCGTCAAGCGGGTGGCCGGAGAAGTAGAAACCCAGGAGCGCTTTCTCGGTGCGCAGTATCTCTGCCCGGGGCAGTTCCATGCAGGGTTCAAAGCGGAACGGCGGGAATTCCTCCTCGCTCGAGGCCTCAAAGAGGCTCGTCTGGCCGTACGCGCCGGCCTCCACCTTCTTCTGGGCATAGTCGTAGGCACGCTCCAGGTTGAGCGCCAACTCGGCGCGTCCATGACCCATGGCGTCGAAGCAGCCTGCCTGGATGAGGGTCTCGATGACGCGCTTGTTCATGGCTACGACACCTACCCGCTCCAGGAATTCAAGGAAATCCTTGAACGGGCCGGCCTTGGTCCGCTCGGCGACTATGGCCGCGACGACGCCGTCACCTACACCCTTGACGCCTATCAGGCCGTAGACAATCTTGCCCTCGGACACCGAGAAGGTGGCCTCGGAGCGGTTGATATCCGGAGCGGCCAGCGCGATGCCCATGGTGCGGGCTTCAGATATGTACTGGGTAAGCTTCTCGGTATCGTTTATCTCGTTGGTGAGGTTGGCGGCCATGTACTCGGCCGGATAGTTGGCCTTGAGCCAGGCGGTGCGGTATGCGACCACGGAGTATGCCGCGGCGTGGCTCTTGTTGAAGCCGTAGCCAGCGAAAGGCACCAGGATGTCGAAAATTTCCTTGGCCTTCTGGGCCGTATAGCCACGGGACAGGGCACCTTCTACGAAAGGTTTCTCCTCCTGTGCCAGCACCTCTACCTTTTTCTTGCTCATGGCGCGCCGCAGCAGGTCGGCTCTCCCGAGTGAATAGCCGGCTATCTCCTGGGCTACCTGCATGACCTGTTCCTGGTACACGATGACGCCGTAGGTTTCCTTGAGGTACTTTTCCAGCGACGCAACCGGGTAGGTTATCGGCGTGCGGCCCCACTTTGAATCGACATACTTGGGTATGTTGTCCATGGGGCCAGGACGGTACAGCGCGTTGAGGGCTATGAGGTCCTCCACGCTGGAGGGCTTGGCCTGCCTGAGGATGCCCTGCATGCCGTCAGACTCAAACTGGAACACGCTCGTGCTCCGGCCCTCGCCCAGCATGGCAAAGGTTTTCTCGTCGGTATCGGGTATTTCTTCTTCTATGATGTCTATGCCGCGCTTGTGGAGCAGGGCCAGGGTATTCTTGATTATGGTCAGTGTCTTGAGGCCCAGGAAGTCCATCTTGACCAGGCCGCATTCTTCGAGCAGGTCCATGGGGTACTGGGTGGCTACGATACCGGTCTTGGCATCCTTGAACAGGGGCACGTAGTCGGTAAGCACTGTCTTGCCTATGACGATGCCGGCGGCGTGGAAACTGGTGTGCCGGTTCTTGTTTTCAAGCTTGCGCGCCATCTCGAAGAGTTCCTG
>JFJP01029757.1_pt1 | contig 16031 bp, 13 predicted proteins | sample 431651 | NCBI WGS metagenome assembly JFJP01 (sample SAMN02602958, study PRJNA72255) | Microbial mat metagenome, whole genome shotgun sequencing project. | biome: fresh water; feature: sink hole; material: water; isolation source: purple microbial (photo- and chemosynthetic) mats found in... | reverse complement strand
GGTGACAGCCTGTGGAGAAGATAGGAACTTATTCCGATTGCAGAATCGGGACGGGTTGGTCTTTGAAGAAGCAGGAAATCAGCATTGAATCTATTTGAATATTTTCAAATAGATTTGAGTAGGTATGATAGAACGGATCACTTGGAAGTCATCCCTTGGAATATGATCCTTTGATTCAATTGTGAGTATTTGGAAATCTCGAATCATGCCTTCGGGATCAGATTGCGGTCATCATCGCGGTTTCTTCAATCACCTTGTGCATGGCATCAAACTTCAGCATCATGTCCTGAGCCAGCTTTATCTGACAGCGCGCGCGTTCAAGGTTGTGATTCGGTCTGTGGATGCGGAAATACTTGTCTCCGTCGAGATGATCCGCGAGGAATCGTGAAGCAAGCTCTATTGTGATCACAATTGCGCCGAGTGCCATGTTTTCAATCTCTTTTTCGGACAGGAAGTCGCGCGATGCAAGGATGAATCCTCTGGTGAATTCCTCATAATTGACCATGTTCAAACCAACCTTGGACAGGTCCGCCTCATCTTCCACAGCCGTATTGGCGGCAAACCGGATGGCATCCCCAAAGTCGTACATGCTGAGCCCGGGCATGACCGTATCAAGATCGATGACGCAGAGTGGCTCGCAGGTTGTCTTGTCCATCAGGATATTGTTGTACTTCGTATCGTTGTGCGTCACACGGAGCGGCAGCTCACCCGCCTCCTGCATGCAGATCAGTTTCGAGGCAATTTCGCGGTTCCTGGCAAAAAAACGGATGTCTTCCGTCACTTCTTTCGCTTTCCCCAGCGGGTCCCGGTCCACCATTTCGAAAAAATCGTCCATCCGCTTTCTGGTGTTGTGGAAATCGGGAATGGTATCGTGCAGCCGGTCCATGGGCAGATCGGAAAGAAGCTGCTGAAAACGTCCGAACGCATATCCCGCGCTGCGAAGGACCTTCGGATCCTCGGCGGTTTCATGGGAAACGGAGTTCCGCACATAATGGCAGACACGCCAGTAATTCCCTTCCAGCACCGTGAAATTCCTGCCCTCGCGGTTGTCGAAATAGGAAATGATGTCGCAATCCGCCGTCGACTTCCGGGCCTTGACGTGTGTCGTGATTTCCTTGATGTTTCCCATCACTTTCAATGGTTCCTTGAAAACGAATCCATTGATTTTCTGAAAGATATACTCGTCGACCGGCTCATCCCCGTTCAGATATTTGACATGATAGGTGTCATTGATATGGCCATTATTGCAATGCGCATATTCCAACAGGGTTCCGGGGAGTTCATACTGCGCGCTTACTGTTTTCAATGTCTCCAAAGTCTGAGCGTTCATGGGTGATTTCCTTCCGCTTCGGCCCGCGGGCGGCCGCTGACCGAACCTGTCAATGAATGGCACATGCTGCCATCATTCATGATACTTTTCCGGCAGGAATCTTGCAAGCCTTCCTGTTCAAAAACAACCGCTCTGAGTTTTCTTGTGTTTCCTCGTGCATCCTCCTGTTTCCTCCATTTTGCTCCCGCCCGCTTGAAATTTTTCTCTTGCCAATTCAGAGTATACCAATTATGATATTGGTATATACCATTGTGTGCAATGTTCATCTGTGAATTGCCCGTCAAGTTATGATATCAGATATGGATTTTCGTGAGGGGGAGTACGGGTTGAACATCCAACTGAGCGGATCCGGTCCGGTCTACCTCGATATCGTTCATTCCGTCACGGAAGGCATTCGTCAGGGAACCATGAAACCGGGAGACCGCCTGCCGACAGAGCGCGAGCTTGCCGATAAGCTCGGAGTCGCGCGCGGAACCGTCAACAAGGCCTACGATCTGTTGAAGCGGGGAAATCTGGTTGTGGCGGTTCAGGGCGCAGGCAGTTATGTGTCCGGACCCTCCGGTCTCCTCCCGGAACAGGACAAAAAGCACGCGGTGTCCATGCTGGATGAGGCTATCAGGGATCTGATGAACAGAGGGTTCGGCCTGGATGAAATTGAAGCGCTCTTTGCGCTGCGACTCGAATCTGCCAGAACATCCGGTGAAATGCTCCCGCTGGCCGCCGTCGACTGCAATCCCGAAGCCCTCGCCATATTCCGTGACCAGCTTGCATTTCTGGCCAATGTCGACATCCATCTGTTCGATCTGGGCGACCTTCGTTCCGGCAGTCTCCCGGGTTCAGCGCTGGATGCCTATCCGCTCATCCTGACCACGCTCACGCATGAAGGGGAACTGGCCGGACTTCTGCCCGACAAACGGCAAAGAATGGTCAAAGCGTCCGTTTCTCCCAGCCAGGAGACGGTCGTTGCCATCGCCTCCCTGCCGAGACAGACCAGATTCGGCATCCTCACACGCAGCCTGCAGTTCCGCCGCATCATTCTGGACCGCCTTGCAGCAATGGGTTTGAGCACGGAAGGGATTCCAAGTGCCCTGGAAGAGGACAAAGGCGGGGTTCTCCGGGTATTGTCGCAATCCGATGTCGTTCTGCTTCCTCCGGATGAAATGCCCGGCAGCGGAAAAGATCCTTTCCTTGAGGATTGGCATCAATCCGAAAAAAACGCCTTCCAGGCAAGAGGAGGGCGACTGATTCCTTTCATGTACTGTATGGAACGTGGCAGTCTGATTCATGTCGAAGAGCGCATCGCATCGCTGCTCTTGTCCTCCTGATTCTTCCCGATTCCGTCGGAATCAGTTGACAGATTGCCTCAGCAGATTGGACCAGCAGATTGCCTCAGTAGATTGGATCAACAGATTGCATCAACAGTTTTCCTCAGCAGATTGCCTCCGCAGATTGCATCAACAGATAGCCTCCGCAGATAGCCTCCGCAGATTGCTCAATCGGAAGAAAGGAAACTGCGCCATGAATGAAAAAACCCTCATCCTCGGCGTCATCGGCGCCGATGTGCACGCAGTGGGAAACCGGATTCTGGAATATGCCTTCCGGCAGGCCGGATTCCGGGTTGTGAACCTGGGCGTGATGGTCCAGCAGGAGGAATACATCTCCGCTGCTCTGGAAACGGCCGCCGATGCCATTTTGGTGTCCTCCCTCTATGGCCATGGAGAGATGGATTGCCGGGGACTTCGCCAGAAGTGCGAGGAGGCGGGCCTTGAGGGAATCCTGATGTACGTCGGCGGCAATCTGGTTGTCGGCAAGCAGGAATTTCACGAAGTGGAAATGAAGTTCCGCGCCATGGGATTCGACCGGGTCTACCCGCCCGGAACCGCGCCCGACACGGCAATCGAAGACCTGCAAAGAGATTTGGGGGTTGTCTGAAAATGGGCATCTGGATCTGTCTGGATATCGGCAGCACCTGGACAAAGGCCACAGCCGTGGATCCCGACGCGCCGCGCATCGTCGGCACGTCCCGTTCCCGAACCACGGTGGAGACAGACGTGAATCTCGGCGTTTCAGCGGCCCTCGCGGAATTGGTCAGGCAATGCGGTCATCACAGCATAGATCGCCGTCTCGCCTGCAGCAGCGCAGCAGGCGGACTGCGCATGGCTGCTGTCGGGCTTGTGCCGGAGCTGACCGCTGAAGCGGCACGCAGAGCAGCTTTCTCAGCTGGAGCGAAGGTCATCCGCACCTTCTCGCATGAACTGACCGCGGCCGATCTGCGGGATCTCGACAGCATGCGGCCGGACATCCTCCTGCTGTGTGGAGGAACGGATGGCGGAAACCGGCGGGGCCTGCTCCACAATGCCGCCGCCCTGGCATCGTTGGAGACCGTGTTCCCGGTAGTACTCGCGGGAAACCGTTCCGTGGCGGAAGAAGCCGCCGGTTTGCTCCGCGGACGGGGCAAACCTGTCCGCATCACGGAAAATGTGATGCCCGAATTCAACCGATTGAACCTGGAGCCCGCCCGTGAAGCCATCCGTGAGGTTTTCCTCGAACGCATCGTGAAAGCAAAGGGCCTGGACAAAGTTGCTTCCCTGGTCGATGACCTTCTGATGCCCACCCCCTTCGCCGTATTGAACGCGGTACGGCTGCTGGCGGAAGGGTATGACGGAGAAACAGGATGGGGAGACCTCATGGCACTGGACGTCGGCGGCGCCACGACGGACGTTTACTCCATGGCAGCCGGAGAGCCTTCCCTGCCCGGTGTCTTGTGGAAGGGTCTTCCCGAACCGTACGCCAAGCGGACGGTGGAAGGGGACCTGGGCGTCCGTCTCAATGCGCAGGCCATCACGGAAACACTTGGCGACGGACTCCATGGTCTCTCCCAGCTGGCACTGCGGGCTCATGTCACGACGGATACCGCATCGGACTGGCTGAAGACGATCTCGGAAAACCCTGGCATCCTGCCGGAATCAGTCTCCACTTCACCAATTCCTTCCGCTTGCGCCCCTGAAGCTTGCAGCCTGTCGCACGACCATTCCGCCCTGGACAGCGCCCTCGCCATCCGTGCCATGCAGGTTGCCCTTCAACGGCATGCGGGAAAGATGGAGGAAGCCTTCACCCCCATGGGTCGTGTGCACGTGCAGACCGGCAAGGATCTGACCGGTGTCCGACGCCTGATTCTGACAGGAGGCCCTTTGGTGGACGCCTTGGATCCGGCCGGCCTGGCGAATGCGGCCCTGTCCGCAGACCCGTCGGCAGCGGCAAGCGGAACCTTGCTGCTGCCGGACAAAATGGACTTGTTTCTGGACAAATCCTACATTCTGGCCGCCATGGGACTCCTGGCGGCGGAGCAGCCGCTCGTGGCGCTCCGCATCATGAAGAAGGAGATGATAGCACTGTGAATCTTGAGAACAAGAAACTGGAACTCGACGCATTCCGTTCCACCCGGCAGGATGTGCTCAAACAATGGCCTACGGGCAGGGATGTGGATTTCGAGGAAGCGGTCTCCTATCAGAAAAGAATTCCAGCCGGGAAACGCTTCAACGGAAAGCTGGCGGAAGCAGTTGAAAAGGGCATCACCCTCATACAGCCACGCGCCGGTGTCGCCCTTCCGCAGGAACACATCAGGCTTCTCCGGTACCTCGAAACGGAAGGGGAAGCCGACCTTCTGCCGACCACCATCGACAGCTACACCCGCCACAACCGATATGAGGAAGCGGAGAAAGGCATACGCGAAAGCCGGACGGAAGGCCGTTCCCTCCTGAACGGTTTCCCTGCCGTAAACCATGGTGTCGCGATTTGCCGGGAAGTCACCGAATCCGTCAGTCTTCCCGTGCAGGTCCGGCACGGCACGCCCGACGCGAGGCTGTTGGCGGAAATCACCATCGCCGGCGGATTCACCTCCTACGAAGGTGGGGGAATTTCCTACAACATCCCTTATTCCAAGAACATCTCCCTGGAACGGACACTCCTCGACTGGCAATATGTGGACCGCTTGATGGGTCTGTATGAGGAAGCGGGCGTTTCCATCAACCGCGAACCTTTCGGCCCGCTCACCGGCACACTGGTCCCCCCCTGCATCTCTCATTCCGTAGCCATTCTCGAGAGTCTGCTCGCTGCGGAACAAGGCGTGAAGAACCTGACGGTCGGCTATGGCCAGTGCGGAAACCTTCTGCAGGATGTCGCAGCCATCCGCTCCCTCAAGTCCCTCACCCGTGAATACCTGACCCGTTTCGGATACGGAGATGTCACGGTGACCACGGTGTTCCACCAATGGATGGGCGGATTCCCGCAGGATGAAGCCAAGGCGTTTGGTGTCATTTCCTGGGGAGCGGCTGCCGCAACCCTGGCCGGTGCGACAAAAGTCATCGTGAAAACCCCGCATGAAGCACTTGGGGTTCCCACGATGGAAGCCAACGCACAAGGACTCCGCGCCACAAAGCAAGTCACTGCGATGCTTCGCGACCAGCGTTTGCAGAGAACGCCCGAACTGATTGGGGAAATGGAAATGATTGCAGCGGAAACCCGATGCATCCTGGACCGCACGCTTGAGTTGGGAGAAGGGGACTGGGCGAAAGGGACCGTTCGCGCGTTCCAGGCGGGAATCATCGACATTCCCTTTGCCCCATCCAGAAGCAATGCGGGCAAGGCGCTGCCTGCCCGCGACAATACAGGTGCGATCCGATTTCTGGACTTTGGCGCGCTTCCTTTTGATGAGGACATCATGGCCTTCCATCGGGACAAGATCGAAGACCGGGCGAAAAAGGAAGGAAGAGCGGCAAGCTTCCAGATGGTCATCGACGATGTCTATGCCATCGGCAAGGGGTTTTTGGTCGGACGGCCGAAGCAGAACGGTTGAACCGGAACAGCCCATCCCGAGAGGCTTGTTCAAACGACAGGGGCAGAACGATTGAATCGACTGCCACAGGAGGAATCCCATGAAAATCATCGACATGGTCTGCGCACCGGCGCGAACAGGATTCTTCTTCGATGACCAGCGTGCAATCAAGGCAGGTGCTGTTGCGGACGGCGCTTCCTATCGCGGAGTTCCTGCAACCGGGGGCTTCACTTCGGTCCGCCAGGCTGGCGAGGCTATTTCCGTCCTGCTGATCCTGGAGAACGGGCAGATCGCGCACGGCGATTGTGCAGCCGTGCAGTATTCCGGAGCAGGTGGAAGGGACCCGCTGTTTCTTGCGACGGACTTCATCCCCATCCTGGATCGGGAGGTGAAGCCCCTTCTGGTAGGCAGAGAGGCTGAAAACTTCCGTTTTCTTTCCGCACTCGTGGACAATCATGTTCCGGAAGGTGGCAGCCGTCTGCACACGGCAATCCGCTATGGCGCGACACAGGCCCTCCTTGACGCGGTGGCGCAAAGCACCGGCCGGCTGATGTGCGATGTCGTGGCGGCGGAGTATGATCTGTCCGTATCGGAGACCGCGATCCCCATCTTCATGCAGTCCGGCGACAACCGGTATGACAATGCGGACAAGATGATCCTCAAGGGAGCCGATGTCCTGCCCCATGCGCTCATCAACCAGGCCGACACGAAACTCGGCGCACAGGGCGAAAAGCTCATCGAATATGTCGGCTGGCTCCGCGATCGCATTCTGGCCCTGCGGACGACACCCGCTTTCATGCCGGTTCTTCACCTGGACGTATACGGAACCCTCGGACAGGTTTTTCAGGATGACGCGGCACGCATGGGCTTTTACCTGGAAAAGCTGGTGCAGACAGCGGCTCCTTTCCGTCTGCGGATTGAAGGACCCATGGATGCCGGGGAGCGGCAACGGCAAATCGAAGCACTGGCCGATCTCACCCGGTTTGTGGATGAACACGGCATCCAGGTGGAAATTGTCGCGGACGAATGGTGCAATACCCTGGAGGATGTCAGGGACTTCGCCGACGCCCGGGCAGGGCACATGATTCAAATCAAGACACCGGACCTCGGTGGTATCCAGAATACCGTTGAAGCGGTGCTGGCTTGTCAGGAAAAAGGCATAGGCGCCTACCAGGGAGGAACCTGCAACGAAACCGACCGGTCCGCGCAGATCTGCGTGCACCTGGCCATGGCATCGAAACCCGTTCAGATTCTGGCAAAGCCGGGCATGGGTGTCGATGAGGGCTACATGATCGTCTACAATGAAATGCAGCGTATCCTTGCCCTGAAGAAAGCGCGGAGGTGACGTCATGAAAAAGGAAAACGACACTGCGAAAAACGGGAAGGAAACACATACGGACGCATGCACCCCTTCGGGCAGCGGGAAGGAAACACATGCGGACGCATGCACCCCTTCGGACAGCGGGAAGGACACTTTCCCGGACAAGTGTTTCCGGGTTCTTTCCCCGACCGCCATCCTCGGTTACGGCTTCCCGACTTCCTCCTTCGAGGCCGGCATGCGGGAGAACCCGCACGTTCTGGCTGTGGACGCAGGTTCCACGGACCCAGGACCCTGGTATCTCGGCGCAGGCGCATCCTTCACGGATCGGAATGCCGTCAAGCGGGATCTGGAAATCATGATTCCGGCAGCCATTGAAGCGGACATTCCCGTCATCATCGGCTCTGCGGGCGGATCCGGCGGGGAGCCGCATCTGCAGTGGAATTTGGAAATCATCCGGGAAATCGCGTCCGAAAGGAACCTTTCCTTCCCCATTGCGGTCATCCATGCGGAAATTGATCAGGAACTGGTCCGGGAAGCCGTGAAAGCCGGGCGGGTATCCCCGCTGCATCCCGCCCCGGAACTCAAACCGGAGGCGCTGGACGCCACGGTGCGCATCGTCGGCCAGATGGGCATGGACCCTTTTCTGAAGGCGCTGGACACCGGTGCGAGAGTCATTCTGGCGGGTCGTGCCTACGATCCGGCGGTATTTGCGGCCATGGCCGTCCGCGCGGGATTTGACCGGGGTCTGGCCATCCACATGGGAAAAATCCTTGAATGCGCGGCCATCGCCTCCACGCCCGGCAGCGGAAGCGACTGCATGATGGGTTGGCTCTATGATAACTCATTCGAGGTGGAACCCTTGAATCCGGCACGCAGATGCACGACACTTTCGGTAGCGGCCCACACCCTGTATGAAAAGACAGACCCGTATCGCCTGCCCGGTCCCGGCGGTCTGCTCGATCTGACGGAGACGTCCTTCACAGCCGTAAACGACCGGCGCGTACGTGTTTCCGGCAGCCGCTTCGTACCAGCCGACGCGTATACCATCAAACTCGAGGGCGTCCGTTCTCTCGGATTCAGAACAGTATCCCTCGCAGGCGTGCATGACCCGATCATGATCGGCCAGATGGACGACATTCTGGCGAGTGTGCGGGAAAGGGTGACAGACAATTTCAGCACCCGCAGACTTTCCTATCGCCTTGATTTCAGACAGTATGGACGAAACGGGGTCATGGGCGCGCTGGAGCCGCATCCGGAAGAGGTGCCGCATGAACTCGGTATCGTGATCGAAGCCCTCGCGGACAGCCAGGAAACCGCCAATACCATCGTGAGTTTCGCCCGGTCCACCCTGCTTCACTTCGGCTACCCCGGCCGCATCTCCACAGCCGGAAATCTCGCGTTTCCCTATTCGCCGTCCGATTTCAAGGTGGGAGAGGTATTCGGTTTTTCCCTGTATCACCTCATTTCGGTGGATGACCCCTGCGAACTGTTCCCGATGGAAATCGTGGCGTCCGGTTCTGGTGTGCACGCTGCCGGAAGAGGCGAAGGCGTCCGACCAAGGGCAGACAATTCCCGCATGACGGAGGTGAACCCATGAAAGTCAAGCTTCGCGACATTGCGGCTGTCATCCGCAGCAAGAATTCCGGTCCGTACGAACTGACCTTCGACATTCTCTTCAAGGATGCCGATTTGTATGAAAAGGTCTGTCGGGCAAACTGCATTTCCGCCGATGTCATCGCCGGTCTGTACCACATCTCACCGGACCAGGTGATCAATGTGGTGCATTTCACACCGGCCCATGCCATCAAGTCCACCATCATCCGGCCGATTGCTTCCGGGGATCCTGGTGAAACCGATGTGTACGGAGCACAGCAGCATGCACCGCTGATGGAACTCGTGGTGGAAATCGAAGACTGAGACGTCCCATGCGCCGGTCCGACGCAATGGGCAGCCCACATGCATGGACGCAGGGGACCGGTTTCACAGGAAGCCCGTCCCGCAAGGAGAATCGCCTATGATGTCAGCCCTGCTTCATGAACAGGAATCCCTGATGTATACGGTCTATTTCGCCCCGCGCGGCCAAACCCGCATCCTGAACCTGGGCCACCTGCTGGCACAACGATATCTGTCCGCCACGGACCGGTTGATCGGCTTCATCGGCGATGCAGGATCGGGGAAATCCCTGCTGATCCGGGGTATGTTCCCGGGTCTCGAGCTGACCAACGATGATGAAGGGGTGAATGTCAGACCCCTGCCGCTTCTTGAAGGAACAGACCGGGGTTTCTTCAGCGGACACACCTACCATCTCGATGTCCGGTTCGAAGCCGCCTTCCACTCCCTGCCCGAATTGGCCGGTGCGGTCCGGGAGGCCATCCGGAATGGGAAACGGGTCATCATCGAGCACTTCGACATGCTGTATCCGGCACTCGGCGTGAATGCGGAGGTGCTGGTCGGCATTGGGGAGGAAGTCATCCTGACCCGTCCGAATCTGTTCGGTCCTCTTCCGAAGGACCTGTCGGACATCGTCCACAAGTCCATCCGATACCGGAAGATGGTTCATACGGCGGAGGACCTCACCAGCAAGGTGCTGGAGGAGGTGTTCGGATTTCCGCACGGACAGTTGCACAGTGATGTCCGGCATGGTTTTGTTCTGCGGTTTCCCGAAAAACCGGCACTCGACATCCCGGCCCTGGAAGAAGCCGTATTGGCGTATATCAGACAGAATCTCGAAGTCAGCTTTTTGGATGATACCCACATCCGCATCGGCACGGAAGGCCGGTTTCACTGCACCGGTCCGCGCATCCACGTGCACCGGACCGGCGAGATCGAGAATTTCCGGCTGGTGCGGGAATGCCAATATGACCCGATTTCCAGAAAGTACGAATTGGTGGGTTTGGTTGGCCCGGAGCGGTCCAACGACATCAGCGACTTGAACAGACTGACCTTTTGACAAGCCTCCATTACGGTCTGCCTGTTCCACGCGTTTTGCCGCCGCCCATTCCACCTCCGCCACCCATTCTACCCCCGATAGTTCCGGCCGTGGTGATGACGGAGGACAGCGTCATGGATGCGGCTTCGGTACCACCGGACCAAGTACCGTCCATGTACAATCCGTTGGTCTGCGTTCCATCTGCAGTTCCACCAGCATAGACGTTGTAGCTTCCGCCCGACACAAGGTCCGGCGAGCTGAAAACAAAGGATGAATACTGCTTTTCAGGCGCATAGGTGAGGATGCCTGTTCCGTCCGCCGCCTCCACATGAATCAGGGTACCGGCCTGCTGTGTTGCGGAAAACCCCACCAGCATGGCATTCTGTGTCGAGGTGTCGTCCGGTGCCTCGGCCATGCCTGCGCTGCCGACCGCCAGGAGGAAACCGCCTGTCATCCTGAAGGTTCCGTTATAGTCGACTGCGCCGTTTCCATCATTCGTCGGACCGTCCACCATGACCGTCCCACCGGTCATGACAATGGAACCGTTGCTGTCAAGACCGTCACCGCCGGCATTCATATCCACATGGCCACCGTTGATGGTCAGAAAGGAATTGCCCGATGCCGCGAATGAATCGTCGCCGAAGCCACCGCCGGAAGAAGACGCATCATTCCCCCCGGAAACATTGAATCCGTCATCCGTGGAATTGAGGGTCAGACTCCCGCCGTTGACCGTGATGTTCGCACTTTCAACCGCCTCATAGCTGGACAGGATAACCAGCGAACCGCTGTTGTACAGGATCTCCGTGTCTGCATGAATGCCGTCATCACCGGTTGCCAGGGTGATGTCCGTTTCGGTGATGGCGATGGTTCCGCTTGCATGAAGTGCATCATCCGCCGAATTGATGGCAAAAGTTCCACCTGTCAGAAGGATATCGAGTCCTGCCTTGATGGCCTTGCAGCTATCGGTTGTCTTGTTGGGGTTTCCTGCATCCATGCCACCGCCAAAGCTGCTTCCGGATGCAGGTGAGTCGGGTGCGCCGCCGCCGGTCGTGATGGAAAAATCACCTGCACGGACCATGACATAGGTTTCGGCCTGAATGCCGTCCCGGGCCGCGGAAATGAAAATCGTTCCGCCTTCGACCGCAACAAAACCCTTGCCCGCATCTTCATCATTGTTGGACTGGATTCCGTCGGAACCAGCCTGAATCCTGATGTCACCACCCTTCACAGCCACCAGATCCCTGCCCCGAAGGCCGTCGGAAGCAGCCGCAACATCCAGCGTACCGCTGATAATCTTCAGAGAATCCTTGCTGACGATGCCATGCTTGAAATTACCAGTCACCGACAGCGAACCGGTCCCGTTGATCGTAAGATCCGACTTGCTGAAGATTGCTGCGTTCGGTTCGCCGGATTCGGCATCCACATTGGGGTAGGAACTGCCATCCGTCACTTTGTTCTCCGTACCATCCGCCAGTACGAGGACCACCTTTTCCGCGCCCATCACATAAATGGGGGACATATCCGAACAGGAGATATCGGCGCCATTCAACACAAGCCTGACAGCATCCTTTTCTTCCGTAAATACAATAATCTGGCCGTCATCCAGGTTCCCGCCGATGACGTAGGTACCGGCTGCCGTGATGGTCAGCGTCCTTCCGGAAACGGATGCACCGCTACCGGAAAATTCAATGGAATCACCATTCAAAGTGACTTTCGATGCGGTGCTGCTGTTCCATCCGGCATCGAGATCTACGGTGTCGAAATCATAGGTGACATCCTCAGGAGACGTCACAGTTACCAACGCAGTGTCACTGTTTTGGGGGGCTGCGGCTGAATTTACGGTGAGATTGGTCGCGGATGCAGCCTGTTGTGAATCTGCCGGGCTTTCGCCGGCTGCACTGGCCAGATCGAAGGTACAGCCGGAAAGCAGGGATGCCGACAGCAAAAGTGCCCCTGCCATGGATGATGCCCTGTGTCTGCTGCGTCGCTTCTCCTTCCTTCGGGAATCCCTATTTCCGTCCATGAACGTGCGTTTCTCATACCCTTCATCAAAATTACACATCATTCTCTCCCATCCGGTCATCTGCCGGCATATCATCCAAGGTGCGGTTTGTTGGTTCTGTCCTTATTATACGGAGGCAAACTGAAATGGATCTTAAGGAAACAGGCAGACAGACAGACAGGACCGTTTCGCACCTGTTTTTCATCTTTGCCATGAGAAATGGGTGAAATGCCTGTTTGCGGACTTCAAGACATGAAGTTATAATCATTGGGATACGGAAGAAAGCACATGGCCAATATCAAGACGAATGCAATGCGCCTCCCGGACAAGGCGGGCATTTCCTACGTCGTTCATTCCCATAAGGAGCATTGATGACATCAATCATCGCATCGGACAAGCCCGTCAAGAATACCCTGTCTTCGGGAAAACTGCTGACCCTGTTGATTCTTGCATCCGTTGCGGCGCCGCTCAGTTTGAACAAGGCCGCCCCAATCCTTCCCCTGCTCATGACCGATCTTCATATCGGCGAAACCGGTGCCGGCATGCTGATATCCATCTTTTCCCTTGTCGGCGTCGTTCTGGCCATTCCAGGCGGACACCTCATCCGCAGGATTGGCCCCCGGCGTGCAGGCCTGCTTGCGCTGGCCTCCCTGGCGGCAGGTTCCGCCTCCGGCGCACTGGCAGACGGGTTTTTCCTCCTGCTGTCCACCCGCATCCTTGAAGGTTTCGGGATGGCTTTGATGGCAATCACCGGACCGGTCCTGATAGCCACCCGGATCCCGAAGAAAAGGCGCGGCTTTGCCATGGGACTGTTTGCCGCCAACATGGGCATCGGCCAGGTACTTGCGTTCAATGCCGCACCTGCCCTGGCAGCTGTCACGGGCCGCAGCGGCGTATGGTGGGCTTGCGCAGGCTATTCTCTCGTTTTTCTCTTATTCTGGTTTTTTCTGATGCCGGGCGATGATGCGCAGATTGATGAGGTTCCGGCAAACGAAGTGTCTGAAACGAATAGATTGGGAAACAAAGCGGCCGATATTGAAAAATCAGATGACACCGCTGTCGACCAGCTGCATGAAAAACAAAAAGTTCCAGGCATTGCAAGGAATCGTTCCATCCGGCATCTGACCCTCTCCATCTGCCTGTATGTTTTATTCTATGGAAGCATCCAGACCTTCCTGCCAACTTATCTGTCCCATGAACGCGGCATGAATCTGACCGCCGCAGCCGGTGTGGCAAGCATCTGCTGCTTCATGGGCATTGTCATGTCCCTCGTGACCGGCATACTCTGCGACAAGACAGGAAAACGCCGCCTGTTCGGCGGCGTCGGCCTTGTGGTGGGTGCCGGTCTGATTCTGCTGATCCCCGTAACGCCTGTGGGATGGTTCATCCTCCTGGCTGCGGTATTCGGCATGTTCCCACCCATGCTGCCTGTCGCGGCTTATGCGGCAGCACCGGAAGTTCTGGCCGATCCCTCGGAAAACAGCATGGCTTTGAGTCTTTTCATTCTGGGTCAAAATGCCGGCCTCGTCATCGGACCGATTCTGTTCGGCGCCCTGGTCCAGCTGGCCGGGTGGACAACAACCTTCCATCTCATGATTCCGCTCGCATTGCTCTCTGCTGCATTCATCCTGACGGATCGTCGAATTCGATGACTATCCATCACGACGGCCGCCACGATGAAACGTCCTTATAAAGGCGTCATGACGGAAAAGTCACGGTCGATCCACGTACCGCTATCTGATGATCTATCATCACATGCCGGCCAACGGAGATATCCTCGCGAATCAGGGTCATCAGCAGTCTCACGCTTTCGCTGCCGATTTCATAGAAGGGCTGCGCCACCGTTGTCAACGGCGGATGGCAGACCATGGCAATTTCCATGTTGTCGAATCCGGCCACGGCCATATCAGCCGGAATCGAGAGTCCCGCCGTCTGAAATGCCGACATGACACCGGCCGCCAGCGAATCCGTGGCACAGAACACTGCGTCCGGCCGCGACCTCATGGCCAGAAAGTTTTTCCCGGCTTCAAGCCCGCTTTCCATGGTGAACTCACCTGAAAGACACAAGGTTGGGTCATAGGGGATTCCTGCTTCCGCCAATGCAAGCCGGTACCCTTTTTCACGCTCCCGGATGAAATGATGGGTCACCCCACCAAGATTCGGCAATACCAGACCAATGCGCCTGCGGCCCGAGGCAAGCAGATGCCCCACCATTTCATAGGCTGCCTTCTGTTCGTTGATGGAGACGGAGAAGGAATGAGGGAAATCCAGGAACTCGCCGCACAAAACGGTCGGGAACCTCTCGCCGATTGCATGGAGTTCCTTTTCACCTGTCAGCATGTTCAGCAGGATGAGCCCATCCGCAAGACCGTTGTTGAGCATCGTCATGTCCTGAAAGTCCGCAAATCTGCTTACGCAGTAACTGAAGACAATGTCATAACCGCATTCCTTTGCCTTGTCCTGCATACCGGCCAGGATATCGTCTATGAAGGAAGTCCCTGCCACCAGAATGATTTTGTTCTCCGTTCTTTTGGGTCCGTTGCGGGAAGGCAGGTATTGAAGCTCCCTCGCGGCAGCCAGTACCTTCTCCCTCTTTTCCTCCGACACGATATAGCTGTTGTTCATGACTCTCGACACAGTGGCGATGGAAACACCCGCCCGTGACGCAACATCCTCGATGGTCGCCAATCTGATTCCTCTTTCTTCTTTTCATCAGGTTCCACTGTGAACCCGAGACAGTTTCGGACCTGCTTGTCCGCACCATTCCATTATATCCAAGCTTCCGAATCTCATCAATATTTTCATGAAAACAAGCATATATTTTCTGAAAATTTTCTGAAAATCATTGTAAATATATTTTCAAGGTGATATCGTGAGCATATGGACATGATGTCCTGTCCGATACCGGCCATCTCGAAGGGTTCGAACTGAAAATCCGCATCCCCTATTACAGAGGTGTGCCGCTGTCCGTCATCGATTTCATCAAGGTAACCGTGGATGGCGCAACCTATTCGAACGAACATATCCGATTTACCGTTGCGAGCGGAAGTTTCATGATGGATGAAATGTCCACGGTTGCGACAAAGCGCTGGAATTTCGACGAGGATGCCACCCTCCGAATCCGGAAACCGGGCGGACTCGTCTATTTCGATCAGCAGGTTGACCTGACTATCGGCATCCGTGCCCCCTACGGTCTCTTTACGGGTCATGACCTGAAGACGCTGACGATGGAACCCGACATGCGGCTGGCTGCAGCTGCACCATGAGATCTGCGACGAAATGACATCGTTCAATGGCCGGATCAAGAGGGAGGATGCAAAATGGGCATCAAGCGCGGTGTTTCGCTGTACAGTTACCAGGAGGAGTATTTCCTCCGCAAGATGAATCTGGAGGACTGCCTGAAAGCAGTCTCCGTCATGGGTGCCACAGGCGTCGAAATCATTCCCGAGCAGATGATCAACGAATACCCGAACCTGTCGGAGGAATTCCTTGAAAAATGGCGAGGGTTTCAAACTGTTTACTTTATATATAACAAATACTATGATATAATATTCATTATGAGTAGAATAATATCGATTGGACAAGCCTCGGAAATTCTTGGTGTTTCCATTTCCA
>JFJP01029756.1_pt1 | contig 16031 bp, 7 predicted proteins | sample 431651 | NCBI WGS metagenome assembly JFJP01 (sample SAMN02602958, study PRJNA72255) | Microbial mat metagenome, whole genome shotgun sequencing project. | biome: fresh water; feature: sink hole; material: water; isolation source: purple microbial (photo- and chemosynthetic) mats found in... | reverse complement strand
GATGTCATTTATGAAAAAACCCGCAGACAGGCGGAACGCCAAATCATGAAAACCATGATTCGGATAGGTTCCATGCGCCCGGGTCATCTGGAACGCATCATGAAGGCGGTCGAGTCGATCATGAAACAGCTCCTGGAGCAGACCGATATGGTCCTGTCGCTTTCGAAGCTGCGCTCCATCGACGATTACACCTATGAACATTCCGTCAACGTCTGTGTGATTTCCATCGTCATCGGCCTGGAAATGGGACTTGAAAAGGATGCACTGCGGGAACTCGGCATCGGAGCCATCCTCCATGACATCGGCAAGGTCGGCGTAGATGAACGAATCATCAAGAAACCCGGTCGTCTGAGTCGGGAAGAATTCGACGAAGTCAAGCTGCATACGGAACTCGGGTATCAGATCCTGAGAGGAAACGGCCTTTCCGAGGATGTTGCGCGCATCGCCCTGTATCATCATGAACGCATCGACGGATCCGGCTACCCGCATCACCTGGATGGCAGGGCTATTCCTTTGTATGCGCGTATTGTGGCGGTTGCGGATTTTTACGATGCCATCACGAACGACCGGATTTACCGCAGGAAAATGTCTCCGGAGAATGCCTATCGGGAGGTCATCCGGACAGCAAGCAACCACCTCGATGAAATTCTGGTCGAGAAATTTCTGAAGCATGTCCACATGTATCCGAATGGGTCAGGGGTCATTCTGAATACACGGGAAAAGGCGGTCGTCATCGGCCAGAACCGGCTGATGCCGGAGAGTCCGACCGTACGTGTCTTCATCCGTGAGGCCCGGGGCGGCGGGCTGTACGGACACCGCTGCGAGGATGTGAACCTGTCGGTTACACCCAGCCTCAACATAGTTGACACTTTTTAGGGCACCGGAAAGTAACCGGGGCTTGTTTTGAGGCACCGGAAAGAAATCAGGGCTTGTTTTGAGGCACCGGAAAGAAATCAGGGCTTGTTTTGAGGCACCGGAAAGAAATCAGAGCTTGGAAGAAAACAGCCTGAGAATCATCGTCAGTGCCCGAACAAACCCGTCAGCCGTTTCCAGAATTCCTCATACCAGGGAAGACGCACATCGCGGGGACCATCCATCTCCGCTTTTTCAGGTGCCTGCACACCAGGCAGCTGAAGGATGAATTGAAGGGTCGAGATCTCCGTCTGTCCATCGGCATAGGAGATGACTTTTGAGGATGCTTCCGAGTCGGTCGGAATCAGGTCGGCGGTTTTCTCCCTTATTTCCGAGATACCCTCGGCAAGTTCGCGCTGACCGTCCGCCAATTCTTTCGCTCCGTCAGGTAGAGGTGAAATCTCATCATCCAGTTTGGCGGCACCGTTTGCGGAGGCGGCCGCGCCGGCCGATAATTCTCTGGAACCGGCCTGCAGTTTTGACAGACCGGTTTTCATGTCCGCCAGGGCCGATGGCAGCGCGCCTGCGCCTGCGGCTGCTCCGGTCAGCCCGTCTATGGCTTGTGAAAGACCCGCATGGAACTGACGAAGCCCTTCCGTCTGTTTCGTCAGACCGGCGACCAGCCCGTCAAGCCCGGTCTTCTCCGCGAGAACACCCCCGGCCAGCTGCTGCACCATCGGGTCCGGATTCGCAGACAAGGCAGTGGCCAGCTGCGCGATCCTGGCATGTCCGGCCGCAGTTTCAGCAAGACCGGCCAACAAACTCTCCTGGCCTGCCAGCAATTGGGCAGAGGATGCTTTCAGTTCGACAAAGCCCCCGGTCATCCGGCTGATGCCGCCCAAAGCACCTGTCAGTCCTGCGTCGAACGCGCCAAAACCGGCGGCATATTCCGTCATGCCTTTCGACAAGTCCGAAGCGCCCCGGGAAAGCTTCGTCAATCCGGCGCTGAACGCAGATATGCCGCTCCTGAGATCGACAAGTCCTTCCGCCAGCGCGCCGGAACCGTCGGCCAGCGACAGGGCGCCGGTTTCCATGTCCTTCACTCCGTCCGTCAGTTCGGACACATCAAGGACGGAAGAGGTTTCATATTTGACCAGGGAGATCAGGACAGGGTCCGATGAAAAGTCCGTTACGTTTCCCTTCCAGATAAAGGTTCCCTGTTCGCCCGGCATCAGGGTCCAAACCAAGGTGGCGGTATGACCGACAACAGTTCTCGTCGCGCCGTCGGCTTCCAACAGGTCTACTTTGTCCAGATCCAGGGGAACCTGGATTTGAGCAAGGAACCCGTCCCGCAGATTTTCCTGCAGTGCCATGTCCGGTGCGAGTTTCAGCGTGAAAGTCGCTTCGCCGGAAATACCGGACAAGGCTGTGGCGTCAACCTCTTGTCCGTTCAGTCGCCAGACCGCGTCTGCCGTCAGCGGCAGATTCGCTTCCATGACTCCCTCGTAATAGAAATCCTTGCCGTTGAGATTGCGCAGGTCCCAAGTGATTCTGCCCGGCGATTGTTCCGCGTCCGGCACGGAAACCATGGCGCGGACAGACAGGTAGCTGCCCGTATCCACCACGCTGCCTGCTTTCGGCGAGATGAGCCTGTTCACGACGCGGACTTCCCGGAGGGAGCCGTCCGTCCGCAGGAACCCGTACACGGTTTCATCCTTCATGATTTTTTCCGTCGCGAATACCTGAATGCCGTATGCAGGAAGAGCGGACAGAAGAAGAGCGGCAAGCAGGAGAAGAAGAAGGCGGTTGACCATACCATGCTTTTTCATGGGTTCACACTCCTTTTTTTCGGCCAGCCCAAGGTGGTGGCACGGATGAACGGGTCGGCTATCACCATAAGACCCGGCAGCACGAACAGCACCATCAGGGTGCTGATGAGGGAACCTCGTCCGATGAACATGCATAATTCGCTCCCTGTGCGGATCGTGGCAATGAAATACACGCTGAAGGTGGCGCTGATCAGAATGAAGGAACTGGTGAGGATGGATTTCGCCGTGTCCGACACGGTCTGCCGCGCAGCATCCTTTGGCGACAGGAGCGCCGCGTTTTCCCTGTAGCGGCTGATGAACAGGATGGCATAATCCACCGTGGCGCCCAACTGGATGGCGCCGAGGATGATGAAGCTGATGAAACTCATCGGTGTCCGGGTGAAATAGACGAGACCCACGTTGATCCAGATGGCAGTCTGGATGAGAAAGACCGCAATGAACGGAATGGCCAGGGATTTGAAGGAGATCATGACAATGATGAAGATAAGAATCGCGGAAACAATGGCAACCCTGGTGGCGTCCGCGTCCGTGACATCCTTGAGGTCCTTGTAGGTAAAGGCGCCGCCTCCGATGACTGCCTGGGGCGCGAGCCGGTTCACGACAGCGCGCACCTGCTCCACCATGGTGAAGGCCTGATCCGTCTCCGTTCCGTATCGGGTGGTCAGGATCATCATGCTCGTTTTGTCCGAATGGAACTGATTGACCACTGAATCCGGCAGCAGTTCCTCGGGCAGACGGGACATGGTGCCGAGGGCCAGTCCATCCACTGAATCGACTCCGTCGAGTTTCATCAGTTCGTCGGCCAATGCGGCTTCTCCGGCAGGATTTCCAATGGGGAGCAGCAGGGTGGACTGGTCCGTGTCGCCGAACACCTCCCGGATCTTCACCTCTGCTGTCAAGGCGCTGTCATCCGCGGGCAGAACGTGCTCCATGCCGTAGTAATAGTCGACCTTGCCCTGCGCCCGAAAGAAGAGGACGGCAAACGCAAACAGCAGGATGCAGAACACATACCGCCCTTTGACCGCGATACGGGCTGCGAACCTCATTGGAATCATGATCTCGCGGTGCGTCCATTTCTCCACCCATTTGTCCGTGACAATGACAAGGGCAGGGAGAAAGGTAAGCACGGATACCAGACTGAGTGTCACACCACGGGCGAGTACGACACCAAGGTCGCCTCCGATCCCGAAATCCATCAGGAGCAGGGCCGCGAATCCGGCGATGGTCGTCAGCGCGCTGGCAAGAACCGGCACTGCGGCCAGTGTCATGGCTTTCACCATGGCTTCCTTGATGCCCAGACCCTCGGCACGCTGTTCATGGAACCGGTGAAGCATGAAAACCGAATAATCCATGGAAACAGCCAGTTGAAGGATGGAGGCGGCCGCGAAGGTGATCTGCGACACCTCGCCGCTCAACAGGTTCAGTCCCATGTTGATGACAATGGAAGCCCCGATGGAGATGAGAAAAAGCAGGGGCTCCAGCAAGGAAGTCGTGGACAGCAGAAGAAGGATGAGAATCAGTACAACCGCGACGGCGGAATAAACGGGAACTTCCCTGTTGATCCGTTCGACGGAATGCTGGGATGTCACAGCCGGACCAGCCATCCATGCATCCGTTCCGGCCAGCGCGAGCGCTTTCTTCACCCCTTCATGCGTGATGGTGCTGTCGCTCTTGTCGGAGAAAGCAAGTGTGAATCGGGCATAGCCATCTTGATAGAACTGGTCCGTCAGCCGGCTGTCCCAGGACGCGACCGGTGTGTTCATATCCACACGGTCATCCAGCCAGACAACCGTGTTGATCTCTTCGAGGTCCTCCAGCTGTTGTTTCAGGGCAAAAACTTTCACGGGATCCGATTCCTTCACCATCAGGGTGGCCGTCCCGCGCATCCCGAACTCGTCCTCGAGCATGGCGACCGCCTGCTTGGCGCTGGAGGAGTCCGGCAGATAGCCGATGTTGTCAAGGTTCACGTGAACGCCAAGGGACATCAGGCCGCCCAGAACCATGAGGACCAGAAAGACGGCAATGATCAGTTTTGTATGCCGTACGACCAAGGTGCCGATCAAATGCATGGAACCACCTTCTTTCATGATGATTCTATCCATTTCGTCCGGGTGGATCCTGCCGGAATTTCGGAGGAACACGTTTCATCTTCGGATGTTTTCGCAAGTTTGTCCGAGGACATGTCGGAAAGGTGGACAATGAATCAGCCGAACGGCAATTCAATCTGAACGGGACTGGAAATGAGCTGCGAATGGGAATAGACTCATGATGCACACGCATGGGGCATGACTGGCGGACTGGAGGCGCAAGGGACATGGAAAGACTGCACGTGGCCATCGTGGATGATGAACCGTGGATTGTCAGGGGAATCGCCCGGAGCTGCGACTGGGCTGCCCATGGAGCGGAACTCACCCTGCAGCTCACGGAGCCGGAGGAGGCCATCCGACGCATCATCGTGGAAAAGCCCGATATCGTCCTGACCGATGTCAACATGGGCCGCATTTCCGGTCTCGAACTCATGGAGCGGGTCCGTATGGCCGGTGTGAATTGTGAATTCGTCGTCATCAGCGGGTATGACGAATTTGCGTATGCCCAGCGTGCCATGGAACTCGGAGCATCGCATTATCTGCTGAAACCGTTGAAGCGGGAGGAGCTTGCGTCGGTCATGGCACGCCTGTCCGCACGGATTGCGCGAGAACGTGCCGGTACGGGCGGCGGCGATGATGTGACCGAATGGCTGTCCTTGCGTGACATCGAATCGCATGCCGCGCTTTTTTCCCATGCAGGGATACGATGTGCCGGGACAGGCTGGCAGGCGGCGGTGCTGGACGGAGAAAGTCTGTCCGGTTCTCTGGAAGACTTACGTTCTGCGGGAATCCCCTTTATCGCTCTCGACATCGGCCGCAGACGGCAGACCTTGTTCTTCAGCACGGATCAGGACCTTTCGGGACCTGGCGCACCTGCCTGTTTCCGACAATTTGCGGGGGGTATGACGATCGGGTTCAGCGCGCATCACCCCGAAGACTGTCATCCCGCTCTCAACTGGCAGGAAGCGGATCTTTCGCTGGATGGCCGTTTCGTGTTTCCGGAGCGGACGATCCACTGCTGGAGAAAACAGCCGGAAAAGATGCGGGCCGTTCTGGAGCAGTTCCTTCGTGCCTTCGAACATCCTTCCGAGATTCTGCTGTTTCTCTCCGGCTTCGGTACGCATGCCCGGGAGAATGAATATGGGATTGGGGATGTTCTTTGGGTTTACAATCTTTTCTGCATCACCTGGAATCATGCCGGACCGGGGGAGGGCACGGAACGCTTTGCCGTTGCGACACCGCAGGAACTGACCGCCCTGTTCCGGAATGTCGATGAAATGGGTGCTTATCTTTGCGAGGCCGCGGCCGGACTCCTTCGGGACAGGCGGCCGAACGTACCCGTCACCGGCGCTCGTTTCGAGGAACTGCTTCGCCATGTGCAGGCGCATTTTGCAGAACCGCTCTATCTGAGCGATTTGGCGGAGGTCTTCCATTATAATTCGACTTATGTGAGCGACCTGTTCCGCAAGCATCTGGGCCATGGCTTTTCCGAGTATCTGACCCTGATCCGGATGAACCGGGCCAGGGAAATCCTGCGCGGAACCGATCTGCCCGTGACGGAAGTCGCGGCGCAGTGCGGATATCCGGATGCCTGTCATTTTACGCGACAGTTCAGAAAGACGACTGGACTCGCTCCGCGCGCATTCCGGAATCTGACTCCTTTCGAAATTGGTGACACCGGGAAGGAGGAGTGAGGATGAAAGCATTCCGGAACATGCGCATCCGCAGCCAGCTGAACGTCATCGTATGCGTCGCTGCGGCACTGCTGGTCCTTACAATGGCGGCCGTCTATATCGCATTCGACGCCATCATGACCCGGATGGCGGAGGAAAGGTTCCGCGACTTGGCGGTCAACAGCGGCAGCAGCGTCCGAACCATGCTGCGGGGCATCGAGGCGAACGACCGAAACTATGCGTATATCCTTGAAAAAAGCGGATTCCCGGTATTTCAGGAACTCGAAGTCGACATGAAAAGGATTGTGGCGGACGCCTATGCATCCATGCGATCCGTTTCGGAAGACATGCGGGGAATCGCGCTTCTGACCGGCTGGTCCGACCCTCTCTATGCAGGGGTGGAGGAGGAGGGGCGCAATGTCATGGAACGGCTTATGGAACAGGACAATCTGGCGGAAGGCGAAGAAGTGCATCCATACTTCACCAAAGCCTTGACCGGAGCGGATGGCGGGTTCCGCTACTTTGCCCATGTCGCGCCCATTCTGCAATCCGCGAATCCAGAGAGAGCCGGCGGATATCTCATCACCCTGTTCGACTACTCGTCCGTACGCGCGGTACTGGAAACCCTGGCGGGAGGGGATCCCCGCAATCTCGGCCTGCTTCTGGAGGACGGGCGGATACTGGCTGTAACGGAGGAGTTGACCGAAGCGGAGCGGTCCCGGATAAGTGACTGGTTCCGGGCCGATGCCTCGACCGGCTCCGCTTCGGCCCGGCGGTATGTGAAATATCGGCGCGCTTCATCCCTGGCATTGTCCATGCCGGTTTCGGGTACGGATTGGCATCTGGCCGTTCTGGTCTCGGCGGACGTCATCAAGGCGCCAATCCTGTCGCTGATCTGGATCGGACTGGCGATTCTCGTGGCAGGCGCAACGATACTGGCCATTGCCAGTGTCGCGACCATCCGGGCCATCACCGAACCGGTCGAGGGAATTGCCGGAGCAATGGCTGAAATCGGCGGCACGCAAGGACATCGGGTCGTCGAAGTGACTTCACGCAACGAAGTGGGCATCCTGGCCAACCACATCAATGCCATGCTGCAGACGCTGGAGGTTTCGGACCATCGGGCCAGAACGGCTGAAAAAAGACTGTATGAGGCGGATCTGGCCCGGATGCGGATGGAACTCGCCTGGTATCAGAGCCAGATCAATCCGCATTTCCTCTACAATACGCTCGAATCCATCCGGAGCATGGCCGTTGTCTATGGCGCGAACGAAATCGGAGAACTTGCAGTCGCGACGGCCGGGATATTCCGATATGCCACCCGACAGGAACAGGAAGTGCCCCTGCAGGATGAGCTGAACTGCGTGGAAGCCTATATGACCGTCATGCAGCTGCGGTTTCCCGACAGGTACAGCCTGAAGATCCGGGTAACGGAAGCGGACAGGGACATCCAACTGTATCGGATGCTGCTGCAGCCAATCGTGGAAAACTGCTTCAAGCACGGATTTGCCGGAAAATCCGGGAATGGGGTTGTTCATATCCGCACCAGGCGGACAGGAGCGTGCTGCCTGATTACGATTACGGACAACGGAACCGGCATTTCCATGGAGAAACTGAATATCCTGCGTGCCAGGCTGGACGAGTCGGGCGAACCGCAGGGATTCGGAACATCGGACGCAGGAAACCCCTCTGATGCGCCGGGAACGGATTCGGGGGCTGGAAGCAGCAATCTTCGCGACACCGGTGCCCGGGTCGGGCTGATCAATATCCATCAGCGGCTTCGGCTCGGCTACGGAGATGCATTCGGACTGACGGCCGAAAGCCGGGAGGGAAAGTGGACCCGGCTGTCCCTGCTGGTTCCGGCGCGGAACGCATGATATGATGGTTGAACATCACGCAGATTGATTTCATGTGCCAGGTTGTTTCACTTGGCATTTCGAAGACAAGCGGGCAGGGCGGAGGCGGAATAGATGGACAACAGGACAATACCAATGGAAGCGACAGCGCTTCCGGCCATCAGGAACAGGATTGACAGATTGATCCGGGAACGGATCCTGATTCTGGACGGTGCGCATGGCACATGGTTCCAGACACGCAATCTCACACCGGCCGATTATGGCAGAGGCCTGCAGGAGAAAGCCAAGGAAGCGGGACTCACGGCACCTGCTTTTCCACAGCGCGGCAATCACGACATGCTGAGTCTGACTCGTCCCGATGTCGTGCTGGACCTGCACGAAGCCTATCTGGATGCGGGTGCCGACATCATCTCCACCAATACCTTCAATGCAAATCCTGTTTCGCAGGCCGATTATGGTGCCGCCTCCCTGGTGCCTCTCCTCAACCGGGAAGCCGTGAAACTGGCCAGACGGGCTGTGGCGGCGTGGCAGGTGAAGGAACGGGATGCTGGACGCAATCCGGCGGAACGATTCGTGGCAGGATCCGTGGGGCCGACGAACAAGACACTTTCCCTCTCCCGGGAAGTGGAAAACCCCGCGGCACGTGCCATCACGTTCGACGAACTGTCTGCTGCGTATGAAATCCAGATGACGGCACTGGTGGAAGCGGGCGCAGACATTCTGCTGGTGGAAACGGTCTTTGATTCCCTGAATGCCCGGGCGGCGCTGGCGGCGGCGGAACGCGTCTGCGAGAGGCTCGGGACGGATATTCCGGTCATGGTTTCCGGAACCGTTACGGACCGGAGCGGACGAACCTTGTCCGGCCAGACCGTTGAGGCATTCGCCGTTTCGATCCGCAGCCCGCTTCTGTTCAGCATCGGGCTGAACTGTTCCTTCGGCGCGAAGGAACTCCTGCCATATGTGAAACGTCTGGCGGCAACCCAGCCTTATCCGGTCAGTGTGCATCCGAATGCAGGCCTGCCGGACGCCTTCGGAAAATATACGGAAACTCCTGCGGTGACGGCTGAGCTGCTGGCTGGTCTGATGGACGGCGGGTTTGTAAACCTCGTCGGGGGCTGCTGCGGTACCGGTCCGGATCACATTCGGGCCATCGCGGCGCAGGCGGCGGGTAAGCCGCCCCGGAGAGTTCCGGAACGGGAGCCGGTGCTGCTGCTTGCCGGGCTCGAAGTGAAGGAAGTCCGTCGGGAAAACAATTTCCTGAATATCGGGGAACGCACGAATGTTGCAGGCTCCATCAAGTTCGCCCGGCTCATCCGGGAGGGGAACTACCGGGAAGCCCTGGTGATTGCGCGCGAACAGGTGGAAAACGGCGCGCAGGTCATTGATGTGAATGTGGATGACGGTCTGCTGGATTCAAAAAAAGAAATGGTGCATTTCCTTCGCCTGCTTGCGGCGGATCCGGATATCGCCGTGGTTCCCGTGATGGTCGATTCCTCGGATTGGGAAGTCCTGCTTTCCGGATTGAAAGCCATCCAGGGCAAGAACATCGCCAATTCCATCAGCTTGAAAAACGGCGAGACGGCCATGCTGGCGCAGGCGAAGGAAATCCGGAGATTGGGCGCGGCTGTGGTCTTCATGGCTTTCGATGAACAGGGACAGGCGGATACGTATGAGCGCAAGATCGACATCTGCGGACGCGCCTACCGTCTTCTGACCGAAAAGGCGGGATTCCATCCGGAGGACATCATCTTCGATCCGAATATTCTGGCCGTTGCCACCGGCATGCCGGAACATGACGCTTATGCGCTGGACTATATCCGCGCCTGCCGCTGGATTCATGAAAATCTGCCTGGGGCCAAAGTATCGGGCGGTGTCAGCAATCTTTCCTTTTCCTTCCGTGGAAACAACCGGGTTCGCGAGGCGATGCACGCCGTATTCCTGTATCACGCGGTACAGGCCGGCATGGACATGGGCATCGTGAATCCCGGCATGCTCCAGCCATACGAGGAAGTGGACCCGGTGATGCGCGAACTATGTGAGGACGTCGTGATGAACCGACGTCCTGATGCGTCCGAAAGGCTCCTCGCGCACGCGCTTTCCCTTGCCGGATCCGTGGATGCGGGCGCCGAAGGCAAGGAAGGAAGTGTGCCCGCCTGGCGGCTCGAACCGGTGGAACGCCGGCTTGTCCATGCTCTTGTGAAGGGCATCGACGACCATGTGGAGACGGATGTGCTGGAAGCACTCCCCCAGCAGCCTAATGCGCTGTCGCTCATCGAACATGTCCTGATGGCCGGCATGAAATCGGTCGGCGATCTGTTCGCGGAAGGAAAGATGTTCCTGCCGCAGGTCATCCGTTCGGCCCGTGTGATGAAGAAGGCGGTCGGCGTCCTGCTGCCGTTCATCGAGGCGGAAAACCTGGGCATGGGGACCAAGGCCGGGCGAGTTCTGCTGGCTACGGTTGCGGGCGATGTCCACGACATCGGCAAGAACATTGTCGGCGTGGTACTCGGCTGCAACAATTTTGAGATCATCGACCTCGGCGTGATGGTATCGAAAGAAGAAATCATCGCGAAGGCCATTGAGCTGAAGGTCGATCTGATCGGATGTTCAGGGCTCATCACACCTTCTCTGGAGGAAATGCGCCTGGTGGCGGAGCACATGGCGGCGGAAGGGCTGGCCGTTCCACTTCTTGTCGGCGGCGCGGCGACCTCGAAGGCGCATACGGCCTTGAAAATCGCCCCGTCCTACAGCCATGGCGTCATTCATTGCCTCGATGCGTCAAAAAGTGTGGAAGTCGCCTCGATTCTCTGTGATCCGCTCCGAAAGGAAGCCTTCCTGGCCCGGATGTCCGAGGAATACCGGGATTTGGCGGATCGTGTGACCCAGCTGGCTTCCGAGACCGTCTCCCTGGAAGAGGCGCGCCGTGACCGGCTGCGCACCGGGTTCGATCCGTCGCCTGTCCGTCCGGGAAACCCAGGCGTGACCATTTTTCACGATATTTCCATCAAGTCGCTCCGACCTTACATCAACTGGAGCTTCTTCCTGAAGGGGTGGGAACTGCAGGGAACCGTCGAGAAACTGCTCGCCGATCCGGAAAAGGGAGACGAGGTGCGCCGCCTGTTGTCGGATGCGGCGGAACTGCTCGATGAATGGGAAGCCTCGCCGGTAATCGGCATCAAAGGTGCTTTCGGGCTGTTTCCCGCGATTTCCGTGCAGGAGGATGTCCGATTGTTCCGGGATGAAGCGGCTTGTCTTGCGGGGGAATCGTTGCGAACGATCCACTTTCCCCGGCAGATTGAGAAACGGGCACATCCGCACTTGTCGCTGGCGGATTTCATCGTGCCCGAGACCGTCGACAAACCGGGAGGAAATGGTTCTCCGGAAACAAAACCGGGAGGGTATGGTTCTGCAGATACCAAACCGGGCGGGAGTGGTTCTCCGGAAACCATGGGAAAGGGAACGGACTGGATGGGTCTCTTTGTTGTGACGGCCGGTCTTGGCTCGGATCCGATTGTCGAGGCCGCCAAATCCTCAGGGGACGACTATCGGGCCATTCTCGTCCGGCTGCTTTGCGACCGCCTCGCCGAAGCTTCCGCGGAATGGATGCATCAGCGCGTACGCCGGGAAGACTGGGGATACGCGGTTGATGAGTCGCTCTCCACGGAGGAGCTGTTCCGGGAAACTTATCGCGGTATCAGACCCGCGCCTGGATATCCCGCATGCCCGGATCACGCCCTGAAAAAGGATATTCTTGAGGTCCTGGACCCGTCGGGATCGCTGGGCATCACGCTCACGACCAGCAACATGATGGTTCCGACCGCATCGGTGTCGGGATTCTATTTCGCTTCTCCGCATGCCCGATATTTCGATGCGCGGAACAGCAGGTGACTGCCAGTCCTTGTATTTGAAAGGTCGTGCGGGGAGCAGCTTCCCTTGTGAGGAAGGAGCGTGCATGGAGCAGCTTTCCGGTGTCGTCGAACGGATTACCTACAGCAATGAGCAAAACGGTTTCGCCGTAGTGAAAATCAAATCGAAGGGTTTTTCGGAACTGGTCACGGTGGTGGGAACACTGGCCACGGTTCGCGTGGGGTCCACCATCCGGGTGAGCGGAGACTGGCGGATGGACAGCAAGTTCGGCCGCCAGTTCACGGCGGAATCCCACGAGGAAACGGTTCCGGCCACGCTGGCCGGCTTGGAGAAGTATCTGGGCAGCGGGCTCATCAAGGGAATCGGTCCGGAATACGCGAAAAAAATCGTCAAAACGTTCAAGGCGCGGACGATGGATATTCTGGAACAAAGACCGGATGACCTGATCCAGGTGCCGGGCATCGGCGCAAAGCGGGTGGCGCTCATCAAGAAAGCCTGGGTGGAACAGAAGGAAATCAAGAACCTGATGTTTTTCCTGCAGGAACATGATGTCTCCACGCATTTCGCCGGGAAAATCTACAAAACTTACGGAAACGACAGCATCAAGGTGGTGAAGGAGAATCCGTTCCGTCTTGCGGATGACATCTGGGGAATCGGTTTCCGGACCGCGGACACGATTGCGAAGAAACTTGGCGTGGACCCCCATTCCCATGCGAGATGCCGCTCCGGCATTCTGTATGTGATGAATGAACTGGCGGGAGAAGGGCATTGCTTCGCCACGCGGCCGCAGTTGGCAAAAGCCTGCGAAAAGCTCCTGGAACTGCCGGAAGACCTCATCACGGCCACCCTGACACGGATGGCCGCGGACCGGGACATCGTGGTGGAGCACATGGGAACCCCGGCGGGCCTGAGGCTTTCCGAGACCATGAAGGGATATGATGCCGGGTGGGAACAGGCGCATTCCCGGATTCCTTCCGCCATTTCGGCAGCTGTGGCATTCGATGGATCCGATCAGCGGACAATCGCATCCGAGCCTCAGCCGGGTCTGTCTCGACCGGATCTGCCTCAAACGGGTTTACCTTACCGGTCATCTGCGATCCTGTCAGGTTCCGGTGGAAATGACGGCAGCGCGGACGCCGGCGCGAAGGATGCCGCTCTGTGGCTTCCCGTATACTGGTATGCGGAGACCGGTGTGGCCAGACGACTGGTGGAAATCATGAACAACGCAAGTGCCTATGCAAATGCGGATCCGGAGCCAGTCCTCGACAAAACCGCGCGGGAAGCGGACATCACCTACGATCCGGTCCAGCGGGAAGCGGTAAGGAAAGCGGTTTCCGCCAAGTGCACGGTTCTCACCGGTGGACCGGGAACGGGAAAGACAACGACCACGCTGGCCATTCTGAAGGTGTTCGAGGCTCTGGGCGCCCGTGTATTGCTTGCCGCGCCAACAGGCCGGGCGGCGAAACGATTGTCGGAGACAACCGGCAAGGAGGCTAAAACGCTTCACCGCCTGCTTGAGTACAAACCACCGGAAGGTTGCCAGCGAAATGCGGAAAATCCGTTGGAATGCGATGTCCTTGTGATTGATGAAACCTCGATGGTGGACATCCAGCTTTTTTATGATCTGCTGAAAGCCGTACCGAATGACGCGGTCCTGCTCTTTGTGGGGGATGTGGACCAGCTGCCTTCCGTCGGCGCCGGAAATGTCCTGCTGGACCTGATGGCATCCAATCGGGTCGCGGTGGTGCGCCTGACCCGGATTTTCAGGCAGGCGGAAGGATCGGCCATCATCCGCAACGCGCACCGGATCAACAAGGGGGAGATGCCGGAACTGAAGTCGGCGAAGGATTCGGATTTCTTCTACCTCGAGCGGGAGGAACCGGAAAAAATCGCGGAGACCATCCGGGATCTGTGCGTCTCCCGGCTGCCGGACCATTATCGGGTGAATCCCGTCACCGACATCCAGGTGCTCTGTCCGATGCAGCGGGGGGATACCGGCGCCCGGCAGATGAACCTGCTGCTTCAGTCCGCGCTGAATCCTTCCCCGGAAACGGTTCGCTATGCGGGAAACGTATACCGGCTCGGAGACAAGGTGATGCAGATACGGAACAATTATGACAAGAATGTTTTCAACGGGGACATGGGCATCATTTCCGTGATCGATCGGGAAGACGGTACTGTGACCGTGCGTTTTGACGGAACACCCGTGGTTTACGAAGTGTCGGAACTCGATGAGGTGATGCTTGCCTATGCCACAACCGTCCACAAGGCGCAGGGCAGCGAGTATCCGATCGTGGTGGCGCCGATCAGCATGCAGCATTACATGATGCTGCAGCGAAACCTGCTCTATACTTGCGTGACACGGGCGAAAAAGGTACTGGTTCTGGTCGGATCGAAAAAGGCCATCGCGCTGGCGGTGGCCAATAATCGAATCAGAAAGCGGAATACGCGTCTCTCGGAAAGGCTTGCGAACGCGTGATGATGCAGGGGAGAACGGATGGTGACACCATCTTCAGGCCTCATCATCTGGTGAGTTTGATGACCCTCAGGCCAAAGTCCGCGTTCGGATCATAGGTCACTTCGCCGGTGCCGATGTTCAGATCTTCCAGGAATCTGCCTTCAAACCAGAAGCTGGTGCCATAGTTGTTCTTGTATACTTTTTCCAGGAAGAAGCCGACGAAGCCGATAATGGTGACCTTCGTGTTTTCCGCCGTGGTGCGGGACAGCAGGTTTTGGACCACGGGAATCAGCATGACGCGCGGATCCCCGATCTTCGCTTTTGTATAATCCGAGTTGCTGTCCGAAGACACCCTTGTTGCGAAGGTGTTGACGGATTCCGTTCCACCGCTGGAAGGGGCATAGTAAAGCATATTCTGGTCGACCGTGAAGGTTTCCTTGTATCCGTTCTTCAAATAGCCGAGGTAAGATTGGAATTCGACCGAGGGATTGGAACCCGCCTTGATTTTGACATTCATGTAATCGAAATGATAGGGATAGGGTTTGGTTTTCGGCCAGGTCGGATATTTGGCCTTGTAGTCGTTCGGGTAGTTGTAGTTGGACGGGTAAGGACCTGCGCCGTACATGCGCATGACATAAACATGCGTGTAATCGAATACCGCAGGTTTTGGAATCACGAACGGAACAATCCAGGGAACGCTGGCGGCGACTCCGATGCTGGCTGTGGCGTCCGCCCGGATGTCCATCGCATTCACGCTGATGGCCTTTGCGAAAAAGGTGGAAATGTTCCGCGTGATGGTGATGTGCATGGATCTTTTATCCGTCGGAATGGTCACGGTCACAACATCGTCCGGCTCGCAATTGGCGGCCGCATATGCCCTTGCGTCGCTCTCCGCCTTGACGCTGTCATCCGGCAAAGACTGGGCGCCGGCCAGCACTGCCGCATCCGCAGCATTCTGCAGGTTGCTTTTCTGCTGCATGGCCATGCCGACGTCGACCGCCAGGGCGGTAAACCCCAGGAGGACGGTAAGCAGCAGGATAAAGATAATCATGGATTGTCCTGAATCGGACTTGAACGGGTTTTTCCATGTGCGGGTTTTCCATGAGCGCATGACATTTCCCTCATTTCAGTACCCGCAATCCCTGGATTCGGACGCCCGCAAATCCTAGGATTCGGATTGCGGGAATGGTTGAGTGACACATTGCCTGTGATGCTTCATCCGGTTCACAGAAACCGGATGTCTCCTGCTGCCCGCGAAACTGGTCTGCAGCCTCAAAATATGTCTGCAGTTACAATATGCGCCTGTGGAGCTTCCCGGGCAACCGTCTGCTGTCTCGTTTTCATGGGACTCGGGTCCCATATGCGACAGCAGACGGATTCATCCGAATCGGTGCGTTGATTCTTCGTGC
>JFJP01005584.1_pt1 | contig 16032 bp, 11 predicted proteins | sample 431651 | NCBI WGS metagenome assembly JFJP01 (sample SAMN02602958, study PRJNA72255) | Microbial mat metagenome, whole genome shotgun sequencing project. | biome: fresh water; feature: sink hole; material: water; isolation source: purple microbial (photo- and chemosynthetic) mats found in... | reverse complement strand
CCAATCAACATCCGGCGAATCTCCGATGTCCCGGCACCAATCTCATATAACTTCGCATCGCGCCACAATCGTCCCAGCGGGTACTCGTTGATGTAGCCATTGCCACCAAAAATCTGCACACCTTCCCCCGCCATCCAGGTGGCCTTTTCGGCAGTCCATAAAATCACTGAAGCACAGTCCTTGCGCACCTGACGCACATGCTCGGTGCCGAGCAAGTCCAGATTTTTAGCCACGGTGTAAGCAAATGACCGCCCGGCCTGCAGCACGGTGTACATGTCGGCCACCTTGCCCTGGATCAACTGAAACTCGCCGATGCTCTGGCCAAACTGTTTGCGGTCGTGAATGTAGGGCACCACGTTATCCATCACGCTTTGCATGATGCCCAACGGCCCGCCGGTGAGCACAGCACGCTCGTAATCCAGACCACTCATGAGGACCTTGGCTCCCATGTTCAGGCCACCCAGAATGTGCGACTCGGGCACCTCCACGTTGTTGAATACCAACTCCCCCGTGTGGCTGCCGCGCATACCGAGCTTGTCGAGCTTCTGCGCAATGGAAAAGCCTTTCATCCCTTTTTCAATCAGGAAAGCCGTGACGCCGCGGGCACCCAGTTCGGGTTCGCTTTTGGCGTAGACCACCAGGGTGTCAGCATCCGGGCCGTTGGTGATCCACATCTTGTTGCCGTTAAGCAGGTAGTAGCCTCCCTTGTCCTGGGCGCGCAACTTCATCGATAACACGTCGCTGCCAGCGCCCGGCTCACTCATAGCCAGGGCACCTACATGCTCGCCGCTGATGAGTTTGGGCAGGTATTTGGCGCGTTGCTCAGGCGTGCCATTGCGTTTGATCTGATTCACACACAGATTGCTATGGGCGCCGTAGCTCAGGCCCACCGAGGCACTGGCGCGGCTGATTTCTTCCATGGCAATCATGTGCGCCAGGTAACCCATATTGGCGCCGCCGTAGTCTTCACCCACCGTGATACCCAGCACGCCCAGATCGCCCATCTTGCGCCACAGATCCATCGGGAACTGATCGCTGCGGTCGATCTCGGCGGCGCGCGGAGCGATTTCGGCTTGAGCAAAGTCACGTACCGCGTCGCGCAGCGCATCAATGTCGTCACCCAGTTGAAAATTGAGACCAGGTAAATGGGTCATGGTGGATCTCCAGTGGTTTTTAATGGTTCTGTTCGTTGTGACAGAAGTCAGTAGTTTTTTGGCACCGGCATCACGGTTTGCTGCAGTACGGCGCACAGCGATTCACTGCCATCGTCAGCCACATGCATGACCTCGACGCTGGTGACAATGATCTTCTTGCCGGCCCGCACAACGCGACCGGTGGCGCACAGCTCACCGCCTTGGCAAGGAGCCAAAAAATTAATCTTGTATTCCACGCTGACCACCTCAGTGCCATCAGGCGCCATCGTCAACGCGGCGTAGCCACCAGCAATGTCCGCCAATGCACCGATGACCCCCCCATGAAACGCACCTTGCTGCTGGGTGACCTTGTCGGAGTAGGGCAGCGTCAGAACACATTCGCCAGGCACAACGCGCAGCAATTCGGCACCCAGGTGGCGCATCAGGCCCTGTCGTTCAAAACTGCGCTGAACACGGTGTTGCGGCGTCTCTGCGGGGTGGGAAGGGTGAGTATTGGACATATTGAAGTGAGTGAGGTAAGGGGGGGGTGACAGGCGATGGGCTCAGTCTGGCGAGTGAATTGGCGAACGGCGCAAGGCTTTGGTCAACAACGCGCGGGCTTCACACTGATGAGCTTTCAGTTCATCCATGTTCGCCTGCAGGTCGCTCATCTGGGCTTCAAGCTGCTGCTGATGCGTGTTGAGCACCAGCAAAAACTTTTCCAGCTGGGCCGCGGTGTCGCGTGGGCTGTCATACATATCGATGATGTCTTTGGCCTCTGTCAGACTCAGTCCCAGGCGTTTGGCCCGCAGTGTCAGCTTCAGGCGTGTTCGGTCTCGGGCGCTGTAGACGCGGTTGCGCCCACCCGGGCCGCTGCGCAGCGGCTGCAGCAAGCCCATGTCTTCATAAAAGCGCATGGCCCGCGTGGTCAGATCGAACTCTTTGGCCAGATCACTGATGCTGTAAGTGGAGGACATGCGCTTGTAAGGGATCCGTTGACGTGAACGTCAATTATCCAGCATACGCCATTGCTGTCGCGATAGTGGCAGACCCGGCGGCTCAGACCAGACAGCCCAAGCGGTTAGTTCTTTTGGACATCGTTTTCATAGACGCCTTCCCAGCGGTCACCGGTCTTCCAGGCAAACACACCCTTGCCGTGCTTCTTGCCCATTTTCCACTGGCCCGCGTAGTTGTCACCCGAAGTCCAGGTGAAGGTGCCTTCGCCGTCGGGCTCGCCGTCCTGAAATTGACCCACATAAATTTCACCGCCCGAAAACACCATCCGGCCCTGCCCTTGCGGCACACCATTGACGACCGTGCCTTCATAGTGGTTGCCACTGGCAAACTTGAGTTTGCCTTGCCCGTTGGGTCGGCCATTTTTCCAGGCGCCATCAAAACGCTGACCATTGCGCCAGACATACACACCTGATGGATCGGGCTCGCCGTCCTTGAAGTAACCATCAAACACGTCGCCCGAGGCGTAACGCATGTGGCCGAGCCCTTGCGGCGTGGCGTCGATGACTTTGCCTTCGTAATCATTGCCATTGGCGAAATGCACCCTGCCATGGCCACTGGGCTTGTCGTTGAACCAGTCACCGTCATATCGCTGACCATTCGCCCAGGCAATGGAGCCCTTGCCCTGACGCAGCCCCTTTTCCAAGGTGCCCTCAAAAACATCGCCTGTGGCCCAGGTGACCCGCCCCGTGCCAGAAATCGAGGTGGCATTGGCATCGCGTGCAAACTTGCCCACAAACCGGGTCGACCCCACACTCATGTCACCCGGTTGCAGTGCCTCTGATTCAGCGGCCTTGGCAGACGCAACAATCGGCAGGGCAATGGGCAACAAACTCACCGTCGGCGTGTTCAGGGGCAAGGCACTCGCGGGGGATTTTGCTGTCAGCGGTGCGGCCAGGGACAGGGCGGTTGCAGCACCCGAGCGCACCGGGATCGACGTGGCCGCAAGCTCGGGAGCACCAGTCACCGGTGTATTGACCAGCGGTGACGCGGCGCTGGCAACCTGGGGGGCTTGAACCGCGGGCGCCAGTCGGGCCACCCACGGTGTGCCCCGTTCACGCGCCAGGGTTTGCGCATTGTTGGAGGCAATGTCCTTGACCGCTGAGCCTTTGCATTGACCCAGTGCATCACGCCAGAGCGTCTCGGCCACCATTTGGGCATCCTGCTTGTCTTCCTTGGACAAGGTTGCCGCGACGCTGCGCAGCTTTTGCGTGTGCTCGCGGGCCTTTTCAAACAAAGGCGCACAGAATTGGGCGTTGTGGCCGTCCTGGGCCGACTGTTCACGCCGGTTGTTGGCATCCTGCTGCTGAGTACCGGCACAACGCTCGGAGGCAAAGTCCCACATGTTTTCAGCCTTGCGAAACAAGGACGCCGCCTCGGACCAACGACGCTCCGTCAAGGCCTGCCTGGCGATATCCTGCAAGGCGCTGGCATCCTTGTGTGCCGCCGCGCACTGCGGACCCGAGTCCAGTTTTTCAGACACCCGATCGAGCATTTGCTGATCGTCCTCGCGGTTGCGCTGTGCCCGCTCTTTGGGGCGCCCCTCACATTGGACAACCGCCTGAGTCCACAGGTCGATCGCCTCTTTGAAAAGCCTGACCTGCTCTGCCAGATCCGCCTTTTTGGACTGCGCCGTGACGGCAGCCAGGTCTTTGGCCATGGCTTGGTCAGACAGTGGCCTGCACCCGGCCAACACCGGTGGCGCAGCCACCACCGGAGTGGACGCCAGCGCGGCAGTGGGTTCAATGGGTGCCGTCATTTGCGCCGTGGGCGCCGCCACCGCGGGGGCAGAAGCAGTTGGAAGCGCCGGTACCAGCGCAGGTGTTGTTGCAGGCGCAGGCGCCAGCGTTTGAGCAGGCGCCAAACTCAGCCACGCAGCCAACAAGCTAAAAATCAAACCAGGGCGAAGAAATGCATGCGCTGTCATAAAACCTTGTCTAGGGTGTTTTTGCTGAAGCCACAGGCATGCTGAGCATGCCATCAATCAACCCACGCGCAAAAGGCTGCGTGCTATTGGCGAGTTCAGTCGGGTCTTCGTAAGAGAAACCACTGGGGGCCGACGCCACCGGCATGTCGGCCAGGGCCAACTGCAACGTTTCGGGTTTGATGCCTTGCAAAATCGCCACCACATCGTCCCCGCGCCCCTGCTTTTCGGCCAGCGTGTTCAAGGCCGTCAAGCGATCGGAATCGAGCAACATCGAATTGCCGGCCCAGCCCTTTTCAATGAGTTTCTGGTGCAAGGAAAATCCCGCCAAGGGGTCAGCCCTGAGCTTTTCCAGGCGGGTGTAAGCCCAGGCGTCGGCCTTTTCAAACACCGTGGCAGCCACCCAGGCCACGCCTGACAAAGACCCCCGGTTGGCGGCAGCGGCCTGCATGGCGCCTATCACCTGCTGTTGCGTCAATTTGCGCGCCACACCCACCATTTCTTCGCGCATCCTTGACGCCGCCGCAGCCGTGGCTTGCTCGATCAGCTGCTTTTTGAGAAGTTCCGTTGCGACCCCGGTGGCGGCAGTCTGTGCTGCAGCAATGGCCGCATCCGCCGCGAGAGCTGCGCCCTTGATGCCCGAGGCAATGGTGAAGATGTTGTACAGGGTACCCACCACCTTGCTGCCGTAGTGGTAGGTTTTCATGCGGGCGCCGCCTTCTTCGGACACCCCCTGCGTCCACAATACCGTCCATAAAGCTTCATCTGGTGTCAGGTTGACCTGGGCAACTTCGAGCGGATGCACACTCAGCAGCCAGTGATAGTCCTGGGTTTGCGGGCTGTTGGGCGGTGCCAGCCGGGTGTAACCGCGGCACACCTTGAAAGGCTCGATGCGCACCACCTTACCGGTGGACAACTTCACATTGAAGGGGCGCCCGGCATCGCGCCGGTCTACCAACTCCAGCAGCATTTGTTCGGCACTGTCCCGGCTGTAGCCATCAACCTCTTGCAACTTGTCACGCAACTGCAACGGGGCTTGACTGGCGACACCAACCACTGTGAGCCGCTCGTCAACGCCCAGGCCGCGCACCCAGGCCACCCGGTCGTCAGCACTCCAGGCGTCACTGCTGGCCACAGAAAACGGCAACTCCCATTGGGTATCACACTCAGGATCTTGCAAAGCGGCGGACCGCGAAATGGCCGGGCGCAGGGCCTGCTCGCCCGCGCCATAACTGCGAATGTGCCCCAACAAGGCTTCATCCACCTTGCGTCCATCGTCCACCGTGTACTTGGGTGCTGCACAGGCCGTCAGCAACAGGACAACAAACCAAAGAACAAGCCGATGCATGGTGAATATCTCAGGTAATACAAACAACAAATTCTACTGATGCGTGTCGCGACATTGAAGCAGCCATCAACGCCAATGCGGCGGCGCCTCACTCTTAAGTTGCTGGCGCAGCGCCGCATAGTCTGGCACCACCGCGCGCACCGTGTCCCAAAACCTAGGGCTGTGGTCCATCACCCGCAAGTGGCTGAGCTCATGCGCTACCACGTAGTCCAACACCGACAGCCTGAAGTGCACCAGCCGCCAGTTGAGTCGGATCGAGCCGTCCACGCGGGCACTGCCCCAGCGGGTTGCCGCGTTGCTGAGCGAGAGCTTTTTCCATTGCACGCCCACCCGGGGCGCAAAGTGATCCAGCCGCTGCTGAAAAATCCACTTGGCCTGCTGCATCAGCCAGGCCTGAACGCGGTCTCGAATCTGGTCGGGGCTGGCGTTGTGCGGCAGGCTGATGTGCAGGGTCAGCGTTACCTCATCAAACTCTGCGCCACCAGCCGCGAAACGGCGTTCGGGATCCAGTTTGATGGTGAGCGCCTGGCCCAGGTAAGGCAGGCTAGCCCCATCACACCAGGTGATGGCTTGCGCTGCCAGTTGGGCATGCCGCTCGCGAGACTCCTGGAGTTTGCGCAAAATCCAGGGGGCCTTGGCCTGCAGGGCGGCATCCACCTCAACCAAGGGAACCCACTTGGGCGCCCGGACCGCCAGGCCATCCGGCCCCACGCTAAAGCCAATGCTGCGCCGCTGACCGCGCTTGAACTCGTAGCCAATCAGTGCATGCGCCAGGCGAATCTCGCGGCTGGCCCGTGGGTGGCGGAAGTGCGCCGCGTCTGCTGACATGACCAGCGGCGTCAAGGCACGCGACTGGGTACGGCCAGAAACAGGATTTACTATCTTTTTTGAAGCATCTTGCACAGAAGGTGCGTGGTCTTGCGCTTGATTTGGCTCAAATAAATCCAGCGTGAAGCGAAGCAGGGGATGCATGACTCTGAGCGGATTCGCGCTCAAGGATAGGCTTCAGGATCGATGCGCCGCATCTCGGCCTCGATCCAGGCTTGGGCTTCGCGCATCAAGGCTTTGGGGTCACGCCCCTGGCTCGGCATGAGTGGCCCAATCGACACCCTGACCACACCGGGATGTTTGACAAAACCCTCGCGCGGCCAACAGCGAGCGGTGGCCACGGCAATCGGCACCACCGGCGCGCCACTCTCGACTGCCAAACGGGTGCCTGCGGTCTGGTACGTGCCCACATCGCCACGCGGCATGCGGGTGCCTTCCGGAAACATGATGACCCAGGTCCCGTGCGACAGCAACCGGCAGCCCTGTTCAATCACATGCTTCATGGCCGCAGCACGTGATTCGCGGTCGATATGGATCATGTCCAGACGTGCCATGGACCAGCCAAAAAACGGAATCTTCAACAACTCGCGCTTGAAGACAAATGCCAGTGGATGCGTCATCAGGGTGGGCAACCAGAGGGTCTCCAGCGTGGACTGGTGTTTGGACAACAACACCGCCGCGCTGGCTCGGCCCAGCGGCAGGTTGTCCATGCCCTGCACTTCCATGCGTACGCCCAAAATCACCCGCGTGCCCCACATCACCACGCGAAACCAGCTCACTGCCACCCACCACACCGTGGTGCGCGGCGCCACCATAGATACCAGCAGCAAAACCACGGCCCACGGAATCACCGTGATGGCCATCCAGAGCAAGTGCAAAACCGACCGAAGCAATGACATCACAAATGCTTTGGCGTGGCAGGCGCTTCAAGCCGCCACAGGCTCACGGGTGAGCCAATAGTCGGCAAAAGCACCCAAGTCGGCATGGATTCGCGTGTTCGCCGGGAAGGTGTCTGGCAAAGCACGCCCCTTGTAGGACTGACCCTTGCCTGTCAGCACCAGATGCGGCTCGCAGCCCAGGGCCACAGCAGCGACCAGATCGCGCGCCGAGTCACCTACCGCCGGCACGTTTTTCAGCCCCATGCCATAACGGTCTGAAATTTGTTCGAACAAGCCCGCAGCCGGCTTGCGGCAGGTACAAGCGTCATCAGGCGTGTGTGGGCAATAAAAAACTGCATCGATACGCCCCCCAATAGCCCCCAGTTGCTCATGCATCTTGGCGTGAATGTCGTTCAGATCAGACACCTCAAAAAGCCCCCGGCCCAAGCCTGACTGATTGGACGCCACCACCACGTGCCAACCTGCATGGTTCAATCGCGCAATGGCTTCAAGTGCGCCGGGCAGGGGTATCCACTCGTCGGCCGACTTGATGAATTCGGCGCTGTCGTGGTTGATGGTTCCGTCGCGATCCAGGATCACCAATTTGAAGGGGGTCATGACAGGCCTTTCTAAATCAGGCTGCCAGCCGGGACAGGTCGGCCACGCGGTTCATGGCGTCAAACAGGGTTTTGAGCAAACCCAAACGGTTCAGGCGCAAGTCCATCGCATCGGCATTGACCATCACGCCCTCAAAGAAGGCGTCGACCGGAGAGCGCAGCGCAGCCAGTGTTTGCAGAGAAGCGGCGTAGTCACCCGCCTCAAACTGTGCCCGGGCGCGCGGGGTGATGTTCTTCATGGCGGCATACAAGGCGATTTCAGCATCTTCCTGGAGCAGCAATTCACTGACATGTGCATCTGCGATCGCCGCTCCATCGGCCTTTTTAAGAATGTTGCTGATGCGTTTGTTGGCGGCAGCCAGTGCGGGTGCTTCCGGCAAGGCAGCAAAGGCACGCACCGCTGCCAGTCGCTTGGGCACATCACCCAAGCGTTGCGGGCGCAGGGCCAACACTGCGTCCACCTCCAGCGTGCTGAAACCTTGCTCGCGCAGGGAACCAGCCAGGCGGTCATAAACAAAGTCGACCAAGGCCGCGCTGGCGTCGGTGATCTTGTCACCAAAGGCTGGCAAGGCGCCCATCACGGTCGCGTGCAGTTCCAGCGGCAAGTCCTTTTCAATCAGCATGCGGATCATGCCCAAGGCGTGGCGGCGCAGGGCAAACGGGTCCTTGTCCCCCGTGGGCAGGTTGCCAATACCAAACATCCCCACCAGGGTTTCGAGCTTGTCCGCCAGAGCCACCACAAAACCAGTGGCATTGCGCGGCAAAGTATCACCGGCGAAACGCGGTTTGTAATGATCTTCAATGGCCTGCGCCACGTCTTCGCTCAGGCCATCGTGGCGCGCGTAATAGCCGCCCATGATGCCCTGCAACTCAGGAAACTCACCCACCATGTCCGTCAACAGGTCGGTTTTGGCCAGTTGCGCGGCTTGATCGGCTTGGGCCACCAGAGCCACATTACCCAGTTGGCTCGCAATGGCCTTGGCAATGACCCGCACCCGTTGTGTGCGCTCGCCCTGGGTACCGAGTTTGTTGTGGTACACCACCTTGTCCAACCCCGCCACACGCGATTCAAGCGACTTTTTGCGGTCCTGGTCAAAGAAAAACTTGGCGTCGCTCAGGCGCGGACGCACCACCCGTTCGTTGCCACCCACCACGGCGCTGGCATCGGCCGGGCTGATGTTGCTGACCACCAGGAACTTGGCCGTCAACTTGCCGTGGCTGTCCACCATCGGGAAGTACTTCTGGTTGGCCTTCATGGTGAGAATCAGGCACTCTTGCGGCACTTCCAGAAACTGGTCTTCAAACGCACAGGTCAGCACATTGGGCCGCTCCACCAGTGCCGTCACCTCATCGAGCAAGGCCTCGTCCATGAGCACCTCGTAACCCGGACCCAAGCGCTCAGCGGCTTGCGCGAGCTGCTGCACGATGGCAAAACGCCGGTTGCTGAAGCTGGCGATCACCGCACCGTCATCCAGCAAGGTTTGCGCGTAACAATCTGCATCCGCCAGCACCACGGGTGACTTCAGCGCTTCGAAGCGGTGACCCTGTGTGCTGCGGCCCGATGTCAGCCCCAGCACCTTGACCGGCACCACGGTGCTACCGTGCAACGCCACCAGACCATGCGCCGGGCGCACAAAGTTCACGCTGCTCCACCCCGGCAGCTCGCAATCGGTCTCCAGCTGGTAACTCATCACTTTAGGAATCGGCAGCTGGGCCAGCGCCACTTGCAGCGCCTGCTGCAAGCCCACGTCCAGCGTCGCCCCATTGACCAGGCTCTCAAAAAACAGCGCCTCAGCCTTGCCGTCCGGCGCCTTGCGCAAAGCGGCAACAGCAAACACCGGGTCGGACACGTCGGCACCCAGGACTTGCAACTTTTTCAACAACGCCGGTGTAGCCAGCCCGTTGGCGTCCAGACCGACACTCACGGGCATCAGTTTTTGCTGCACCGCCTTGTCAGCCGCTTTGGCTGCCACATGGGTGATGTGGGCTGCCAGACGGCGCGGGGAGGCAAAAGGCGTCACCACCGAGTCGGCAGATGTCAGGCCCTGGGCACGCAATTGGCTGGCCAGCCCGTTGGCAAAGGCCTCGCCCAATTTTTTCAGCGCCTTGGGGGGCAGTTCTTCAACAAACAATTCAACAAGAAGGTTTTGGTAGGTCATGGTCATCTACTTGGTTGAGGTCTTGGCAGCCATCTGTTCGACCCACTCGCGGGGCGCCATCGGGAAGCCCAAGCGTTCTCTGGACTCATAGTAGCTTTGCGCGACACCACGCGCCAGGTTGCGAATGCGGCCTATGTAGGCGGCACGTTCAGTCACGCTGATGGCGCCTCGGGCATCGAGCAGATTGAAACTGTGCGCGCATTTCAACACCTGCTCGTAAGCCGGCAAAGCCAGCTGCACTTCCATCAGGTGTTTGGCCTGCTTTTCATGGGCCGTGAAGGCCGTGAACAAAAAGTCGGCATCGCTGTGCTCGAAGTTGTAAGTGGACTGCTCGACCTCGTTTTGTTTGTACACGTCCCCATAGGTCAGCGTGCGACCATCCGCAGCCGTGGTCCAGGTCAGGTTGTAGACGTTGTCAACGCCCTGCAAATACATGGCCAGGCGTTCCAGTCCATAGGTGATCTCGCCAGTGATAGGCTTGCAATCAATACCCCCGACCTGCTGGAAGTAAGTGAACTGGGTCACCTCCATGCCGTTGAGCCAGACTTCCCAACCCAAACCCCAGGCGCCCAACGTGGGGTTCTCCCAGTCGTCTTCCACAAAACGAATGTCATTTTTCTTCAAATCAAAACCCAGCGCCTCCAGACTGCCCAGGTACAACTCCAGAATGTTGCTGGGTGCCGGCTTCAAGACCACCTGGTACTGGTAGTAATGCTGCAAACGGTTGGGGTTCTCGCCGTACCGGCCGTCTTTCGGTCGGCGGCTGGGCTGCACATAAGCCGCTTTCCAGGGCTCCGGCCCCAATGCTCTTAAAAATGTAGCGGTGTGCGACGTCCCTGCGCCGACTTCCATGTCATAAGGCTGCAGCAATGCGCAGCCCTGAGCGTCCCAGTAAGACTGCAGTTTCAAAATGATTTGCTGAAAGGTCAACATAGGGTTTTGCACCGGGCCACGCTTGAGCCAAAGATTGATGAATGCATGCGTCTGCATGCCAGAGCGTGATTTTACGGGCTGGAAAAACGGTGCCACCCGCAGCGGGATGGCAAAAGCGGCTCGCTGACTTAAAAGGTTTCCCAGTCGTCATCACCGCCGGCGGGAGTTGACTTCGCGGGGGCTGATGGCGTAGGCAATTGCGCAGGCTTTTTGGCAACGGGAGCAGGCGCTGCGGCGGGCTTGGGTGCGGCCTTGGGTAGGACCTTGGCAGCGGGCAAGGAGCGCGGCGCAGCAGCTTTGAAAGGTTTTGCCGTTGGGGCCTGGGATCTCACCATGGGCCTGGAATGATCGACATCCAGCTTGAAGACGGCCACGACCTGCACCAGGTCCTGCGCCTGATTTTTCAGACTGGCAGCAGCTGCGGCCATTTCCTCGACCAAGGCAGCGTTTTGTTGGGTCGCCTGATCCATCTGCGCAATCGCATTGCCCACCTGTGCCACGCCAGCACTTTGCTCGCCACTGGCAGAACTGATCTCTCCCATGATGTCAGTCACACGCCGGATGGCAGTCACCACCTCGGTCATCGTTCCACCGGCCTCGTCAACCAGGGCGGTTCCCTGCTCAACCCGCTCGACGCTGGCGTTGATCAGCAACTTGATCTCCTTGGCTGCATCTGCACTGCGGCCGGCCAGACTGCGCACTTCAGACGCCACCACCGCAAAGCCGCGGCCCTGCTCACCAGCCCGGGCCGCCTCGACCGCCGCATTAAGCGCCAGAATGTTGGTTTGGAAAGCGATGCCATCGATCACGCTGATGATGTCGGAAATCTTGCGCGAAGAGTCGTTGATGCCCTTCATGGTGTCAACGACTTTGGCGACAACATCGCCACCCTTGGTCGCGATGGTGCTGGCGCTTTGGGCCAATTGGTTGGCTTGGCGAGCGCTGTCGGCATTCTGGCTGACCGTTGAACCCAACTCTCCCATGGAGGCGGCCGTTTCCTGCAAGGCGCTGGCCTGGTTTTCGGTGCGGGACGACAAGTCCTGATTGCCCTGGGCAATTTCCGCACTGGCGGTGGCCACACCTTCGGCATTTTGCCGAACGGCGCTGATCATGGTGATCAAAGACTGTCTGGCGCGTTGCAAATCTTGCATCAACTCAGAAAATTCATCCTGGCTGTCGACCATTGCTGCATCGTTCAGGTCGCCGGCCGCAATGGCACGCACGGCCACGGTGGCACCTTCCATGCCTTGTTTGATACCCAGATACATCCCGATATACAAATACAGCGACACCAGGATGCCGAGCGTCAAAAGCAAGGTAATGACAGTGCGCTCCGTCGAGGCACTCGCAAGGCGCTGGTTCAGCAAATCCTCCAACAAGGACCGATTGCGTTCAACCAAGGCCCAGGCGGAGTCAATGGTGGCAGCAGCGGCCTGACCCGCCTGCTCGGAGGTCACCGCAATGGCATCACTGGTCGTGAAATTTTTGCGGACAAAGGCCAGATACTCTTTGGAACTGGCCTTGAGATCCGTGAAGCTCTTGCTAAGCTGCTTTTCAACCTCAGGATTGACCTTCATCGACTGCGACAGCATGTTTTCCACATTGCCAAAGGTGTCGTTCAGCCGTGCTTCGGTCACCTCATAGAACACTTTGTCTTTGGGGGTGATCGCACCTCGTCCAATGTTCAAGGTGCTGTAGGCTGCAATGCGAACGGCAATACCGGCCGTGGATGGCGTGTTGTTGGTCAGCGGGTAGCCCAGGTAGAACAGATCCAGCTCCGACTCCAGGGCCATTCCCGAGCGGTCCCCCATCTCACGCATGAAGGCATAAAGGCGCCCATACTCTGGGGCATGCGCCGCAAAGGCTTTTTGCGCGAACTCACCATCCAGCGGCAAGGCCTCTACTTTTTTCTGCAGTTCCAACCAGCCGTCGCGCATACCCTTGACCTCTGTGGTCATGTCAAAAAGCGGTTTGATCTGATTCACTTCCGCTTCGATTTCAGCCAGCTTTTTATCAATTACCGCAGCTTGTTGCTTGAAGCGCTGCCGCACCCCTTCATCACCTGGCGCAGCGGTGATGGCAATCCGGCGGCTTTCAATCAGGACCTTGTTCCATTCGACCAGACGGGCCATCAACACCACGGCAGCACGTTCTGACTGCAAGCTCGCGGTTCGCTTGCTCAAGACACTGATCTGCACGGACCCCACATACAGAAGCAAGGCAAACACCACCAGGCCCGAAACTGCGAATTTCATGCCGAAGTGCAAACGCCCCATCAGAGCAATGGCCGGATTGAAAAGTGACTTCATCAACATCTCCAAGATAGAAACTGACCTTTTTCGACGAAATATACCTTAGCGACGGGCTGTTCTATTACGATAGCCCTCACCTGAGGTGTTCACTCAGTTCCAACACCGCGCCCTTTTTCCCAAGAAATCGCTGATGAAGAAGTCCACTCTCCTCCTGTCCCGCTGGCTTGGCAGTGCAGTCGTTCTCGGTGCCCTCATCTTGCATGGCACGACGACTCTGGCAGCAGATCTGCCAACCTGTTCGCGCACCTTCACGCTGGCCTACCATGACCACGGCATGCTCTATGCCAAGGCCACGGATCAGGGCATTGACAGGGATGTTGCCATCGAGATGATCAAGCGCAGCGGCTGCAAGTTTGAAGTGAGCCTGATGCCGCGGTCCAGAATCTGGCTTTGGATCGAATCGGGTCAGCTCGACTTCAGCATGTCGGGCATCACCAACGAAGCACGCGACAAATATGCGAGTTTTGCCTGGTACCTGTACAACAAGTACTACTTCATGGTTCGAGAGGATGCCGGCACCACCAGCCTGGCGGAATTCGAGAAAAATCCCAGACTACAAATTGGCGCTGTGCGCAGTTTTCGCTACAGCAAAAACCTCAATGACATGGTCGATCGGTTGACAGCTCAGCGGCGCATGACCGAGGTACCTGATCACGAACAATTACTCAACATGATGCGGCTCAACCGCATACAGGGCATGATCATTGAGCCCTTCAATTACTCGCAGGTGCAAAGCCGCGAGCTCAACAACCTGACGCGCATCATGGAGTCTGGTGATCCGCCGATTCTGCACGGGCTCATCATGTCCAAAAAGTCACTGCCAGAGGTTGAACTGCAAAAATGGCGCGCCATCATCGATGGCATGCGAAAGGATGGCACCCTGCTACAGATCATGCGCAAATACTTTGACCCGGATCTCGCCAAATCGATGGTCACTTTTTAAGGGCGTCGGCCGGAGCAGGCCGGCCAAACAAATAGCCCTGGTAGTTCGAACAGCCGTTTTGCATCAGAAAGTCACGCTGAGCCTCGGTCTCTACGCCCTCAGCGATCACCGACACACCCAGACTCTGACCCAGGACCACAATCGTCCTGACAATGGCAGCGTCTGCCTTGTCGACCAGTAAGTCACGCACAAAAGACGCATCAATCTTGAGCTGGTCCAGCGGCAAGCGCTTGAGATACGACAGCGAGGAATATCCTGTGCCGAAATCATCCAGCGAAAAACTCACCCCACTGCGGCGAAGCAAGGCCATTTTTTCGATGATGTCCTCGATGTCGTCGACCAACATGCTTTCGGTCAACTCCAATTTGAGCCGCCTCGGTTGTGCCCCGGACGCATTGAGCACCTCGAGCACCTGATTGACGAAATCCTGCTGCCTGAATTGGCGGGCACTGACATTGACGGCCACAGTGAGTTGACTGCGCGACGGATCGGCTTGCCAGATCACCAGTTGACGGCAAGCCTCTTCCAACACCCAACGCCCGAGCGGCAGGATCAGACCGGACTCCTCCGCCAGAGGGATGAATTCCGCTGGCGACACCATGCCGCGAACCGGATGTTTCCAGCGCAACAGCGCTTCAACCCCCATCAACGCGCCCTGTTCATTGACCTGCGGTTGGTAGTAGAGCAAGAATTCCTGGTTCTGCAAGGCCAAGTGCATGCTCGCTTCCAGCGCCGTGCGTGCAAGCAACATGGCCTGCATTTGCGGATCGAAAAATCGAATGGTGTTGCGTCCCGCTGACTTGGCTTGGTACATGGCCATATCGGCCCGCTTCAGCAACTCATCCACCGCATTGTCACGCCCGCTGTACATCACAATGCCCAGGCTCGAGGTCACGCGGTACATCAGGGTGCTTGGCAGCTGCTCCCGATTCACAAAAGCCAACTCAAAGGGCTGACTCAGTGCCTCCTGGATTTTCAGGGCCACCGCCTCGACCTGGCTCTTGACCGCTTCACCCTGGTTTACCCCTTCCAGCATCACCGCATAGTCGTCTCCACCGAACCGCGCCACAGTATCACCCTGTCGCACCGATGACTGCAGGCGACGAGCCACTTCCACGAGCAACTGGTCTCCCATCTCATGGCCTTGCGTGTCATTGAGGTTCTTGAAGTTATCAAGATCCAAAAATATCAGCGCGCCATGACATGGGTCATCGACGCTATTGTCGATCTGGCGACTCAGCCGCTCCATCAACAAACGTCGGTTGGGCAATTGGGTCAGTGTGTCGTAGAAGGCCAGCTGAAAAATCTCGGCCTCGGCTTGTTTGCGCTGAGTAATGTCGGTGTGCGTATGAACCAGATGGGTCGCCACACCGGTGCTGTCCTGGACCACCCGAATGGTGTGCCACTCAGGATAGATTTCACCGCTTTTACGACGACACCACATCTCGCCAGCCCACGCGCCTTGTGCGCGCAGATCCTGCTGTATCTGCCGGAAAAATGATTCGTCATGGCGGCCCGAGTCAAGCAGCTTGAGCGTTTGCCCGACGATTTCCTCTTGGGCATAACCGGTGATGTCGGTGAAAGCCTGATTCACCCGCAGAATCAGATGGTCCGCATCGGCAATCATCATGCCTTCTTGCGCCTGAAAGGCGGTTGCAGCTATTCGCTGCTCAGCTTCTGCCTGAATCTTGTCTGTGACATCGCGGGCAATGCTCACGAAATGCGCGCGCTGATGGTCAGGTTGCACGAGCTGGATCGACACATCCACCTGAAGGATGCGCCCATCCTTGTGGCGACGGATGGTGCGCATGTTCACCGTGCTCTGACTACCGTCCAGTAAGGGCTTGAGACTTTCCACGAATTGCTCCGGCGTGGCCCGCGGGTTCAGATCCGCCAAACGCATACGCAACAGTTCTTCCTCTGAATAGCCCAGCAGATCCCGG
>JFJP01011910.1_pt1 | contig 16033 bp, 8 predicted proteins | sample 431651 | NCBI WGS metagenome assembly JFJP01 (sample SAMN02602958, study PRJNA72255) | Microbial mat metagenome, whole genome shotgun sequencing project. | biome: fresh water; feature: sink hole; material: water; isolation source: purple microbial (photo- and chemosynthetic) mats found in... | reverse complement strand
CTTATGGGGTTCGCTTTTGTATCCTAAGATGAAGAATGGGGCAAGTGTCTTCTTTTTCGGGGCCCGGCGAACGATTCATCGGGCAATTATCGCGCTGGAAGATTGTGGTTTCCTTGTAAAAGATATTCTCGCCTGGGAAAAACCTGCGGCTCATCATCGGGCCCAGCGGTTAAGTGGGGTTTTAGCGCAACGCGGTTTGCATGCTGAAGCAAAAACATGGGATGGTTGGCGTTTAGGCAATCTCGCACCAACGTGGGAACCTATCGCTTGGCTTTTTAAGGGCTATTCGCGCACCATTACGGATAATGTTTTAGAGCATCAGCTGGGCGCAATCAACCTTGCGGCCTGTTCTAATCATAAAAATCCCTCAAACTTCTTAAAAGCTGCTTTCAAGGAAACTAGACTTCACGAAGCCCAGAAACCTTTGGAAATCCTTGAATTTCTGATCAAACTTACGACCTGCGAAGGGCAAATTATTCTTGATCCTTTTATGGGCAGTGGAACAACGGCTGTAGCTTGTAGAAAACTGCAAAGACACTTTATTGGGTTTGAGAAAGATGCAGAAATGGTTGAGATAGCAATGCAAAGATTGCAAGAAGTGAATTTTGAGATTGTACCAAAAGCTGAGATTGAACCAGGATCAGAGATTCTGCCATTGTTTGAACATGAAAGGATAACCAGAAAAAATGGCTAAACCAAAGGAAAAGAAAGCTAAAACGGGGCGCAATGGGCCATGTTGGTGTGGAAGCGGCAAAAAATATAAGGATTGCCACTTAGCGCAGGAAGAAGCTCAACGAGCCGAACATTTGCGGCTGTGGCGGGCCGAAGAAACCCTTTTTCCTAAAATCTTCGAGGCCGCTCAAACGCTTTTAGAAACCTTCCCTGTCGCCTTTGCCCAGTTTTGGCAAGATAAATATAGTCTTGAAGAGTTGGATTCCTTAGATGATCAAGAACAACGCGGCGCAGAACGTTGTTTAACTTGGTTTTCTTTTGATCATCTGCTCGCTGATGGGCGAACGCTTGTTGAAACCTTAGCCCAAACTCCTGAGCAGATTCCAGCCGATTTGACTTTTGACCCCTACGAAAAGCAATTACTGCAAAGTTGGCAACCTGTGCGGATGCGCCCCTATCTCGTGCAAGAAGTGCAAAAAGGCAAAGGCTTTACCGTCAAGGATTTATTGAACGAAACGCTTTCTGTGGTAACGGATCAAGCGGCTTCAAAGCGTTTGGAGGTAGCTGAATTGCTGATCGCGCATATTGTCCCTATCGGTGAAGCCTATCATATCACTGGAGCAGCGGCACAACTAACTAGCGATACGTATGAAACCCTTAGAGATTTTATGCAAATGCACTTACTAGACCTTCAAAAGACACAGCCTACAGCGACAATGAATGATTTAGCCCAGCAGAGAAGCTATATTTTCAATCATCTGTTGATGTCCTTGCCCCACGAACATAATCCTTCAATCTTAGAGGATATTTTGCTCCAGACCAAAGTCGCGCTCCAGCTTGCGGGGCAATCGGTAGCAGGAATCGTGGGCAAAGAGGAGCAAAAGGAAGAAGTTGCGCCTGAAGAGGAGCCAAATAGTGGTGATGCAGTTGAAGAGCATTTTCCCAAGAACCAATAAACCTTTATGAAGCATCTTTCTTCTCTCATTTTGCTCTTTCTGCTTGGAAGTACCCTTTTGGTAGCATGTGGAGGGCAAAAAGCCACCTCGACCAATCTTACCCCAACCCCGACTTCGCTCCCTCCCGAAGCACAAAGCCTTGTGAAACTTGCGGCGGAGCAAACCGTTGAAGCCGCAGGTTATCGCTATCAAGCTGTGGCGGCTTGGGAGACCAAAACTATCGTAAACGTCACGATAATGGGCCCAAAGGATGCTGCTCCCGAAACGGGGCCCTTTTTTCTGCTCAATCTGGGGACGGCCCGCGATTTAGAGCTTAAAAATGCGCCAGATCCGCTTGTTTCTTCAGAAGCTTTGCTTGAAGCCTTACTGAAAAGCAAACAAAACGGTGCGACTAAAGTATCTGAAAAGCAAGAAATTGTCATCAGTGGGGTAGAAGGCTTTGTGGCAACCCTGGAAAGTAACGATGAAAATGGGCGGCCAATCGTGGCACGGGTGGCGGCAGCACGGATTAGCGCGACAAAACTCTTTGCCATGATCGGATTTGCTTCGCCGCCAGAGCGAATGCAAGCGGTTTTACCTGAGTTTCAAGCGGTTTTGGATTCAGTCAAATTTGACGTTTCGCCTGCGACATTGGCCGCTGCTGCGCCAACCCCTGTACCGCAAAAAGAGCTAGAGGAGGTGCGGCAATGGGCCATTGCGGCGCAAGCGAGTACCGAATATGGCCCGACTGAAGGGGCAGCGAGCCAAACGGTAGGCAAGCCTGACACGCCAGGCTGCGGCGATTATCCCACTTCCTGGGCTACGAAAGAGGGGGATACGGTAGATTGGTTAGAATTAACTTATCAAACCCCCATTACCCCAACGGGCGTGAATATTTTTCAAAATCTGGGCCCTTCGCAGGTTTCAAAAGTTGAATTGCGGGATCCTAACAATCAATATCATACGATTTATGCTGAACCACCCCTAAATAAAATGGCTACTTGTCCCTATACTCTTTCGCTTACAGTTAAAGATGCTACTTATCTCGCGCAGGGAGTGAAAGTAACAATTGATCAATCGGTTTTAGGGATTACTTGGAATGAGATAGATGCGGTTGAATTAGTTGGGGTCCGTGAAAAAGCAGTTATTAGCCCTGCTCTGCCAGAGGTGAAAAAGAAAGAAAAGGAAGAAGTTGCTTTGCCGTTAGGTTTTATCTGGCGGATCGGCGGGGCTTTCAGCGAACAAAATGCGCTTTTTGCGCCACCAGGTGGTTTAACCATTGATAAACAAGGGCAAATCTACGTGGCGGCGGGCAAGAATGGCGTGCGCGTCCTTGACATTGAAGGGCATTTGCAGCGTACCTTTGGCGAAGGCAGCCTGCTTTCGGCGGCTGATGTGGCCCTTGGGGCTAATGGAAGTTTGTACGTGGCGGATTGGGGAAGAAATACAATTGTGGTATTTCGGCCCGATGGTACTGAAACGTTGAACCTTGGCAAGCGCGGCGCGGGCAAAGGTGAATTTGGGCCGCTCAGTCCGCAATCAATTGCGCTTGACCAAAATGGAACTATTCTCGCTTTGGATGAAAATGAGGATGCTCAAGGGCGGACTTACAAGCGTTTACTCACTTTTAATGCTAGTGGCTCGCTGAAAGAAACGCTTAATTTAACTGATCTCAAGCCCGAAGAGCAAACGGAAACGCTTACCCCGACTGTTTCAGCCAAGTCAAAGGCCGCAAATGCGAAGGTTCTTAGTCAAACGCTAGAATTTGCAGATATTAGCCAGAAACTCAGTAAGGGGCCAATTGGGGGTAATTTTATCGCGCTGGATGCTAAAGGTAATCGTTATTTGAGCGATTTTACCACAGACCGAATCTATAAAATCAATCGGCAAGGCAACCTTTTAGCGGTTCTTGAAGTGCAAGGTGCTTCGCTTCAAGCCCTGGCGGTTGGCCCTGATAACTCGCTGTATGTGGCGACGGGCAGCAAGGGAATTGTGCATCTGAATGCCCAGGGTGAAAAACTTGAGCAGTGGTGTCAGGATGCCAAAGATGTTGCTGCCGCCGAGCGCCCGTTACAAATTGGCGAATGTCATCAAGCTACGGGAATTGCATTGGATAATGAGGGGAATATCCTCTTTACCGATAGTAATCTGGGTTTTGGCTATTTGACAAAGTTTAACTTTTCTAATTAGTTCAATTTGAGGGTAGGGCCGCGGGCTTGACGGCTGAAAGCCGTCAAGCCCGCGCCCCATTTGTTCACTAAAAATGCTCATTGCTGCTCAAAACTAGCGCTTATTTCGCTATTTCCTGCTCCATTCGCGCTAATTCTTCGGCGACCACCTTTTCATCTAACTTCTTAAAGAGTGGTTTCGGCTCCAGCAATTGCTGCCCAATAGGCAACGCGCTGGCCGCCCATTGTCCCACCCAGCTTGCGTAATCGCCCGTCAGGACGCGATGCGTGCTTCCATTTTCTTCAGTGTATTCCCGAAATTCAAGCGGCCCCGCGATATAGCCTTGATAGCCCAAGAGTTCGTGTAATTGTTGACTCGTGAAGGGCAAAAAAGGAGTCAGCATGATTTTGAGATTATCCACGCAGCGCAAAGCAACGTAGAGAATCGTCGCTGCTCTTTCACGGTCTACTTTGATAACTTTCCACGGCTCTTGCTCGCTAAGATACTGATTTACTTGACTAGCCAGCTTCATTAGCTCTGTCAAAGTCATTTTGAAACGAGCATTATCAAGCAAGCTGCCAATCGTCTCAAAACTCTCTTCAATTGTCTTTAGCAACGCGACATCGCTTGCGGTAAGCGAGCCTGGCTGCGGCACAACCCCAAAATTGCGGTAGGCGTTGGTCAAAGTGCGATTGACAAGATTGCCCCAGGTGGCTACTAATTCGTCATTATTGCGGCGCACAAATTCGGCCCAGGTAAAATCGGTATCTTGGTTTTCGGGCCCCGCAATCGTGAGGAAAAACCGCAACGGATCAGGGTCATAACGACTTAAAAAGTCATTTACAAAGATCACAACCCCTCGACTGCTACTAAATTTGCGCCCTTCCATCGTCAGAAATTCGCTACTTACAATGTTATGTGGCAATAAAAGGGCTTCACCTTGGCCCCCATTTTCATAGCCCATCAGCATACTGGCCCAAATGATGCTATGGAAAACGATATTGTCTTTCCCCATAAAATAAAAATGTTTAGCTGTGGGGTTTTGCCACCATTCACGCCAAGCCTCAGGGGTTCCGCGATTTTTGGCCCATTCAATACTCGCTGAAAGATAGCCAATCACTGCGTCAAACCAAACATAGATCCGTTTATCATCGCGGTCTGCATATTCGGGGAGCGGAATCGGCACACCCCAATCTAAATCACGGGTAATTGCACGGGGCCGCAAGTCTTTCAGAAGATTCAAGGAGAAGCTTCGGACGTTTGGTCGCCAATGATCTTGTTTGGTCAGCCAAAGTTCTAATTCGGCAGCAAAAGCAGCTAAATCAAAGAGAAAATGCTCAGTTTCTTTGAAAACTGGTGGCTGCCCATCAATTTTTGACCGAGGTTGCAGCAAGTCAATTGGGTCAAGCTGGTTGCCACAAGAATCACATTGGTCGCCGCGGGCTTCAGTGTAGCCACAAATTGGGCAAGTACCCTCAATGTAGCGGTCAGGCAAGGTACGGCCCGTGGCCGCTGAAAAGGCCCCTTGCGTCGTTTGTTTGAGCAAATAACCCTTTTCATACAAGGTCTTAAACATGGTTTGCACAACTTGATAATGATTCTGGGTGGTTGTGCGGGTAAAAGTATCATAACTCAAGCCCAACCGATATAAATCATCGCCGATAATTCGATTATAGCGGTCTGCAAGCTCTTTAGGGCTTATCCCATCCCGATCTGCGGCGATAGTAATGGGCGTTCCATGTTCATCAGTGCCACTAACCATTAGCACTTGAGCGCCTTTGAGCCGTTGATAGCGGGCAAAAATATCGGCGGGAACGCCAAACCCCGCGACGTGCCCCAAATGGCGAGGGCCACTGGCGTAGGGCCAGGCAACCGCAATCAAAATATGTTTAGGCATATATTTTCCTTTGAGCAGCAAGTTAAACGAGCCAGAAAGATGAAAAACACGTTAGCCAGCCGCAGCTGGGGGCTTGTGGTAAAATTGCCCCGACGCGAAAGCTTTTTGGCCGCCCGGAAAAGCAGCCCAAGCCGCAGCTCCTTTGGCATTTTACCACACCTTACCTTGCTCCAGACCAAGGCGGGTTTACTTGCAAAGCAGAAAGAAGTGTAATACGATAGACGCAGGATTTTTCACCCGGATTTGAGAAATGAAAGGTTGTTACGCTTGGAACTCTTTTTGGTTTTTGGGGTTGTTGCGCTGATCATTGGGGTCTCGCTTGGGGTGGTGATGGTCTTCTTGCAGCGGCAAAGCTCCGAAGGCGGAATTCCTACCGATTTTGATCAAGTACACGACTATACCGCCGCTGCGACGCAAGAAGGGGGGACCTGGCAGGCCAAACTGCTCGCGCTCCCCCTGCCGGCCAAGATCGCCATGGGTGGGGTCCCGTTGCTGTTAATTCTCGGCACGGTGGTGGCCTTAACCCTTAACCCAAATAAGCCTCCCCCAACTCCGCCACCACCGACTAAGAAATATACGCTCACTATTACCAAAGCGGACCTCGTCAGCCAAGAGCCTCAAACCATTAACGTTTTGGCCGATACTGATCTGCCAGAAGGGATCTCGGTCACGGCTAAATTGCTTGATGAGGAACAAAAACCTTTTCCTTGGCCTAAAAGGGGAACGACGCTCACCGAAGTGGTCAAAAGCAAAGTCACGTTGCGCTTGCTCAAAGACCCCGAAGAGCTTGGGGCCACTAAAGGTACAACCTATACGGTGCTTCTCGAAGCGAAAGTACCTGTAACCAAGACCAAAACCTTGAAGGTAAATGAAACGCTCGTAACCGCCACCCACACCTTAAATGTGCCCAAACTTTTCGAGGAAGCTTTCTTTACCGAAGATAAGAAGGTCCTTAAAGCTACACCGTACATCTCGCCGACCACCATTGCTTCGACTAATGTACTGACCTCAACACATGAGGTTTCGCCGACGACAGAGGTAGCAATGAAGCCTACGGCCATTACCACCCCAACGGTCACGCCTGCCCCCAAGGCCACGGGCTTAACCGCGACGATTTTTAATGGCGGCAACGTCCGGACTCAGCCCGCGCTGGGCAAGAATGTTGCCTATCTGATCAACGCGAATGAAGAAGTTACCTTGCTTCAAAAAACGGCCAATGGTCTTTGGTATAAGATCAAAAATTCCCAAGGGCAGGAAGGTTGGATTCATAATACCTTGCTAGTTTTTGATCGAAAGCTGGCAAATCAAGTCCCCGTCGAAAGTACTGCTTCTACTTCTTCACCCTCGGCTCTTCCTGCGCCCACCGCACCTTCAGCAGCAGGTCTGAGCGCGGTGGTCTTTAATGGCGGGAAGGTTCGTTCTCAACCCGATTCGTCAAATGAAAAGAATGTGGTTGGGGGGATCAATGCAGGCGATACCGTAGAGATCTTCCAAAAAACCCTGAAGGGCGATTGGTATAAGATCAAAAATCAGAAGGGCGAAGAAGGCTGGGTCCATAAATCGCTTTTGGCGATTGATCCCTCCTTGGTAACGAAAATCCCACTGCAAGCTGCTGGAGCTACCCCGCAACTTAGTTTAAGTCCCAGCGCGAAACCTTTAGCCTCCTTGGTTGGGACGGCGCAGCCTGAAAAGACCGGCTTGAATGTGCAAGTCGGCAACGGAGGTAATTTGCGCGAACAGCCCAATAACAGAACGGGCAAAGTTCTGGCGCTGATCGAAAGTGGAAGTATGATCGAACTCCTTGGGAAGACCACTGAACCCACGGACCTTTGGTATTACATTCGGGATGTTAAAGGGAACGTTGGGTGGGTCCATAGTTCTTTACTCATTGTCCCTCCAGGCATTGCGGCCAAGGTTCCCTTGCAAGCCGCAGAATCCTTACCTTCATCGGCAGTGGCTGGGACTCAAACCATCTCTCCTACCGCTTCCCCCACTGCTAAACCGTCGGAGGAACCAAAAGCAACTGGGACTTCTCAACCTTTAGCTACCACCCCTACGCTAACGCCCACCATTGCTTCCTCTGCTAAGTTGCAAACCACGGTCTATAATGGGGGCAATGTCCGCCTAAGCCCAAATGGGGAAACAATTATCGACCAAATCAATGCGAAGGAGACTGTCGAGTTACTCAAACGGACCGCCGATGCCAAATGGTATCAAATTCAAAATCTTCGCGGAAAAGTCGGTTGGGTGCATCGTTCTTTGTTGAACCTTTCCCCAGAAATTGAGGCAAAAGTGCCAGTAGGCCAAGAATGAAGAGTTCGGTGGACCTCGAACAACCTTTGCGCGAACTTTCCTTGGCCTTCTTTGATTTAGAGACCACGGGTCTCGTTCCAACGCAGGGAGATCGGGTTTGTGAAGTAGCCATTTTACGGGTAAAGGGCCAGCAGATCGAGGGCCAATTTAGCACCTTGGTTGATCCCCAGCGAGCTTTAGAAGAGCAGGCCTTTGCGATCAATGGGATTTCAGCGGCCATGCTTCAAGGTGCGCCCTTCTTTGCCGGCGTGGCCGATGAGGTTTCGGACCTCCTGGCGGGGACCATTTTAGTCGCGCACAATGCACCTTTTGATGTCGCCTTTTTAGCGACTGAATTGGCCCTCCTTGGGCGGCCAGCTCCGGCGAATCCCGTTTTAGACACCTTGGTGCTGGCCCGTCGCCTTTTGACCCGTTCATCTTATAGCTTGCAAGCCCTGGCCAATGATTTGGGGGTTCAACCTCCGGCCCATCGAGCCATGAAGGATGTGTTAGCCCTGCGCGGGGTTTTTGATTACCTTGCCAAAGACTTGCTGGCTTTTCGGATCAACACCTTGGGCGAAACGCTCCGCTATCAACGGGGGCTTTTGCCCGGCCAGCCAGAGCCGATTCCCCCACCGCTCATTGACCGTGCGTTTCGGGAGGGCCGCTACCTCCGGATTATCTACCGCTCACCGCGTCGCCTTTTGCCGACGGAGCGCCTGGTGCAGCCCTTAGAATTGACCCAGGAACGCCAAGGGGTTTTTCTCCGAGCCTATTGTTTTCTGCGAAATGACTTGCGATCCTTTGCCCTAACGCGCATTGAAGCGATGGAATTAGCCTAGTTAGCTCGTTTAGGAAACTAAAGGAAGCGAGAGGGATGCTCTCTTGAGCATTCAACTCGCTTCTTTTGCCCTTGAACAAATTTACAGAAAATAGCAAGAAAAGAACAAAGATGTCCTTACGCTACACCATCCTCCTGATCACGACTTTCACAAGCCTGCTTCTGCTCTTAGGGTTACATACCTTAGCGCAAGAGATTGTCATGAATGGGTTTGTTCAAATTGAGCAACAACAGGTTAAGCAGAATATCCATCGGGCCAGCGCGGCTTTGGCCCTCGAACATGTTCAATTCAAGAATCCCATGCGGGATTGGGCCAGTTGGAACGAAACTTATGCTTTTGCCCAAGGCAAAAACCCAACCTTCGTGCAGGAAAACCTTGCGGATACCACAACTTTCACTAATCTTCATTTGAATCTGATTGTCTTTACGGATAAAGCCAACAAAATTCTTTTTAAGGGCGCATTTGATCTTGACAAGAACAAAGAGATTCCCTTTCCCAAAAGCTTGCTCACCCAAATTCAGAAGGGCTTAGGCGTGTTGACCGAAACGCAACCCATCCAGACGGGCATCCTCGTGCTCCCTGAAGGAATCCTGCTTGTGGGAGTCGCACCGATTCTCACGAATGAGGGCCAAGGGCCTAAAGCTGGCGCAATGATTGTTGGCCGCTTTTTGGATCCCTCAATGCTTCTGAGCCTCTCCGCCCGAACGGAACTTTCCCTCTCCTTATTCAGACTTACGGATTCGCACCTTCCTGCCGACCTTCAGACCGCTTGCTCCACTTTGACTTCCACTTCCCCGCTCTTTTTGTTGCCCTTAAATGAGCAGAAGATTGCGGGCTATACGCTTCTTACGGACCTTTATGACCAGCCAGCTTTAATACTGAAGGTTGATCTGCCCAGAACGATCTTCCAGCAAGGTAAGCAGACCTTGTTCTATACTTTCTGGGCCTTTCTGGTGATCACTTTGGCCCTTTGTCTGGTCAACCTGTGGCTCTTAGACTGGCTGATCCTAACCAACTTAGTCGCCTTGAGTCAGCAAGTCAGTAAGATTGGGCAGAAAGGAGATTTTACGACGCGGCTGCCCGTGTCTCAAATCCTCTTTGTGCCCCAAAATGAACTTACTAACCTGCGCCAAGACATCAATGAGATGCTGGCAGCTTTGGAACAATCTTCTGCGTCGCTGGTGCAACTCGAAACCCTTTTGCAAACCTTACTGGCTAATGCTCCCATGGTGATCTATGCGAAGGATTTAGAGGGATGCTATATTTTGGCCAATCGGCATTGCGAAAAGATCTTAAATCTGCCCCCAGGGGGGCTGTTGGGGAAGACGGATTATGACATATTTCCCCGTGCCTTAGCCGACTCAATCCACGAGACCGACCAACAAATGCTTTTAGCGAACAAGGTTCTTGAAGTAGAAGATGCAATCACGGTGAAAGGTGAAGAGCGCATCTATCTCAACACCAAATTTCCCCTCCTCAATGCGACGGGTCAACCGTATGCGGTTGCCGCTTTTGCTATAGATGTTACGGTTGTCAAAAAGGCTGCGAAAGAGCAGGCCGACTTTCAGCAGCGCGTGATTGAAGCTCAAAAAGCGACGTTGCAGGAACTCGCCGCGCCCCTTCTGCCTCTGATGGATAAGGTGCTTGCCATGCCTTTGCTTGGCGACTTTGATGCCCAGCGGGCCCAAGCGATTCTGGCAACGTTGCTGCCGGGGGTGGTGCAACATCGGGCCAAGGTGGTGATTCTGGATGTCACGGGGGTGAGACAAATTGAGCCGCAGGTGGCCCAAACGCTTCTTCAGATCACGCAAGCTGTGCGCCTGCTTGGATCCCAAGTCGTTCTCACCGGAATCTCGCCCACCCTGGCGCAAATTCTGGTACAATTAGGAGCCGATTTGAGTGGCATTGTGACTCAAAACACTTTGCAAAGTGGAGTTGAAGCTGTCATGAAAAGGACCAAGAAGTAAGATGTCTTCATCAATTGAGGAATTGCAAGCGGAAAACAGCCAATTGCGCCAGCGCGTGGCGGCCTTGGAACAACAAGCCCAAGAATCCAAGTACGCGGTCTTCTTTAACAAAGCCTCCGATCTCTTTTGTATTGCGGGGTTTGATGGCTACTTCAAGCACCTCAATCCGCAATGGGAAAAAACTTTAGGCTTTACCATCGCCGAACTGTTAGCCCAACCCTTTGTGACCTTTGTCCATCCTACCGACCAAGAATTGACGCTGGCCAACGTGCATTCGCTGCTGGAGGGCCACGAGACCGCGACCTTTGAAATCCTTTGCGGTTGTCAGGATGGCTCCTCTAAATCCTTGATCTGGAAGATTGCGGCGGAGTTAGACCAACAGTTAATCTATGGAGTTGGGCGGGACATCACCGAGTATAAGCGCCTGGAAGTTGAATTGCGCCAGAGCAAACTGATGCTTCAGGGGATTATTGATAACGCCCCCGCGATTATCTATGCTAAAACCTTAGACCGTCGCTTGTTTGCTTTCAATCGGCAGTTTGCAACTTTTATGGGCCTTCCCCCAGCCGAACTGTTGGGTAAAACAGGTTACGATCTATTTCCTCCAGCTGTCGCTGATCTGTTTCAGGCCCATGAAGATCAAATTCTGGCCACGGGCCAACCTCAAACCGAGGAGCGGGAACTTGTGGTGGATGGAACGCCTAGGGTCTATTGGGAAGTCAAGTTTCCGATCTTTGATGATGAGGGGCAGATTGTCTCTTTGGGAGGGTTCGCTACCGACATCACCCCGCGCCGCCGAATAGAGGAGGAAGTCCGCAAGTTGAATGCCGCTTTGGAACAGCAGATGACTAAACGCACGGCAGAGCTTCAGGAGAATCAGTCGCTTTTTCAATCCATCATCAATAACTCGCCCTCGATTATCTATGCCAAAGACTTGCAATGGCGAATCATTTTGGCTAATCAGCCTTATTCAGACTTGATCAACGTTCCTATAGACCAGGTCGTGGGCAAGAATGATTACGATTTGTTTCCTGCCGAAGCAATTGATCCGATTCGCAAGAATGATGAGAAGATCATCGCTGAGGGAAAGCCTATCTCGATAGAAGAGTATTTAGAATTGCCTGATGGGCTTCATACTTACATCTCCTTCAAGTTTCCCTTGTATGATACCGAAGGGGTGGTCTGTGGGCTGGGGGGAATCTCAACGGATATTACGGCCCAGAAGCGGGTGGAAGCCGAGCGGGCTGACCTTCAGGAGCAAGTGATTGAAGCGCAACGCTCGGCCTTGCGTGAGCTATCCGCTCCATTGATTCCCCTGGCCGATGAAGTGCTTGCCATGCCCTTGATTGGCAAGATTGATGCCCAACGGGTGCAAAACATCATGGAAACTCTGCTGGAGGGGATTGTTGAACATCAGGCGGCGGTGGCGATCCTTGATGTTACAGGCCTGAAGCAGATTGATACCCAAGTGGCCCAAGCTCTTCTTCAGACGATTCAGGCCGTCAAGCTGCTTGGGGCCGAAGTCATTTTGACAGGTATCTCCGCTACGCTGGCGCAAACCCTTGTCCAGCTTGGCTTAGATTTAAGCGGGGTCAGCACCCACAGCACCTTGCAAGCAGGGGTTGAAGCGGCTCTGGAAAGGAAATAGAGTCGCCCACAGGCTCGAAGCCCATCCTACGGAGATTCCTTCAGACCTTTGCGGTTTTCAAAATCGCAAAGGTCTCTTTCTTGTCAAAGGTAAGCCAACCATCTTGCCTGGCTCGCAGCGCTCCCGCTCCGTAGGACAGGCATCCTACCTGTCTCCACACTACGCTTGCTTGTGGTATCATCCTCCGCAGAAGCCAACCGTTTAGGCCTTAAAGGAGTCTTTCATGGCCACCTTCACCATTTCGCCCACGGCCCCCGCCTTGCAAACCTATTATACCCGCTTAGAAACCTATCGTCGCCAGGGAACCTCCAACGAAACAGGGCTGCGCCCTGCCTTCGCTTCTTTATTGGAAGAAGTCGCCGCTAAGGTCGCTTGGCCCTTGATTTTAGAGCGTAATTTCACCAGGCCAGCGGGCCCCGATGGGGTTTTGCTCGATCATCTGCGGATTCCGCGAGGTTATTGGGAAGCCAAAGACCCCAAAGAAGTTCGGCAGGCTCACTTACCGTTTGAGGTCGAGATAACGCAGAAAATCGCGGTTGGTTATCCCATTTTCAATACGATTTTTGAGAATAGCGAATCTGGCATTCTCTATCAAGATGGGCAACGGAAGTTTGAAGCCGATTTGCGCCACAAAGAGCAATTAGCGACCTTGCTTTCGCGCTTTTTTACGTACACAGGCGAGGATCTTCAGAAGTTTGAAGCGGCGGTGCGCGAGTTTCAAGCGCGGATTCCCCTTTTAGCGCAAGGTTTAAGCCTCCGCATTGCCGCAGAATTCAAGCTAAACGTTGCTTTCACCACAGCCTTCAATAAGTTTCAGACCCTTTGCCACCGAGCGTTGCACAAAGCTCCCAGCCGCGAAGTCGTCGTCGAGATGCTGGTGCAACATCTCCTTACCGAAAGACTGTTTCGAACCGTGTTTGATAATGCTGATTTCGTGCGCCGCAATGTCATCGCTGCTGAAATCGAGAAAGTTATTGATGTGTTGACGAATCAATCCTTTAAGCGCAGTGACTTTCTCAGTGAACTCGATAATATCTATCAGACTCTGGAGGATAATGCTAAACGTAGCGAAGACTTTAGCGCTAAACAGGCTTTTCTCAATGTCGTTTACGAGCGGTTCTTTCAAGGTTTCGCTGTTAAACAAGCTGATACGCACGGCATCATTTATACGCCGCAACCAATTGTCGACTTTATGTGGAACAGCGTGGAAACGATTTTGCAACAAGAGTTTAATTTGACGCTGGCCGCGCCCACCGTGCAAATTCTGGACCCGTGCGTTGGTACGGGCAACTTTATTCTCAATTTGCTCAACCGCCTTTCCCGCAAAGACCTCCAGCGCAAATATGAAAAAGAAATCTTCTGCAACGAAGTCTTACTCTTACCCTACTATGTCGCGGCGTTAAACATCGAACATTGCTATTTTGAACTGATGAAACAGTACCGTACTTATCCTGGCATCTGTTTGGTGGATACCTTAAACCTGGCCAAAAGTCCGCAATTGGATTTCTTCAATGAAGAAAACAGCGAGCGAGTCGCCCGCCAAAAAGCTGCGCCGCTGACGGTGATTATTGGCAACCCACCCTACAATGTGGGGCAGCAAAATGAAAATGACAACAACAAAAATCGCAAATATGCTGTAATTGATAGCCGTATCCGCGAAACTTATGTGAAAGGTTCAAAAGCAACCTTAAAAATGCAATTGTATGATGCCTATGTTAGATTCTTTCGCTGGGCCATAGACCGTTTAGATGATCAGGATGGCATTATTTGCTTTGTAAGTAATAACAGCTTTGTGGAAGGGCTAACTTTTGATAGTTTTCGGCAGCATCTTTTGCAAGATTTTACCACAATCTATCATCTTAATCTGGGCGGGAATGCGCGCAAAGGGGGCGGTGGAAGTGTCTTTGGGATCATGGTTGGCGTAGGAATCACGCTTTTAGTGCAGAATAACGCAAAAAGGGCTGAATCCTCAGCAAAAACAACGCTTCTCTACCATGCTCTGCCTAAGCAATTAACGGGCCCAGAAAAGTTAGCTTTACTAACTAAACACCAGAGCGTTGAAGCTCTTGAATGGCAAATCTTGCACCCAGACGCAAAAAACAATTGGCTCACGGCGGGCTTCCAGCCTGAATTTGAGACCTTTTTGCCAATGGGAACGAAGGAAGCAAAGGCGGCAACCCAGCCCGAAGCGCTTTTCAAAACCTACAGTAATGGGGTAAAAACGAATGAAGATGCTTATGTGTATAATTTTGAGCGGGAAAGACTAGTTCGAATCGCCCAGGGCATGGTAGCAAGCTACCATGTGGCCCGCCAGCAGTGGTTACAGAATGGCCAGCCTAAAGATCTTGAACCCTTTTTGCAAGTTGATGAGCAAGTTTTGAAATGGATTCATGGTACAAAGCTCTTTTTCCGGCGCGGGGTAGAAGTTGTTTTTGCTGCTTCAAAAATCCGCCATGCGCTTTATCGGCCTTTTACCCCAAACTTTTACTACTTTGAGCGCGTTTTCAGCGAGAGCATCTATCGTCAACATCATTTCTTCCCCACGCCCGCCACCGAAGCAGAGAATCTGGCGATTTGTTTAACGGGGCTTGGTTCAGAAAGACCTTTTATGGTTTTGCTCACAAACTTAATCGCTGATCTTCATTTAGTTGGGCCGACTTGCATTACCCAATGTTTTCCCCTCTACACCTACGCCGAAGATGGCAGCAATCGGCAGGAAAACATCACCGCTTGGGCCGTCAAACAGTTTGAAGCTAAGTATGGCCCCGACTTGCTGGTTGCGGGGTTTCGGCAAGCTCAACCAGCGAGTGGGCCGTTGCCTGAGCTTGCCGAAGGCCCTGAGCTTGCCGAAGGCCCTGAGCGGGCCGAAGGCCCTGAGCTTGCCGAAGGCCCTGAGCTTGCCGAAGGCCAGGTTTCGGCAAGCTCAACCAGCGAGGGGCCGTGGCCTGAGCATGCCGAAGGCAATGGCTCAACTAAAAAAGCGATATTCTTCTATGTTTACGCGCTTTTGCATCATCCACTCTATCGGGAACGCTATCAGGAAAACCTCAAGCGCGAATTGCCACGGTTGCCTTTGGTCGGAGATCGCCAAACCTTCTTGACGCTGGTCGAAATTGGCCAAAAGCTGGCTGATCTGCATTTGAACTATGAAACCGTGGAAGAATATCCTTTAGAATGGGTTGAAAATCAGAAGGTTCCCTGGACGTGGCGCGTTGAGAAGATGAAGCTGACGAAAGAGAAAGATGCCATCATCGTCAATCGCTGTTTGACGTTGAAAGGCATTCCCGCCAGCGCCTTTGAATATCAATTGGGCAATCGGTCAGCTTTGGAATGGGTGATCGATCAATATCAGATCACGATAGATAAGCGGAGCGGGATTACGAATGACCCGAATCGAGGCGATGAGCCGCAATATATTGTGCGTTTGATCGGGAAAGTCATTACGGTAAGCGTCGAAACCGTGAAGTTGGTCGAAAGGCTGCGAGAAGTTAGCTTGTAGGACAGGCATCCTGCCTGGCGGCCTGGCTCGCAGACAGGATGCCCGCGCTACGTAAACCATTGCCGCTTGTGTGAGGTCTGGGGGCTAGATCGAAACATGCGGTGGAAGAAAG
>JFJP01002031.1_pt1 | contig 16036 bp, 15 predicted proteins | sample 431651 | NCBI WGS metagenome assembly JFJP01 (sample SAMN02602958, study PRJNA72255) | Microbial mat metagenome, whole genome shotgun sequencing project. | biome: fresh water; feature: sink hole; material: water; isolation source: purple microbial (photo- and chemosynthetic) mats found in... | reverse complement strand
ACGGTGGCGAAGGAACCGACACCGTCAATTACTTGCAACAGCGTGGCCTCTACAGTTTGGATGTCACCAGTAGCGGATGGACAGTGAATGGTCCAGAAGGCTTGGACACCCTGACCAACATTGAACGCCTGAAGTTTGACGATTTCAGCGTAGCCCTTGATCTGAATAGTCATGCTGGCAGTGTCGCCAAGATATTGGGCGCGGTGTTCGGGTTTGCATCAATCCACAACAAGGACTATGTCGGGATAGGCCTGTTCCTGATGGACGATGGTATGAGCTACGAAGACCTTAGTGCTTTAGCGGTGAGCGCTGCAGGAAAAACGACGCATGGCGACGTGGTTGATCTTCTCTGGAGCAATGTGGTCGGCACCCCGATCACTTCAGCCGATAAAGCCATCTTCGTTGGCATGCTGGACGGCGGCATGTCGATAGGGGCGCTGACCGCGCTGGCAGCAGATACGTCATTCAACACTGACAACATTGGCTTGGTCGGATTGGCCCAGACCGGGATTGAATTTGTTCCATATGTCGGGTGATAAAGCCGTTCGCAGTGCATTGACTGTGTTCGGTCAGCGGCTTAGTGCTTGTAAATGAGCGCCGGCTTTGTCGACTCAGGTCGTTAATCGGGGGGCGTTGATCAGTTGAGTCCCCCGCTAACCTGCAAAACTCCTCGCCAAGCCAGGTTTATCGAGCGTTCAATAAACCTGTGGCAATCGCCGTTGCAGTTGACGGGCCGCCAGCAGTACCAGGGAAACCAGCGCCAGATAGACCAGGCCGGCTAGCAAATAGACTTTGAAATACTGGAAATTGCGCGCCGCCAACTCCTGCATCTGGGCGAAAAATTCGGTGTACTGGATCAGGAATGCGACCGAAGTGTCCTTCAGATTGAGTATGGCCTGATTGGTGAGGCCGGGTACCGCCATGCGCAAAGCCTGGGGCAGGGTGATCAGACGAAACACCTGGAGGTTGGAAAAGCCTTGTGCGTGGGCGGCTTCCAGTTCGCATTGAATGATGCCGTTGTAGGCGCTCTTCAGGTAGCGGGAATTGTAGGCGGCGACATTCATGGTAAATCCGATCACCGCAACCATCAGTGGCGTTAGATGGATGCCCCATTGCGGCAGGCCGTAATACATCAGAAACAGCAGCACGATCAGGGGGGTGCCGATAAAAAAGGAGATGTACGCCTCGGTGGCACGGCGCAGTTGGCGGTGAGGGCTCAGGCTCAGGTAGAAGACCAGAACGCCGCCGATCAGGCCGGTGAGGGTGATGATGCCGGCCAGCAGCATGGTGTTGCCCAGCCCGGCGAGTATTTGCGGCCAGTAGTCGATCACATCGTTGAGGAATGAGAGCGAGCCGATCATCTTGCTGTTGCCTGGGTGGCACGACAACATTCGTTCATTCGGGATGCCTCGTCTGATTGTGTTTGAGGGCGCGGTCTTCGGGCCGGTTGGTGGCGTCACTCAAATGGTGAATGCCATCGAAGGCGCAAACGCGGCTATCAGCCGGGTTTTCCAAGGGGTGAATAGCGGTCAACCGAGGTATCCAGGATTATTACGAGTGGTGCTCGTGGATGAAGAATTCGCGTATCCGCGGATCGCTGTGGCCGCTGAACAGTTCTTCGGCACTGCCTTCGGCGCGCACCACGCCGGCATCGAGAAACAGCACCTGGTCGGCAATGTATTTGGCCAGGAACATGTCGTGGGTCACGCACAGCATGGTGATGTTGTCCATGTATAGCTGGTTGATGACGCTGATCACTTCGCGCGACATCAGCGGGTCCAACGCCGAGGTGGGTTCGTCGAAAAACAGCACCGCCGGGTCCATGGCCAGGGCGCGGGCGATTGCCACGCGTTGCTTTTGCCCACCCGAAAGATGAGCCGGATATTTGTGGGCATGTTCGGCCATGTTCATCCGCTGCAGTTCATGCATTGCCTTTTCGTTGGCTTCTCGCGCATGCATTCCGCGCAGTTTGCGCAGACCGAGGGTGACATTGTCGAGGGCGCTGAGATGGCGGTAGAGGGCGAATTGCTGGAAGACGAATCCAATCTGCTGGCGCAAGGCGCGCACATCCGCTTCTGCACGCAAAACATCTTCGCCCCGGAACAGCACCTTGCCGGCGGTGGGTTCGATGAGTCGGTTGATGCAGCGCAGCAAGGTGGATTTGCCGCAGCCCGATGGCCCCATGATGACTTTTACCTGCCCTTCGGCAAGATCAAGATCGACGCCCCGAAGCACGGCCTTGCCGTCAAATTCCTTGGTCAACTGCCGGACTTGCAGAATCACGTCCACCTCAGAGCAGGTTGAATCCTGGCACGCTGAAGCGGCGTTCTACCGCTCGCAGCAATGCCAGCATCAGTTTGTAAATGGCGAAATAAAGCAGGCCGATGGCCAGGTAGATTTCCAGGCCGCGCAGGGTGATGGCGGCCAGCGCCATGGCCTGTTTCATGATCTCGGGTATGCCCACCGTGTAGGCAAAGGGCGAGTATTTCAGCACTGTGGTGAATTCGTTGAGCATGCCGGGCGCGGCGAAACGCAGCATCTGCGGCATTTCGATGGACAGCAGTACCTGACGCCGGTTCATCCCCATCGCTTCGGCGGCCATGATTTCGTATTCGTCCACCGCCGCCAGCGCGCCGCGAAAGACTTCGGCCAGATAGGCGCCAGTGATCAACCCCAAGCTGAGCATCATCGACACCAGCGGGGGGAAGTTGAGTCCGAACCAGGGCAGGCCAAAAAAGACAATGAAAAGCAGGACCAGTACCGGAATGCCGCGGAAGACATAGGTATAAACCGCCAATACCCAAGCCAGCGGGCCAATCTGCAACCGGCCCAGCAATGCCACCGCTATGCCGCTGACCAAGCCGGTGGCGATGCAGGCCAGCGTGACTAGCACGGTATAGCCCGCCCCCAGCGCCAGCAGGGACACAATCTGAAAAAAATCCATCGCGCCGAGGCGGCTTATTTAAGCCATTTGTCGAGGATTGCCTGGCGTTTTTCCGGCCCCAGTTCCGTCAGATAAAGATCGAAATCTGCCCGCAGTGCGGACCCTTTCGGGAAAGCAAAACCAAACCGATCAAAACCGGTGAAGACGTAACTGTCCGTCAGCGGCAATTTTTTGCGGTAGACCGAAGCCACGGTGCCATCGACGAAGGCCAGGTCTATGTTGCCGTTCTGTAGATCGGCCAGCACCTCGTTATAGCTGGGATACAGCTTGACCTTGTCGAGGGAGTAAAGCCCCTTCGGTTCCAGGTCGGTTTTGATGAAGTCGGTGTAAGCCATGCCTCGTGGGTAGCCTATGACGTACTTTTTCATTTCACTGAGGTCGGTAAACGCAATTTTGCGTTGTGTCATGCTCATCAGATTCCAGGTGTTTTCCAGATAAGGCTGGGAAAAGTCCATGACTTCCTTGCGCTTGTCGGTGATGGAAATGCCGGAGAAAGCGACGTCCGCCTGCCCGCCGACAACCGCTCCGAGCATGCCTTGCCAATCATAGGAGGTGATTTTCAGGGTACAGCCGCGCGCCTTGCAGTAGCCCTCGAACAGTTCAAGATCGAGACCGGTGGTTTTGCCGTTTTCCTCGTACAGATTGGGGGGCGAGGCCGGTGATACTGCGACACGAATTTCCTTTGTCGATTGCGGCTGTGAACAACCCGCCAAGATCAGGACAAAGGCAAACAACCAAACGATCCATTGCTTCATGTTGATTTCTTTCTTGTTTATTCGGATTAACGCCGTTCGTCCCTATCACCAGGGCGGTGGCTGACAAAAGTGTGTTGCCTGAGGCTGATGCCAGTTGTTCTATGCGAACGCTCAATGAAAATACAACGCAGCCGCTACGGCGAACAAAACTTTTGAAGATTATCCGGTCTTTGCCAGACAAAAAAGCAGTTTGAATTCTCCATCACGCTAATTTTGTTTTGAACCGAGAGGTCTGTAGTCGACCGTCAGACCCGGTTAAACGCGATATTCGAACGTCTCTCGGTGGTGTTTTGCCTCTTTGGGTTTTGCCAATTATTCGGCGATTGATAAACGCAGTCTGTCCGCTTCCTGTTCCATGCGCACTTTGCGCAAGGCATTCATGCCGAGCAGGGCATCGCTGGTGAGTTCGGGGAGGATGGCGACAGCGGCGTTGGCAATTCGGAACGGCCCGAATTCGAGTTCGGTGACGCGGCTGTTGCAGCCTTCAACGGTGCCGTTGGCGGTGTGGAATGTTGCCGCGACATCGCAACCCAGGCCGATGCGGGTGGCCAGTTCTTGCGAGATGGACACGCTGCTGGCGCCGGTGTCGATCAGGTAGCGCACCGGTGTGCCCTGTATCGTGCCGTTGATGTGGAAATGTCCATCGCGCGAGCGCTTCAGTTCGATGGCGTCGGCGCCGACAACCTGTACCGGCGGGGTGTCCTGGCGTAGAAAAAAGACGTAAAACAACAGGCCGAGACCCAGCCAGATGCCGGCATGCAGAAACGTTACCCCGAGTTTGTTCATCGATTTAGAGGTGTCATGGCATTTGTCATGAAGGGACGTCCGCTAACGGTGCAAGGCTTGATCGGCCACTTCCTGGCAGGAGTCCGCGATGCCGAGGCTGAAATGAGGCGCGCGCCGTGTTTTGCCTATCCTGTCGAATGCACTGAATTCGGAGGACGCGAGTAGACGCGGTTTGCGCTGCTTGCCGCATCCTGTCCTGGGGACCGGAGTGCGGCGGCTGTAGTCTTCAGGCGTCAATCGCGGCGTTGTTTTTTGCCGGCAATCATTTGTTCTACCACTTTGCCGGCCCAGTCTCTGGCACCAAGGCCGAAGGCGATGGCAAATGCGAGTCCGATTGCGCCGAAGGCGATGATGAAGGCTGCGGTCAGGAGTTCGTTGGCGATCTGCAATTGCTCCATCGCGATGAAGAACACGAACACCATCATGGCGTATTCGGAGAAGGTGGAGACGGTCAGCGCGCCGTCGAATTCCATGTTGGACAGCCAGGCAAACACTAACCGGTTGATGAAGCGGGCCAGGATGGTGCCGAATACCAGAACCAGTATCGCGACGATGATGTTGGGGATGTACAGTACAACTTTGTTGAACAGGTCGGCCACCATCTGCAGACCAAGCGAATTCGCTACGGTGACGATCATTACCAGAATGATCAGCCAGTAGATCAGATTGCCGATGACCGCACCGACCGATAACTCGAGATTGGCGTGTCTCATGAAGGCTTCCAGGCCGGATTTTTCAGTGGCCTTGTCGAACTTCAGTAATGTCAGCAGGCGCATTACGCCACTGCGCGCTACTTTTGCCAGCATCCAACCCAGCACCAGGACGATGATTGCACCGAGGAGTTGCGGCACAAAGCTGGCAAGTTGTGTCCAGAAGGATGAGAGCGATGCGACGAATATGTCAATTTGTTCCATGAAGAACTCCTTGTGGGGTGAGTTGGTTAATTACCAATATTGTTTGCTGCGGTGTTGCGGCGGCGGGCGATCTATTTATCCTGTTCTGGTTGCGGCAATTGTTCTCGCGAGATGATGAACACGGTGTCGTTGCCGCCTTCAATTTCTGGCCAGATCAATTCCAGATCGGGATAGGCGGCTTCCAGTTCCGCCCGATTGTGGCCGATCTCTACCGCCAGCAAACCGCCGGGATTCAAATGCCGCTTCGCTTCGCGCAGGATGATCCGGGTGGCGTCCAGTCCGTCAATGCCTGAGCCGAGCGCCAGCGCGGGCTCATGGCGATATTCCGGGGGCAGGATGGCAACACTTTCGGCATCGACATAGGGCGGGTTGGCGACGATCAAATCGTAAGTCATGCCCGCCAGAGGCGAAAACAGGTCGCCTTGATACAGCGAAATGCGATCTTCCAGGCCGTATTCGAGGACATTTCGATGCGCGACTTCCAGCGCTTCGGCCGATAGGTCGACCGCATCAATTTCCGCGTCCGGGAAGGCTTCCGCCAGCAATACCGCCAGGCAACCGGAGCCGGTGCATAAATCCAGCGCGTACATCATGTCTTCCGGATTTGTCAGCCAGGGCTGCAACTGTTCCAGAATCATCGGCGCGAGAAATGAACGTGGCACGATTACGCGTTGATCGACAAAGAATCGGTAACCTTGCAGCCAGGCTTCCTGGGTCAGATAAGGCGCTGGAAGGCGCTCGTTGATGCGGCGTTCCAGCAACTGCGCAATCTGCTGCGCTTCGCCCGGGAGGAGTCGCGCATCCAGAAATGGGTCGAGCCGATCCAGTGGCAGATGCAGCGCATGCAGTATCAAATAGGCGGCTTCGTCGTAGGCGTTGTTGCTGCCATGACCGAAAAACAGCCCGGCGGCGTTGAATCGCGAGACAGCGTAGCGCAACCAGTCGCGCACGTTGATGAGGGTCGAGGTGTCTGGGTTGGGCACGGCGTTAGCATGTGAAAAGTGGCCAGCGAACTATACCGGTCGATCCGCTAAACCAGAAGTGTGCCGAAATGTCGTTTGTAGCGTGGCGACGATGTTTCTTCTTCGTTGATGCTTGCTCTAATCTTGATGAATAAACTGGGAATACGGGTGAGGCGGGACTGCCGCAGCGCTTTGTTTGCAGACGCGAAGTATCTTGGAACAAGCGATTTGATTGGCCCTTGATCGGGGGTCAAGTTCTTTGCACTCAAGTTATTTAGACTATTGCCGTTAGCCAAAATTCTCCCAGAATATTATGTGTCAGGGGCCTGCAAAGTAACCGATCACTCGACCAGCCCGGGCGGAAGGCCCGCTTTGAAGCGGACGCTTTCGTTGATGGCGTGTCGGTTGAGGCGGTTTTATCAGGCTCACTTCAGTTCAATGATTGGAACCAATAAGCGCTGCCATGCCAATTGAATCCCAAGCCCTCTTTGACCGTTTGTCATCGGCGCGTTTGCCGTCTTTGCCCCAGGTATTGCTTGAGTTGCTGACGTTGTGTGATCGCGATGACGTCGGGATGGCTGAAATCGGCGCGGCGGTGGCAAAAGATGCCGGTGTCGCGGCGCGTCTGGTTGGCGTAGCGAACTCGCCTTTTTACAGCCCTAAACGCTGTCTGCAAGATATTGATCAATGCCTGGCTGTGCTGGGAACTGGCACGGTGCGTCGTTTGGCGCTGAATCAAGCCGTTGCCGAATTGTTCGGTCGTTTCCAGAAAAACAACGCGCTGGATTTGCGCTACTTCTGGTTCCACGGTCTTTGTGTCGCGGTGACCGCCCGCCGTCTGGCTCGGCATCTGGGGTATGCGAATGATGATGAAGCCTATTTGGCCGGACTCTTGCACGACGTCGGTCAACTTGCCTTGCTGACCACGCTGGCTGATCGTTATCCACAAATGCTGCGAAATCGGGGTGACGAGGAAGCCTTGATCGTTCAGGAGAAAGCCGAGTTTGGCGTGACCCATGCCGATGTCGGGGCCTGGCTGGCGAAGCGCTGGAATCTGCATAGTTTGTTCGCCGACAGCATCCTGTTTCATCATGAGCCGCTTGCACGCGTTCGCGATGCGCACCTTCTGGTTCAGATCGTGGCGTTGGCGAATCTGCTCAATACCCTGCCTGAGCAGGCTTTGTCCGCGCATGAAGCGGCGTTGGCCTTCTGGAAGCTGGACCTGGCCTTGCTAAAGGAAATGCTTGCTTCGGTGCAGACGGAGGCACGCGGCATTGCCGGCGAACTGGGGGTAGAGCTGCCGACGCAAGACCAACTGGATGACCGTTCGGACGAAACAACCGAGGCGGCTGCGGGTGAACTCGCTGAAGCGGTGTCGCAGCGTTTGCAAGGCGTGCTGGCGCAGCCGGAGACGCAGTCGGACTCCCTGGAAACGGCGATAGGTGATGTATTGCGCGGTGCTGGGCAGATTTTTGCCGCGCGGGGTTGCGCCTTGTTCATGCCGAAAGAAGAGGTGTTGCACTGGCGGCAAATTGCCGGTGATGACCCGCTTGGTCTTGAAATACGCATTCCCTGTGACAGCATGGAATCTCGCGTGGCGGCAGCCTTTCGTGGGCGTATCGGCTTGGCCGGCTTGCCGACGCGACCCGATAACCTGGCGGATGCCCAGTTGTTGCGCTTGCTGGATGGCGAACGCTTGCTCTGTCTGCCGCTGCGATTTACCGGCAACGCAGTGGGTGCGCTGGCGGTTGCGCTGGATCGGGCGACGGTTGAACACTTCATTTCCAGACAGGCTTTGCTGATCACTTTTGCGCGTGAAGCGGGAAAATGTCTGGGCTTCGCGCTTCAACAAGAAGCGCAACTTGGCGCGGCGTTGCGCGATGCCAGTCAACGGCAGGAAAAACACGCGCGCAATCTGATCCATGAGGCGGGAAATCCGCTGGGCATCGTGCGCAATTACATATCGGTGCTGCGCATGCAGGCGGCGAAAGAGGATAAGACAGGGGAAGAATTCAGTCTGATTGAAAACGAGTTGCGGCGGGTTGCGCGCATCTTGCAGCAGTTCAAAGATCCCGCTTTCAGCACCACGCCAGGGGGTGATCTCGAAGCGGCTTCGGTTTCGCTGGACATCAATAAACTGACCGGCGAAGTGGTTCAGTTCTGTCGCCTGGGCAAGCCCGAGTTGCGCGATATCGCCATCGATTTCAATTTGACGCCCGATCTGCCGAAGCTGAACAAACCCGGCGATAGCGTGAAGCAGATTTTGACCAATCTGCTGTTCAATGCCGCCGAAGCAATGGGGGGCAAAGGCCGGATTACGTTGGCCTCGGCGTTGTGGGCGGCCGGAAAAAATCAACGTTATGTGGAACTTTCGGTCAGCGACAACGGGCCAGGTTTGCCGGCGGATGTTCTGGCGAACTTGTATCAGCCGGTGCAGACTCGAAAAGGCAATGGCCACGCGGGCTTGGGATTGTCTATCGTCGCCAAGCTGGTGGAGGATTTAGGCGGGATGTTGCAATGCAGCAGCTCGGTTTCAGGTACCCAGTTCAAGATACTCCTGCCTCTGATTGCAAAGGATGCCTGACATGACCGATTCGCGCAGCCCTGAACAAGTTGAAGATAACGAAAGATTGAAACTTCAACCAGACGAGCTTCAACCAGACGGCCAGGCTGCCGGGCCGAAGCGGGTCCTGATCGTTGAGGATGATTCGGGGTTTGCGGCCAGCATGCGGTATTTGCTGGTTCAGGCGGGTTACCTCGCCGAGATTGCGCAGACGGGTCATGCCGGGTTGGAAAAACTGGCGGAAACGCAAAAGAGTCTGTCTGCGCAGCCGGCCTTCGATCTTGTTCTGATGGACATCAAGCTGCCTGATATCAGTGGCCATGAGGTGATACGGATCGCGCGCGAGCGGGGTTTTGTGATGCCGGTCATTGTCGTCAGCGGCGACAGTGAAATCGATGTGGCGATCTTGGCGCTCAGGTTGGGGGCGATGGATTTCGTGCGCAAACCGATCGAGCCGGAAATTTTGCTTTACGCCATCCGTCGCGCGTTGGCGCAAAGCAATCTGGAGCGTGAACACCAATCCGCGCAGCAACGCATCAATCGTTCCGAGCGCTTGCATCGTTTTCTCGTCGATGCCTCGCCTGACATCATTTTCATCCTCGACCAGAATGGCCGGGTTTCCTACGTCAATGAGCGTTTGCACGGCTTGCTTGGCCTGGACGAAAGCGCTGTTGTCGGGCGTCATTTCTCCCGCATGGTGCATGGCCATGATCGTGAGCGCGCGCGGTATGTATTCAGCGCGCAAAAACTATCCGAGACCGCGCTGCACAGTCTGGAGTTGCGCTTGAAAAGTCATTCCGACGCACCCGGATTCCGCTATTTCGAGGTCAATCTGGCCGCTATCGGTTTGCCAGAAGGCGAAGCTGACAACGATGCGGGAACGCGGGATCATTACTATGGCGTGGCGCGTGACACCACCGCTCGGCGTGAAGTGGAGGCGCTGGCGAATTACCAAGCCAACCATGATGCGTTGACCGGCTTGCCGAACCGGAATCTGTTCCGCGATCACCTGGCTTTGGCGTTGATTCGTGCGCACAGAAATAATGAGCAGATCGCCGTGCTGCACCTGAATCTGGATCGTTTCAAGCACATCAACGATATGTTCGGCCATGCGCAGGCGGATGAGTTGTTGCGTCAGGTCGGTGAACGCATTCAGCGTTGTCTGCGCGGCGGCGATACGCTGGCGCGTTTTGTCGGCGACGAGTTTTTGCTGCTCAACTCATTCATCTGGTCGGAGCAAGATGTTTTGCAGATCGTCGAGCGCATCAATCACGAATTTAAAACGCCATTCAAGGTGTCGGGAAAATCAGCGCATCTTTCGGTAAGCGCCGGCATCGCGCTTTATCCAGAGCATGGTGATACCGCCGATGCGCTGATCCGCCATGCCAATATCGCGCTGTATCACGGCCGTCTTTCCGGCAGCAAAGGGCATTCTTTCTTTATGTCGGAAATGGGCGAGAGCACGGATAAGCGTCTGCAATTGCAGAGCGAGTTGCGCCAGGCTATCGATCAAAATGAGTTCGTGCTGTTTTATCAACCTCAAGTCGGCCTGCAAGATCGCCTCATTCGAGGCGTGGAAGCGCTGATCCGCTGGAATCATCCTCAACGGGGCTTGTTGCCGCCGGGCGATTTTCTGCCGTTGGTGGAAGAAGCGAATCTGATCTCCAGTCTGGACGAATGGGTGACGCGAGATGTCTGCAAAACTTTGCAAGAATGGATCCGGCAAGGCATTGCGCCACCCCGGGTCGCCATCAATATCTCGCCACGGCATCTTGAGGAAGCGGATTTTGTCGAGAAATTCATTGCCTTGCTGGCGGAATATGGCATCGATCCCAAGCTTGTCGAGGTGGAGTTGACCGAGAATCTGTTCATTCGAGACCCGAATATGGTGTCGTTGAAGTTGCAGACACTAGCTGCGCATGGCGTGATGATTGCTATCGACGACTTTGGTACGCAGTATTCCTCGCTCAGCTATCTGCAAAAATTTCCTATCCATACGCTCAAGATCGACAAATCATTCGTCTGGGAAATCGATCGCGAGTACCGCCAACACACCATCATCAAGGCAATCATTTCGATCGCCAATGGGCTGGATTTAAATCTTGTCGCGGAAGGCGTGGAGACCGATGAACAACTCCGATTTCTTGAAATTCAGGGGTGTGACGAAATTCAGGGCTATCTGATCAGCAAGCCGCTGGCGCGAGAGGCGATGGAAATTTGGCTGCGCCAGACCGCCAAAGACAGTATTCAGTCGTCTTGAACCGGCTCTCGATTGATATCCTTCAGCGCCGCAGCTCGTGCGCGTAACTGACCACAGCCGCCGTCGATATCCTGTCCAGCCGAATTGCGCAGTCGGGTCAGAATGCCGCGTTGGTGCAAGCGGCCCGCCATTTCCGCCGCGCGCTCCCAAGACGGCCGATTGAAACCAAGCCCTTCATTGGTGTTGTAGGGGATGAAATTCATCATCGCGTACTTGCCAGCAAGTAGTTTGATAATGCCGTCCAATTCCGCATCACTGTCGTTGATGCCTTGCAGCAGCGTCCATTGATACTGGATCGGGTAGCCGGTCGAACGGGCGTAGTTTTCGCCGAGTTCGACCAGTTCGGCGGGGTCGATGCGCTGCGCCTTGGGGAGTAGTTGCGCGCGCAGATCGGCACGGGTGCTATGCAGCGAAAGCGCCAGCGCCGGTTTCACGACTCCGCCAGGAAGACGTTCAAAGACACGATAGTCACCGACGCTGGAAAAAACCAGATTCTTGTGGCCGATAGCGCCAATGGCGCCGAGCAGGTCGATGGCTTCGAGGACGTTGTCGAGGTTGTGGGCCGGTTCGCCCATGCCCATAAAAACCACTCGGCGGACCTTGCGCCGTTTCCGCGCCAGCACCACCTGGGCGACGATCTCGGCGCTGCCGAGTTGCCGAATCAGGCCGCTTTGGCCTGTCATGCAGAACACGCAACCCACGGCGCAGCCGACTTGGGTCGATACGCACAGACCCTCGCGCGGCAGCAACACACTTTCAACTGTCTGGCCATCCGCCAGTTCGACCAGTAGTCGGGCCGAACCGTCTTCACCTGGATGTTCGGACTGCACCCGCGCCAGTGCGTCGAGCTGGGCAGTCAAAGCGGGGAGTGCGTTACGAACCGCCAGCGGCAGGAAGTCTTCGGCGCGACGATGACGATTGTCGAGCGAACGCACTTGCGTCCAGGCGCGCAACACGCGTTCTTCATGACACGGTTTAGCGCCGAGGTCGCGCAGTTGCTGGCGAATTTGTTGGATTTGTTTGATGCGCGGCAGGGCATCTGACTCGAATGCCGAGCGCGGCGACTCGATTGCCGTAACTGACTGGACTAAAAGGGACTGGAGCGGCGGATTAAGCAATGACGGCTTGTGCAATGACGGCCTGTGGGTCGGTTAGAAGTCGTCATTTTTATGATTAATGTCCTCACGGAATTGTTTTGCCTGCGCACGCAGCCACTCTTGTCTGCTGGTTTTCTTTTTGCGCGCCTGCTCTCGCAGCCAATTTTGTCTTTCTATTCTTTGCTTCTGAAAATTGCGGTACTCGTAGCGCTGATAGCCGACAACCAAGCCTGCGGTAATCAACAAAATTCCGCTGATCCGCCCGATAACGGTATCCAGATTCATGATTGCAACGACCCCCGCGCCTGCGTACAAATAGGGAAGGGGTTCGTATATCCAGTTAGGTAAGACTGCCATCAATTCACACCGTTGTTGTCATGCAGTTGTTGTCTTGCTTCATTCGAGGACGCAATGCTGACTAAAAGAAGATTCCATTGAAGTCGACGTTAAAGGCCGTTTCGCTGGGCCCAGTACAGCGATTTCAACTTGAAAGCAGTGATTTGTTATCGGTTCGGCATGAAATCTTGCTGCCTGACGCATCAAATCACCAACCCATTATATGAATGGCAAGCCGATGCGGCTAGCAATTGGTTTGTAGTATCGCTTTGGCAACGCAGCCTGGACTGTTCAGGAATCTCTGCCGAATCTCTGCGCGTATCGCGGCGTTGATGTTCATCAATGTTATCCAGCGGCGTCTGCGTAGTATCGCGTCCTTCTGTTCTTTGGCCTTTTTCATGCGCACTCTCTGGTCCGTTTACACCGCCGCGCCGCATCGTGTTCTATTTTTGCCTGGCGCAATTCAAGGTGTCATTGCCATGCTGTGGTGGTTGCTGGATCTGGAGACTCGTCTAGCGGGGGGCGAGGGTCTGGTGAGTGTCGGGTTGCCGGCAGCGGTGCTGCATGGTTGGCTGATGGTGTTCGGTTTCTTCCCCTTCTTCGTCTTCGGCTTTCTGTTTACCGCTGCGCCCAATTGGCTCAGCGGGCCGGGCATTTCGCGGTCTGCTTATGGTTTGACGGCGCTGGGTTTGAGTGTTGGCACGGTGTTGCTATACCTTGGCCAGAGCGGTCTTGGCATGCTGATGCATTTGCTCGGTTGGAGCGTGGCTTTGCAAGCATTGCTGGCAACGCTGCTTGGCGGTAAAGATAGCGATAAACGCCATGCTTGGGCGACCTGGGTCGCTCTGGCGCTGGGCGCGGCGGCTGAGTTGCTGATGTTGGCCGGGCTGATTGTTGAACATTGGGATTGGCTGCAAGCGGGTCTTGAACTCGGCGTCTGGGCTTGTCTGACGCCGCTGTTTTTGACTGTCAGCCACCGCATGATTCCGTGGTTTACCAGTCGGGTGATCAGCAATTACGTCATCATCCGGCCCTATCCATTGCTCTGGGCTTTGTCGACGGGGTGTTTGATACATGCCGCATTGACTCTAACCGGTCAGGCCGGATTGACCTGGCTGGTGGATTTGCCGATGGCCGCGATGGCATTCTGGTGTTCGTCGCGTTGGGGTTTCATGCGCGCCTTAAAGGTGCGTCTGCTAGCCATGTTGCATATCGCTTTTCTGTGGGCAGGCGCCGCGTTTGCGCTCTATGGCGTGGCGAGTCTGGCAAGCTTTCTCGACTTGGAATGGTCGGCAGGGCTGGCGCCATTGCATGCCTTGGGGATCGGCTTTTTTAGTGCCATGCTGATAGGGATGGCTTCGCGCGTCAGTCTTGGTCATTCAGGTCGCGCTTTGCAGGCGGATGCGCTTACCTGGTCGATATTCTGGTCGGTTCAGGTTGTGGCGTTGCTGCGTATCCTGCCGGATATATCGGCGGATCTGGTGCCCGGCCGATGGGTTTCGCTGGCGGGTTTGCTATGGTTGATCGCATTCTCTGGGTGGGCGTGGAGATATGCGCCGATGAGTTGGCGGCCCAGGGTGGATGGCAAAAAGGGGTAATTCGCGAAGGAGGTGGCCATGCATTGCTGGCAAAACAAGCCAGGAGCCTGTCGGACTTTGGAATCGTCGGCTGCAAATCGACCGCGCCGGCCCCTTTTTTGCCGGTTTCTTGCACCCGCAAGGGGTACGCCGGATTCTTACGCGCTAAAGCGCTACGACTCCGCTGCCCCATGGAACAACCATGCGGCGGAGAATCCGGCAAAAAACGGCATCGGCGGGGCCGATTTTCGCTATCGACGACCAAAGTCCGACAGGCTCCTGGGCTCAATCCTGCTGGCATTCCTTTGTCTTCTGTTGATCCAGTCCGCAAGCGCCTCCTGCCCATTGGTCCCCGCCGATTTCATGTTGCCGCCGGAAGCGCGTCAGCAGGTCGATTTAGAGCGCGAGTTGGCCGCACCCTGGCAGGCCGGTGGTGAAATTGTTCTGATTTGCACACCGGATGGCTCCCCCAAAGTCGGGCGTTTGGCTCGGCCGCCCAGCGGCGCGGCGGAGGAAGAAGCACGTCGCGTAGAGCAGTTTGCACTCGCTCGCCGCGTCAACATGGCACGCAAAGCAGAGGCGCATCCGCTGGGTTTGCCTATGGCCGCGCCGCAACAGGCCTTGCTGGAAAGGTTCGCGTTGAGTGACGCCGGTGCGATCTGGTTGCGTGAGATTGCTGACGATACCTTGCGCTTGTTCAACAAGGGCTACCTGGAATACGACAAGGCATTGTGGAAACGCTCGGTGAAGCTGGGCCGTTTGCCACCGCTTTCCAAATTGCTGACCGGTCGCCTGACCGAAACCGCATTGTTCGCGGGAGATGCTCAAGTCTTCAAGTTCTCTGGCTATGCCGGTCCCGGCGCGATGGCGCATCCGGGCGCGATTGGCCTGGGTGATGCCGGATTAAGTTGTCAATTTCCAACCAGCAGTGAATTGGTTGACCCTTTGGCGATCATTTCGCATGAATTCGGTCATACCCGTTATGGTGATCCTGCCAGCGCCGGCACCTTGATAGGCGAGGCGCGCACGGTGGAGCTTTATGAAAACCCGGTGCGCATTCGCAACGGCTATGAGCCGCGCTCGCTGTATTTCGAACGCATCAATAAAGGCGTGCTGGAGGCGAAAAAAGGCAGTCTGGTTGAACGCCTGTTGCGGCTGGATCGCGAAAAAGGCATTTCGATCAAGGATATGTCGACTGTGGATCGTTATCACTGCGATTGCCCCGGCCCGCTGCCGATCATTATCGATTGCGAAGTTCGTGAACGAACGGCCGACAGTGACTTGCCATCGCCCGCCTATGATCAGGACTGCAAAGTGAACTGGAAACCGGATGTGCCGCGGATGCCGATTTTTCAAAAACTTGCGCCTCTGAAACCAAAAAAATAAATCCGCGAAGATGTTCTGGCAAATGACAAGGCGTCAGGCATAGCGCCTGACGCCTTGTTGAGTGCGTTATGAGCGGCTTTCAATCCCAGGCCAGCGCGCCGCCGGTCTGGTACTCGGTAACGCGGGTTTCAAAGAAATTCTTCTCTTTCTTCAAGTCGATCATCTCCGCCATCCACGGGAACGGGTTGTTGGCGCCGGGATAAAGTTCATCCATCCCGATCTGGGTGGCACGGCGGTTGGCGATGAAACGCAAATATTCCTTGAACATCGGCGCGTTCAGACCCAAGACGCCGCGCGGCATGGTGTCTTCGGCGTACTGGTATTCCAGCGCAACGGCCTTCTCGAACATGCCTTTCAGTTCCGCTTTGAACTCGTTGGTCCACAGCGTCGGGTTTTCCAGCTTGATCTGGTTGATCATGTCGATGCCGAAATTGCAGTGCATCGACTCGTCGCGCA
>JFJP01020641.1_pt1 | contig 16037 bp, 4 predicted proteins | sample 431651 | NCBI WGS metagenome assembly JFJP01 (sample SAMN02602958, study PRJNA72255) | Microbial mat metagenome, whole genome shotgun sequencing project. | biome: fresh water; feature: sink hole; material: water; isolation source: purple microbial (photo- and chemosynthetic) mats found in... | reverse complement strand
CCGGCACCTACGTGCTGACCCTGACGGCCAGCGACGGCAGCCTGTCGGCCAGCGATGCGGTGCAGGTGACGGTCGCCGCGATCCCGACCTATACGGTGACGGGCGTGGTGACGGTGGGCGGTACGGGCGTCGTGGGCGTCACGGTGAGCGATGGCACGCGCATCGTCGTGACTGACGCGACGGGCACCTACACGCTGACCGGCGTCCCAGCCGGCACCTATGTCCTGACGCCCACCCTGACCGGGTACACCTTCACGCCAGGCTCGACGACCATCACGGTGTCGGGTTCGATCACGGTCGGACAGACCTTCACGGGCTCGCCGACCGCCACGCTAACGGGCACGGTGAGTGTGGTCGGTGGCAATGGCGGGGGCGGCTGCGGCCTCGGTGGCCTGGGTGCATTGTTGCTGTGCGGTCTCTGGCTTGGGCTGTCGTCCCGTCGACGCACGGGAGGGTGAACCAGCAGCGCTGGCGTGATCGAGGCGAGGTTGTCGGCGGGCATGAGGCCGGTTCGTCGGCAGGAGTGGACGACGGTGAGTGCGACGGCGTCGCGCTGCGCGCCAGGGGCAACGGGGCGAGAGGCCCAGAGCGCAATCGAACCCGTTCGGAATGGTCGCGCCTGGCCCTTGCCATCGCTATCGCCGGGCCATGGACTAGGTTGCAGGCGCTCGGGCGGAAGCCATCCCAAGGAGAGTCGGCATGCGCCATGTATCCTCAGCCGTTCTTTTCCTGCTCGTCCTTGCCGCCTTCGCGCCTGCGCCTCTGCTTTCGGCCGAGAGCGCAGGTCTCCCCGAGCCGCCACTCGGCTGGACCCCCGACCCCAGCCCTTGGGCCGTCGCCCTGGCCAAGACCAAAGCCCCCGGCAAGCGCGAATTCGCCATGCCGGCGCCCATCGATGAGGCGGCCTTCCCCAAGCTGCCCATCCCCGAGGTGTTGTGCCGCGCCGACGGCACGCTGATCAGCGACGCGGCGGACTGGCCGGCGCAGCGCCTCGCCCTGTTGCAGCAGTTCCGCGACATCTTCTATGGTGACATCCCGGCCGACGCGCCGCGGCCGCTGGCCGAACCGGCGTCCGTGGTCGAGGGCGCCTTCGACGGTCTGGCGACGCTCAAGCAGTTCCGCCTGCTGCTCACAGGCCGCGCCGACGGCCCGGTGGTGCAGGTGATGGTGCTGCTGCCGGCCAAACGGAGCGGGCCGGTGCCAATCTTCGCCGGCCTCAACTTTGCCGGCAACCACAGCATCCATGCCGATCCGCGCATCCTCCTGCCGCAGTGCAGCCTGAAGAACAGTGCTCCGGCCGTGGTCGGCAACCGCGCGACGGAGGCCGGACGCGGCAAACGCCCGGACGCCTGGCCGGTCGAGCTCATCCTCGGCCGCGGCTATGGCTTGGTGACGGCTTGCTACCACGAGGTGTGCCCCGACAGCCCGGAAGGCTACCTCGACGCCCACCGCGCCCTCTTCCCCAAGGTCGATCCCGACGAGCGCGGCGCCATCGCGTTGTGGACCTGGGGACTGCAGCGCATCCTCGACGCGGTGTCCAGCGATCCCGACATCGACCAGCAGCGCATCGCTTCGATCGGCATGTCGCGCCTGGGCAAGGTCTCGTTATGGGCCGCCGCCCAGGACGAGCGCATCGCCCTGGCCATCTCGGCCTGCAGCGGCAAGGCCGGCGCCGCGCTGTCGAAGCGTGTTGGCGGCAGCGACAACGGCTTTCTGACCCACAAGCATTGGTTCTGGTTCCGCCGCAGCCTTTCGGCCTACGACGATGCCGAGGCCAGGCTACCGGTCGACCAGCACCAGATGATCGCGTGCATCGCTCCGCGCCGCGTGCATGTCGGCAGCGCCTCGATCGACTGGTGGGCCGACCCGCGCGGCGAATTCCTTGGGGCGAGTCTGGCCGCCCCGGTGTGGCGGCTGCTCGGCGCCCCTGGCCTGGCCGAAGGCGCGGTCTGGCCCGAACCGGGCGGATCGATCTTCGGTGGTATCAGCTACCACCTGCGTCCGGGAGACCATGGCATCGAGCCCTATGACTGGGAACGCTACCTCGCCTCGGCCGATCTCGCCCGCGGCCTTCAGCCACCGCCGCTGGTCCTGCAGCCGAAACCGCCGCGCTCCGCGCCGTAGGAGCCAGCCGGAGATTGTCGGATCTGCGGCTGGCTCCTGGGGCAGAGCGCCAGACCTCCGGCCCTACCCCTCGGTCTGGAAGATGTCGTAGCCGCCGACACGGGCCTTGAGGCGCTTGTTGCCGGCGCTGACCACCAGGCCGTCGCTGAGCGGCTGCCAGGCGCCGGGGCCCGGACGCCAGATCCAGCGACCGCGCCACAGCGCCAGCTCGGCGGCGGCGCCGCTCGCCTGCGGCAGCACCAGGTCGGAACCCGGGCCGCCGATCGACAGGCGGCGCAGGACCAGGGCGTAGGCCATGCCAGGCCGGTTGTCGGGGCGGGACAGCACCGCGCTGTCGAAGGCGAAGGACTGGTCGAGGCCGCAGTCGCCGACCGATCCGGCATCATTGCCGAGGCTGGCCGGCGGCTCGCCCTTGCGCGCATGGGCGCGCAGGTTCAGCGTCAGGGCGCCAGCGACATGCAGGCGGCGCTCGCCCCCCGCCTCGATCGCCTGCGGCGCGTTCGGACCCATCGCCGCGCCGTCGAGCAGGGTGCCGTTGCCGCTGCCCAGGTCGCCGAGCAGCAGGCGGTTGGTCGGCGCGTCGAAGCGCAGCTGCAGATGCTGGCGGCTGATGCGCAGGCAGTCGTCGCGGAACATCGTGGTCGGATGCTTGCGCAGGCAGACATCGACCGGGGCCTCGCACAGCTTGCCCAGGGTGATCTGGCGGCGGGCGTAGAGCAGCACATGGCAGCCGTCGCCGACCAGGGCGATCCATGGCGCCTCCAGGCCGCGCGTCAGGTCACCGTCGATGCGTTCGGCCGGTACGACCGGAGCCGCCTTGGGCGCCGGGGTCTGCACCACCGAGGTCATCACGCCGGCCGGGGCGCCGCTCGACCACTCGCTGGCGGCGACCGCCATCGTCGCGTCAGCATTCACCGCTTCGCCAGTGGGCACGCGCACGGTCGGATGACTGTCGCTGGTCGAACCCGGCGCCTTGTCCTCGGCGAGCAGGTCGCAGGTGATGGTGCGGTCGAGGGTCTGGGCCGGGGCGGCCGGCATCACCGCCGCGCCGCCGGTGCCCAGCGCGGCGAGGGCGTCGGCCAGGGCGGTGCGCAGGTCGGCCGGGGTCTGGAAGCGCTCTTCCTTCTTCTTGGCCATCAGCTTCTGCACGATGCCCGCCGCCTTGGCGGTAATCTCGGGGCGGCCGGCGCGCGGATCGGGGATCGGCGCGGTGCGGTGCGCGTGCAGCACCTCCTGCAGGCGGCCCTTGTACGGCTCTTTGCCGGCCAGGCAGAAGTACAGCACGCAGCCGAGCGCGTAGAGGTCGCTGCGGATGTCGAGGTCCTTCTCGGCGAGGACCTGCTCGGGGCTCATGTAGGCGGGCGAGCCGACCAGCGTGCCCTCCATGGTCAGCTGGGTGCGCTCGGTCGAGGTCGAGCGCGCGATGCCGAAGTCGGCGAGCTGGCAGGTGCCTTCCGGCGAGGCGAAGATGTTGGCCGGCTTGATGTCGCGGTGGATCAGCTTGCGCCGGTGCGCCTCGTCGAGGGCGTCGGCGATCTGGTGGACGAAGGCCAGGGCGAGGGCCTCGGGCAGGGCGCCCTGCAGCTCGACCAGCTCCTTGAGGTCGCCCGACTCGACGAAGCGCAGCACCATGTACAGCGTGCCGTCGTCGGCCGCCCCGTGGTCGAGGATCGCGACCACGCCGGGGTGGGTCAGCTCGGCCATATAGCGGCACTCGCGGTTGAAGCGGTGGCGCACCTCGTCGAGGCCGGCGAACTGGCCCTTCATCGTCTTGACCACGACCAGTTCGTCGGGGCGTGACAGCGGAGGCGGGTTGAGCCATTCCCCGCTGTTGCGCTGCGACGCCGACGCCGGGTTGGGTGTGCGCGGGTCAGGAGTCGGGGTCGGTGCGGCGACCGGGATGTCCGGATCGCGCACCGCCAGCCACACCGAGCCCATGCCGCCGTCGGCGAGGTGGGCGAGGACGCGGTACGGACCCAGGACCATGCCTTCGGCCGGCGGGACATGGGCGAGCAGCTGCTGCGCCGGCCCGATCGGCAGCAGGCGGGCTTTCTCGAGGAATTCCCGCGCCGAGGCCGGGTCGGTGACGCGGCGGTCGGCGAGCAGGATGCGCAGGCGGGCGCACCCGGCGCGATCGAGGATGCGCCGCTTGCGCGCCAACTGGACCAGCGCTTCAGCCTGTGGGGACACCGGCATAAGGCCTCCATCATGCCAGATGAAGGAGGCGACGGCAACGGCGGAGGAGCGGGGAGCGGGGAGCGGGGGGCGAAAGCAGGCATGGGCCGCGTGCGGAGGTGTTGCGGAATGAAGCTTGCGCGGCGGGGCGGTACCAGAACAAGGCATGCCTCGCCGGAGCAGGCCATGGCAGATACCCACAAAGACCAGCCCCCCGCCGACCCAGGCCGCGACGACACCGACGCGACGATCGTCCCACCAGCCACGCCGGAACCGGCCCTATCCGGCCGCGAGTTGACGATGCAGCCGGTATCGACGCCGACCGAGGGGCTATCCGGCCGCGAGTTGACGATGCAGCCGGCCTCGACACCGACCGACGGACTGACCGGGCGTGAGCTGACGATGCAGCCGGCCTCGACACCGACCGGCAGCCTGACCGGCCGCGAGCTGACGATGCAACCGGTTGGCCCGGAGACGACGCCGTTGTCGGGCCGCGAGCTGACCATGCAGCCGGACGCGACGCCGTTGTCGGGCCGCGAGTTGACCATGCAGCCCGGCGTCGCGGCGACCCCGACCCCGGCGACCATGGGCGGCAAGCCCTCGACCGACTTCCACGGCCGGCCCAAGACCGGTGGCGGCTCCTCGGTGTCTTTCGATGACGCCTGGCATCTGCAGGGCCGCAAGGGTCCGCACACCGGGCAGACCTGGGGCGACTTCGAGATCGGCGGCATCCTTGGCGAGGGCGGCATGGGCGCGGTGTACCGCGCCAAGCAGAAGTCGCTGAAGCGCCGCGTCGCGATCAAGGTACTGCCGCCCAACCTGGCGGCCGACGCCCGGCTGTTGCACCGCTTCCATCTCGAGGCGCAGACCGCGTCCAAGCTGGTCAGCCCGCATATCGTGCAGGTCTATTACATCGGCGAGCACGAGGCGAATCACTTCTACGCCATGGAGTTCGTGGACGGCACCGACCTCTACGACATCATCAAGAAAGCACGCGACGAGAACAAGCCGCTGACCCCGGACGAGGCGCTGGGCTACATGCTGCAGGCGGCCAAGGGCCTGGCCGAGGCCGGGCGCCACGGCGTCGTGCACCGCGACATCAAGCCGCCCAACATGATGGTGACCAAGGACGGCCACCTGAAGCTGGCCGACTTCGGCATCGTCAAGGTGCTGGGCGAGCACAACCTGACCATGACCGGCCAGGCGGTCGGCACGCCGGCCTACGTCAGTCCCGAGCAGGGCCGTGGCGACCGCGCGGTGGACTGCCGCAGCGACCTGTACTCGCTCGGCGTGGTGTTCTACGAGGTCGCCACCGGGCAGAAGCCGTTCAACGGCTCGACGCCCAACGCCCTGATCTACCAGCACTGCTACGACGAGCCGGTGCTGCCCAAGAACATCGTCAGCGGCATCAGCGACGAGATCCAGGCCGTCATCCTGCGCTGCCTGCAGAAGAAGCCGGAGAACCGCTACCAGTCGGCCGACGAGCTGGTGCGCGACCTCGACGCGATCAAGACCGGCTCGATGCTGCACCGGCGCCGACGAGGCCAAGCGCGAGCAGATGAACTTCTTCCAGCGCCACCTGCTGCCGATCGCGGCGGCGGCGCTGCTGGTGGTCGGTGGCGGCGTGGCCGGCGGCTATATGTGGCTCTCCAAGAGAAGCGGCGAGAAGCTGCAGGCCGAACTGGCGGCGCAGGAGCGCAAGAACGTCGCCGAGTCGAAGATCGCGCGCCTGCGCCAGACCCTGGCCGCCGCGCTCGACAACATCGCCCCGCTGCCCGACGGCGTCGAGGCCTCGCTCGACGAGTTGGCCAACTACGCGCCGCTCGGCTCGAAGGACCCCGACGTGCTGAAGTGGCGCACCAAGGTCGACGAGGTGCGCGTGCTGCAGACCCGCCTCGCCGCGGTCGATGGCGCCAGCCTCGACCTCGCGGCGCGCCAGGCGGCGCGCAAGGACATCCAGGGCTATCTCGGCAAGGTCGGCGGCGACGATGTCTCCGCCCAGCGCTGGCAGAAGCGCCTCAACGAACTGGACACCGAGGAGGCACGCCTGCGCACCGCCGCCGCCTCGTTCGACGCCATCGATTTGAAGAAGGGCGACCGCGAGCGCCTCGCCCCGATCCTCGTCTCCCTCGGCGCCCTGGTGCCGGCCGAGGATGCGCAGCTCACCAAGTGGAACGCGCGTGCCGTTGAATTCGACGCCAAGCTGGCCGAGCGCCGCGCGCGCATCGCGCCGCTTGACCAGAAGACGGCGATCACCGAGCGCGAACGCGCGGTCTTCGCCAACGCCCTCGCCGATCTCAAGGTGCTGATCGACGACAACGACGAGGACATGCGCCGCTGGAGCGCCAAGCTCGACACCGCCAGCCGACGCGTCGCGACCCTGCGCGAGCAGATCACCGCCGTGGTCGGCCAAGCCCCCGACCTGATCAGCAAGCCGAAGCACGACCAGGTCGCCGACAAGCTCACCGCCTACCGCGAAGCGATGGGCGACGAGGACCCCTTCGCCAAGGACTGGCTCGCCGCCATCGCCGCGGCCGAGAAGACCGCGGCCGGCTGCCGCGGGCGGCTCGAGACCTTCGCCACCCAGGCGCAGGGCCTGCTGCCCAACGGCGTGCTCGGACCCTTCGAAAGCAACCTGCGTCAGCTCGAATCGCTGATCCACCAGGGCGACGCCCAGGTCCTGGAGTGGGACCAGCTGCTGCGCGACAGCCGCCGCCAGCTCGACCAGCTGCGCAGCGATCTCGCCGTCCTCGAGCCCACCGACCCGCGCCCGGTCACCGCCGCGGCCCAGGCCGACCTGACAGCCAAGCTCGCCCGCCTGGCCGGCAAGGGCGGCATCGACAACGAGCGCGCCGACGTCTATCGCGTGCGTCTGGCCGAGGAGGCCAAGCGCATCGCCGCGCTGCGCGAGGCCCTGGCGCCCTTCGCCCGCGTCGAGCCGGTGACCCCGGCGATGCGCAGCGCCTACGAGCGCCTGCTGATCGACGTCGGTCGCGATGATGCCGAAGTCGGCCGGGCCACCGCCAAGCTGATCAGGGTCGATGATCTGATGCACCGCATCGGCGCCATCGACCGCAAGGAACCGGTGCCCGAGGACCTCGACCGCCTGTTCGCCGCCTACGAGGCGCAGGTCGGTCCGCAGGACCCCCAGCTGCTGGCTTGGCGCGGCAAGGTGCTGCGCATCAACGAGGCGCGCTCGGCCCTGGCGGTGCTCGACCGCCGTGCGCCCTTCGTCGCCGAGGCGGTGGGGGCCGGCCTGGCCACCCTGCGCGAGCTGGTCGGCGAGAGCGACCGCGCCTATGTCCGCTGGAAGGCCAAGGCCGACGAGGTCGCGCGGCTGAAGGCCTCGTTGGCGCGTCTGCCCGCCGTCCTGGCGCAGTCACCGGCCGCGCAGGAGGCGGCGCACGCCGAGCTGCGCCGACTGGTCACCGCGCTGATCGGCACGGAAGACGAGGACGTCCAGGCGGCGGCCCGCCGTCAGCAGGAGCTCGACGGCCCACCCCGGCCATCCTGGGCGGTCGATGGCGGGCGCGACGCCTACGGCCTGTGGGCCGCGGCCGACCTGCCGGGCGGACGCCAGCGCTTCCGCTTCGTCCCCCCGACCCGCGTCGTGGTCGGCAGTCCGGACAGCGAGGCCGGTCGCGACAGCGACGAGCTTGCGGTCGAGCTGATCCTGCCGCGCGCCTTCTGGATCCAGGAGACCGAGGTCTCCCAGGCGTTGTGGAGCGCGCTGATGGGGCGTGACCCCAGCCGCTTCCCCGCCCGCGATCCGGCGACCCAGCCGGTCGAGCGCATCAGCTGGGACGACACCCAGGCCTTCGTCGCCGCCCTCAACGGCGCGGCCGAGGGGCTCGGCGCGCGCCTGCCGCTGGAAGCCGAGTGGGAACTGGCCGCGCGCGCCGGCAATGCCGCGCCGTGGAACCTGCCCGCCGACGCCGTGCCCGATGCCGATGGCGTCGGCAAGGTCGCCTGGACCCGCGAGAATGCCGGTGGAACGCCGCGCGCGCTGCGTGCCCGCCTGCCCAACGGGCTCGGCCTCTTCGACCTGCACGGCAACGTTGCCGAATGGGTCGCCGACGCCTATGGCCCGTGGCCGACCTCGACCGTGACGGTCGAAGCGCCCGCCGCCGGCAGCGACAGCCGCGTGCTGCGCGGCGGCAGCTGGGGCGACGCCTGGACGAAGACCCGCGCCGCCAACCGCATTCCGGCCAAGCGCGACCTGCGCACCGCCTACGCCGGCTGCCGCCTGGTGCTGGACGTGGACTGGGGTGGCGCCGCCCCCGACGGCGCCGCCGTGCTGGCGCGCGCCGAACAGGGCGCAGCCAAGGCCAGGACCTTCACCTTCGGAGGATGGCGTGTGAAACTGGAGAGGGACGAATGATGAATACCATGCGCATATGGTTGCTGGCGGTCATGGCGACCTTGGCGTGCGCCGCGACGGCGACCGACTTCACCTGGAACGGCGCCGCGAGCAGTGACTGGGCCAATAATGGCAACTGGACGCCCAACAACGGCACCGCTAGCGATCCCAATGGCACGGCGGTTATCGCCCGCTACCTGGGACCGGGCGCCAACCAGCCGAATCTCGCCAACAACCGCACGGTGAACCAGCTCCACTTTGGAGCAGGCGGCACGGTGTCGCTGACGGGGGGCAGTACCCTGACTCTCGACGGCACGTCGCCGACGATCTTCGTCACCTCTGGGTCGCACAGCATCGCCTGCCCCGTGGACCTGGGCGCCAACCTCGCCATCCAGGTCGATGCCGGCAGCCAACTGACCATCTCGGGTGCAATCAGCGGGGCCTTCGCCATCACCAAGACGGGCACCGGCACCCTGGTCCTCTCTGGCGCCAACAGCCACACCGGCCTGACCACGGTCAGCGCCGGCACGCTGCGCATCGAGCACGCCACCGCCCTGGGTACCACCGCCGCAGGCACCACGGTGTCAGCCGGGGCGATGCTTACCCTGGCCAACGGCATAACCGTCGCCGACGAAGCGATCGCCATGAACGGCACCCTGCGCATCGACTCGGCCACCAGCTGCACATTGTCGGGCGCCGTCGGACTGACCTTCGGCGGTACGCCGTCGATCGAAGTGCTGCAGGGGACGCACTCCTTCGCGGCGTCGATTGATGTCACGGTCAATGCCGACACGACCGCCTTCGTCTCGAGCGGCGGCGCCCTGACGATTTCGGACACCGCCCTGTCCGGCAACGGATTGATCACCAAGGTCGGCACCGGGACGCTGACCTTCGCCGACGGCACCGCGCCCTCGCCGCCGAGCATCACCGCGCCGACCAATGGCTCGACCGTGACGGACACCACCCCGACCTGGAGCTGGACCCCTGCCGGCGGTACCTACCGCTACGCCCTCGATGGCGGCACGCCGATAATCACCACCGCCACGACCTTCACGCCAGGTGCCGCGTTGGGCAACGGCAGCCACACCCTGACCGTCGCCCAGCGCGATCCGGCAGGCCTCTGGTCGGGCAACGCCAGCAACACCATCACCATCGACGGTTCTGCGCCGTACATCGTCTCGCGCACGACCATCGATAACGACCTTGACGGGCAGATCGACGCTATCGATGTCGTGCTGAGTGAGGCGATGGGCACGGCCACCGGTACCTGGACCGTAACGGGGTACGCGGTCGGCACGCCAACGTGGCCGACCACCACCCGCCTGCGCATCCCGCTGACCGAGAAGACAACGCCCGACACTGGTGCGCTGCCGGCAGTGCTCTACTCGTCTGGCGTTGCCGACGTGGCAGGAAACGCCCTCCCACCCGAGGGCGCCGGGACCACCCCGGCCGACGGCGCGGCCCCGGTGATCACCGGCTTCTCCGGCACCTTCGGGTCGACCAGCGCGACCATCACCTTCTCGGAACCGGTGGCCACGTCCTCAAACGGCACTGGTAACCTGGTCGCCGGTGACTTCACCTATACGCCGGGCACCACGAGCATCAGCGGTTTCAGCGACGCCAACGGTCTCGACCAGTCGGTAGGCATCACCACCAGCGTTGCGGTCGCCTCGGGCAACACCATCGCGGCGGTTGCGGCGTCGATCTACGATGTCGCGGGCAATGCGGCCGGGACCACCAGCAAGGCCATCACCGAGCCCACCGCCACCAAGGACACGGCCCAGGCGGGCGACTGGGCGACCCCTGCGACCTGGGTGGGCGGTACCGTACCGGCCGCGTCGGATGACGTGGTGATCAAGCATGCGGTGACGGTGACCCAGCCGGGTGCAACGTATCCGTTTTATCAGGTCAAGACGCTGACCATCGACACCGGCGGTTCGCTGAACGCGACCGGAGTGGTGTCGTCCACGACCTATTACACCCTCATCTCGGTGACGGACCGCGTTGTCGAGAGCCGCATCGACACGACGGTGGGCAACATCCAGTTCTACGACAACGGCACGGCGCAGGATTTCATCTTCCGCGTCGCGTCGGGCACCACGCTCACCCTGCTCAACACCGCACAGGGGCACTTCGTGCGCAGCGTGGTGAAGCAGGGGGCCGGCACGCTCGCCTGGCAGTCGGTGCCCAACTACTATCCCAATGTAGCCAACGGATCCTACGATGACGGGCCGCTGCGCGTCGAGGCCGGCACCTTCCGTCTGGTCACCGCTGGCGGGCGAGATGCGGGCTATGCCCTTACCGTGCAGGGCGGTGCGACCCTCGACCTGCTTGCCGACTACAGCACCAGCAGCCTCAGCGGCCAGGGCCTGATCACGCGCGGCGCAACGGGCACCGCCACCCTGAGCGTCGCGGCCGGGTCCTACTCCGGCGTCCTGGCGAACGGCACGGGCAGTCTGGCCCTGACCACCACCGGCGCGGTCGATCTCAGCGGCACCAACACCGCGACCGGCGGCATCACGGTCAGTTCCGGGACGCTGCGCGTCCTCGGCGGCGCGGCGGTGGCGAACACCTGCCCGCTGAATCTGGCCGGCGGCTCCTTGCAGGTCGATGCGGCCGAGACCGTCGGGGCGGTACAGGGCGCCGGAGGCATCCTGCTCAATGGGGCGCTGACCGTGGCCCAGGGCGCGACCTCGACCACCCACTCCGGCCCGATCAGTGGCGCCGCCGCCCTCACCGTCACCGGCAGTGGCGGCACCTTGTCGCTGCGCGGCGCCAATACCTTCACCGGCGGCCTCACCCTGGGCAGCGGCGCGCGCGTCGATGTCGATGCCAACGACAGGTTGGGCGCCGATGCCGGGGCTCTGAACCTGGCGGGCGGCACCCTGGCCCTGTCGGGCAGCGTCAACATGACCAGCGTGGCGGTGACGAGCGACAGTTCGGGCAACCGACCCGCCTTCAGCCTGGTCGCCGAATCGGCGAACCGTCCGATCACGATCAGCAGCGGCGGTTTCGACCTCGGCGCCAACGCCCTGGCCCTGCCGGCCTATGACACCGCCGTCGGCCAGACCCAGACCTTCTCCGGTCTGGCGGGCAGTGCGCTGTTCGTCGTGGTGCCGACCGGCGCCACCGCGACCTGGGCCGGCAACCTGCTGGCCGGCAGCGGCACGCTGGGCTGGGTCAACAAGCTGGATCTGGGCACCTGGGTGCTGCAGGGGACGAACACCTGGAACAAGAACATCCTGCGCGTCGAGCAGGGCACCCTGCGCGTTGGCTCGGCCAGCGCTCTCGGCCCGGTGGTCAACTGGATCTTCACTCTCGGCAACGGTACCTTCGATCTCGGCGCCTTCGATTACAGCTCGTCGACGATCTACCACTTCCTGTCCGGGACGATGCTGGCCGGCGGCGGCACCGCGCGCTGGGGCGGGACGATCGACGTCTATCCGTATCCCGACGTCACGCCGACCAACACCCCGACCTTCTCGGTCACCTCGGGCTCGCTGGTCGCCAGCGGTGCCGTGACCGGTTCGCGGGCGTGGAGCAAGACCGGCGCCGGGACGCTGTCGATCACCTCGGCGACGGCCAACAGCGGCCTGACCGCGGCCGGCACGGTCAACGGCGGCACCCTGGCGATTGCTCGCGCCGACCAGCTCGGGACCAATACGCTGACGCTCAATGGCGGCACGCTGCGCGCCACCGCCAACGGCACGGATGCCCGCGGCCTGAGCGTCCTGGCGGGCGGAGGCACGGTCGAGGTCGACAGCGGCGTGACCTGGACGACCGGCGGCATCATCTCTGGCGGCGGCCTGTTGACCAAGGCGGGAACCGGAACCCTGGTGCTGAGCGGTGCCAACACCTGGACCGGCGATGCGCAGCTCAGCGCCGGCATCCTGTCGATCGACAGCGATGCCCGGTTGGGCGGCGTCGGGTCGGACCTGATCTTCGCCGGCGGCCAGTTGAGCACCACGGCTACCCTGACGGTCGGCGCGGCGCGTACGGTGACCCTGAACAGTGGCGGCGGCACCGTGTCCGTCACCGGCGGGACCACCTGCACGATCGCCGGTCTGATCGGCGGCACGGGAACCCTGGCCAAGACCGGCACGGGCGGCCTCGCGCTGTCCGGCGCCAACACCTACACCGGCGCGACCAGCGTGGCCGCGGGTGAACTGGCGATCAGCCATGCAACCGCGCTGGGCACGAGCGCGGCAGGCACCACCGTGGCGTCGGGCGCCGCGCTCTCGGTCGCAGGCGGCATCACCAGCACCGAACCGTTGACCATCGACGGCTCCGGCGGCGGCAGCGGCGTCGTCCGCGCCACCGGTGGCAGCAACACCCTGAGTGGAACCGTCGTCCTGTCCGGCAGCAACCCGCCGACCCTGCTCGGTGCGGCGACCAGCACCGGCCTCACCCTGTCCGGCGTCATCTCCGGTTCGGGCGGCCTGAGCAAGGTCGGCGCCGGCACCGTGACCCTTTCGGGAGCGAACCTGTTCACCGGCACGGTGACGGTGGGCAGCGGCACCCTGTCGATCGGCAGCGACGGCAATCTCGGCTCGACCGGAAACGCCCTCGCCCTCGCCGGCGGCACCCTGGCCCTTTCCCAGTCGGTCTCCAGCACCCGATCGCTCAGCGTGGCGACTGGCACCAGCACCATCGACACGGGTGCCGGCTTCACGCTGGAACTGCCCGCTTTCGCCACCGCCTCTGGTCAGGACCTCGCGCTGCTCGGCAGCGGCCAGCTGATCGTCAATGGCAGCACGGCGCGCAGCCTGTCCGGCCTGCTGTCGGGGTCGGCGACGCTGCGTAAGCGCGGCAGCCATGTGCTGAGCCTGGTCGGCGCCAACACCGCCTTCACCGGCGCGATCGCGGTCGAGGCTGGCCAGCTCAGCGTCGAGGGCATCTCGGCCCTTGGCACCACGGCCGGAGCGACCACCGGCGAAAGTGGCGCGACCATTCGTCTTGCCTTCGCCGGGGCGAGCGCGGAGCCGATCACCATCAACGGCACCCTCCTGGGCGCCGCCAACGCAACCCTCAGCGCCCCGCTCGTCCTCGACGGACCGTCGGTGGTCGAGGCCTCGGCTGGCGCCCTGGTCCTGGCGGGCGGCGTCTCCGGCGGTGGTTCTGGCGGCCAGACGCTGAACCTGCGCGGCGCCTCGACGGCGGGCAACCTGGTGAGCGGGGCGATCGCGGCGACCATCTCCAGCGTCACCAAGGAAGGCACCAGCACCTGGTCGCTGTCTGGCGCGAACGCCTTTGTTGGCAACCTGCTGGTGCTCGATGGCACCCTCCGCCTCGCGGCGGCCGGCACCGTGCCCGACAGCGTCGACGTCACGGTCAACGCCGGCCGCCTGCAGCTCGACATGGGGACCAACCAGGAGACGGTCGGACGCATCACCGGCGGCTCGACCGCCGGCGTGATCGACCTTACGGCGGGCGACCTCGCGGTGATCACCGACGACTCGGGCCTGTATCCGGGCACCATCACCGGATCTGGCAGCCTGCTCAAGGGCGGCGGCGGCACCTGGCGCCTGACCGGGGCGAGCACCGGCTTCACCGGTCCGCTCTCGATCGCCGGCGGAACGGTGCGCCTGCAGGCCGGCGGACGCCTGCCGGCCGCCACGTCCTACACCGTCCTTTCCGGCGCGACGCTGGCGCTGAGCGACGATGACGGCGTGGTCGCGGACCGGCTCAACAACGCGGCCGCGATTCTGCTGTCCAACGGTACGCTCAGCCTGACCGCCGACGACGCGGGCTCCACCGCCAGCGCCGAGACGGTGGGCGCGATCTCGCTCACCGGTTCCGCCTCGCGCATCGTGGTCACGGCCAGCGCCGGCAATGATGCGGTGCTGACGGCCTCAGACCTCGGCGCGGGCCAGGTCACGGTCGAACGCAACAATGCGGCCGGTGGCGGCCTCGCGTTCCTGCGCCTGGTCAACTACGCCGGCGCGGCGGTCGGCGACGGCCAGGCCCTGACCACGGTGACGGTATCCGGCACCAGCGCGATCTACGAACTGGCCCCGACCCACTACGGCGTGATCAATTCCCGCCGCGAAACCGTGCTCGACGGCGCCTGGACGACGGCGACGACCTGGCAGGGCGGCATCCTGCCTGGCTCCAGTGACACGGTGTATATCCGCCACGACGTCACGCTTGGTGCGAACGCTTCGTGCGACCGCCTCGAATTCACCGTCGATGGCTCCAGCCTGAGCGGCACGGCCACCCTGACCGTTCGTGGCGGCACGGTATCGGTCGGCGACCTCGTCACCGCCACGGTCGGCTGCCCGCTCGATGGCAGCACCGCTGCCGACGCCCTGGTCAAGGCCGGTCCGGGCACCCTGGTGCTTGATGGCACCTCGCTGCACACTGGCACCACCACAGTGCAGCAGGGCGAACTGCGTCTCGACACGGCGGCCGGCGACGCGATCCAGTCCAGCGCTGGCGTGCGCGTCCAGGGCGGCGCCACGCTGCGCCTGGGCGCCGCCCAGACGCTGCAGGACCTGGACGGCTTCGGCGCCATCGAACTGGGCAGCCACGCCTTGACCGTCGCTGTCGATACCGCCTACGTGTGGGAGAACGACGCGAGCAACGGCACTGGCGCCGGCAATGAGGACGAGCCCTACTTCGCCGGCGTGATCGCCGGCAGCGGGGCGGTGAACAAGATCGGGGCCGGCTCATGGATCGTTGGCGGCGCCAACACCTACACCGGCACCACCACGATCAGCGGCGGCACCCTCCTGCTCGCCAGCGGCACCGCAACCCTTGGAGCGGGCACGGCCGATGCGCCGGCCGGACTCGGCACCACGGTGGCGGGCGGCGCCCTCGCTCTCGCCAACGGCGCTGAGATCCCGACTGACGAGCCGCTGATCCTCAACAACGGTGCGGTGTGGAACCTGCTGCGCGACAACCGCGTGCTGGCTCCGATCACGCTGAGCGGCACCGGCCGTCTCTACAACGTCGATGCCGGCGCCGGCAATCGCGGCACGCTGACCATCGAAGGCGCCATCGACCTGGGCGCCAACACCCTCGAACTGGGCGGCGACAGCCCGCAGCCCGGCCTGATCTCGGGGGCCATCACCGGCAGCGGCGGCCTCACCCGCATGGCGCAGGCCTCGCCCGACACGGTGTGGCAGCTGGTCGCCGGCACCACCCACACCTACAGCGGCCCGACCGTGCTGGCGGCAGGCGTCCTGGTGTGCGACGCCACGCTCAGCGCGAGCCCGATGGCGGTCCAGTCCGGAGCCACGCTGGCCGGTTCTGGCAGCCTGGCTGCGGTCGGTGTCGCCACCGGTGGCACGATCGCTCCGGGTGGCGGCAACGCCGCGATTCTGGGCATGGGCAGCCTCGCCCTGGCTTCCGGAGCCGTGCTCGACTACGGCCTGGG
>JFJP01038791.1_pt1 | contig 16040 bp, 15 predicted proteins | sample 431651 | NCBI WGS metagenome assembly JFJP01 (sample SAMN02602958, study PRJNA72255) | Microbial mat metagenome, whole genome shotgun sequencing project. | biome: fresh water; feature: sink hole; material: water; isolation source: purple microbial (photo- and chemosynthetic) mats found in... | reverse complement strand
ACAAGGCGATAACGAATTGGTTGTTTTGAACAATGCCATTTGTAAATTGCAAGAGCAGTTGCATAATACGGTCTCGAATATAAAAAACAATTCGGATAATTTGCGTTCGGCAAGCTTTGAATTAAGTAACGCTTCGGTTCAAATGTCGCAAGGAGCCAACGAACAAGCTGCAGGAGCCGAACAAATATCGGCATCGGTTGAAGAGTTGTTTGCTACTATCAACCAAAATACTGACAATTCGACCGTTGCAAATCAAATAGCAAAAGAAGCCGAAAAAGGAATGCTCGACATGGAAAAAGCGGTAAAGGAAAGTATTGAAGTAATGAAAGAAATAGCCGAAAAAATACTTATAATTAATACCATAGCCGGAAAAACCGATTTGTTGGCGGTAAATGCTGCTATTGAAGCTGCGCGTGCAGGGCATACCGGAAAAGGTTTTGCCGTTGTTGCCAATGAAGTTAGGTCGCTGGCAAAAACTACCGAAATATCTTCCATACAAATTATTGAACTATCGAGAAAAAGCTTGCTGGTAGCTCAAAACACCGAACGAATTTTGAACGAAGTTGCGCCAAATGTTTTAAAAACTTCGAATTTGGTTGAAGAAATTGCGCTTGCAAGTGCAGAACAAACCGGCGGCGTTCAGCAAATTAACACCGCTATTCAGCAATTTAATTCGGTAACGCAACAAAATGCTGCCGCATCGGAACAAATTTCATCGAATGCCGAAGAACTTAATCAACGTGCCGAGGAACTTGAAAAATCGATTGCATTTTTTAAAATTACTGCCAATGATGAAGATTTAACAACTAAAGAAATTTTGGACCAAATAGATAGCCTTCGCGATAAACTTGCCCAACAAGAAAAGAGGAAAGATAAACCAACAAAGGAAAAAACTCCCAGACCAATTCAGCAAAGTCCATCGAAAATAAAGTTGGATTTGGAACCGGATGACGAACCTGAGAATACTTTTGAAAAATTCTAATAATCACCGGCTTTAAGCTTGATTAAAAACAATTCAGAATAATTTTGTAAAAATATTATTCAACAAATAGATTATATGCTTTTTGTCAGTTTTTTTCTCGAATAAGTACTGCAACTTTGCAGCATAAAACAATTAACCGAACATAATTATGCTAAGAGACAGTGAAATTTCAATGAATCCGAACCCGTTGGTACGTTCGTTACGCAAACCATCGGCAGAATTTACCAAATACGATATTATTAATTACATTGAAGAGCAAGGTATTAAAATGCTAAATTTCAGATATGTAGCTGAAGATGGCAAACTTAAAACTTTAAACTTTGTGGTAAACAGCAAGTACCATCTGGAAACCTTGCTTTCAACCGGTGAACGGGTTGATGGTTCAAGTTTATTTTCGTTTATTGAAGCAGGAAAAAGCGATTTGTACGTAATACCGCGTTTTAAAACTGCGTATCTAAACCCTTTTACTGAAGTTCCGACTTTAGATGTACTGTGCGGTTACTATACCGCCGAAGGGCAACCGTTGGCAAGTGCACCTGAAAACATTTTGCACAAGGCGCACGAAATGTTTAAACGCGAAACCGGCTTTACCCTTAAAGCCATGGGCGAATTGGAATATTATGTAGTAAGCGCCAAAGGGCATTTATACCCCGAACGCGACCAAAAAGGTTACCACAGTTCGCCGCCGTTTACCAACTGGGACAAATTGCGTACTGAAGCCATGGTACTTATTGCACAATGTGGCGGACAAATAAAATACGGCCATTCGGAAGTAGGTAACTTTAGCACCGACAACGAGGAGTTTGAACAACACGAAATTGAGTTTTTGCCGGTTGATTTGGAAGATGCCGCCGACCAATTGGTAGTTGCTAAATGGATTTTGCGAATGCTTGGCAACAAATACGGCGTAAATATTAGTTTTGCTCCAAAAATTACCGTAGGCAAAGCCGGAAGTGGTTTGCATATTCATATGGCATTACACAAGGATGGCGAAAATATGATGATTGAAAAAGGTAAACTAAGCAATAATGCACGAAAACTTATTGCAGGTTTGCTTGATAATGCCATGGCACTTACTGCATTCGGAAATACCATACCAACTTCGTATTTGCGCTTGGTACCGCACCAAGAAGCGCCTACCAATATTTGTTGGGGCGATACCAACCGTTCGAGCTTAGTTCGCGTTCCGCTGGGCTGGGTGGCTGAAACTTCGATGATTAAAAACGCCAATCCGCAAGAAACTTCCGAAATTCCGTACATTCCGGGCAAACAGACCGTTGAATTGCGCTCGCCCGATGGTTCGGCCGATGTATATTTATTGCTTGCCGGTATTGCAGTTTCAGGCGCATACGGTTTAACCCAATTGGAAAACCCATTGGAAATGGCGGAAAAATTATATGTTAGCGTAAATATTTTTAGAGAAGAAAACAAAGCGCGCCAGAATCAGTTACAGCATTTGCCCATTTCGTGCTACGAATCGGCTGATTGTTTGGAAGATAAACGACATATTTTTGAAGCAAACGGTATTTTCCCTGCCGGTACCATCGACCGAATTATTGACCAATTAAAAGCTTTTGAAGACAAAGACTTAAGCCACAAACTCTATGGCGACAATAAAGCTATTAGAGAACTTGTAGACAAACACTTACATTGTATGTAAAACTTATTTAACGAAGCTGTCTGAAAAGTCAAAAAAACACAATTTAAGCATTTTTAATTTGTTGATTATCAGCTCCGACAGAGTTTTAAACTCAGTCAGAGCTTACTTTTTAGACTCCCTCGTGAGGTAGCAAAAATTTTAGGGTAACATTAAGAAAGCTTAGTTAGGTTTTATTATTGGCCTACCTAAACCAATAAAAAGGATTTGGTTTTTGAAGAAAATAAAACGGCAGAGAATAAATTGCCATTGAACAGTTGTTTCAAAAAACCGGACTGACCGGACAAACCGCTCTGCCCGAGAAGCCTTTTAACCGGCATTAGTTACCACCGGAAACTAAACGCCGGTTAAAATATAAAAAGCAAAAACCTGCCTTTCAATAAGAATGAAAAGCAGGTTTTTATAGCTTATACGCTTTGGTTACTTAGTGTCGTATGCCCATTTAAGGTATATTGAACCCCATGTGAAACCACCGCCAAAGGCTGCCAATATTAGGTTGTCGCCTTTTTTAAGTCTACTTTCCCATTCCCACAAGCACAACGGAATAGTTCCGTTGGTGGTATTGCCAAAATGGTCTATATTTATCATTACCTTATCGTCGTCAGTGCCGCATCGTCGGGCAGTTGCATCAATAATGCGTTTGTTTGCTTGATGCGGAACCAGCCATGCTACATCTTCGCCGCTTAAGTTATTGCGTTTCATTACCAATTCGGCAACATCGGCCATTTTGGTAACTGCAAATTTAAACACCGACTGTCCTTCTTGGTATACAAAGTGTTCTTTAGCAGCTACACTTTCAAGCGATGCAGGTTTAACCGAACCGCCGGCTTTTTGATGTAAGAACGGAAAGCCCGAACCATCGGTTCCCATTTCAAAATCCATTATTCCGTAAGGTTCTTCCGAAGGTTCCAACAGCACAGCTCCGCCGCCGTCGCCAAATAAAATGCAAGTTGCACGGTCGGTATAGTCAATAATCGACGACATTTTATCGGCGCCAACCACTACTACTTTTTTATACTTGCCCGATTCAATAAACTGAGCAGCCGTAGCCAAGGTAAAAAGAAAACCCGAACAAGCAGCATTGGTATCGAAAGCCCAAGCTTTGGTAGCCCCCACTTTGTCGGCAATTAAGTTCGATGTAGCCGGAAACTGGTAATCGGGCGTAACGGTAGAACAAATGAGCAGGTCAATTTGGTCGGCAGTTATACCGCGTTTTTTGAGCAATCCTTTTACCGCATTAGCGCCAATATCGGAGGTTCCCATTCCGGGTTCTTTTAATATTCGGCGTTCCGTAATACCGGTTCTGGACAAAATCCATTCTTCGGTAGTGTCAACCATTTTCTCCAATTCGGCATTGGTAAGCCTGTATTCGGGCACCCAACCGTTAATTGCAGTTATGGCAGCGTATGTTTTTTTCATTACAAAAATCGTTTTTTAAATCGTTCCGGCAGTTTGGCGTTAATTACATCTTTGGTAAATAAAAGCATGTTTTTAATTGCTTTATCGTTCGAAATACCATGACCTATAATTACGTTTCCATTTACGCCCAATACCGGAGTACCACCGAAGTTTTCGTAGTTAAATCGTTCGAAATAAGGATTTTCAATTTTGTTTTTACGAATTATCTTATAGAATGCTTCCGCTTGTTTTAAAACTACGTTTCCAACAAAACCATCGCAAACAATAACATCGGCAGCATCGTCAAAAAGGTCGTTTCCTTCAATGTTTCCAACAAAATTAAAATCGGTAGTACCGTTCATTATTTCGTATGCAGCGCGTGCAGCCAAGTTTCCTTTTTCAGCTTCCGAACCTAAGTTTAATAAAGCAACTCTTGGTTTTTCAATATCATAAAGGTTTTCGGCATAAATTGAACCTAAAATACCATATTGGTGCAATACATCGGGTTTCGAGTCGGGGTTTAGTCCAACATCGAGCAGCAAGGCATTTTTACCATTCATTTGCGGCAACGATGCCGTAATGGTAGGGCGAATAACGCCGGGTACAGATTTAATGGTAAACATGGCACCAACCAACATGGCACCGGTATTGCCGGCGCTTGCAAAACCATCAATTGCTCCTTTGGTTAGCAAGTGAAAACCTGCTGCAATACTTGAATTTGGTTTTTGTTGAAATGCTTTTGCCGGGTGCTCACCCATTTCTATTACTTCGGTAGTGTGTATGTACTCAAAATTCGAAATGTCGAACCCTTTTTTGTTCAATATTTCTTCGGCTTTATTTTTGTCGCCTATAAGTACAATTTTAACATCTGAAGGCAATTGCTCGAATGCTAAAACAGCACCTGAAACCATTGCTTCGGGTGCAAAATCACCACCCATAATATCTAATCCAATTTTCATATGCTTTAATTTATGTTAGAATTAAGGTCGGCCGAATGGTAGCTTATCTGGAATTTTAAAAAAGAATGGCGGTATTAAACAGCCACTTCTTTTTCAATTGCAAGTTTACCACGGTAATATCCGCATTCCGGACAAACACGGTGTAATTCGTGAGTTGAACCGCAATTTGAACAAACTGATAAGGTTGCAGGTATTGCTTTGTCGTGGGTTCTTCTTGAGTCTCTGCGTGTTTTTGAAATCTTGTGCTTAGGATGTGCCATTGCTTTAGATAGTTAAATTATGTTACTGTTTATTATTATCGAAAATATTTTTTAAACCGTTCCAACGCGAGTCGGTTTGGGGTACTTCTTCTTCGGTCGAAATGTGCTTCATCATTTCGGGGTTGCAGGTCGGATTGCCTTGGTCGTCGTCTTCGTGTACACAACGGAAAGGTAACGATAACACCAAATATTCGTAAATGTACTGTGCTACATCCAGTTCATATTCTTTAGGCGAAATTATCACGGTTTCATCGGTTTCGTCGCCTACGTTTTCGCCAAAACGTACGTATAGGTCAGCAATATTATCCAGTTCAATTTCAAGGTTTTCCAAACAGCGGTCGCAAACAACGGTTGCGGTTCCGGTAAGGTCGAAATTGAATTTCATAAACGTGCTGTGCTTTTCCATTTCTATATCTGCAAATACATCGCAATCCAATATATCGGCATTCTCGAACATACTCAAAAAGCTTTTGCCTATGGTATATTCAAAATTGTGCGTACCGTCTTTTAGGGTAGCAAATGGAATTATATATGTTCGTTTTGTTTCCAATGTTCAAAAAAAATTTCGTGCAAAGGTAGAAATTTATATCGAAATAAAAAAAATGTAATTGGTGTATTTAATTTTCGGTTGAAAAATAATTATCAATCGAAATCCAAATTTCGTAACTTTTTGATAGACAATTCTAACCGACGAGCAAAGTATTTTATTTCGGTTGGTTTTTGTTTTGGTAATATAATTCTGAAAACGGTACCAACATTTATTTCGGAACTTTTCACAAAGATTTCGCCCTTGTGGTTTATTTCAATTATGCGTTTTGCCAACGATAAGCCTAAGCCCCAACCGCGTTTTTTGGTGGTAAAACCGGGCTGAAATACGGTAGTAAATTTCGACTTAGGAATGCCTTTGCCCGAGTCTTCAACATCAATTACAACCGATTCGGCGGCGTTGGTAACCGAAATGGTTATGGTGCCTTTTCCTTGCATGGAATCGATGGCATTTTTGCATAAATTTTCAATCACCCATTCAAAAAGCGCAATGTTTAAGGGTACATTGGTAATTTCATTTAAATTATAATTGCGGACAAATGCTACTCCCGACGAAACTCTGGTTTTCATGTAGTTAAGTACATTTTCGAGTACTATATTTATATTCTCCGAATCGAGTGCGGCGGTTGAACCAATTTTCGAAAACCGTTCGGTTATGGTTTCCAACCGTTGCACATCTTTTTCAACTTCATTTACCATTATGGGGTCTTCATTTCGCATTTTTAAAATTTCGACCCATGCCACCAACGACGAAATAGGCGTACCCAGCTGATGCGCAGTTTCCTTCGACATACCAACCCACAACTGGTTTTGCAACGCATTGCGCGAACTGCTGAATGCCCAATAGGCAATAAGCAGAAAAAAGGCAACTACGCCAAGCTGCACCACCGGGAAAATAAATAATTGGGTAAGAATTGTGGAGTCTTTATAATATATTTGTGTACTTCCGCCAACCGGCAACTGTATTTCTATTGGTTCGCGCTCGGCTTTCATGGCCTCAAGCTGCCGCTGAATGTATTTTGGATTCTTTATTCTGGTCGAATCTAAGTTTAGCGTGGTCGAAATTCTGCCGTCGTCTTCCACCACAATAACCGGTATGGTTTTGTTATCCAGCAGAATTTGGAATATAATTGGGCTAATATCTTCGGTAAGCGGTGTGGTTTTCATTTCTTTAATAGCCGAAGCCCAAAGTTCAATTTTTTTGGTTTCTTCGCGCGCCAACAAGCTTACCAAAGTGTTGGTATACCACAACGAACCTAAGCCAATTAAAAACGCAAAGGCAATAAGTACCAGTTTTAAATTTTGTTTTACGAGGTATTGTTTCACGCCGGTAAATTTTAATAATCGAAGTATAAGTTACGTAGGTTTGTACGCAATACAACATAAATGGTTGTACCCGAAAATGCATTGGCAGCGCTTCTTGTAACGTTAAAAACGCCTGCAGCCAATTGCAGTCGGTATGCCGGATTTATGGTTACTGCAGCATCGAGTTGGTGGTACACGGTAGTTTTGTTGGCAAGTTTTTCAATTGGGTAATCGAAATCGATGTTGGAATACGATGTGCCGGAAAGAGCCGATTTTTCTGCCTTATAGCCCAATATTCGGTTGAATTTATAGTTTAGACTTAGTCGTCCGAATTTAAGTTCCGAAATAGCCAAAAACTCATCTAAATTATTTCCGGCGCTGTGCCCCAACGGCTGATTATAGTGCGAAAAACCCATGTATTTGTTTTCGCCGGCATCAAAATTTTCGGCTATTTTGTTATATTCAACTTGCAGGTATAAATGCGATTTTTTAAGCAAACCGAAAAATAAATCGTAGCATTTGGCTCCTGCCTGAATTGCATATTCAACCGGAAAATCGGGTTTTACGTTGTGCATTAATATCTGTGTGTAAAAACCAAAGTTATTCAGTAAAACAACCGATGCATTGATTCCGAATTTTGAAGTTTTTTTATCGTTTTTATATTCGAAAAGGGGCGAAATAATGGGTGGCAAAAAGAATTCGGGGCGAAATTTATTTACATAATCAATACCCGAAGTTTGCCATACCGAGGCTGCCAAAAACGAAACATCGAAAATTTTGTTTGGTTTCCAAGTTATAATACCGAACGATGCATGTTTTTTTACATGATAAGCATAATATTTGTACTTAAATTCGCGGAATTGGGTAAAAATAGCGGTATAATGCCAGTTTCCAACGGTGGCATTGGTTCTAAAAAACGGATAGTTAAACGCATTGTCCGATAAAAACAACGAGCGGTAGCCGTTGCCTACCAAGTGCTTTCCGTGCCCCATAGAAAAACTGAGCATTTTATTGGGAACATAGTGCACGGTTCCGGCAGCCGACGAAAAATCGTAGCCTGTGGTTTTGAAAATTTTTCCGGCGCCTTGTCCCGGAATAACTAAAAAACGTTCAGTAAAAGCTATTTCGGTAGGTTCCAAAAATGCCTGATTTTCGTAAAATTCGGTTGCATACCAAACCTGTTTGCCAATGGAGCCTTCGAGTTTTATGCCGCGTGTATTATAGTGCAATTGTTTGGTTTCGGTAAAATTTTTATTCGCCTGAATATTAAAAAGCGGATAAATAGCCAAATTAAAATCGGCTTTTTGAACTCGAATAGGCATACGCTCGAATAAGGCAGCGAACAAATCCCATTTAAATTTCGGTTGATTGGTAAATATATTTGTAACCAAAGGCTTAACCGTAAACGTAGTTTTTTGGCTCGAATCGGCAAGTTTAGGTGCGTTTTCGTACATAAAAAAATGCGTTAAGGGCATTTCGGCTTGCTGAGCAAAACTGCCAAAGGAAGTTAAAAGTAGCAAATAAGTAAGTTTGCGCATAAGCAAAATTAATTTAAACTACAAAGCTAAAAAAGAATTGCGCATTTTGAAATGAAAAAAAAAGAAGCAGTTGAGGTGAGTAATCAGGAAACAAATGGGATAAAGTGAAGGTAAACCGGTAATATTAAGGAACAAACGATATAGTAAACATAAACAAAACTCACGTCAACTGCTTCGGAAGGGATTAATGGGGGGAAACATTAATCAGAAACAAATATACTACATAAAAATTTAAATAGCAAATTTTTAGGCACTTATTTATTTGAATTTGGCAATTTCTTCCAAATACTTTTTCTGAATTTCTTGCAAATGGGCTAAACTGGGGCTTGTTTCGAAAACACGAATAAATTCAACAATGTTTAGTTTGCGGAATAAGCCGCCGGTAGCAGCATCGAAATTCCGACTCGAAATATTGTTTTTGATATTCATGGTTATTGAGTAGAACATTTTCCAATTCAAAAACATCGGAATTTCAAGGTAGCTCATCTGCGGTTCATCAATATCGGAAAAAATCCCCGGTGCAATTTCTTCGATTCTAAATATTTTGTACGTTTTTATAATGCCTACATTATCAACACTTCGGCGTTTTGCAAATTCCAAGCCTTCTTCTTTAAAGCATATTTGCAATGCTTCCAAATAGTCAAATGCATCCAAATCTTTAATTCTTATACAAGCATAAGTAACATTAAAAACGGTTACATCGGCTGATACCGCATCAAAATTATGTTTAAAGTATTTTTTTATTCGAAAGGTAGCTCGTGCAATGGTTTCCTGCGTATATTTAGTATTGGTAACTAAGTATATGTATTGTGGTTTGGCCGAATCGCCGGGCAAATCTTTACCGTTGTAACCCGGAAATGGTGCGCCGGCTTCTAAAACAAATGTATTGGGCAAAATACTGTGCGTTATTGTTTTTAAGGTTTCTTCCTTGGTAATGAAACCCATAGTTTCAATTACAATTTTTGGTTCCATAAATTGGGGTATTAAATTTATTTTTGTTACAAGATACTGCTTTTTTTTGAATTTAGTGTTTTCAGTGCTGCTTTTTTGAGCTACCGTACTTTTATTTGTAGTTAAAACGGCAACGTATTTAAAAAGTCAAAATCATCTTCCTGTTCATAATATTCGTCAATAAAATTTAGAATTAATTTCTTATCCGAGTTCTTCTCTACGCTTTTATATATTTTTTTGAACATTTTGTATCTTCGTTTTTCCGCATCCAGTTCATAAGCAAACCTTAGTTCCGACTGTTTTTCAGAAAAACCGACATATCCGTTTATTTCGCTAAAGCGCGGATTAAAACGAATTTGAAAACGCTCCGATTCCAGCTCTTGCACCTGCTGTTTTAACACCGAAATATAAATTTGCAATTTTTCATCGGTAAGTTTATCCATAAATTCGCTTTGCTTGTGCACAAATTCAATTTCCATTTTCAAGAGCGCCGGCAAATCTTTGTTTTCGTAGGCTACTACCACTTTTTTCATTAATTCCTCCTTTTCAAGCTTCAATTCAGGGTCGGTTTCATTATCGGGGTGCAATATTTTTGCCAAGGCAATGTATATAGATCGAATGCTTTTAGCAGCAATAGCGTCCTCTTGTTTTTGTTTTTCTTCGGCAGCCATTTGCTTCTTCGATTTTTTTCGGTTTGCATTTGCTTCGGCTTCTTTAGCTTCCATCTTTTCGCGCATACGCTCCTGAAATTCAAATAGTTTTTCCGGATTGTTTTCCAATTCACTAAAATCAAATTCTTCATCGAACATATTCGAAAACATACGGTTTATCATTTCTTTTTCAGCTTCGGTTTGCTCGTCGAGTTCGTCCTTATAGCTCGATTGCGAGCGGCTATTATAAAAGGCTTCTTGGTCTTCGGTGGGTTCCAAATGCTGAAAAGCTTCTTGGCAGAGTTGTATTATGGTATTGTTTATTTTCTCGGTTTGTTTTTTGCTGAATTTTATATGGTCTAATTGCTTGGCAAGCAGCATGGCCAAACCAAATTGTTCGTTGGCAATTTCAGTATAAATTGGTTTTATTAAACTTCGGTGTTTCGACAATAAATTATTTAACTTATTGGTTTCCTTCAATATATCGGTTTCTAAAAACTCAATCCGTTTAGTAAGTTTATTAAATACTTGTTGATTTTTCGATAACGCAATTTTTTCTTTCGGAACAATAATTATAGTATTGGAAGTAGTTTCCGTTTGTGCTTTAGTAGCTTTCTTCATCGTGTTTTTTTGCAAAAATAAGGTTAAAACATTGTTCAAAAAAATGTTCAACGGGTTAAAAGGAAGTTTTATTCGATTAAGATTATAAATTTGCACCACAGAAATGTTGGAAACCTTAACTATTTCGAAATAAAAATAATTTATATGGAACGATTACCTGAAAAATTGGCTGCTACCCAGCGATTGCTGCAAATAATGGACGACCTGCGCAGCCAATGCCCTTGGGATAAAGAACAAACCTACGAAAGCCTCCGAACACTTACTATTGAGGAAGTGTATGAACTTGCCGACGCAATAACTTCAAAAAACCACGAATTGATTAAAAAAGAATTGGGCGACGTGTTGTTGCACATTGTTTTTTATTCGAAAATTGGCGAAGAAGATAAAAAATTCGATTTTGCCGATGTAATTAACTCGTTGTGCGAGAAACTTATATACCGACACCCACACATTTACGGTACCGTAGATGTTGAGGATGCACGCGAAGTGGAACGCAATTGGGAACAGCTTAAACTGAAGGAAAAAGACGGAAACACCGGCGTACTTTCGGGAGTGCCAAATGGTTTGCCGGCTGTTATAAAAGCCAACCGAATACAAGACAAAGCCCGCGGCGTGGGTTTCGACTGGGAGCATAAAGACCAAGTATGGGACAAAGTAACCGAAGAACTGAACGAGCTTAAAGTTGAAATTGCCAAAGGCGACCACGACAACATGGAAGCCGAATTTGGCGATTTGTTTTTCTCGATAATAAATGCGGCTCGCTTGCACGGAATAAACCCCGAAAATGCCTTGGAACGTACCAATTTAAAATTCATAAAGCGTTTTAATTATCTGGAAGAACGTACCATAAAGCAAGGTCGCTCGCTTAAAAGCATGAACCTTGCCGAAATGGATGTGCTTTGGGAGGAAGCTAAAAAACTGAAATAAGCTTAACGTTATGAATCCAATCTCTTATTCCGATTTTGAAAAAGTAGCAATGCGTGTAGGTACCATTCTGGAAGCCGTAGTATTTCCGGAAGCAAAAAAGCCGGCGTACAAACTGAAAATCGACTTCGGCAATGGCGACATAAGGCGGTCGAGTGCGCAAATAACCCTACGCTACAAACCCGAAGAATTGGTTGGCAGGCAAATTATAGCCGTAACCAACTTTCCGACCAAACAAATTGGTCCGTTTGTGTCGGAATGTTTGGTTTTGGGTGCCGTACCAACAAGCACCGATGTGGTTTTGCTTTCACCCGATTTTAAGGTCGAAAATGGTACTCGAATTGCTTAATTATTAACTATTTACTCACTTATCGGTATGCTCATTTATTCTTTGGATTTGTTCGGGACTTTTGTGTTTGCCATTTCCGGCACCTTGGCGGTAACCGAAAAACGCTTAGACTTTTTGGGAGCTTTTGTTATGGGCTTTGTAACAGCGGTGGGCGGCGGCACGGTTCGCGATATGTTGCTGAATGTTAGCCCCGGCTGGCTTACCGACTTAAACTATTTCTACATAATATTAGCCGCAGTAGTGCTGAGTTTCTTGGCAAAAACCGGCTTACAAAAACTGCGTAAGGCATTCTTTTTATTCGACTCGTTGGGAATTGCAGTTTTTACCGTAATTGGCTTGGAAAAAGCACTTCATTACGAAATTGCTTTACCTATTGCCATACTCATGGGCGTAATGTCGGCAGTAACCGGTGGTGCCCTGCGCGATGTACTTACCAACGAAATTCCGCTGATTTTTCGTAAAGAAATTTATGCTACAGCTTGTGTTCTGGGAGCTGTGCTCTTTCTTATACTCCAAAAAGCCGGTGTAAATCCTAATTTTAATTTATTGCTAACAGCAACGCTAATTACCTTAATTCGAATTGTTTCGGTAAAATATAACTTGGCATTGCCTACGCTGAAACCGGATAGAAAAGGCAGTAAAAAAGTATAAAAAAATCGAACACGCTATAACCACTTAGAAACAAAGACATCTATGAAAAAGAGTACTATTTCGTAAAGCACTGTTTCCTGCGTTTCCAAGTGGTTATATAAATTAAGGTTAATTACCTTTGAATCTGTTCGTCGGCATATTCGTAATCGTATTCCAATGTCGAATCCAAGCGTTCTTCGCGAATGGTTTTTCCTTCCGAATTGTAGATATAAGTTACCTTTTCGTCCATTTGTCCGGAGCCTAAAATTCGCATTTCGGTATGCGAATTATTTTCTGCATTATATTCGTGCTTAATTAAATAGCGGTTGCCGAATTTCACTTCCAATACACGGTTTTTATCGTCGTAAGTGTAAATAGTGTAATCTACAATTTCGCCCTTCGCATTTTTTACAATGCGCTTAGTAGGTTCGTTGTAGGAGTTAAACTCCTGAACCGTTTCGCGATATAAATTACCGTTTTCGTCGTATTCTTTAGCATTAAGCACATTGCCGGCATCGTCGTGAATGTAAGTAAAATGCTCTTTTATTTTTTCGTCTTCATCGAATAATTTTCGTTCAATAACACGGTTTTCGGCATTCAGTTGCACCCATTCCATATCTTCCAACTCGCCTTCATCGTCGTGCGAACTTACGGTTACGGTTTTTGCTTGCTCGTCGCGCACTATGGTTTTAATGGTTTCCGAACCGTCAATAAATGAAGTAACTTCTTTAATAAGCAATTTTTGCGCATTGTATTCAAAAACGTGCGAATCGCTAACTTCGTCTTCGTCGAAATAATTTGTTTCGGCAATTTTTAACCCATCGTCATTGTATTTATACACGGTTTTATGTTCAATTTCGCCATCGGGGGTATAGCTTATGCTTAAAATTTCGTGCTCATTGGCATCAAATTCGCTTATCGCGCTTACATATCGGTCGGTTTGTTCGTCATCCGAAATGCTGTGGTACGTGGTTATTTTTTTAGTTTTCATAAGTTTTTTTTCATTTAAAACAACCCAATTAATTTTTTGCGGGTTCGAATGCACTTTAAAGCTTAAAGCGCTTTTATTTGGCAATTATTACCAACAACAAAAGTATAATTTTATTTTGTACCATTGCAAACTTTGAAGAATTCAATTTACTAAAAAAGATAAGTATTAATTTAGCTTAGAACAACAATTAATTTGTTGAAGAAGGCTCTTTTTTTGCCGGCGTTTGTTTCAAATATTAAAGTAAATGTACTAATTCTGCGAAGTTAAATTTTAGTAGCCACTTGTTGCTGCCAAAATTCAACTGCTTTACTTTATATACTCATTGCACCCTACTGATAATATTAAACTTACACCTATTAGTTAACTTCATAAAGAGTAGAACGAACTAAATTTATTTTAGTGCATTTGCAATTTTCAATGCAGCGTCTTTAATTAAGCCGGTAAATCCGGCATCTTTTCCTATTTCTTGCTCAAAAGTTCGCTGTGTAACAGAGCCTATAACAACCAAGTCTTGAATAATTTCAATTTCTTCGGCTGATTCTGCAAACTCGCTCACTTCTTTAACTTTTTCGCCGTTTGCATCGTACACCGTGGCATCAATTTTAACTTTTATTTTGGCTTTTGTTTTATGTTGCCCTACGCCTACTCCACCAACACTTACCGTTTTTTGTCCTCCGGTAAAAATACCGACCGGTGCTATTTGAATCATAAATTTAACATAAGTATTTGCAACTCCCGATTTTGCTGCTTTTTTGCCACTTCCCATCGGATACCCCAAAACGTTGTATGCTACTTTATCCTTCAACGAACCGACCGGTTTAAAACTATATTCGGCATTATGTATAACGGCCGATGTAACACAGCTATAAATACTGTCGTACAAACTTTTGTTTTTCATAACCCCCAATCCTTCATTTAAATCGACCCAAAAAAAGGATACTGCTGCATTTTGTTTATCGATAGTTTGCGCAAATATTGAAGTACTGCACATGGTTAAAAAAACAGCAAATAGTAATTGTAGTTTTTTCATGATTTTTTATTTATGATTAATAAAAGACTAACGGGTGTTTTATTGATTTATTGCAAAATTGAAATTCCACTCTTATCTTATATTTGACCGGCATTTGAATACCGATGGCGATGTTCACAGCCCGCCAATGTGGGTAACAGGCGGTTAGCTATTCGCAAATCGAAAACCGTTGCGTATTGGTTGCCAAAGTGGTCTTTGCGTTCGTAGAACTTGGTTCCAAATTGCTTACTTTATTCCTAAATATTCAGGAATAAACAAATCCGGTAAATCTTGCTCATAATTTCTATTATCCATAATGTATAAAAGTTCAAAAGCAGGGAAAGTAAATTTGATGCTAATCCATGCTTTTGTATAAATTGAATCTCTTGCAAAATCTTTTAGTGGCATTTGTATTTATTCACAGTGCCTTTGCCTATATTTTTTTTCAAATCTGTACATACGGTAAAATTTGAATTCAAATTTAAAAACAAATATATACAAAATAGTGTTTTATCTACTTGTAAGCTAACTCAAATTTTAATAACTTGCAACACATAAAACATGCTGCGCTTGGTTACTTTTTTAGATCTTATACTATTGCAAGCGAACAACATAAAAATTTAGCATATGACTGAAATATTGGCTTACGAAGATAAAATTAAAGCGCTTGAGAATGAGATTGAATTACTTAAGCAAAAACAAATTGAAGTTAATAAAGCCAAAGAATTGTATTTAAAAATATTCGAAGATTTTCCTGCGTTAATTTGGCGTTCGCGGTTGGATAAATGGGCAGAAGGCGTTCATCCGGAAGATTTTGACCGATGTGTAGAAATTTACGTAAATTCATTTGAAAAGAGAGAAGCTTTTTTAATGGAGTACCGAATGAAAAACAAGCATGGAGAGTATTGCTGGATTCGCGATTTCGGTAGACCTTTTTACGACCTCGATAATACTTTTTTAGGCTATATTGGTTCGTGCTACGATATTACCGAAATTAAAAACAATGAACTTAAACTGATTCATTTAAATGCCACAAAAGACAAATTTTTTTCGATAATTGCCCACGATTTACGGAACCCGTTTAGCAACATTTTGGGCTTTGCCGATTTGCTGAATAAAAATTATGCTAAGTACGACGCCGAAAAAATGGAGCGTTTTACCAAACAACTTTATTTAACTGCCAAAAACACCTACAATTTATTGGAAAATCTGTTGGAATGGTCCAGAACCCAATCGGATAAAATACCTTTTGAACCGCATAAAATTAATT
>JFJP01039270.1_pt1 | contig 16041 bp, 5 predicted proteins | sample 431651 | NCBI WGS metagenome assembly JFJP01 (sample SAMN02602958, study PRJNA72255) | Microbial mat metagenome, whole genome shotgun sequencing project. | biome: fresh water; feature: sink hole; material: water; isolation source: purple microbial (photo- and chemosynthetic) mats found in... | reverse complement strand
TTTGCGCACCTTCTTCCACTTGTTTTCGGGCAATAACCAAGGCTTCTTCGTGTTTTTTCTCATTTATCAAACGCAAAAACATACGTGAACCTGCCACATTGCATCGCTCTCCAATATTCGTGAAAAGCGAATCATTATTTATGACCAATGCTTCCAAACCCGAAAGTTCTAAATCGGTAGAAGGAGTTTGTATTTTTCGAATTTCTTTTCCTTCAACCAGTTTTTGATAAGCCGCTATGTGTTCGGGAGTTGTACCGCAGCAGCCACCAATGATATTCACCAGTTTTTCGTCGAAATACTCCACCACCTGCTCCGCCATGCGTTCAGGTGTTTCGTCGTATTCGCCAAATTGGTTTGGAAGTCCGGCATTGGGGTAAGCACTTACATAGCACGAAGTCAAACTGCTGATTTCTTGCAGATACGGTTTTAAATCTTTAGCTCCAAACGAACAATTTAAACCAATTGACATCACATTTGCATGCGAAACAGACGCTAAAAAGGCACGAATTGTTTGACCTGAAAGTGTGCGACCGCTTGTATCAGCCACTGTTGCCGACAGCATAATTTCCACCCGTTTGCCACTTTCTGTCATGGCTTCTTCGGCTGCAAATACAGCCGCTTTGGCATTTAGCGTATCAAAAATTGTTTCAATAAGCAATGCATCAACTCCTCCTTCTATCAGCGCCAAAATCTGTTCCTTGTAGGCTACCACCAAATCGTCGAAACTCACAGCACGGTAAGCCGGATTATTTACATCGGGCGACATAGAAGCCGTTTTGTTGGTTGGACCAACAGCACCGGCTACAAAACGTGGTTTTGAAGGATTTTCAGCTGTATATTTATCTGCAGCTTTGCGGGCAAGATGTGCCGCCGCAAGATTTATTTCGCGCACATAACTGCTCATTCCGTAGTCGTCCATCGAAATGCGTTGTGCATTAAAGGTATTTGTTTCGATAATATCGGCACCTGCAGCAAGGTATTTACAATGAATATCATAAATAATATCCGGTTGTGTAAGTACCAGTAAATCGTTGTTGCCTTTTTGAAGAATTTCGTTGTTTGCAAAGCGCGAACCGCGATAATCAGCCTCTTGTAATTTGTGGCGTTGTATCATGGTTCCCATTGCACCATCCAAAATTAGGATGCGTTTATCGAGTTGGGATTGTAAAGTCATTTTCCGTTATTTGATTTTCGAACTGCAAAGATACTTCAAATGTGCCAATATGCCAATAAGATAATATGCCAATGTGGCAATAATACAAAGTAATAATGTGATAATATAGTGATGATTTTTTGTAACGATTTAACTATGAGTGTTATAATTTTGTAGTTGGACTTGAACACCGGAAAATACATCAACTCTACTTTAGCCAGATAGAGCGTAAAAAACGCCATTGAAACGAGGTGTCAGGTTTTTATTATAGCTTGCAATGGTAAGAATTCTCCAATAACCATTTAATGACAGTGGGATAGCGAAAGCAATCTTCGTCTGATTGACAGCATTTATATTGAATGTTTTAATAACGAAAGGTATTTTCTATTGTTTTCTTTATTAACTTCCTTATTTTTACTATTGTGATTAAGTTTTAAAAGCTTGCGAAAATTAAAACCAACACAATTTAGAGTAGACCATTTTAATAATCTAAATCTCAAAATACTTTGTTTAAAAATAGGAGTGATACGCTTTAGTTTTGTCGGAAATAATACTACATTTTGTAGTATTATTTTTTTTTATGTTCGATCGAACCAAGTTTAATAAATGAAGAAATTTTGGATTTGTTCGAAATCGAATATAAATTATCAAAAACGAATAATAGTTGACCTTAGTTTGATAGAATCGTATCATTAGATTAGTCCAATTTGTTTGAAAAATACCTATTTGGCCTAGTTTAGCTTTTTTGTTTATGATATATTAACATTTTTGGTTTGCTAAAATTCTTCGATTTCGAATATATATACTTTAAAATCAATAGGTTATTGTAAATAAAAAAATAGTTAGTTAAAAACAAAAATAAGTTGTATTTGTGGAATAATTTCAGAAAAAAGTGCTTATATTTGAGTATAAATAATTGAAAATAAGAGAGGTATAGAAATATATTTATTGCTACAAAAATAACCACAAAATGTAACAAAATGTATTACCTAACGCAATTTGATTTTAGAGTAAAATAGAAAATTTATGTAGTAATTTATATTACAGAGTCTGTATTAATTTTTGTTTTTGATTTGGCAATAAAAATTGAATTTTATGAACTATTTAATACTAAGTAATTTATTTTTTGGATCAGCCATTGTATCGGTATTTTTATCGTTTTTGGCACTACGTATACGAAAAAATTCAGCAAATAAAACACTTTCGTTTTTATTATTTGCCACAGCCACATGGTCGTTTTTTTATGGAATGGAATTGATAAGCAGCAGCTATACGCAATTGCACACCTATATAGTATTGGAGTACATGGGTATTGCTACTATTCCTGTTATCTTGTTACTTTTTACATCAATCTATTGTGGTCGAGATGCTTGGCTGAATCGTACTACGGTAATTTCACTTTTTATAGTTCCTTTAATAACAATATTATCAGTTGCTACCAATTCATATCATCATTTATTTTATTTGCAAAGTAGTATTGTTGATGCAGGCACTTATTTTTATCACAATTTTACTTCAGGAAATTTATATTGGTTGCATATTGTTTATTCCTACACTTTAATTTTTGTATCCGTTTTAATGCTTTCGAAAATGTATATTCGTGTTTCTACGGAACATCGAAATCGTGTTTTCATTATGTTAATAAGCTCTGTAATACCCTCATTTATAAGCTTTTTATATGTACTTGGAGTTCGCCCAGAAGGGAATATTGATTTAACTCCAATAGGTTTCTTAGTAATGGGCATAATTATGATTTTTGCTTCTATCAACAAAGGACTTCTTGATATTAAACCAATGGTTCTTAACTCTTTATTCGAAAGTATTCCAGATGCAATTTTTGTTTTAGATTTGAATGGCGAAATTACAAATACCAACCCCAAAGCCGTAGATATGTTGTTGAAGGGCGACTTGGATAGTAGCCGAATAAAGATGATTATTGAATCGGACAAATACATTACCAATTCAGAAAACAATGTGAGTTTTTTGGAAATAAAGTTTAATGAAAAATCGTATAGAGTAGAAAAAAATAACATTTCAGATAGACGGTTGCGCGTAATTGGAACTATGTTTTTGATTATTGACGTTACACAAGAAAAACGTTACCGCGATGCTTTGTCGCAGAGCGAAGACCAATACAGATTGTTGTTCGAAAATGCGCAAGAAGCCATAGTTGTTATTCAGGAAAAGCGTTTTGTGTTTTTCAATCCCATGTTGTCTAAAATGACTGGGTACGAAAGCTCCGAATTGCAAGCCATGCATTTGTCGCAACTGATACACCCCGATGATTTGCATATAATTACAGCAATTTATGCCAAAATTGCCGAAGGCGATACAATGCTACAAAAAACTTATTTTCGATTAATTGGAAAATTGGGAAATACCTGCTGGGTAGAATTTAGTTCGATTCTTATCGACTGGAATGGCAAACCTGCAGGGCTAATATTTGTAAATGATGTGAATGCACAAAAGCAATCTGAAGAATTAAAAGAGCTGTTGATTAAAATTTCGAATACCTATATTAATGCTCCTATTGATAATTTTACAGCTACTATTCAAGGTTCGCTGATCGAGATGGGTAAGTTTGTAAATGCCGACCGTTCGTATATTTTCGATTACGATTGGATGGCAAATGTATGTAATAATACCTTTGAGTGGTGTAATGAAGGAATAACATCAGAGATGGAAAACCTGCAGGCCATACCGCTCGATTATATTCCACAATGGGTTGAAACGCATAAAAAAAATGCGCCTATGTTTGTTGATAATGTACAGGAATTGGATACTGAAAGTGGTTTGCGTCAAATATTGGAACCTCAAGGAATTAAAAGCTTGATAACCATCCCGATGATGGATAACACAAAATGTATTGGTTTTGTTGGGTTCGATTCGGTAAAAATGAACCATAAATACTCCGATACAGAAAAAGATCTTTTACAGGTTTTTTCGCAAATGATTGTGAATTTATTTAATCGTAAACATGCTAACGATTTGCTTCAAAATCAGATTAATGTACAGCAGTTGATAAATAAAATTTCGTCGGATTTAGTTAGTGTCGACAACCGAAATATTGATGAAAAAATCAATCGCATGTTGCAAGAAACTGGTGAGTTTTTTGGCGTGGATAGAAGTTATATTTTGCGTTATTCGCAAAATCTTATCATTGAAACAAATACCCACGAATGGTGTGCTCAAGGTATTCCTTCGCAAATGGAAACAATAACCGATGTGGATATTAATATTTATCCTTGGTGGAAACAGCAAGTAGAGAAAAAGCAAATTGTGTATATTGAAAGTATTCAAAAACTTTTGGATATATCGCCAAGTGAGCGAGCTGAATTTGAACGACAAGGGATAAAAACCTTACTTTGTTTTCCAATTATAAATAATAATATTTTAATGGGTTATTTTGGGTTTGATTCAGTGTCTAAAATGTGTTTGTGGGACAAAAATCAGATTGCAGTAATCGAAACATTGGCAAATATTTTGGCCGATGCATTAATAAAAGTAGAAACAGAAATAGAATTAATTCGTTCCAAAGAGCTTGCCGAAGCTGCCAGCGTGGCTAAATCAAATTTCTTGTCGAATATGAGTCACGAAATTCGTACACCGCTCAATGGAGTAATTGGATTTACTGAATTGCTTCGAACAACTACACTCAATAAATCGCAGCGCGAATACCTCGAAAATGCTATTACTTCGGCAAACTCGCTTTTGGGTGTGATAAGCGACATACTCGATTTCTCGAAAATTGAATCGGGAAAAATGGAGCTCGAATCGGTAAAAACAGATATCATTCAACTGTTCGAAAACGCATCGGACATTATCAAAGTTATGGCTTCGAACAAAGGATTGGAGTTATTGCTCAATATAAACCCAGATATTCCTCGTTTTGCTTACATCGACCCAATTCGTACCAAACAAATACTTGTAAACTTACTTAGTAATGCTGTGAAATTTACCCATACGGGCGAAATTGAATTGAATTTAAATTTTGAGTTGGTTACCAAAAACGAAGGTATATTCAAAGTTAGTGTACGCGATACAGGTATAGGCATTAAAGATTCGGACCGACACAAACTATTTAAAGCATTTTCGCAAGCCGACACTTCGACTACTCGCCGGTATGGTGGCACTGGCTTGGGCTTGATTATTTCAAATTTGCTGGCACGTCAAATGGGCAGTAGTATTGAGTTTAAAAGCGATTATGGCGTAGGTACAACCTTTAGTTTTGAAATTTTTTGCACATTCGAATGTGGAGAAATGCTTGATTATAAGAATATTAAAAATTTGAATACCGTTTTGTTTGTTGATGACAATGCCAATAATCGTGCTATTATGGAACTTAATTTTGCTTTTTGGAAAATTAAGTTTACTGGAGCTCAAAGCGGTGCCGAGGCGCTAAAATTAATACAAAATGGTAAGGAATACGATCTTATTATTGTAGATTATCACATGCCAGACATGGATGGATTAGAGACAATTCAGCTTATTAGGAAAGAGCTTGATGAGAGTCGAAAAAATCAATCAATCATTATGCTTCACAGTTCCTCCGACGATTTAGTGTTGCACGAAAAAGCCAAAGAGCTAAATGTTAAGTATTTGTTAACCAAGCCAGTAAAACAAGATGAATTGTATTATTATCTCAATAGTATAAATAGTACAGACAACTCCGATGACAACAATTTGGATTCCAATTTGGCAATTGCAAACAGTGCAACAAAAGTTGAGACGGATAAAGAAGTTTGCATACTTGTAGCCGAAGATACGCCAATGAACATGTTGGTAATTGGTAATATGCTTCATACTTTGTTTGAAAAAGTGAAATTATTGGAAGCTCATAATGGGATTGAAGCTATTAATGTAATGAAAAATAACAAGCCCGATATTATTTTAATGGATGTGCAAATGCCCGAATTGGATGGTTTGGAAGCCACACGGCAGATACGTAAATTGAAAAATGGACTCACAATTCCAATTATTGCTCTTACAGCCGGCGTATCAAAAGAAGAGCGGGAACTTTGCTTTAAATCTGGAATGGACGATTTTATTTCGAAGCCTATAGAACGAAATAAATTAAAACGTGTAACTAATAAATATTTAACTATGGAGACTTTGACAGAAAGTGTAGATAAAGAAGTTTTTACTGTTCAATCTATCCGATTTGATAGAGAAAAACTACTTTCGAAAATTGGGAACGCTGATATTTTAGTCAGTTTGTTTGAAATGGCGCGAACCGAATATCCCAAATATATTGAAGAGATAAATAATGCCATTGAAACAGGCGACGAACATTTGATAAAACAAAAGGCGCACAAAATTAAAGGCAGTGCCTTCAATATGGAATTTGTAGCTATGGGTGATATTGCTTTGCAAATGGAACAAAATGCATCGAAAGCAGCAGAATTGAATGTTTTATTTGAACTGCTAAACGAAGAGTGGAAAAAGTTATTGGACGAATTAAAGTAACTAATTTATGAAGCAGATAACCAAAAATCAGATTGCAAAATTGCTTTATAGTCGAAGCACATTAATTTTCATGTCTATTATTTACTTAATATTAGCTGGCTTACATTTGCAATTGACTTATAAAAATAGCTTGGACGATTCAAGCGAGTATGTATATCATTTAGCAAACACAATTGTTAAAGGAGTTAATACAAATAGACTTTCAGTATTTCAAACATCTATTGAAGATACAGCAAATATTGATTACATCCACTTGAAGCAAAAATTAATGGAATTGCAACAAGTAAATCAGGAAGCTCGCTTTTTGTATTTTGTAAAATTGATTGATAATAGAATATTCTTTATGGTTGATTCGGAACCATCATCTTCCGAAGATTATTCGGCTCCTGGTGACGAATATATTAACGAACTTGATAGTGAGATTTTAGTTCCTTTCAAAACGCATAAGCCACTTGTTACTAAACCATTACAAGATAAATGGGGGACTTGGGTATCGGTACTTATTCCTCTGAAAAACACTAAAACTCAGGAGTACGATATGCTTTTTTGTATGGATTACGATGCCGACTATTGGTACAAAACCGCATGGCTAAATGTGATGCAATCAGTTATAATGCTTTTAGCTGTGTTACTTTTCTTGATGTCGCTTTATTTTATTTTTAAGAAAAATATTAAACTACAAAAATCTGTTGCTCAACTAATTGATACAAAAAAGGAACTCGAAAGTGCTAAAGAGCAAGCCGAAGCTGCATCTATAGCAAAATCGCATTTTTTATCCAATATGAGTCACGAAATTCGCACACCTCTCAATGGAGTTATTGGTTTTACTGAATTATTGCGTAATACGACCTTAAACAAAAATCAAAAGGATTACCTCGACAACGCAATTACTTCGGCCAATTCGTTGCTTGGTGTAATAAACGACATTCTTGATTTTTCGAAAATTGAATCGGGAAAAATGGAACTAGAGCAAGTTAAAACCGACATTATTGTGTTGCTCGAAAATGCTGCGGATATTATTAAAATTATGGCAGCAAAAAAAGGTTTAGAGCTACTGCTTAATGTGCAGCCCGATTTGCCTCGTTTTTTGTACATCGACCCTATTCGTACAAAACAAATTTTGGTAAACTTACTAAGTAATGCTGTAAAATTTACTCACGCAGGCGAAGTAGAACTCAAAGTGTCGTTCGAAAAACAAACAAAGCGTATTGGTAAAGTCTGTTTTAGTGTTCGCGATACAGGCATTGGTATTAAAGAAAGCGACAAAAGTAAACTGTTTAAAGCATTTTCGCAAGCCGACACTTCCACTACTCGTAAGTATGGTGGCACCGGGTTGGGGCTGATAATTTCGAATTCGTTAGCCGAAAAAATGGGAGGAAATATTAATTTTGAAAGCACTCCTGGCATAGGAACGACTTTTAGTTTTTGTTTCGAAACGGGTTACGAATTTGGTAATAAACAAACTGGAAATGGAATAGAAGACGTAAAATCAATTTTGGTTATCGACGATAATCAAAATAATCGCACTATATTGGAACACACTCTTTTGCATTGGGGAATAAAATTTACGGGTGTCGAAAGTGGTAAAGAAGGAGTGGAATTGATCAATCAAAATAATGTGTACGATTTGATAATTGTTGACTTCCACATGCCCGAAATGAACGGAATGGATACCATTAAATTGATTCGACAAAAATTGGATGCCACAAATTTCGAACAACCAATCATGATGCTTCATAGTTCGTCGGATGATATTTCGCTTTATGAATTAGCCAAATTGTTGCGGGTGAAATTTATGCTAACAAAACCTATTAAGCAAGACGAATTGTATAATTATTTATGCAATTTGAAACAATCTGAAATTGGTAATCTGCAGCAAAATAGCAATGATTTGATAGATGAAAAGAGTACATCTAACAAGGTAAATGAAAATGATAAAAACCACTACAAAGTTTTGGTTGCCGAAGATACCGAAATGAATATGTTGGTTATTTCGAATATGCTTCGCAATTTAGTGAAAAATCTCACTATCATCGAATCGAGAAATGGTAATGAAGCTGTTGCAAAATTCAATAGTGAGCTACCTGACTTGGTGCTCATGGACGTGCAAATGCCCGAATTGGATGGAATTGGAGCTACAAGGTTGATACGAAATAGTAAATCATCCAACGGAATTGCCATAGTAGCGCTTACTGCAGGTGTTTCGAAAGACGAGCGCGAAGCTTGTTTCGAAGTGGGTATGAATGATTTTTTAGCTAAACCGATTGAAACTCAAGAGTTGAAACGAATTATTGAAACCTATTTGTTGAATAGTAAAAGCAATAAAATGGAAAGGATGATTGTCAAAGAATCAAAATCTCTAATTCATTTTGATAGAGAAAAGTTGTTGAATAAAATTGGTAACGAAGCTACAATGAATATGATTTTGAAAATGAGTTTAACTGAATATCCAAATTATATTGCCGAATTGACTGGTGCTATTGAACGCTCCGATGTGGAAATGATACAACGTTTTGCTCACAAATTGAAAGGAAGCGCTCTTAATATGGAATTTGTACACATGGGCGAATTGGCTCAGTTTATTGAAGCAAATTCGGATAATACCAAGGAAGTACAGCAATTGTTGGAAACCTTGAAACAAGAGTGGCAAAAAATTTCAGCATTAGTTATTTAAAACTTTAAAAAATACCATAACATGTTAGATTTTATTACAAATAGGAATAAATTACTGATAATTTGTATGCTAATTATCAGTTGCTCAATGGATTTTGCCACTGCAAAGTCTCATTTTGTAGGTGTGGTAAGTACGAATGTGGATGCCAATTTATTGGGAGTGATGCCTGGCGATACTATCGTTTTGGAACCTGGGAAAAGACGAATATTACGCATTAGCAATGTGAAAGGAGATTCGCTAAATTATGTAATCATTCGAAATGGGAATGGTACTGTTTATGTCGAAAATGACGATTTGCATTATGGCTTTGTTATGTCGAATTCGCGATTTTTTAGGCTTACAGGTAGCGTGAATAATGAGAGCTCGTACGGTATAAAAATTTTGAAAACGGGAGCTGGTGCAAGTGGTTTAGGAGTTGGCGAGCTGAGTTCCAATTACGAAATTGATCATATTGAAATTGCCAACACTGGGTTTGCCGGAATTTTTGCCTTTTCGCAACCCACTTGCGATTTAACGGCAAATAAAGGCTTTTTTGAACAACGAAACTGTATTATTCGAAACAATTATATTCACGATACTTATGGCGAAGGTATGTATTTAGGTCACTCGTTTTATACCGGATATACTATAAATTGTAATGGCGTGGATACAAAAGTGTATCCACACGAAATAAAAAATTTAAAAGTTTACGACAATTTGTTAGTAAATACCGGCTACGATGGTATTCAAGTATGTTCGGCCGTAGAGGGTACTGAGGTGTACAATAATCGCATTTTAAATTATGGAACTGGAAATGAAGCTATGCAACATTCGGGTATTCAAATTGGAGCGGGTACAAAAATTCGATGTTATAATAATCAAATATGCAACGGCTCTGGAACTGGAATAATAATGATGGGACTTGCCGATAGTTATATTTACAACAATTTGATTATCAGTGCGGGAAGAAATTTTTTTGTTAACGATGCCACTTTGCGCATTTATGGTATTTTTGTCGACGATCGACTTACCTATCCCAATACCAGTCATTACATAGTAAATAATACTATCGTTTCACCAAAGTCGGATGGTATTCGTTTTATTTCAACTATAAGTACTAACAATTTGATTGCTAATAATTTAATAATTAATCCAGGTTCAAATTATGTGTACGAGCCTGCAAATACTAAATACATTAATATTGCTACTAAATCGGATGTACGTACCGAAAATAATTATTTTAGCAATTTTATCGACCCACAAATAATGGCAGATTCGATGATTCAATTTTTCGAATTTTTCAAGAATTTTCCTCTTTCCGGAAAAGGAATTGATGTAAGCAACTATGGTGTCTTAAATGATTTTATGGGTGCCAACAGAGGTCTTTTGCCTAGTATTGGAGCTTTTGAATATTCCTCTTCGAACGTCGTTTTTAATGTAAGCAAACCAGAATTAAATTTTTTGCAAAACTATGAAACTGGACTAATTATGATTGAAAATAATAAAGAAGATTTATTTAGGGCAATATCAATATCGGATATTTCGGGCAAGGTAGTTTATAGGGTGCAACTTAATGAGCCAAGGTTTTTTATGTTTAATATAAAAGGACTATTGCCCAAAGGGATATACATTATTACCGTCGAAAAAATGCAAGTTGTTTTTTCAAAGAAATTTTTAGTTTCCAATTTATGATCTTAAAAAAAAATTGCAATGAATTCAAAACAACAAATTTTCAATTCAGAATTTGAATTTGGTCAACTGAATATATTATCGTTAATCGAAAACCATCAAGGATTGGTTTGGATTAAAGATTTGGATGGTAAATTTGTGGCTGTAAATTCACTTTTTGCTAAATTTTTCGAATGTTCTATCGAAAGTTTAATAGGTAAAACTGATTATGACATCTTTTGTAAAGAAGAAGCAGATGTTTACAGAAGTCATGATAAACGACTTATTTATACCAAACAACCCTTTGTAATAGAAGAATCTATTAATTCTCCTTATGGTAAAATTGTTACCGAAACTTATAAAGCTCCATTTTATAATTGTGAAAATGAAATTATTGGAACTATAGGATTTAATAGGGATATTACAAAAAGAAAAAAATTAGAGCTTCAAAACCGAAAACTACAAAAAGCCATTGAGCAAAGTACAACTACAATAGTTATAACAGATACTTCGGGTAAAATTGAATATGTAAACCCGCAATTTACTGGCTTAACAGGCTATACTTTCGAAGAAGCAATGGGGCTAAACCCAAGAGTATTAAAAACAGATAAAACACCAGCCGAAACATTTAAAAATTTATGGGAAACAATAAGTTTGGGCAAAGAATGGCGTGGCGAATTTTGTAACCGAAAGAAAAATGGGGATTTATTTTGGGAGTCGGCTGTCATTTCACCAGTTTTCGATGAAAATGGTAGCATTACAAATTATATTGCTGTAAAAGAAGATATTACAGAAGCAAAACATGCTCAAGATGAAATGTTGAGAATGTCGAAACTACAGGATTTGTTAGTGAATCTTTCGCTTCGAAATATAAATGTGAATAGAGAAGAATTTGAACAAAATATAATTACTTCGCTGCAAGAAATTAGTGAGTTTTTGGAAGCCGAACGTGCTGTTATTTTTAAATATAATTGGACTGAGAACAATTGTAGTGCACAATACGAATGGTATGAATCTAATCTTAAAACGGTTAAAAGTGAGTTGTCCAATATACCTTTATCGGATATAAATTTATGGGTCGAAAATCATAAGAACAGTAAAAACTTTTATATACCAGATGTTGCGGCTTATTTTGGCGAAAGTTCAGAAATGCTTAAGTTCAGAGGAATTAAAAGTTTAATTTCAGTACCATTTTTTATTGGAGACGATTGTGCCGGATTTATTAGTTTCGATTCTATTGTAAAGCAACATAGTTACACTTCGAAAGAAAATGATTTGCTAAAGGTTTTTGGACAAATTTATGCTAGCCTTATTCAACGGTTCGAATTGGAGCAAAGGCTTAAAAGTGAAAAAGATAATGCTCAAAAAGCCAATACAGCCAAATCGGAATTTTTGGCAAATATGAGTCACGAATTGCGTACCCCTCTCAACGGTGTTATTGGCTTTTCGGAATTGTTAATGCAAACTACCATAAACAATGTGCAGTTGCAGTATGCTTCGGCCATTAATTCGAGTGCCAAAACTTTGCTCAATGTTATAAACGATATTCTCGATTTTTCAAAAATTGAAGCGGGCAAAATGGAGCTTGAAATTGTTAAATGCGACATGATAGAGCTTATCGAGCATAGTATCGATATTATTAAGCATAGCGCTGAGAAAAAAAGTCTTGAGATTTTGCTCAATATTCCCGATTATTTGCCACGCTTTGCTTATGTTGATCCAGTTCGAGTGTCGCAAATTTTGATAAATCTATTAGGAAATGCCGTGAAATTTACAAACAATGGCGAAATAGAATTGAATGTGAATTTTTGCGATTCAGATGCCGAAAAAGGGAAATACACTTTTTCGGTGCGCGATACTGGTATCGGAATTACCGACGCCCAAAAACTTAAACTTTTTAAAGCTTTTTCGCAAGCCGACACATCAACTACACGTAGGTTTGGAGGTACTGGTTTAGGTCTCAGTATATCCGAAAAATTAGCCAATAAAATGGGTAGCACTATTCAGTTTGAGAGCAAAGTAGGAGAGGGCTCTGTCTTTTTTTTCAGTGTAGTGGCTGCCTACGAGTCGGATAGCAAGGTATTTAGCGAAAAAATTTGTAACATACATCGCGTTTTAGTTATCGACGACAATTTGAATAGCCGAATTAGTATCCAAAAAATGCTTACCAACTGGGGCATAGAAGTGGTGATTTGCGAAAGTGCTTCGGAGGCTGTTTTTATTCTTCAAATGACCAATGCTTATGATTTGGTAATTGTCGACAATTTTATTTATGGCAGCAATGGCGTGGAAGCTATTCGGCTAATATGTCGTAAATTGAACATTACAGTCGATTCGCAAAACTTTTTATTATTGCATGCTGCAACTGATGATTACAACTTTCATAACGACTGCGAATTGATGGGTATTAAATACTTGATTGAAAAACCATTACGCTACGATGAGGTGTATAGATACTTATCAGCTATCAATATCGAAAAACCACAATTTGAAACAGATATAGAACAACCACAACCCAAAAAGATGGATAGAAAAGCAAAAATATTAATTGCCGACGACGATATATTTAACATGATGTTGGCAAAAGCTATGGTTTCGAATATAGTACCAGAGGTTGAAATTACAGAGGCTAAAAACGGAAAAATTGCATTGGAATATGCTATTACAAACGATTTTGATATTGTATTTATGGACGTGCAAATGCCGGAGATGGATGGAAATGAAGCTACTAAAGCAATTCGCAGATTCGAAAAAACGACCAATAGGCACACATCAATTGTTGGACTAACGGCTGGTGCACTTAAAGAAGAGCGCGATAAATGTTTGAATTCGGGTATGGACGAATTTTTAACAAAACCCATAGACACAGCAAAATTAAAAGAAACGATTGAAAAAATACTGGGAATTAGTTAATTTAGGATTGGTTAATTAGGGATTGGTTAATTAGGGATTGGTTAATTAGGGATTGGTTAATTAGGGATTGGTTAATTAGGGATTGGTTAATTAGGGATTGGTTAATTAGTTTTTTCAGATTTACCAATCAACAAATCAACCAATCAACAAATTAACAAATCAACCAATCAACCAATTAACCAATCAACCAATTAACCAATTAACCAATCAACCAATCAACCAATTAACCAATCAACCAATCAACCAATCAACAAATTAACAATTTAACTAAATAACCAATTAACGAATCAACAAAATAATCAACAAAATGAATACGATAAACGACAAAATCATTTTAATTATCGACGATAATCCGATGAATCTTTTGCTGACATCAAAAATTCTCGAAGGTTTTGGTTATCAAACTCGTACTGCCGAAAGTGGTATGGCAGGTTTAGCCCAAATAGAGAAAGAAATTCCGTCGCTTATTTTACTCGATATAAGTATGCCCGACATGGATGGATACGAAGTATGCGAAGAAATTAAGAAAAATGAAAAATGGATTGAAATACCAATTATATTTCTAACTGCCAATACATTAACCGAAGATTTGGTGAAGGGATTTGAAAAAGGAGGCGTTGATTATATCACCAAACCTTTTAAACGTGAAGAATTATCGGTACGTGTCAAAACGCATCTCGATTTGTTCGAGTCGCGCAGCGAAGTGCTCAAAATGAATCGTCAGCGCGACAAGCTGTATTCAATTATTGCACACGATATTCGTTCGCCACTTTCGGGTATTTTGCAAACTATCGATGCCATCGATCAAGGTTATTTCGACCCAACGAGTGAGGATTTTAAAGAAATTATTCATCATCTCAAGGAACGTACAAAAGAAACAAGTACGCTATTAACCAGCCTTTTGCAATGGTCGCGTGTGAAAAGTGATAAATTTGAAATGCAGCCTACCGAAACGAATGTATATGTGGTGGTGTCGAGTTGTATTCAACTTTTAGATGCCAATGCCTCAAACAAAAATATCAATATCCACTTCGATTCCGACGAAAATGCTGTGGCATGGTGCGACGAAGTTTCTATTCACACCGTTATCCGTAATTTAATTTCGAACGCTATAAAATTTACAAATAGCAATGGCAGTATCTGGATAAGAACTAAACGTACTGATTGTAAATTGTGCATCGAAATTGTAGATTCGGGTGTAGGAATGAGCAGCGAAACGATAAAGAAAATTTTTGAGCAAAACGAACATTACACCAGTACAGGTACTAACAACGAACAAGGAACTGGACTTGGGCTAATGATTGTTAAAGAATTTATTGAAAAAAATAATGGCAAAATAATAGTTGACAGTGTCATTGGACAAGGATCAACTTTTGTAATTGAATTACCTATCGTGAAAAATTGTTAATTATGGATGAGCTAATGCTAAATGTATTGATTATAGACGATGATCCGATTTACCGTCGTCTATCTTCGTCGATATTAAAAGAAAAATTCAATGTTTTTACAGTCGATGCTCCTTCGGCTGGGTTTCAGGTGCTAAAAAATAATCGAATCGATTATGTTATTTGCGATTACCGTTTACCCGAAATGGATGGATTGGATGTGTTGGTACGCATCAAATCCGATTATCCACAAGTGGAGGTGATAATGATAAGCGACTCGGGCGATATGAATACAGTGATTGAAGCTTTACGGAGAGGTGCGGTGGATTATTTCAAAAAACCATTCACGCCTGCCGATTTGTGGATGTCGATAGAAAAAACTCGGAAATTTTCTGAATTGAAAAAGAACTACGATTCTGAAAAAAATAAAAATTCGGAGCTTAAAAAATTAGTCGACAACGAATTTGGTGTCGAAATGATTGGCGGCTCGAAAATTATTACCGATACAAAAAATCAAATGCGCATGGTGGCTCAAACCCCTGATACTTCGGTGCTTATATTGGGCGAAAGTGGCACGGGAAAGGAGTTAGTAGCGCGTGGAATTCATAATTTGAGTAAACGTAAAGATGAGTTTTTTGGAGCTGTAAATATGTCGGCTATTCCCGAAAACTTATTTGAAAGCGAGTTTTTTGGACATAAAAAAGGTAGTTTTACAGGAGCCATTTCCGACAAAGCAGGCTGGTTCGAAACTGCCACCAAAGGCACGCTTTTTTTAGACGAAATTGGCGAAATGACACACAGCT
>JFJP01020447.1_pt1 | contig 16046 bp, 9 predicted proteins | sample 431651 | NCBI WGS metagenome assembly JFJP01 (sample SAMN02602958, study PRJNA72255) | Microbial mat metagenome, whole genome shotgun sequencing project. | biome: fresh water; feature: sink hole; material: water; isolation source: purple microbial (photo- and chemosynthetic) mats found in... | reverse complement strand
TCGAAGATCACCCGCGAGACGATCGAGGGCAAGGACGCCCTGGTCGTCACCGAGATCCCGTACGGCATCAAGCTGGGCACCGTCTACGAGAGCATCCAGGCGGCGCACACCGAGGAGAAGATCCCCGGTCTGCAGGCGATGCATGGCGGCGTGGTCGGCGATGGCATCCGCCTGGTCCTGATGGTGAAGAAGGGCGAGGATCCCGACATCGTGCTCAACCAGTTGTGGGAGCACACCAACCTCCAGTACCACTTCGCCATCAACCTGACCGCGCACGGTCACGCTCAAGCGCATGATCGCCGCCTGGCTCGAGCACCGCCAGGAGGTCATCTGCCGGCGCACCCGCTTCCTGCTGGTGCGCGACGAGGCCCGCCTCCACATCGTAGACGGCCTGCTCGCCGCCATCGATGTGATCGACGCGATCATCGCCCTGATCCGCGCCGCCGATTCGGGCGAGCAGGCCAAGCAGCAGCTGATCAGCCAGCTGCAGTTCTCCGACCGCCAGGCCCAGGCCATCCTCGACATGCAGCTGCGCCGCCTGACCGGGCTGGAGCGCGGCAAGCTGACCGACGAGCGCGATACGCTGCTGGCGTCGATCACCGACTACCGCGACATCCTCGCCCGGGTCGAGCGCCGCAACGGCATGATCAAGGAAGACCTCGCCCACCTCGAGAAGTCCTACGGCGATCCGCGCCGCACCGTGATCGGCGACCCGGTCGGCGACTTCGACATGGAGGACCTGATCGAGGACGAACCGTGCATCGTCACCATGACCACCAGCGGCTACATCAAGCGCATGCCGGTCGGCACCTTCCGAGTGCAGCGGCGCGGCGGCAAGGGCGTCACCGGCGGCCAGCTCAAGGACGAGGACGATGAGGTGGCGAAGGTGTTCAGCGCCACCAACCACCAGTATCTCCTGGTCTTCACCAGCCTTGGCCGCTGCCACTGGCTCAAGGTCTGGCAGGTACCGGAGGCCTCGCGCACCAGCCGCGGCAAGCACCTCGCCAACGTCCTCGCGCTGGGTGAGGGCGAGAGCGTCACCGAGGTGATTCCCGTGCGCGAGTTCAGCGAGGACCGCTTCCTGCTCATGGCCACGCGCAAGGGCCAGGTCAAGAAGACCGAGCTGTCGGCCTACGGCAATCCCAGGAACGGCGGCATCAAGGCGATCAAGATCGACGAGGGCGACGACCTGGTCGACGTGCTGATCACCAACGGCACCGACGAGGTGCTGCTGGCCACCGACGACGGCCAGGCCTGCCGCTTCAGCGAGACTGACGTGCGCGCCACCGGCCGCGACACCGGCGGCGTCACCGGCGTCGACCTGGCGGAGCAGGCCAGCGTGGTCTCGCTGGTCCGCCTCATCCCCGGCGCCGAGGTACTGACCGTCTGCCGCAAGGGCTTCGGCAAGCGTACGCCGTGGGAGGAGTACCGCCTGATCCGCCGCGGCGGCAAGGGCGTGATCAACATCGACACCGGCGACAGGAACGGCCCGGTGGTCGCCAGCCTGCTGGTCGCCCCCGGCGACCAGATCATGGTCACCACGCGCAAGGGCCAGATCGTGCGGATGCCGGTCGACGGCATCCGCTCGACCGGGCGCGCCGCCGCCGGCGTGACCATCATCGACCTCGATGACGGCGACGAGGTCGGCGCCGTGGCGCTGTGCCCGCGCGAGACCACTCCGCCGCCCGAAGCGACGCCGGCGCCGACGACGAACTGAGCCGGACTCCCGTCCAGGATTGGCGTGCGACCAGGCCCGATCCGGGCCTGTTTCGATCCAATGGCCAGAGCCATGCAACTCCCGCTCATTTCCGACGCCTACCGGCAGCGACGCGAGTCGCTCGAGTCGCGCATCGCCAACGGCATCCGCACCACCAGGATGGCCACCGCGGGCCTCCGGGTCGTATCGCAGGATGGCTCTCCGATCGCAGGAGCGAGCGTCGAAGCGGTCCAGACCGGCCATGCGTTCCATTTCGGCGCCAACAGCTTCCTGCTCGGCGGGTATGACTCGGCCGAACTGAACCGGAGCTACGAGTCGAGGTTCCTTGGCCTGTTCAATGCGGCCACTGTCGCTCTGTACTGGCGCGACCTGGAGCCTGAGCAGGGCCGTCCCCGCTTCGCTGCGGACAGTCCGCGGATCTGGCGGCGGCCGGCTGTCGATCTGGCAGTGGACTGGTGCCGCAAGCACCGGCTCAACATGAACGGCCATCCGCTGGTGTGGGATTCGCGCTGGTTGCAGGTTCCCGAGTGGATGCCCGCCGATCATGCGGCGATGCGGCAGCTGACCGAGCAGCACATCCGCGGCATCGCCGAGCGCTACGGTGGCGTCATCCAGCGCTGGGATGTGGTCAACGAGCGACTCCATTCCTTCCTCGGACGCAGGCGGCCCGGCATCCATGTCGATCTGCCCGAGGATTTCGATGTCCATGCCTTCCGCGTGGCGCAGGCGGCGCTGCCCCCCGAGGCCGTGCTGATGCTGAACGACTACTGGGAGGTATGGAACCCCCGCTCGGACGACTTCCATCGGCTGGTTGCGCACCTGGAAGGCGAAGGCGCGCGGATCGATGCGCTCGGGCTGCAGATGCACAATTTCAAGGTCGAGGAGGTGCTGGCCATCGGCCGCGATGACGGCCGCTTCCGCGCCGACGACCTGCTCGCCGCACTCGACGGCCACCTGCGCCTCGGCCGCCCGCTCCATGTCAGCGAGATCACGCTGCCGCAACCGGTGGAGGGGCCAGACGGCGAGGCCGCGCAGGCCGAACTGGTGCGCGATCTGTACCGGCTCTGCTTCAGCCATCCGGCGGTGAACGGCATCACCTGGTGGAACCTGGCCGACGGCGGCGCGGTCGGGCACGAGAATGGCATCCTCTCCGGGCTCATCGATCGCCAGCATCGGCCGAAGCCCGCCTATCTGGCCCTCGATCAACTGCTCAACCACGACTGGCGCACCAGCACCGGACGGATGACGACCGGGGCGGACGGCACCGTCCGGTTCCGCGGTTTCAAAGGGACCTACGCGGTGCAGGTATCAGCTGGCGGCAGGACCTGGACGGAGGAGCGGGGTCTGGCCGGAGACGCCGAGTTCGAGTTCCGTACGCCCTGAGCGTCCGACTGCCCGTACCGGACGGGCGGACGATTTGACCTGCAGCGCGCTGCTGGCGGCTGTCCTGCGGCGCGGCTTGGGCAGAATCACGGTCATGTGCATGCGGATCCTGGCGTCGGTCTGCGCGGTCGTCGCGCTCGCTGCTGGCGAGACGGCTCCGCTCCGACGGCCGGTGCCGGTCGAGGCTGAGTGCTGCACCACGACCGGCACGATCGTGCCTCCGACGACGGCCGTGCACACCCCAGGCGCCGAGGCGTCGGAACGGAGTTACGTCGAGCTTCCGCCGGGCGCCAGCCTGGATCTCATCCTGCCGGTCCGGGCCGACAGCCTGGTGCTGCGCTACTCGTACCCCGACGCTCCGGGCGGCGGCGGCGAGGACGGCCATCTCGAGATCCGGGTCGGATCGGCATCCATCCCGCTGCCGGTGACCTCGCGCTACTCCCACGTCTATGGACCGGGTCGCTTCAACACCGAGCAGGTATGGTCGCAGGATCCCCGGGATGGGCAGCATCGCTGCCACTGGCACGAGGCGTCCCTGCGTTTCGCCGTCCAGCCGGCGCGCGCGCAAGTGCAGGTAGTCAACCCGGCCGGGGCGGGGCGCTCGGTGCTGGTCGATGTCGCGGAATTCGAGCTCGTGCCGCCGCCGGTGCCGCTGCCAGCCGGCGCCCTCCGCTTCGCCGGCGTGGCACGTTTCGGGGACGGCGTCAGCGACGCGACCGCCGCGGTGCAGCAGGCCATCGACACCTGCAACCGCGATGGGCGCACGCTCTACCTACCCGAAGGCATCTACCAGGTCGGTACCCTGACCCTGGGCGCCATGCGCCTGCAGGGAGCCGGGATGTGGCGTACGCGCCTGGTCGGTGCCGGCAGCCGGCTGGCCTTCACCAGGCAGATGGCCACGGTCGCGGACCTGGCGATCTTCGGCGAAACCGCCAACCGCAACGATCGCTCCGCAGCTGACGATGCCGTCGTCGGGTTGCCTGGCCCGGGCTCGCGGCTCGAGCGGCTGTGGATCGAGCGCAAGAAGTGCGCCTACTGGGCGTCTCCATCCGAGGGTCAGGTGGTGCGCGGGCTGAGCGTCGTCGGCTGCCGTCTGCGCAACCTGTATGCCGACGGCATCAACCTCTATTCAGGCGCCACCGATTGCGTGGTCGAGGACTGCCTGGTGCGCAATACCGGTGACGATGCCCTCGCCTCCTGGTCGCCGGCCGCCCAGGGGCGCGTGTCGGGCGGCATCGTCTTCCGGCGCAACCTGGTGCAGAGCCCGTGGCTGGCTTCCGGCATCGCCCTGTACGGCGGCGGGCCGTTCACCGTCATCGACAACGAGATCCGCGACACGGTCTACAGTGGCAGCGGCATCTACGTCTCGGCCAATTTCCAGGCTGCACCCTTCCGCGGCGAGGTCCGCATCACAGGCAACCGCCTGGTGCGTTGCGGCTCGCTGGCCGGCCATCTCGCCGTGCCGGCCGGCGCCATCCGCATCCTGGCGCACGATGGCGACATGACGGCGGCGCGTTTCGCCGTCGTCGGCAACCACGTCGAGGCGCCTCTGGCGAGCGCCATCTCGCTGCATGGGCCGTACACCATCGCCAATCTCAGGGTCGAGGATCTGACCGTGGTGGCTGCAGGGTCTGCTCCACTGGTCGACGTCCACGCCAGCGCCAAGGGCGCGGCCGTTTGCGGGCCCATCGCCTGCTCCGAACGCACCGGCCCGTCCTGGGCCGTGGCTGGCGGCGGCTTCACCCTGGTCAGCCAGGCTGCCGGTGGCGAGGCATCCGTCCCCACCTGGCTGCGTCCGCAGACGCGGTCCGTGGCTGGTGCGGTGCATGTGACCAATCCCAATTCCACGCCATTGGAGGTCGCGCTCTGGCGAGGCGGCAGCGAGGCCGGCCCCGTGGTCCGCCTGGCCGGTGGCGGCAGCGCCGATCTGGCCTCCGGCGATGGGACGGCGGCCCTGATCCTATCCTATGGCGCGCCGGGCGACGGTCGCACCTGCCTGGTCGCTGTTCCAGGCGAACCGATGCCTGGTGACGCCCGGCCGCGGTAGTTCGGCCTGCCCCGCGTCACCAGCGGTAGTAGCGGTAGGGATTGTCGGCGGTGCGCCAGCGCTTGCCGGTCTCGGCCCAGGCCGCCTCATCCGCGCCCTCGACCAGGTCGTCGGAGATGTAGTCGGGGTGGTAGAAGCCGGGGTCGGGAGCGACCACGCGGACGAACAGGCGGTCTGGGCTGCCGCACATGCCGCCGTGGATGCCTTCGTCCCAGTTGCGCAGCGCCAGCATGTTGCTTCCCGGCTTGACCAACTCCTTGGGAACGCGGTGGCAGCGCGGATAGCTCCAGTGCTTGGAACTGCCGATCTCGCTGCCGTTCCAGAAGGTCGTCTCAGTCTCGTCGACGCGACCGATGCCGACCTGCAGTTCGCGTCCGGCGGCGTGCGCAGGCCAGTCGATGAGGCGGCGGAACACCGTCTCGCCATCCTTCCAGCGCCACTCCGGGCCATACGCCTCAAGGTAGGCCGGCACCCACACCGGGGCGAAGGCGCTGTCAGGCACTGCCGGGTCGAGCAGGGCCTTGGCCGCAGCGGAGATCGGCTGCACCGCGTTCCACTGCCGGGTCGGGCTCTCCGGCAAGGCCACGGCCATCTTCGCCTGCCAAGCACGGCCGGCGAGGTTGATGCCATGGTCCGGCGTCTTGAGCAGACGGACGAACTCGGCATCGCGGGAGAAGGCGCCGCCGCAGTTGGCCAGCACCTGGGTCAGGGCGCGGGTCTGACGCCAGCGGGTCAGGCGGAAGTAGCGCTTCTCCTCCGCCGGCACGGCGTCAGGGCCGAGCTGGGCGACGATCAGCGCACCTGTCCCGACGGCGACGCGGGCGAGTTGGCCATCCGCCCCGAGCTCGATGCCCGGCCCGGCCTCGGCCAGCCAGGCGGTGCCATCGGCGCGCCAGCGCAGATCGCTGGCGCTGAGACCGGCGGCCTCCGGCCAGCGCGGCGGGCTGAGCGAGCCGTGGAAGCCCCCGGCCTGGCGCAGCGTGACCCCGAGCGGGGCGCTGCCGCCGCTGCGGCGCAGCGCCACCGCCAGCCCGCCATGCGCGAGGAATCTCCGCAGGTCGTCATCGGCGACGCTGGCGTCGGGGCCGAGCACCACCAGGCCGTGCTCCGGCAGGGCGTCGGCGCGGCGTTGCAGCAGGCCGAGTCCGGCGAGCGTCATCGCTCCGGCCTCGCCGCCGAGGTACACCGCCTCGACCCGCGGCCGCGTCGGCGCCGTGGCGACGTGCGCCAGCAGCTGAGCGCCCAGGCGCTGCGCCGCCGGATCGGCGGCGGTGCGGCCTTCGACATCGAGGGTGCACAGGGTGATGCGGCCCGCGCCGTGGTCGAGTTCCATGAGCGGGCTGTAGGCGCCGTCGAACTCGCTCTCGAGGATGGGTCGGAAGCCGAGCCGATGCGGCTTCTCCAGCGGGACCGAGCTGACCGCATGGCGGTTGCCCCAGCGCCATCCGTGGTTCGGCACCCAATCGAAGCCGGGATAGCTGGGATAGGCTTCGCAGGCGGTGCCATGGCCATTCCAGTCGCGCAGGTTGTCGTCATCGAGGCCGGCGAGCACGGGATGCGCGGAATCGACGGCGAAGGCGCGGCGGCTGACATGAGGGGCGGTGCGAAGGTGCAGCGAGAAGGCGGTCCAGTCTCGATCCTGGGCCATGACCAGCAGGCGGCCGCCGCGTGCGATCCAGGCGGCGAGGTCGCCGGGGATCTGCCGGCCGGCGGACAGGGCGTTGCGCCCGACCACCGCCACCGGCGCAGCGGGGTCCCCGTCGCTCCACGGCACCACGGTGCAGCCTTGGGCCTTCAACCAGGCCGCGGTGGCGCCTTCGCTGTCGAACGCAGCGACGCGCAGCGTCGCTGGCGCCGCCGGGGCGAGGACATCGAACGGCAGATCGTGGACATGCTCATCGCTACCGATGCGCGCGAGCAGGCTGATGGTGCCGCGCAGGCGTGATCCGCCGATCGTCGCCGGCAGGTCGACCGCGACGGGATGGAAGACCATGGCCCCCGGTTCCAGCCGGCCCTCGACCTGCTGCGCCGCCAGGTCGCGTCCGTCGAGCGTGATCCGCCACTGCGCGCTGTAGGCCACTGCGGAGCGGAAGTCGTTGATCAGCGCCACCTGCTTGGCGATGGCAGCTCCCGGGGCGAAATGATGGGTCTTGTCGGTAATGGCGCTGGCGTCGGCGCCGGTCTGGTCCGGCAGTCCGCCGGGACCGCAGATCCAGGCCAGCGAGGTGCCGTTGACCTTGGCCAGGGCTGGCGCCCGATCATGGTGCCAGGGGATCATCCCGCCGCTCATGCCCTGGGTGCGCCAGCTGCGCCAGGTGTTGGTGATGAACAGGTCGAGGATGGCGGCGAAGGCGGTCTGCTTCTCGATGATGCCTTCGGCCTTGTCGTGCCGGATGTGCGGCTGGTACTCGCCATCGCGGTCCTGGCCCTTGTAGCGCTCGGCGATCAGCTTGCGGAATTCGGGGGCCTCCTGGGCGTAGGCCCTGGCGCCGAAGTAGGACGCGCCCCACTCGCTGGGGAAGGGCTCGGAATGTCCCTGGTGGCTGTAGCCATCGCGCCCGCGCATGACGCTGGAGTAGAGCGGCAGGCCCATCTCGACCACCAGGTACGGCATGGTGCCCTTGGCCGCCCAATGGCTGATCCATTCCTCGCGCTCCTGCAGCGGGATGAAGTTGAGGTACAGGTTCGAGGTCCACACCTCGCCGGTATCGGCGCCGAAGTGGGCGTAGATCGGCTTGGCATCGAGCTTCTTCACCTCAGTGGCCGCTTCTTGGAAACGGCCTCGCGCCACCTCGTACTCCTGCAGGTTCGGCGAGCCGGCGATGCCCAGGTCCCACGGATCGCCATCGCCCTGCCACTGGAAGGCGTTGCCGCTGTGCGTGTACATGACCACCGACGGATGGTTGCGGTATTTGCGCACCTGCTGCTCCATGATGCGCAGCCATTCGGCGCGCGCCCCGGCGTCCTCCCAGCGGTCGATGTGCCAGCGCAGATGGGCGAGATTGGCGGCCACCGGTATGCCGATGCGGTCGGCCTCGGCGATCATGTCGAGGTCGTAGTCGCTGCGTTGGCCGCGGCGGATCTGGTCGCCCGGCCACATGTGCGCGAGATTGTGATCGCGTTCGAGCATGTGCTTCGGCCTGGCGCCGTACTGGATGTTGCCCGGGCGCAGGTGGATCTCGCTGCCGTTCATGATGAACCGGCGACCATCGATGGCGAAGTCGCGGAAGCCGAATTCCTGGCGGCGTTCGTCGCTGAAGGTGGCGCCCTTCACCGCGATGACGGCGGTGTAGCGGTTGGGCTGCTTCCAGTCCCACAGCCGCGGGTCGGGCCAGGGGAAGGAGACCAGGGCGGTGCGCGTCCCCTGCGCGGCCTTCGCCGAACCGGTGAAGGACTTCTCCTCCTTGCCCTGCTCGTCGAGCATGCGCGCCGTGACCAGGACCTCCTGGTCGGAGGGCACAGCCGCGAAATCGAGGGCGATGTCGAGCCTCTTCCCGATCACCGATGGCCGCAGATGCACATCGGCGAGGTGGGCTCCGGTGGGTCGGGTGCGCAGGCCGATCGCGCCGATGATGCCGCGGCTGTCGAGTTCGGCCTTCTGCTTCGGCTCGTCGACATAGCCCATGAAGCTGACCACCTCGCTGCGGTCGTTCATCGCCAGCACCATCACCTGGATGGTGTTGGCCTCGCCGGGTCTGATCAGGGCGGTGACGTCGAGCAGACCCCAGGGCCAGGTCACCTGGCCGGCCTCGGCGCCATTGACCCACACCTTGGCGTCGGTCGAGACGCGGTCGAGGTCGAGTTCGATGGTCCGCCCCTGCCATGACGCCGGCACCGGCACCGTGCGGCGGTACCAGGCCTTGGCCGTCTCGCGCGGCTTGAAGCCGAGCCACGCCGGCGTCATGGCCTTGGCGGTGATGGCGTCGTGCCAGCTGCCCGGCACCCGGCAGAAGCCCCAGGCGTCCTCCTGCGGCTCGCGGGCCGAGACGGCGCGGCCGGGCTGGAACTGCCAATCGCCAGCGAGGTCGAGGCGGCTGCGCAGTGGCGCCTCGTCGCTGATCGCCGGCTTGGCCCAGGCCTCGGCGACAGCGCCGGGTATCTCGCCGGGCTTGCGCACGACCACGGTCGGCGGAACGCGCAGGTTCCTGAACTCGGCTGCACCCGAGGCGGCGAAGAGCCCGAGGCGCACCTCGATTTCCACCGCGCCGGTGGGTACCGCGATCCCGTCATGACGGCCGAGCGACCAGTCCTTCGGTTGCGCATTGCCGAAATGGTTGACATGCATCTCACGGCCGTCGGGGTCGTAGAAGGCATAGATGATGTTGGCGCCCCGCCGCCAGTCGCCTTCCTCGACCACGGCGAGATCGACGGCGCGGCTCTCGACCAGCACATCGATGCTCTCGGTGTTGGGATGCAGCGGCTGGCGCTGGCTGAGGAACACGCGTGCCGGTCCGGCACTGGCGACGCGCAGCACGCCCCCCGCACTCAAGGAGAAGGCCTCGCGCGGGCCCTCGATCGCCCAGCCGGTTGGCAGGCCGTCCGCGCCCGCGGCGAATCCCGGGTTGTCCAGCACGTCGGTGCGCTTGGGATCGACGCGCATCGCCCGGCTGGCGGCGCTCTCGATCGGCGTCACCGACAGGTCATCGAAGTCGACGATGCCGGACGCCCCCCACATCCCCAGGGTCAGGCGCGCCTCGCTGGCGCCCTCGGGAACCGGTTCGCGCAGCCGGAGGGTGCGCCAACCGCCGGTCGAACCGTCCTGGCTGAGGCCCAGCCACGGCCAGCCGCCGACGCGCTGGCCGTCGGCAGCGTGGAACCCGATCTCCAGCCGACCGGTCATCCAGCCCTGCGCTCCGCGCTTGAGCGCTTCGCCGCGGATGCGCAGGCTGAACTGCAGCTGGGTCCAGCCCGGCTCGAGCGGCAGCACGCGGGTCACCATGGCTGCATCGGGCGCCGGCAGGCTGATGCGCAGGAAACGGTTGCCGGATTCCTCCAGCATGCCGATCTTGCCGGTGTCTCCCCGCGACCAGCCCGCGATCCAGCCGTCGACCGGATGCTCGCAGTCCTCCCGCACGACTTCGCCGGCGCTGACGGTGGCGAGGAGGAGGAAGAGCAAGGCGAGGCGCTGGAGGACCATGGCTGTTCCGGGTGTATGGCGGGAAACGACGGGAACATGGCATGTGACCTTGGCCGTCGCATGCCACCCCGCCGTCGTCGGCGCACCGGACGATGCTATGCGCGCACGCGGAACCCGAAAGCGCTTCGAGCGCAAAGGCCATCAGGAATCGCGCAGCGGCCTTTCCGGGGCGCCGGCCCCATCCGCGTCGAACGATTCAGTAGGCTTGCGTCAGGTGGCGGTAGAGCAGCGAGCCACGCGCCTGGGTGGTGACATGGCCATCGCCCCACAAGGCATTGAGCGAGCGGCTGCCGCCATGGCGGTAACGCGGCACATAGCCCGGCGAGTCCGGGGTCGTTCCCGCGATCTGGCCCGACCACACCCAGCATCCATCGATGGCCTTGTCGGCATCCGCGACGGCATCGAAGGCGGAACCCTCAGTGTGGTTGATGACGCCGATGGCGCTGCCAGCCGAGGGCAGCGCGATGTCCAGCATGGCGACCGCGGACGCCGGATGCCGCAGACGGGCTGCCGCCTTCGGCTGGCTGCCTGCCGAGGTCCAATTCCAGTAGACGTGCAGTTGCTGGTTGGCGCCGTAGTTGTTGGGCGCCTCGATCGGCAGCAGGGTCCTGGAGGGGCACACCCAGACCTCGCGCCGGCTGGCGAATGCGGCGGTGCTGCCGGTGCCGACGTAGTCGCCGAGCACATCGTAGATGCGCAGGAACTGCGGTCCCGCACCATCGGGCTCGATGCAGGCGGGAGCAAGCATGCCGTCCCAGTCGCCGGTATAGGCGGCCTGGCCGATGCCGATCTGGCGGAGGTTGCTGGCGCAACTGGTCGACTTCGCCGACTCGCGCACCAGACCGATCGCCGGCAGGAGCAGGCCGGCGAGTACGGCGATGATGCTGACGACGACCAGCAGTTCGATCAGCGTGAAGGCGCGGACCATGCCGGATCGTAGCGCCGCGGGGCCGGTGGGGGAGCCGTCACGGAACGCGGAGAAGGCAATTCGTCCATGCCGCGGGTACGGGGTATCCCCTCGACCGCGTCCCCCGGTGCGGATCCAGGTGACTGGACCCGCGCCTAGATCACCCTGCGGAGATGGCCTGCGTCGGGCAGGCCTCGATGCACGAGCCGCAATCGACGCATTCCTCGCTGATCTTCGCCTTGGCGTCGACCATCGAGATGGCATTGGTCGGGCAGGTCGGGACACAGGCCTCGCAGCCTTCGCATTTCGCGGCATCGACGACGTGGGGCATGACGGTTCTCCGGTGGAGGTGAGACGGGGTTATGGGGGGCTGCGACCGGATTTGAAGGGGCTAGTCCTGGCTGGTGCAGGGTCCTGTGCCGGACGCTGCATGGCCGTGCCAGGGTGCGCATGGATGCACGGTTGTCGGACTCGCCGTGGCCAGGCCGGATCGTGACGATGCGGGCAACAGGAGGCCTCCCATGCGCCCCACCCCATCCCCCCGCGCCTTCACCCTCATCGAACTGCTGGTGGTGATCTCGATCATCGCCATCCTTGCCGGGATGCTCATTCCGGCGGTCAGCCTGGTCATGGCCAAGGCCAGGCAGATGGCCTGTGGCCGCAACCAGACCTCGGTCGTGCTGGCCGCGCTCACCTATGGCAGCGAACACGACGGCGCCTGGCCGGTGTGGTACGCCAAGGCCGATGGCACCAACGCTGGTCGTACGGTGTCCGGCAATCCGCCGACCGCCCCGGCCGGCACCGATGCCACCGCCACCGCCACCGCCAGCCTCGAACTGCTCTCGGCCTGGAGCGACGGTGAGATGGTGCGGCAGGTGTTCATGTGCCGGGCGACGCCGCAGGTGCTGCCGACGCAGGACGCCAACCTGGGGCTGGCCACCTACGACGGGACGGCGGCGAGCTGGCTGTCGCCGCAGTTGATGGCCTTCGCCTACGACTGGTCGGCCCCGGCCAACGCCAAGAGCCTGCGCGTGCTGCTCAGCGACCGCCCGACCGCCCAGGGCTCGCCCCATGGCCGCAACGTCAATGCGGTGTTCGCCGACGGCCATCTCGGCACCCTGCCGATCGTCCGCACCGCGCCGGTCGGCACCGCCACGGTGGCCACTGACGGCAATGCGGCCGGCTTCAGCGCGATCAGCGGCGATGCCCCGACCGATTCGATCTTCGACGGCAACGGCGATGGCAGCGGCATGGGCGCCGGCGGTCTCGGATCGGCCACCCGGGCCTGGGTGCGGTGAGGATTCCGCCGCGCCTCCCAGCCGTTACGATATCGCCATGCTCCGCCTCCCCGCCCTGCTCCTCGCCACCGTCCTCCTCGCCGCCGGCGAGGCGGAGGGAATCATCGACCAGTGGTACGTCGGTCACCTGACCTTCGGCGAGGCCCAGGCGCAGCCAGCCGTGTCGATGCACCTGGTCAGCACGCCGGTCGCCGGCGGCGGCCGCTCGACCCTCGCCGAACTCGCCGTGGTCATGCGGCGACCCATGCTGGGCAGGGAGTTTCGCATCGAGATCCGGCAGCGCCAGGAACTGGTTGAAGACGCCGAAGGGCGGATCACCGGCTTCCGCATCGATCATGACGAGAACGGCCAGCGCACGTCGGCCTCCGGCGCGATCAAGGACGGCAAGGCGATCGCCGAAGTCGAGCACCAGGGCCGTCGGGACAAGCAGATCATCGATCTGCCGCAGGATGTCATCGTCCTCGGCCAGATCGCCAGCCAGCGCAAGCTCGCCGAGGCGGTGGCGGCGGCCACCGGCGGCAAGCCGGCGCCGGTCGATTTCGCCGGCCTCGAACTGGTGTCGCACCGCATCGTCCTGGTCCGCAGCAAGGCGGTCTACGAGGCGACCGAGGGGGATGGCAGCCTGCGCTTCACCGTCACCAGCGACATCCTGCCGGTGCCGTCCACGGTGTCCGTGAACCGTCGCGGCGACCTCGTGTGCATGACGGTCGACCTCACCCTGATCAAGGTGGTGATCCGTCCGGCGCCGGGCCCGGTGGCCCTGCTCGGCGCGCAGGTCGACGCCACTGGACTGGTCGGGGCGAAGGGTCCGTCCCCCAAGGGCGGCGTGGTCGAACTCTATCGCTTGCCGCACGAAGGCGTGGTGGTCGAAGACGAGTTCCAGAGCCGCAACGGGGACGTCGTCGCGGTGATGCGCGAGGCCCGTCAAGCCGAACTCGCCGATCCCGCGCCGTTCCTCGCCCGCGAGCCGCAGCTGGAGATCGATGATCCGGCCATGCGCGCCTGGGTCGAAGGCCTGGTCGCCGGCAAGGCCGACAAGCTCGACATCGCCGAGGATCTCCGGGTCGCGGTGCGCAGCCACATCACCACCCGCGATTTCTCGGTCGGCGATGGAACCGCGCTGGACACCTTCCGCAGCCGCAGCGGCGACTGCACCGAGCACGCCAACCTGCTGTGCGCCGCCCTGCGCATCGCCGGCATCCCGGCCCGGGTCGACGTCGGGGTGGTCCATCCGCTGGAGATGGCCAACTGGGTCGGACACGCCTGGGTCAGCGCCTGGATCGACGGACGCTGGCGCCATCTCGACGCGGCCTACCCCGGGGTGGCGCGCAGCTGCTACCTGCGGCTCGGCTCCTCGACCGGAATGGATGGAGTCCGCACCTACGGTGCGATGATCGCAGGCCTGGCCAGCCTGATGGGACGGGAGATCGAAGCGCTGGGCGGGCGGCCGTAGCCGTCCTGAACCGTGCTGCGGACGCTAGCGACGGGTCAGGGCGAGGGTGAGCAGCGCCCGTTCCGCCCCCATGTCGGGCGGGATGACGCCATCCTTCTTCCACCGCTCCAAGGCCGCCTCCTCCCGCTTGCCCAGTAGCTCCTGCTGGCGCTGCAGCTCGCCGGTGGCGGCGGGGCCGCCGATCTCGTCGAGCAGCAGCACGAGATCCAGGCGGGTCTCGGTGTCGGGGGCGTTGTCGATGAGCTGGGCGAGGGGCTGCACCCAGCGTTCGCCGCCCTGCGCGCGCAGCGCAGCCAGGGCGCGGGGCGGCAGCCACGAGGGCATGACGCGGGTGACCAGGGCGGCGTCGACGAGCGGCATCAGCTCGTCGGGGGTGAAGCCGGCGAGGCCGGGGGGGATCGGCGCGTCGAGGTCCGCGAGCTGGGCGATCAGCGTGTCGCGTTCGGCGAGCCGGGCATAGCGCTCGTTATGCTCATCCCACCACAGCGCCCAGGCCTTGCCGGCGCGGGCGCGGTAGGGGGTCAGGGCGTGCAGGGTGGTGGCGGCCGCCTCGCGCAGTTCGAGGCGGCGTTCGGAGGCGGCGAGCCGGGCCAGCGGGCCGACCGCGCGGGCGTCGCCGGCGGTGGCCAGGGCGCGCACGGCCAGCAATGAGATCAGCGCCTCCTGGTCGTCGCAGAGGCGGACCAGGGCCGGACAGAGCCGGATGTCGACGCAGCCTTCCAGCGACTCGAGCAGGGCGCGGCGCTGCTCGCCGGCAAGACTGCCCAGCAGCGCCGCGACGGTCTTGGCGGAACGCTCCATGGTGCAGAGGCTGCGCAGAGCGGCTGCCTGGGCTGTTCGCGAGACCCCGTCGGGATCGCCACGCAGACGGCTCAGCGTCTCGATGGCGCGGACATCGCCCAGGGCGGCCAGCGAACCGGCCGACGAACTGCGCTCGTCGGCGTCGAGCGAGACGACGAGTTCCAGCAACCGCTCCAGGACCAGGTCGCCACGGCAGCGGCCGAGCCCGATGATGGCTAGGCGGCGGACGCGGGCGTCGGCGTCGCGCGAGAGACGCAGGGTCAATTCAGCCCCATCGACACCGCCGATGCCGGCGGCGACCCGGACGATGCGGCCGCGCAACTGCCAGTCGCGTTCGCCGGCGAGGATGCCGAGATCTGGCAGGACGACAGCGCCGCGCCGCGCCAGGCGGCCGACGGCCGGGCCGTTGACCGCCGGATCGGCATCGGTGAGGGCGGCCAGATCGTCGGACCACGGCCGGCCGGGCAGGGGGGGAGCCTTGGTGGTGACGGCCTCCGCGGCCGCCTTGACCAGGGGCAGGATGTCCATGCCCACCGGCGGGGCCTCATCATCGACGGCGCAGAGCGCGGCGGTGGCGAGCAGCAAGGCGGCGCACGGGCGGATCATGGCTGGGGATCCTGCGGCTGCGGACGCTTGAGCAACCCTCGCGCCCGGTCACCATGCGGTTTTACCCTGGAGACCCCATGAGCGCAGCATTCGGCACCTGGATCGGCGACGGCAAGCCCGGCACCTGGACTCCGCGCCTCGACCCGGCCCTGGTCGATGACCCGCGCTTCCCCGCCCTCCTCGCCGCGGCCAAGGCCGGGGTCAGCTTCGCTGGTGCGGTGGCCATCGTCACCGGTGCCTCCGACCAGCACTCGATCGGCTATGCCATCGCCCGGAACCTCATGCAGGGTGGCGCCAGCGTGGTCATCACCGGCTCGCGCGACCTGGCGAAGATCACCGCCACCGCCGAGCAGCTGGCCAGGGAGGCCGGAGCTGGGCGCGTGCTGCCGGCGCAGGTCAACCAGGGCGACTTCGCCCAGGTCGACGCCCTGCTCGACCGGCTGAAGCAGGACGGCCTCGCCGCCACCCACGTCTATCCCTTCGCCGCGATCAACCACCCGTGCCTGTTCGTCGGTATCAAGCCGGAGGACTACGCCCGCGTCTTCCAGGTCAACGTCTTCGGCGTCTTCCATCTGTGCAGTCAGCACGCCCGCCGCTGCCCACGCGACAAGGCCTGGTACGTGGTCGTGCCGCTGTCGCCCAATGACGGCCGCCTGCAGGGCTCGGGCCTCTACCCGTCGACCAAGCAGGCGCTGCT
>JFJP01040467.1_pt1 | contig 16048 bp, 15 predicted proteins | sample 431651 | NCBI WGS metagenome assembly JFJP01 (sample SAMN02602958, study PRJNA72255) | Microbial mat metagenome, whole genome shotgun sequencing project. | biome: fresh water; feature: sink hole; material: water; isolation source: purple microbial (photo- and chemosynthetic) mats found in... | reverse complement strand
AGGAATTATAAAAGGTCTCGGGATTGTACTTGCAGTAATAGGATTTTATTTTGGTTATAGAGCTGTAACTCTTATTTTTTAACTCCGGGCTTATGAAAGACGACTGTTATCTCATCTGATGTTACAAGATGACCTTTGCCGGCTTCATCAAAATAATGGTTCATTGATTCAATAAATGAATCGATCTTATGTGGCTCGTCAATTATCTCAACGATGAGAGGAAGTTTTTCGGAAATCTCCCACAACTTATTACTCAATATTTCGCTGCTTGCACCATAGCCCATTATCCCCTTCAACACTGTAGCTCCTGTAATGCCTTGTTTTCTTGCTTCATAAACCAGAACCTCATAAAGCGGAGAATGATGGTACTTGTCAGTTGAACTGATATATATCCGTAACCGTTTTGCTTTGACTTCAGGTTTCATTACGTTAGAATAATTTTGTTAATAAGACTCCGAGAAAAGTGGCTGCAATACCCAGAAAGACACTAAGGCCAGTATACAAAAAGAAATAGTAGAATTCCCCATCTCTTAACAGGGCAAGATTCTCATTTGCAAAAGTAGAAAATGTTGTAAACCCTCCGCAAAAACCTATTACAAGAAACAGTTTCCATCCTGATGTAAGAATGGCACTCTTTTCAGATATTCCGTAGATGAGCCCGATTAGAAAACAACCTGTTATGTTTACAAAGAAAGTGCCGAAGGGGAACGCAGAAGGAAAAATATTCTGCATGAACCTGGATGCCAGGAAGCGGGAAATGCTTCCTAAAAATCCGCCTGTGCCAACCAGAAGTAATGTTTTAATCATAATTTGCTAATCATCGTAATTATCCGGGTTGTAAATTGATGTTTAACCCAAAGTTCATTACAAAGTAACACAAAGAAATCAATCAGGATAATTAGATTTGTAAATAATTGAGATAAATGAGTAATATTCATACTCACATGATTTTCGCTTCAAAGAATTAAAACATTTTAGGTTATTAATCGATAAAAAGAATAGAGATGGAGAGCAAAGTAAAAATCGGTCTTTTTGGAATAGGGCTGGATACCTACTGGTCGCAGTTCGATGGTTTGCTTGAGAAATTGACATCATTTCAGCTTAGGATAAAGGAGCAGCTTATACGAGCGGGTACTGAGGTTATTGATGCCGGGATGGTTGATAATCCTGATAAAGCAATAACAGCTGCCGGTCTGTTTCAGAAAAACAGTGTGGACATGATTTTCCTTAATATATCAACATATGCATTGTCGCACAACGTATTGCCATTGATCCAGAGAGTGAACTGCCCTGTAATAGTACTGAACCTGCAACCAGCAAAAGCCATCGACTATGATAAATTCAATGCAATGGGCGATCGTGGCAAAATGACTGGTGAATGGTTATCGTTCTGCCAGAGTTGTGTGGCTCCGGAGCTTGCCAGTGTGTTCAACAGGGCCGGAATTAAATACCATCTTGTGACAGGATATCTCGATGAACCTTATGTCTGGAATGAGATCAGGGAATGGATAAGCGCCTGCTCTGTTATGAATGTTATGAAAAATACCAGGGTTGGAGTTATGGGCCATTATTATAATGGGATGCTGGATGTCTACAGCGATATCACCATGCTGGCTGCTGCCTTTGGGAGCCACTTTGAAATAATGGAATTTGGTGTTTTGAAAAGCCTCTTCGGTAAGGTGTCCGCAAAGGAAATAAGTGATAAAATGAAACAGTTCAGGGAATGGTTTTCTGTGTCAGGTGAATGTTCGGCAGAAGACCTTGAAAATTCCGCCCGCAGTTCAGTTGCTCTCGACAGGCTCGCTGAACAATCCAGGCTGGGTGCACTTGCCTATTATTATGAAGGAGAAGGAGACCCTGATTACGAAAAGATTGTGACAACATTAATTCCGGGAATGACATTGCTGACAGGACAAAACATTCCTGTTGCCGGGGAATGTGAGGTAAAGAATGTGCTGGCTATGAAAATAATGGATGCTCTTAATGCAGGAGGCTCATTCTCTGAATTTTATGGTATGGATTTTAACGATGATATAATACTTCTGGGACATGACGGACCTGCCCATTTCAGGATTGCAGACGGAAAAGTGGGGTTGATACCTCTTCCTGTTTTTCATGGCAAGCCGGGCAAGGGCCTCTCAATCCAGATGAAAGTTGCCAATGGTCCGGTTACTCTTCTCTCTGTATGCCAGGGCAGCGATGGAAAAGTTACACTCCTGACTGCTGAGGGTGAGTCTGTTGCAGGACCTACTTTACAGATAGCAAATACCAATAGCAGATACAGATTCTCTGTCTCTGCCCGTGAATTTATTAACAGGTGGTCCGAGGCTGGGCCTTCGCACCATTGTGCTATCGGTACAGGTTTCCATGCACAGAAAATTCGTAAGCTTGCAGAACTTCTTAATACAGGGTTCCTGAAAATTTGCTGATAAAAAATTATTGCAAACATTTATAAGAAAATAATGGATAACGGCAAATCGCCTTTCGGTTTAAAGTTAAGTTCTGTTCTTAATTTCAGGGATTTAGGAGGCATTACTGCTGCTGAAAATAAAAAGGTCAGAAGCGGGATTATTTTCCGCTCAGCAAATCCGGATACCATAAGCAGGAGAGATCTGAAAAAACTACATCAGCTTAATATTAAAACTATTATTGACCTGCGCGCTCCATCAGAACAAAAGCGAAAAAGAAACTCATTGGGTCATATAGAACTATTGTCGTTGCCGCTTGATTTTCAGCAGAAGACACGCGAAAGACTGATGCCCTATTTCCGTAAAAAGAATTCGGAAACAATAATAGCAGACATATCAAACAGCCTCTACCTCGAAATGGTTGATGCCACACGTGATATTATTGGTGCTGTTTTAGACGCTCTGTTATCCGGGGATCGCTCTCCGGTTCTTATTCATTGCCATGCCGGGAAGGACAGGACCGGGATTTTAAGTGCACTGATACTCCTGGCTCTGGGAGCAGAACGGGAGTTAATTATAAGTGATTTCATGAAATCAAACGATGCTCTTCTTCCTTTCTTTAAGAGGAAACTTTATATGAGAAAGGTTCTTTCATTTGGATTTTTTCCTGCCAGTACAGTGCTGTTTGCAGTAACAGTCAGGCAAAGAAATATTGAATCTGTCCTGGACAGAATATCAGTACATTATGGAGGTATTGAAGGTTACCTGGAGAGTGCAGGATTTGACACAACTCTTCTGGCAAAGCTTAAAGAGAGGACACTCTGCTGATTCCTGGCGGCCGATATAAAAAAATATCCAAAAGAGAGTACTTTTATCTGAAAGTTACATTGATAAACATTATAAGGTGCTTGAGGGTACAAAAATTTCTGTCAGGTTTGGAGTAGTATTCAGGTCGCTTAAATACAGTAACTACAGGCTGTTTTTTGGAGGACAGGGCATCTCTCTTGTCGGGACATGGATGCAGCGGATAGCCATGCCATGGCTTGTTTATCAGATCACCGGGTCGGCACTATTACTCGGGATTGTCGGTTTCGCCGGGCAGATCCCTATCTTATTCCTGTCACCTTTTGCCGGTGTACTTACAGACCGTTGGAACAGGTACCATGTGTTGCTTTTTACGCAGATTTTATCGATGATACAGGCAGGTATTCTTGCCTGGTTATGCCTGAGTGGATTGGTCCAGATCTGGCATATTGTTGTTTTAAGTATGATGCTGGGTTGTATAAACGCTTTTGATGTTCCTGCCCGCCATTCATTTGTGATTGAGATGGTAGAAAAGAAGGAAGACCTGGGAAATGCCATTGCCCTGAATTCTCTTATGTTTAACGGGGCCAGGCTGATAGGACCATCAGTTGCCGGATTGATTCTTGCATCGGCAAACGAAGGGATCTGTTTTTTAATTAATACAGTCAGCTACTTTTTCGTTATTATTTCATTATTAATGATGAAGATAAAAAAGAAGGAGAGAATACAGAAAGACAGAGAAATATATAAAGAGTTGAAAGAAGGGCTCCACTATACTTTTGGTTTTCCCCCAATTAAGCATATAATTATCCTATTGAGTATTGTGAGCCTTATGGGAATGTCATATTCAGTACTTATGCCTGTATTCGCCAAAGAGGTATTACACGGGGGATCACACACCTATGGTTTCCTGATGGGGGCTGCAGGTTTCGGGGCCCTGCTGGGTGCAGTATATCTTGCATCAAGAGAGACTGTTCTGAAAATGGGAAGATTAATTCCTGCTGCTGCAATTCTTTTCGGAACAGCATTGATCATTTTATCTTTCACCAGGATCTTCTCCCTTTCTGTAATTTTAATGGTATTTGTAGGCATGGGAATGATGCTGCAGACTGCTGCCAGCAATACAATCCTTCAGACTATCACCGACGATGATAAAAGAGGCAGGGTTATGAGTTTTTACACAATGGCTATCATTGGAACAGCCCCGTTCGGGAGCCTTATGGCCGGAGGTTTGGCTAAGATAATTGGTACTCCTATGACAATTTTTGCAGGAGGTGTTGCAACAATTGCCGGGGCTCTCTATTTTTTACGAAGACTCCCGCAGCTTAAAACCCTGGTTCGTCCCATTTATGCAAAAATGGGAATTATCCCCGAGGTGGCATCAGGTATGCAGACCGCTGCTGAGCCAAATGTTACATGATATACATATAATTTAATATCAGATGGATGGAAATGTTTAATTTTTTTTGGATCGTTTGCAACCAAATTGCATGGTAGCAGTGTCTTGAATAATATTTAAGCTAAATAATATAAATGGCTGAATAATATAAAATGTCGTGACAGTTGTTTGAGATTTATGTTTTCAACGATCATCGAAATTTAATTAACTGCTTATGAAATCACTTTTTAGTATTTTGTCCATTGCAATTCTCTGCTCCCGGTCCCTGAGGAGTGGATCAGTAATGCAAAGCTAAACCGGCATATTGCATATGGGCACACATCTCACGGAAGTCAGCTGACAGATGGGATGACAGGTCTTGTGAGTTTTAAAGGAGCTGCTTACGCCTGGAATAATGGAGGTACAGGTGGCGCTCTTGATCTTCACGATTATGCCATGAGCGGCGATCTTGGTGCACCCGACAGAACTTCCTGGGCAGCACGTACAAGAACATATCTGGCTTCCAACAGCGACGTGAATGTTATTATCTGGTCGTGGTGCGGGCAGGTGTCTACTGCAACAGAAGCAGATATAAATACCTACCTTAATCTGATGACTGAACTTGAAGATGACTATAAGAATGTAAGTTTTGTTTACATGACGGGGCACCTCGATGGAACAGGTCTGACAGGAAACCTCCATTTGAGAAATGAACAGATAAGAAGCTATTGCACGGAGCATAATAAGATCCTGTTTGATTTTGCCGATATTGAGTGTTATAATCCTGATGGAGTCTATTTTGGCGATAAGAAGCCAAATGACGGATGTTATTATGACACTGATAATAATGGCAGTGCTGATGGTAATTGGGCAATAGAGTGGCAGGACTCACATACCCAGGGTGTTGACTGGTACAATTGCTCCTCAGCACATAGCGAGCCTCTCAATGCAAACCAGAAGGCTTATGCTGCCTGGTGGCTGTGGGCAAGGCTGGCAGGATGGGACGGTAAAGCCGAGTAGCTTTATATTTTTCACACAGATCAATTTAATCCAGTCTGTTATGAATACATCCTCAATTACCTTCAGACGAATTGAAAAGAAGGATAACAAGGAGATTGCTGATCTTATAAGGGCTGTCTTCAGGGAGTTTAAGATTGACCGTCCCGGAACAGTCTATTTTGATCCGACTACTGATGACCTGTATAATTTGTTTAGAAAGCCCGGTTCCGTTTACTGGATTGCAGGTTCGGAAGGCAAAATAATAGGAGGCTGTGGTATTTATCCTACTCCGGGTCTGCCAGCAGGATTCGCCGAACTGGTTAAGTTATACCTTTCATCATCTGAGCGTGGGAAGGGCATTGGGAGGCAGCTTCTTGAGAGAAGCATTGATTCAGCCAGAATGCTGGGCTATAACAACTTATACCTGGAATCGCTGCCTGAACTTAATATGGCAATTTCTCTTTACGAAAAAGCCGGGTTTCATTTGGTTCCTGGTCCGTTGGGCAACTCAGGCCATTTCGGATGTGATATCTGGATGGTAAAAGATTTATGAATTGTTTTCAAAAAAGAAAATTCAATCCGATATAAGTTCCCCTTTTTCCATCGCGCGGATCGTCGGCCCATCCATAGTCCATTGTTATTACAAAATTATCATTAATAGCAAAGTGTGCGCCACCGCCATAGCTAATATGCGGTTTTTCTTTTTCGCCTATGGCCATCCATGCAATACCCTGGGGATCTGTTAGCTCCGGCAGCTTATATTTTCCGGTTATCATTCCTGCATCAGCAAACCCTGCTAAAGCAACGTAGAAGTTCTGATTCAGTATTATTGTCCTGAATATCTTCCACCTTATCTCTGCATTTCCGTAGATGAAATCTTCACCTACGACCCTGTTTCTCAGAATGCCTCTCATTGTGGTGCCACCGCCCAGTCCGCTGAGGGTGAGTTGCGGTGCTGAATTATATACCAGCGGGAGCATATAGAATGGCATCTCTCCGGTTAGTTTTGCCTGGTAAGAGAAACGGTAAACAAGGCTTACCTTTTTAGGAACAAGAGTGAAATATTGCCTGTGAGTAAAAGCAAACCTGGTATAACTGTAACCATCGCTGAGAAATCCAGGAGCCACAAGTACCATCATCTCGCTCCACAGACCGGTCATTGGGTTTGGTTCGTTATCGCGGGTATCATATTTTACACCGAATTTGAAAACACCTGCCTGTCCTCCGTTAACCTGGTCCCGGGGTATGACACCCCATTTTGCGTAATCCCCATAAAGACCACCACCTATTCCAGGCAGATAATCAGCAGGATCTTTTCCCTTATTAAGGTTATCCAGGTCAACAGTGTCAAGATTATTGTTGAGATATTCGAATCCGCTGAACCATTTTAAATTTTCTCCTTTCAGTTTACCAATAAACTCGAGCCTCACTTTCACCATTGCCCGTTGCATGCTGTAGAAGACCGAAGAACGGTATAAAGGGTCATTTGCAGTGACATAACCAGCATTATAGAAGCTGTTGTATCCATTAAATCCATAGAAATTGAGAACTTTTTCAGTGAGATAGCTCGCTTCGGCCATCATCCTGATTCCGGGAATAAGTGTACGTGTGTCGTAAACCAGCTGATTTACTCCTGACCCTTTTGTTGTGCGGGACCATTGAAAATGCAGGCTATGATCATACCTGGGGTAAGCGGTTCCGTCACCATAATCGAACAGTTTCAGGGTTCCTCCATATTTCACCCCGGTATTCGAGTCGTATCCGAAGGCCGGAAAGAAGCCAAAGGACCAGCCGTCTTTGATCTTTTCCCTGGGTTTTTCCTGTCCGAAGAGGATGCCGGAAATAAAAAGAGATATGAGCAGGAATAAAAAAATCAATTTCTTCATTTGTGATTTTTGTAAAATTTGCCGGACAATATAGCAATATTATCAGTAGATTATTTTCTCACCTGCCAATTGAAAGGATTGTTAACATATATGCGGTCAATAATATTTTGAACTTCCGACCGAATTAGATACATTTGTTTAACCACTTTTTTCTTGCAGGGAAGGTTCCGGAGTGATAAGTTTGTTGAAAGGGGTAATCTCATCCACTTTATTATATTTATGTACCTCATGTAAATCCAGGGAAATCAATCAATTAAATTATTTATTTATGAAGAAGCAATTAATACTATTCATTTTTGTCTTTATCTGCATAGCTGTTGCACGTGCACAGGAAACTCCGCTGAAAATTATCGTATTTGGTGCTCATCCCGACGACTGCGACCTCACAACAGGAGGGATTGCCATTCAGTTTGTAAAAATGGGGCATAAAGTAAAATTTGTTTCAATGACCAATGGCGATGCAGGGCATCAATCAACGGGTGGCGGGGCCCTGGCAAAAAGACGTATGGCAGAAGCCAGGGAAGCCGGCCGCCGTTTTGGTGTTGAATATCTTGTTCTTGACAATCACGATGGGGAATTGATGCCCACTCTTGAAAACAGGCTGAGAGTAATAAGGGAAATAAGAAACTGGAATGCTGATATTGTTATAACTCATCGTATCGATGATTATCATCCAGACCACCGCTATACAAGTATCCTTGTTCAGGATGCTTCATTTATGGTTATTGTTCCTAATGTAGCACCCGATGTTCCCGCTCTGAGGAAAAATCCTGTTTTCTTTTATCCTAATAATTCTGAGCCCGATATCGCAATAGGTATTGATGAAGAGATAACACAGAAGATCTATGCCACATCAGCTCATGAATCTCAGTTTTTTGAATGGCTGCCTTACATAGCAGGCACAATCGATAAGGTACCTGCAGGCAGGGAGGAGCGGATTGCATTTCTTAGTAAGAGATTTACCCCCCCTAATGAGGCTGTCAGAAACTGCCTGAAGAAATGGTACGATGAGCCGGAAGCCTCAAAGATCATGAATGCAGAGGCTTTCCAGATAAGCAAATTCGGAAGACAACCAGACAGGGAGGAGCTACTGAAGTTATTCCCAATGCTAAACAGGTAGCCGCACAGGATAAAAAAATAATAATTCTTAATTTCAAAATACCATAAAAAGATTCCTATGATGAAAATACGATCGGCTTTGTTTATTATCTTAATAAGCATTTTCTCCATATCCTGTGGAACGAACAGTTCAAAACCCGGACAAGATCTGGCTGTGAAGTTTGTAAGTAAAGTGTCTGAAAAACAGGTAGATGTAATGATCGGAGGCTCGCTATTCACCTCTTATCGATGGCCCGACAGTGTTTACAAACCTATTCTTTATCCACTACATACAGCAGCAGGAACGGAGATAACCAGGGGCTTTCCTTTAAACCCGCGTGAGGGAGAGAGTACTGATCATCGCCACCAGGTTGGTGTCTGGTTAAACTATGGCAATGTGAATGGCCTCGACTTCTGGGGTAATGGATCAAATGGTAACTGGGGTAATAAAAGCGGGGAGATCAGGCACCTCAATATTGAGAAGATGACAGAAGGGATAGGTGAAGGTTCACTCATAACCAACGAGAGCTGGGTAGACTCTGCCGGAAATGAACTGCTTTCAGAGAGAACAGAATATTATTTCAGCGCCAAAGGATCAGCCCGTATTATTGACCGTATTACAACTCTTACAGCTACATCAGATACAGTGTTTTTTAAGGACACAAAAGAGGGAATGTTTGGTATACGCGTAGCTAAACAGCTGCATCTGCCTTCAAAAGAAGACCTGCTGCTTAAGGAAGCCAATGGCGATATAACAAAGGTAGATGCATCATCAGGATCAGATATAACCGGCAATTACCGGAGCAGCGAAGGAGTAACAGGGGAGGATGTCTGGAGCACCCGTGCAAAATGGATGGATCTTCACGGACGGTTTGGCGATGAGATTGTATCGCTTGTCATTTGTGATCATCCCGCAAATCAGAGTTATCCTACTTACTGGCATGCCCGTGGATATGGCCTTTTTTCTGCAAATCCACTGGGAGCCAAAGATTTCACTCAGGGAAAAGAGACACTGGGTTTTAAGATCCCTGCAGGCAAATCAGCCACTTTCAGATACCGTGTTATCATTAACTCTGGCGCTGATCTGACTGATATAGAGATTAATGATTATGCGGAAGCCTTTGCAAAAAAGTATTAAAAAGTTACAATAGACTGAATCAAGATGACAAAAAGACGTGATTTTATCAGGAAAAGTGTTCTTGGAACAGCCGGCCTGGCTATTGGAGGTATGGGGTTAAGTGCCAGATCATATGCTTCGGTAAAAGGGGCAAACGACAGGATTAATATTGCAATTATTGGTATCCGTAACCAGGGAAGTGTACACATAGAGAGCTTCTGTGATATGAAGAATAGTCATAATGTGAACATTAAGACCCTGTGTGATACAGAGGAACAGCTTTTTGAATCGAGATCAAAAACAGTTATTGAAAAAACAGGTGTCAAGCCCACAACAGAATGGGACCTGCATAAGGTCTTGTCAGATAAGGATATAGATGCTATATCGATTGCTGTTCCAAATCACTGGCACGCCCTGGCAACAATATGGGCATGTGCTGCAGGGAAACATGTTTATGTTGAAAAACCTGCTTCATATAATATCTGGGAGGGAAGGAAAATGGTTGAGGCAGCGCGCAAATATAATGTGAGAGTTCAGGTTGGACTAAATAACCGCTCATCAGCCAATGTAACTGAAGCAATAAATTTTTTACATGGAGGAGGTATTGGTGACCTTTATATGGCAAGGGGACTCTGCTATAAACCACGCGATTCGTATGGCATGGCAGCAGACAGTGAGCCGCCTGCCTCACTTCATTACGATCGCTGGCTGGGGCCCGCCCCGTGGCGTCAGTATAATGAAAAGCGCAGTCACTATAACTGGCATTGGTACTGGGACACAGGAAATGGCGACACAGGCAATACAGGACCCCACCAGCTGGATATTGCGCGCTGGGGACTTAACAAAAACGAACATCCTGTCTCTGTATACTCTGCGGGTGGTCTCTATGGATTTAATAAACAGGAGAGTGCTCCCGGGAAAAAAACACCAGGAAAAATGGTTTATGGTGGTGTTGAGACTTATGGAAATGATAAGACTTCGCAGGAGACACCAAATACCCAGACAGCAGTGTTCAAGTACAACGACGATACAATGCTGGAGTTTGAAACCAGGGGTCGGTATACCAATCATGAAGGTTTTAAAGGAAATGAAGTAGGAAACATTTTCTATGGTTCCGAAGGCTACCTCGAAATAATTGGTGATCAATGGAGAGCATTCAGGGGAAGAGAAAGAGAACCTTTTGCCGGTTCAAAACCCGAAGAGCTTGTCCAGGCAGATAATCATTATACCAATTTTATTGATGCTGTACGCACAGGTAAAAATGATATGCTCCACTGCGATATAAATGAAGGTGTAATGTCATCCGATCTTCCTCACCTTGCCAATATCTCATTCAGGCTGGGAAGAGAGTTGTCATTTAACGGTGCCACAGAGAAATTTGTTAATGATCCTGAGGCAGACGAGATGCTGACACGCAGGGAATACCGGAAGCCTTATGTGGTCCCTGATAAAGTGTAATTTGTACATTTAATATATTGTTTGGAAGTATCTTCTTTATTGTTCTGTAAATAAATTAAATACATAATATGGTCAACACTCAGAATAATGTCGGGCACTATCGCTACAGGATCCTTGCGTTGGTGTTCATGGCAACTACAATAAATTATTTTGACCGCAGTATTGTGGGTGTAATGGCCCCAACCCTTCAGAAGTTATTTGAATGGACCAACAAGGACTATGCAGCTATTATGGTCTCTTTCAAGATAGCTTATGGCATAGGGCTTCTTTTTATGGGCGGTGTTATTGACCGGTTTGGCACTAAAATCGGGTATACAATTTCCATTGCAGTGTGGAGCTTGTTTGGAATGCTTCATGCAGTTATACAACCAGCTTTTAGTCTTATAGGGTTCATTGTGGCCCGTTTTGGGCTTGGAATTGGTGAGGCAGGAAATTTCCCTGCTGCAATTAAAACGGTTGCAGAATGGTTTCCCAAGAAGGACCGGGCATTTGCAACCGGTATTTTTGATGCATCAACCAGTGTAGGTGCGATACTTGCTCCTTTCATTGTCGGAGCCATCGTTACTGTTGAAGGGGAAAACTGGCAGATACCTTTTCTCTTTACAGGTGTGTTAAGTGCACTCTGGGTTTATCTGTGGATCAAAACATATCAAAAACCTGAGAAACATCCCAAATTGTCAGCCGGGGAACTCGCTTACATAAATAGCGATTCTGAAACGGAAACGGAAGAAAAGATCCCATGGGTGAAACTTTTACCAAAGAGAGAAACCTGGGCTTTTGCGATAACAACCATAACAGATGGGGTTTGGTGGTTTTATCTTTTCTGGGGCGCAAAGTTCCTTGCTGAGCAATTCGCTGTAGACATAAAAAATATAGGTCTGCCATTCCTTATAATCTTTATCATGGCCGATGCCGGAAGCCTCCTGGGTGGATTAGCCTCAGGCGCACTGATAAAAAGAGGATGGTCGATAAACAGGGCCAGAAAGATCACATTGCTGGTTTGTGCAATAATTATTTTACCAGTGGCAATGGTTCCTGTTATTACAAGCAAATGGATAGCTGTATTCCTTATTGGCCTTGGGGCCGCGGGTCATCAGTCATGGTCGATAAACAGTTATACACTTGTGCCTGATGTTTTTCCGAAGAAAGCCACTGCATCGGTGATAGGTATTGGTAAAATGGTTGGGGTGGCAGTAGCAATAATAGCTGATTTAGCCCTGGGAGCAGTGCTTGATACAGCAGGTAATTCCGGCTATTTCTGGGCATTCATTATCGCAGGCTTTTCATATATAGCAATATTGGGATTCGTACATCTTCTGATGCCAAAAATGACTCCCATGGATGATGACCTTAATTATATCAAAAAGTAAATGGTCCGGATAACTAATACTTATTTGTTATGACAAGAAACAGTTTATCACGCAGGAAATTTATTGGAAAAACTGCTGCCGGGATTGTAGGTGCTTCTGTTTTACAGGGAGGTGTAACACTGAATGCTGCATCATATAACAGGGTTCCGGGGGCCAACGACAGGATAAATATTGGATTTCTTGGCTGTGGTGCCAGAAGTATGGGCCATCAGAACATGGTTAAAACATCGGAAAAGGATAAAAATCTTGCCGTTGTGGCTGTGTGCGATATCTGGAAAAACAACAGGGAGAAGGCGGCGGGAAACTGCAAAAAATTGTTCGGAAACGATGTGAAACAGTTTATGTATTCAGAGGAGATGCTGAGGATGGCCGAACTTGATGCAGTTATGATAGGAACGGGCGATTTTCAGCATTCGAAGCTTCTGGCAGAAGTAGTAAGCAGCGGGAAGGATTGTTATTGCGAAAAACCAATGGCCACCGACCTGTCAGATGCTAAGCTGGCAAGGACAGCAGTTCTGTCTTCAAAACAGGTGGTTCAGATGGGATCGCAATGGGTGAGCGATCCTGTGCAGATAAAGGTGCGAGATATGATCCGCTCCGGTAAACTGGGACAGATTACGAAGATAGAGCAGGTATGGAATGATAATAACCACAGGTGGCACGATCCGGGTGATCCTGATGTTGCAGCTCTCCGAGAGTCGGACACTGATTGGAACAGGTGGTTGCTTGGGAAACCATATGTCCCCTTTGACCCATGGAAATACTTTGAATTCAGGATATTCCGCGATTACTCAGGCGGAATAACCTCACAATGGATGAGTCATGGTGCCGGCCTTGTCCATTTTTATACCGACACTTCGATCCCCGATTCAATGGTGGCAGGAGGAGGTATTTTTGGCTGGCCGGACATCCGCCAGAACCCCGATACATTTCAGGCCCTAGCAACTTACGATGAGGCCAGGTTCCTCTATTCCTATTCTTCGAGCTATGCGAGCAGATTTGGCGATTATACATGTATCCGGGGTAAAGACGGAACCTTGTTTGCACATGGAGGCGAGGGGAGTCCACGCTGGTTCTTCATACCTGAGCATCAGGATCTCCCCGGGGGATTCGACTTTTTTGAGGGGATGAAAGACGCAGTGAAAAGCGGAAAAGCTGAAATAGTTACAACTGAAGAGTACGGAATGAAGATGGGGCCGGTTTCAGTAAATGATGACAGTAAGTTTCATCTTGATAACTGGATAGACTGCATGAGGAGCCGAAACATGATGCCCAATGGCAATATCCATACCGGTTTCTGGCATTCAGTAGCTAGTATAATGGCAACTCAGGCTTACAGGGAGGGTAAAAAACTCTACTGGGACCGCGACAGGGAGATGATAACAGATCATCCGGCTAACTCATGAAAACGGTTCTGATATTTGTATGTAAATGGTTTGTATTTAGTAAATTATAACAAGACAATGAAAAAAGTCTTTCTGGCAGCATCGCTGACAATTCTTATGTATGGATGTAATGATGGAGGATTAAAGCCGAATTATTCAACGCCCCCTTTTATTATTGACTCTCATATGCATTACGTTGCAACTGATGAGTGGGAGAAGGCATTTCTGGATATTTATTCAAGCCATAATGCAATGGCCTGTCTTTTAATGTCGATGAATGATCTTGACAGAGGGATCGCATTTGCTCAGGCACATCCAGACAGGGTAATTCCTTATGCTGCAATCGATATTGAAAGCCCTGCCGTTATTGCTGATATTCAGCGTGTATATGATATGGGATTCAAGGGGTTGGGCGAATTGTTCGCTACAGGCGATTATGACTATAACGCTGCAAAGTATGAACCAATGTGGTCACTCGCAGAGACTCTTGGCCTGGCTGTAGCACCGCATACCGGTAATCTGTCGAACGGACTGATGGATCATCTGCGTCCTGCACCGCTGGCTGACGTTGCTGCCCGGCATCCGGACCTGTTTATTCATGCTGCACATTTCGGCAATCCATGGTATAATGAGGCTGCTGAGGCCACCAGGCGCAACAGGAACCTCTACTTCGACCTTTGTGGTTCATCTCTTATCAAAAAGGAGAATGACCCCGGATACTGGGCTCAGTGGCTCTGGTGGACCGAGGCGATAGGTAAGCCACATATGCCAAAGGACGCATTACCTGCATGGGAAAAGATACTTTTTGCCACTGATGAGGGTCCCGATGCTCTTGCTGAAAACATAAGGCGTTTTAATAAAGCACTTGACGCATGCAATGTGCCGGAGGAGACACGAGCTATGTGTTATGGTCTTACTATAGCCCGTTTCCATGGAATAAAGGTGGAATAAGTCACAGAACATTATCTGATGCCTAACCTTTTTATTAAAAGGATCTATGAGAAAATGGAATTTTGGAATTATCGGATCAGGACTGATTGCCGATTTTCATGCCAGGGCAATCCAGTCGCTTCCAAATGCAGTGCTCGCAGGAATTTGTGGCAAAAACGTGGAGAAAGCCAGGATATTATCGGAGAGGTATCATTGCAGATTGTTTTCAGACTATAAAGAGATGCTATGTTCCAATGATATAGATATTGTAACAATTGCCACTCCCAGCGGGGCCCACATGGAACCATCTGTTGAGGCGGCCCGGCATGGTAAGCACGTATTATGCGAAAAGCCCCTGGAGATCTCCCTTGAACGTATCGATAGAATGATTTCGGCTCATCAGAAAGCCGGCACCCGTCTTGGAGGCATTTTCAATTACAGGTATAACGATACTCTCGGCCCCCTCCGGGAAGCAATGTCAAAAGAGCGCTTCGGTACTCTCAGCTATGCCTCCGTACATGTTCCCTGGTGGAGAAATGAAGGATACTATACAGATAGCTGGCATGGCACAGCGAAACTCGACGGAGGTGGAGCCTTAATGAACCAGGCAATACATATGATAGACATATTACAGCTACTGATGGGCCGGGTTGATTCCCTGCAGGCTTATACTTCCACCCTGGTGCATAATATTGAAGTAGAGGATACAGGAGTAGCCATTCTGCGCTTCAGAAATAATGCACTGGGTATGATATATGGAACTACTGCTTCGTTCCCGGGCCAGTTTCGCCGGCTCGAGATAACAGGGAGCAAAGGGACAGTTGTTCAGGTTGAGAACAGTTTTAAGGTATGGCAGTTTGCCGATCAGACCGACAGCGATAATGATATACTCAGAAGGTACGGCAATATTAGTGGAGGAGGAGGCGTTTCAGATCCTGCTGCCATACCCTTTGAACCTCATGCAAGGAATATTGCAGCCTTTATCAGGTCAGTTGAGAATGAATGCCCCTTTGAGATTGATGGAAATGAGGCCCGTAAGGCTGTGGAGATCATCACGGCAATATACTCTTCTTCAAGAGCAATGAAACCATATTATTTCAGCAAAAGATAATTCACCTGATCTCCTCTTCTCCTCTTCTCCTTTTCTCCTTTTCTCCTTTTCTCCTTTTCTCCTTTTCTCCTTTTCTCCTTTTCTCCTTTTCTCCTTTTCTCCTT
>JFJP01036268.1_pt1 | contig 16048 bp, 11 predicted proteins | sample 431651 | NCBI WGS metagenome assembly JFJP01 (sample SAMN02602958, study PRJNA72255) | Microbial mat metagenome, whole genome shotgun sequencing project. | biome: fresh water; feature: sink hole; material: water; isolation source: purple microbial (photo- and chemosynthetic) mats found in... | reverse complement strand
TGTATCAAAAAGCCATATCCCCCCTCCTGCCCTCTGCCTGCAGATATTATCCGACATGCTCTGCGTATGCATACGAAGCGATAACCCGACACGGTCCTTTCAAGGGAGCTTGGCTTGCCGCAAAACGTATCCTGCGCTGTCATCCTTTTCATGAAGGCGGTTTCGATCCAGTACCTTAACTTGTAAAGGAGCTTACAGCATGGACAAGAATACCATTTTCGCCATAGTACTTTCGACTCTCGTAATTGTCGCCGGATTTACCATACAGGCCAAGTTTTTCCCGACGGAAACCGCACCCCAGGCGCAAAAAACAGCCCTTCCCGCCGCGGATACCGCAACTTCAACCAATAAAACAACCGTTATTTCCGAGCAGACCGCAGCCGCGGAAATTCTCGTCGCCGCGGGCGAAGACGCCGGCAGCGAATCGCTCGTCGAAGAAACCTACGTCATAGAGACGAACCTCGCGACCGTCAAGTTTACGAACCGCGGCGGTGATATCGTTTCTTACAGGCTCAAAGGACATACCGACAAGGATGCCGGCGTCGAGATGGCGGATTTCGTCACCGACAAAAACCGTGCCTTTTCGCTGCTTCTCGGCGATGCCAACGGGTCGGCCGTCGACCAGCTTTTCAAGGTCAAGAAAATCAGCGAAACCTCCATCGGCTTCTACCGCTCGTTCAGCGTAAAGAACCAGGACGGATCGACCGGGGCCTTCACCCTCGTCAAGCAGTATACCTTCCTTCCCGACGACTACATGTTCGACCTCCAGATTACCGTCGACGGAGACAGTTCCTTTCAGGGACTGCAGTTCGGCCAGTCTGCCTATACCATCAAGACGTCCCCCCAGATCGGACCGAAATGGAATGCCAAACAGGACAAATACGAATATCGCCGTTTCTTCCATCTGCTCGACGGCAAGAAAAAGACGGTCAACCTGAATGCCGGCCAGACCAAGCTGGTCAGCGACAGCGTCACCTGGTCGGGCGTTGCCGGTAAATATTTCACCCTCATCGCCCTTCCCGAAGTTCCGGTCCAGAGTATCGTGTATTCGGCCATATCGCCCGATGCGGATACTTCCGCCGCCCAGATTTTTCTGACGCGCGCGCCCATAACCGCCAGCCGGAATACCGACACCTGGAAATTCTATATCGGTCCCCGTACCGAAAAATTCCTGACTAAATACAACACGGTAACGAACAATCCCTGGAAACTCTCGGATACCAGGATCGACATGGTCGTCGAAAGCTCCGGCATCCTCGGCCCGCTCGAAGTCGTACTCAAATGGCTGATGGAATTCTTCTACAAGATCATTCCGAACTGGGGCGTTTCGATCATCATCCTGACCGTCCTGATGCGTATCGTCCTGTTCCCGCTGACCAAGAAAAGCAGCGAGTCCACGCTCAAGATGCAGGAACTGCAGCCGAAGATCCAGGAAATCCAGGCCAAGTACAAGGACAACACGACGAAAATGAACGAGGAGATGGCGAAGTTCTACCAGACCGCTGGTTACAACCCCATGTCCGGCTGCCTGCCCCTTTTGATCCAGTTCCCGCTCATATTCGCGATGTACAACCTGTTCAACAACTATTTCGAGTTCCGCGGTGCGCTGTTCATACCGGGCTGGATTCCCGACCTTTCCCAGGGCGACAGCCTCATGATTCTTCCCTTTACCGTGCCTTTCCTCGGCTGGACCGACCTGCGCGTCCTTCCGGTCATTTACGTCATCTCGCAGCTTCTGTTCGGCAAGGTTACCCAGACACCGACATCTGCCCAACAAAATGCCTCGATGAAAATGATGATGTACGGAATGCCGATTTTCTTCTTTTTCATATTTTACAACGCACCGGCGGGTCTGCTCATTTACTGGACGTTTTCGAACATTCTTACCCTCGGCCAGCAGCTGGTGATCAACAAGATGATGCACAGCAAGAAAAACAAGAAAACCGGCGGATTGAAGCTGGTTAAATAGAAACATTAATTCGCCAGGAGCATGTATATGACATATGAATTTGAGGGAAAAACGGAAAAAGAAGCCATAGAGCTTGCTGCGGCGGAACTTGGACTCGAAAAAGACCAGTTCGACGTAGAAATCCTTGAAGCACAAAAGAACAGCATATTCAAAAAAGGCTTTGTGCGGATTTGCGTGCACACTGATGACGCCGTAAAAAAACAACCGGTCCGGACAGAGCGAAAAGAACGCGGAGATCGGGTTGACCCGGAATTCGACGGTTCGATGCCCAAGGGCAAGAGCCTGTTCCAGGATCCGCTGCCCAAGGACGATTTCGAAAAATCGATGATCGACTTCATCGCCTCCATGATCCGTAAAATGGGATATGACGTGACCGTTGAGGTTATGTCCCGAGAAGAGAAAAAAATCGGCCTGCGGTTGACTTCGCGCAGTTCATCCATTCTGATAGGCAGAAAGGGAAAGAACCTTGACGCACTCCAGTTGCTGGCCAATGTATATGCCGGACGGCTCGGCCAGGAAGACACCCGGATCATCCTCGATTCCGAAAACTATCGCATCCGCCGGGAGGAATCGCTCGTGCGGCTTGCGTATACCACCGCCGACAGGGTGCGTACCACTCGCGGTTCCATGCTGCTCGAGCCGATGAACCCCTTCGAGCGGCGCCTGATACACACCACGCTGAACGATATCGGGGACGTGGATACGAAGAGCGAGGGCGAGGGCTTGTACAAACAGGTTCGCGTTTTTTTCAAGGGGAGATAGATGAAACGGTTCTGCGCTGTTCTCGTGTGTGCCTGTATCGCAGGTACCGTATTTGCGACCGACATACAGGATTTTCTGTCCCGTCAGCTGCCACCGGCAGCCGTATCGGGACTGATCGCGCAGGGGACTGTCCAGAACACCGTGTATCGAAAAAAAGGGGAAATACCTTCCCTTGTTCCCGCTTCAACGCTCGCGAGGGAAGCCGTCGCTTTCTGGAAGGGCGACGAGGCTCCTTTTTTTATCGAAACGCTGTACCTGTACAAAAAAAACCCGCTCAAGCAGGGCGCTCCGGGCATCGATACCGACCGGATTTCGGTAATACTGCGCTCGCTTTCGAAACTTGAAGGCCTCGAATATTATTCGCCCAGCCGGAAAAAAATGCGCACCCTGTATGAAAAATCGTATATAATCGAATCGGTCGATTCAAAAAAACGCTTGCCCGATCCTCTTGCAGGGTCGGCGGACGGCGTTACGGCGATGGTTCTCCAGAAGGACCTGACCTTCGGTGAATACGCATACCGGTATTCCTGGCGGCAAACCGTCGATTCCGTCGCGTTTTTCTCGGTAAATATCGACGCGATGAGCTATAGTTTTTTAAAGTTGATACAACCGGAAAAACTGCGGGTTTCGCTCATCGTTCAGGATTTGGGGGACTGGCTTCTGGTGTATAATCTGACTAAAGCCGATTTTACCGCGATTCCCGGAATCGAAGGCAAAATTACGTCATCGTTTTCCGCCCGCGCGGAAGCAGTGTACAAATGGTTTATTACAGAGTATGAAAAGCAATAAGCAGGGATATATTCTTTCGTTCGATCAGGGAACAACCTCTTCGAGGGCCATTCTCTTCGACCATGACGGTAAACTTGTGGCGCAGGCGCAAAAACCCTTTACGCAATTTTATCCCTCACCCGGGTGGGTCGAGCATGATGCGGACGAGATCTGGGAAACCCAGTTGGCTGTTGCCCGCGAGGCGATCGAAAAGGCAGGGATAAAACCCGAAGAAATCGTTTCCATCGGAATCACCAACCAGCGGGAAACTGTCGTCATGTGGGACAAGGACAGCGGAAAGCCGGTCTACAAGGCCGTCGTATGGCAGTGCAGACGATCCACCTCAATCTGCGAGGAACTTGTCGCCGCTGGCCTTGAGGAAGAATTCCGCAAGCGGACCGGACTCCGTCTCGATCCGTATTTTTCGGGCACCAAGCTGACCTGGCTTTTCCGCGAAAATATCGCCTTGAAGGCTCTCGCCGAAAACGGGGAGATCCTTTTCGGGACAATCGATTCGTGGCTGCTTTGGAAGCTGACCGGCCGCCATGTGACCGACGTAACCAACGCATCCCGCACTCTCATGTACAATATTCATGAACAAGAATGGGATGCGCATCTTCTTTCTTTATTGGGAATCCCTCCGCAGATACTGCCCGAAGTACTGTCGAGCGCTGCGGATTTCGGCAGTACCAAACCGGAATTGTTCGGATGCGCTATTCCGGTTACCGGAGTTCTTGGCGACCAGCAGGCCGCCCTGTTCGGACATGCCTGTTACAAGCCGGGAATGGCAAAAAATACGTATGGAACCGGTTGTTTTACCCTTCTCAATACGGGAGACAAACCGGTACGGTCGAAAAACAACCTGTTGACGACGATTGCCTGGAAAATCGGGGGCAAGACCACCTATGCCCTTGAAGGGTCTGTTTTTATCGGCGGCGCCGTCATTCAGTGGCTTCGGGATGAAATGAAGTTTATCGCATCGGCTCCTGAATCCGAGGAACTTGCCCGTTCCGTTCCCGACTCGAACGGAGTGATAGTCGTTCCGGCTTTTGTCGGGCTTGGCGCGCCGTATTGGGATCCGGACACCCGCGGTTCCATTCTCGGCATTACCCGGGGCGTAAACAATGCCCATATTGTGCGGGCCGCTCTCGAAAGCATCGCATATCAGTCCGAGGATCTTCTTGAATCGATGAGCGCAGATTTCGGAAATCCGGTGGAGTTGATCAAAGCGGACGGTGGTGCGACCGCAAATTCCTTCCTGATGCAGTTCCAGTCGGATATCTCCGGGATTCCCGTACTGCTGCCGCATATCAGTGAAATTACCGCTCTTGGTGCCGCATATGTGGCAGGCCTGCAGTGCGGTTTTTGGGAAAATATGGAGGAAATCGAACAAAAATGGATAGTAAAACAAAGGTTCGAACCTCAAATGAACGTAAAAGAAAGGAAAAAACGGATGGAACATTGGCACAAGGCAGTGTCAGCGACAAGGGAATACACCGTATGACGAGGAAAATGAAAATTTTGCTGGTAAGTTTATTATTATTGGTTATTGTGGGCAGCGCGACGGCGGCGGCAATAATTATCGGCGGAAATACCGCACAAACAGGAGACAAGACATCTATGAACGAAAAAACCGGAGCGGCAGCTATCGATAAAGACGGAATGTTCGCGGTTATGGAAACGAACAAGGGAACGATCGTTCTCGAACTTTTTTTCAAGAAAACGCCGCTTACCGTCTGCAATTTTGTCGGCCTTGCGGAAGGCTCGCTGGATGCGGCCAATGGTAAACCTTATTACGATGGATTGATTTTTCACCGGGTGATCAAGGATTTCATGATCCAGGGCGGCGACCCGCTCGGGAAAGGCACCGGCGGACCCGGATACCGCTTTCCTGATGAGTTTGATCCGAGCCTAACCCATGACGGTCCGGGGGTCTTGTCGATGGCCAACTCGGGACCCGGCACCAACGGAAGCCAGTTTTTCATTACCCATGTACCGACTCCCTGGCTTGACGGCAAACATACGGTTTTCGGCAAGGTAATCGAGGGTCAGGACGTAGTAAACGCGATCGCCGCAAACGACAAGATAGTGACCCTCAAAATCGTGCGGCGCGGGTCGGAAGCCAAGGATTTTTCGGCTACCCAGTCGGATTTCAACAAGTATCTTTCAGGGACTTCTTCCCGCGAAAAAGCGGCCCTCGAGGCGGCGCAGAAGGATACCATCGATCTGATAAGGAAGAAATGGCCCAATGCGGTGAAAGCCGAGTCCGGTGTATATTATATCATAACCCGCGAAGGAACCGGAGCCGCGCCCAAAACCGGTCAGACCCTGAAGATGAAATACAAGGGTTCTCTTTTGAACGGTACGGTTTTTGACGATTCAGACATGCATGCTCCGCTCGAATTCCAGGTTGGCCGCGGCCAGCTCATACCCGGCTTCGATTCACAGGCGCTTGAAATGAAGGTTACCGAAAAACGGACGATCATCATTCCTCCGGAACTTGCGTACGGAGCGGCCGGCGCGCCGGGGGCAATTCCCGGAAATTCGTTCATTACTTTCGACCTTGAATTGCTTGCCGTTAAATAAGAACCTCTTTTTGAATACAAGCTCTTTCCACACCGGAAAGAGCTTTTTTTCTTAAAATCCCAAATCAGTTCTGAACGCCTTTTGTGTGAAGGAATTTATCAATTCGGCAATGTCGGAAAGAGTTGTTTTCTTCTTGTGGATTACTTGTGCAAAAACTGTGCGGTTCGTGTTTCTATTTTTGAGGGTGAGCGACAATGACTTTTCCTTGCTTGTAATAATGAGATCGAAACGTGAATTGTCAGTAGAGGGGAATCCTTTTCCAGACAAGAGTTTTTTGACTTTCTTCGCCGTTTTTTCCAACTGCCCGTTACTATCTGCTTGAAGAATGTAAGTTACCGGCAAGTCCAGATCATTGTATAAAAATGCAGACGGATCCAGTTCATACAAGTCCGAAAGATACTCTTTTTTTATGGAGAGGGCTGTTCCGCGTGTCTCCTTGGTCAGTTCGATTCTCGCTGCGAGCGCTTTGGAAAGGTATTGGCGCTCCCATACCGGATTAAGGGTCAATATCGACTCGTCGAGCAGGTCCGTCCTTTTTTTCAGCGATCCCATTTCATATAAATAGGAAGGTCTGGCGGCGGCGATATAGCCTGTTTCTATCGATTCAGCGCGATCAAGATACGGAGATGCGGTTTTTTGCCATTTGTCGAAAGCCAGAAAATAGAAACTGTTTACATACAGGCCGAGTCCTGCGATCCGGCTGTACTCCCTGTCGGTTGCTTCGTAATTACGGGCGACATTCTTTGTTTGAATACGGTAAACGGCTTCATGATACCAACCTAGTAAAGTAAATGTGCCTATTTTCCATGCTCGCAGTATCAATGTGGACAAGTTGTGGACAACTCGTCTTTTTTCGAGATATGTACGAAAACGAAATGCATCGAGATGAAGTTTTTGAAAGTCAGCCCGGTATTGATTGATCGTAGTGCCGTAATTTGAGATCCAGGAATAATCGGCCTTGCTTTTGACGGACTGGAGATATCTTTCCGATTCGACGGGATAACCAGCTTGTATCAGTGTATCGGCGAGCCCGAGCGCGGCAAGTGGTGTGGCGTCAAGGGCGTGGGCTTTCAGGTAATGGTTGAAAGCGCCCAGGTAATTGAGCCGTCGAAGTTCGAGTTCGCCCTGCATGAGGTAACCCGAAGATCTGGGGGAGGCTTCGAGGGATTTGGCCGTATCTTCGAATGCAAGTTCGAATTCATAAAATACCTCTTCAAGAATCGACCGGTTATAGTAATAAATCGAAGCAAGATACGGTTGTTTTTTGTCCTCCGCGATACGAATGGCAAGGGTGTAGTATTTTTTCGCCTCGGCATAATTGAAAGCCGCGGTATACAGATTTCCAAGTCCGACATATATGTTTCCATCCGGTCCGAAATTTTCGGCTATTGAAAGGAGACCGGAAATACCTTCATCGAGGCGGTGTGTTTTATAGCACAACCAGCCGAAATTGGACCATGCATACAAGTCATCCGGCGCGGTATCAAGGTATTTTTTTATGTAGTTGAGCGCTTCCTCGTCCTTGTTGAGATATCCTGCCGTGTCTGATAGCCGTGAATACAATTCTGTGCCTTGATATCCGAGCGTCTGTGCCGAAAGGAATTCTTTGTAAGCGGGAGCGTATAGACTTTTGTCGAAGTAGAGCGTACCGAGTGTGTGATGGAAAGAAGGGTCAGCAGGATATTGCGCGATTCCTTCGGTCAGGATTTGTATGGCGTTTTCCCAGTTTTCGGCCGAGAGCGCTTCCTTTGCGCGTGAAAGCAGCTCAGGCGCGGTTTCCGCTTCAAGGGGCCGTACGAAAAGAACAGAGGACAGGAGCAGGAAAATGCTTATGAAGCGGAAAAATCCCTTTCGGATGATTTTCATTCCGGCAAGAAGCTCTTTTGCATTTCGTGCGTCATCAGAGGTACATGAGGGGGCGAAGCGGGCTTTTTGGGCAAGGTTGAAGAGGGCAATTTCGTCCGGATCGTTTCGCGACCGGATGAGGCTTCTGCGGTTTTGTCCGGCATCGAGTCGTATCCCCTTTCTACGAAGCCGGAGAAACATTTTATCCGCGGCGAGAAGTATTACCTTGCGGTTGTTTTTCGAGTATTTGAAGGTTGCGATACGGTACAAGGAAACAAGTGGATACAGCAGCGTCAAAAGAATCAAAATGAAAGGGACCGCACCGGGTGCGAGTTTCTTGAAAAAACCGGCCAGAAACCGGGATAGGGGCGAACCTGTATCATTTTCGATATCCTCACCCGAGACTGCGGTCAGAAAGTTTCTTTTGTCTATTATTTCGTTCAAGAGCTGGATGAACTCTTCTCCACCCGCATCGGAACCGAACGGAATTTCCTCGCCGTCGGCGATCTGGTTTGTGGTTGGATCGAAGGAAATCCATCCATATTTCGGATAGAAAACCTCGACCCAGGCATGGGCCATGTTTGCCCGTACGGGGTAATAGTCGAGGGCCCCCGAATCGCCTTGAATGAAAAATCCTGCGGCGATCCGGGAGGGAATACCTATGCTTCTGAGCATGAGGCAGAGCGAGAATGCGAAATAGGTGCAATACCCTTTTTTTGAATCGAACAGAAAATACGCCAGTTGGTCTCCGTCGGGTGCGATTCCCGGCTTGAGCGAATAACGGTAATCACCCTCGCGGAGATATTGTGTCAGGGCTGTTACCTTGTCGTTGTATCCGGTCATATCGGCGGTAATCGAGCGGGACAGCTCTCCGAGCCGTGCGAGGTTTTCCGCATCGATGGCCGTATAAAAAGCCAGGGCATCGCCTCCAAGTCCTTCGGATTCATTTCCGGTCGGTGCAGGGCTGTCGTTGAGTTCGAAGGGAATGAATCCCGACGTTTCGCTGGTTACCGCGTACGCACTGTTGAAGGCTGAGCTATCCCAGAGTCGATAGGGTGTCACGCCGATTGGATAATCCATGGCTATCAGTGATGACGGATCGAAATTTACGATGAAATATTCCTGCTCAGCCGGTACCCTGAGAAGAAAAGCCGGGTTGGGCAGGGATATCTGTCTGTCCGGGACGTCCTTGACTTGCGGGGTTTCCCCGGGCGCTTCGGCCTCATAAAAACCTTTCCGGGTATTCCATCCCGAAAGATATATTCTCCGCAGGAGGTTTACCGTGTTTTCTTCGCGCGTTCGCACGATGAGAACCAGATTGTCGTTCATTTTAATCTCGCTTTGGAGCGACAGATAGGGTGAAAAATCGAAGCGAAAAAGCGTCGGTTGTATGAGTCCGCCGTTATTGGTGACCGACAGCGCGTTGTAGGCCCTGACGATGAAAAACACCGCCGCAAGAAGAACCGGTAAAAATACGGCAAGGACGGTCAGTTGTTTTCGGGATGTGCGGGAAACAGTAATGAGTTGGACGATCTGCAGGAGCATGAACGCAAAAATGAACGATGTTGCATGAATCGGATGTGAAAAAAGCGTAATGGTATGATTGCCCTGGGTCCAGAAGAGCAGACAAAGAAGCGCCGTAAGCACAAGCGGTTCGAGGCGTTTCCATCCATAAAACCTGAGATACAGGAAGGTAGAAAGACTTGCGACAACACCGGCAGACAGGATGATCCAGGATGAAAGGCGGATATGCAGGAGCAGGCTGTCCGCTGCCGATGTATGAAACGCACTCAAGAGAATGCGGATACCGGTAGTAAGAAAAAAGAACGTTAAAGAAACGGCGAACAGGGAAGGCAGGAGGCGGGCCTTGATGCGTTCGAACATCAGGGTGCAGAAAACAACCGCAACAGCCATGAGCGGCAGGACCGCCGGAGGCAGGATTTCGGTTACATACAAGGCTGGTACGGTAAAAAACAGAACAAGGCTTGAAAGCCTGGAGATGAAGGAGAGTTCAAATTTTCTTGACAATGAAACCCTCCTTTCTCAGGCGTGTTTCGGTTTCCTCAAGAACCGTACGATTATTTTCGATTACCCCGGTTTCATAGCCTGAAGGATTCAATAAGATAAAGTTCAGAAATTTTTGTTTCACTGTTTGCGGGGGTACCGGGTCGCTGGCCGGTCCGAGATAACAGGTTGTACGAGGGGAACGGGAACGGGGCAGCCGGACCGCCGAAAGTTGCTCGGGAAGGGCAAAGAGGAGCAGGGTGGCACGATCGGCTGTGAGGGCGAACACTTGTTCGACGGGAATCGTGTTGACGCTTAATTGCGGGACCGAGAAGGCGCGATATGCCGATTCGGTCGCTCCGGTATCCGAAGGGTGAATGGAGACGTTCAAAAACCGGTTTTTATCGTCAGTGGTGATGATCATGACCGACCTGTTCCGTTCCAGAAGCTTTTCCGCAAGACGCGCGGCCCTCGCAAGCAGCAGGTCGAAACGGTCTTTTTGACGTGGGGTAGGGGGCATGGGGATGCCTGTATACAGTAAAAATACATATTCGTCCGCAGGCGGAGGAAGAAGTTCGCCCTGGCGGATTGAAAGTTCGCCGGTATGGGCAAATATTTTCCAGTTAATCTTGCGCGGGTCGTCCCCCGGCTGGTAGCTTCGGGTTTCGTAGAGGTCTTCCGATCGTTTATAGGAGCTTTTTCCCCGGGTACGTCCTGTTTTTCCCGGCGGCAGGGCTGGTGTCGTATCTTTTATCCGGGCGGGCAATACGACGAGGGGGGCGGTGATATTCGTTCCGGGAAAAGGTATGGTAAGGGAAAAAAATCCCGCATAATCCCGTATTTCGAGATGCGGATTCGAAGCGATGTATGTTCCCCGGGGAGGGAGCTCAGGACGGTACATTGCGGCGGCAGACGAAACCGGAACCCCTAGAGAATAAACCCTGCCGGTATCGGGTGTTTCCGAAGTGGCATAATCTATGCGATACACAATATCGGTAAAGTAAAGAGAACAGAATCGTTTCTTTGAAGATCCGGTCAAAGACAGGCTGAAACTGTCATCTTCTTCCCATCCGACCGAAAAGGACGTGTTACGCCAGACAAAACACGAAATTGCAGTCAGCAGTCCGGAAAAAAGCATGAAGGAAAACAGCACTATACCGGAAATCGAAGCAACAAGCTCACCCCGCATGATGCCGACAAACAGAAAAACCAGGCTTCCGGCAAGGTAGGAGAGGCCGGTTCCCGTGATCGGCTTGAAACGGGGTTTTTCAGCCCTGGGCATCGGCGGGAGGACCTTTCGACCAGGCGGTTTTTTTGCCGGTTTTTTGCAGGACATCGGCGGTCAGGCGGCTGACAGTCTGCTGTAGGTCCGTTCGCGAATCCTTCGGGATGATGCGGTGGCACAGGACCGGAACCGCCAGATCGGCGATATCCCCGTCTTCCACCCAGGAGCGACCGCGGATGAGGGCGAGCGAACGGGCCGCATGCAGGAAATGAAGCACGCCGCGGGGTGAAACCCCGAGTTGAAACGCAGGGTTGTTTCTGGTCGAGCGGACGAGCGAAAGCAGGGCCTGTTCGAGGGCGGGGTGACAGAATACCGTTTTTTGCTCCTGCCGTGCCGCGAGTATATCCGAAACGGTTACGACCGGGCGGATCGACGGCAAGACGGTCTCGGCCGGATCTTCGTGGAGTATGGCTGCTTCGGCGATTTCATCGGGATAACCGAGGCTCAGGCGGAGCATGAACCGGTCGAGTTGGGCGGCAGGAAGAGGATAGGTTCCCTCCGATTCGACGGGGTTCTGGGTAGCGACGACGAAAAAAAGATCGTTGACGGAGCGGGTAATCCCTCCCGAGGTCACCTGTTTTTCGGCCATTACTTCCAGGAGGGCCGACTGTACTTTTGGAGTCGTCCGGTTTATTTCGTCCGCGAGGAGGATGTCGCAAAATACCGGACCCTGGATGAATTCGAATTTTTGGTCGAGCGGATTGAAGATATCCACGCCGGTGATGTCATAGGGTAAAAGGTCGGGCGTAAACTGGATACGCTTGAAAACAGCCGGCATCGCACCGGGACCGGAATCGACAGCGACGAGACGGGCCAGTGTTTTCGCCAGTGTTGTCTTGCCGAGGCCGGGTACGTCTTCCACGAGCACATGGCCTCCGGACAGGTACGCGGCGATGAAAATTTCCAGCTGCGGTTTTTTGCCTCGAATTACGGATGAAAGTCCGGAGATCAGCGCATCGGCGGTTTCTTTTGTAGTCATTTGCCCCTCAGTATATCATACCCGGACGGATATATCTAATCGCGTCGGTTTCTGGAGAGGAGGATCAGCCGGAGGAGACTGGCGACCGCGGTCAAGGCCGAAGCTACATAGGTCATCGCGGCGGCGGTAAGTACCTTTTTGACCCCATCCAGCTCCTCGTCGGAAAGGACGGCATTATTGCGAAGAATGGCGATTGCCCTTCCGGAAGCATTGAATTCGACGGGCAGGGTGATCAGGTAAAAGAGGACGGCGCCGCTGAAGAGCAGGATGCCCGCATTGAGGAGGAGGGGCATGCCGAAGAAAAGACCCGCTATCGCCATGTACGGACCGAAAGACGAACCGATGTTCGCGACGGGAACCAGATAGCTGCGGAGGGCGAGGGGTCCGTAACCGGCGGCATGCTGTATTGCGTGCCCCGTCTCGTGGGCGGCAACCCCGATGGCGGCTATGGAATTTTCCCCGTAGACGGGGCGGGAAAGGCGGAGAACCTTCGTTGACGGGTCGTAGTGGTCGGTAAGGGTTCCGGCAACTTCCTCGATTTTGACGTCCGTGATGCCGTTGCTTCGCATGAGGATGCGCGCTGCATCGGCGCCGGTAATGTTCCTGCGGCTTGGAATCTTCGAATAGCGCGCGAAGGTCGATTTGACCATAACCTGTGCCAGGACCGAAAGAATGAGCGTAGGGACAACGAGAACAAGATAGTACTGGTCAAAAAACATGGTTGTTTTCCTCCTGTGGAATACTTTTACCTCCATCAATATACGGATTTTTCAGTACATTAAGAATAGTCGCCGGCAATTTGCGGACAAACGGTGGATTTCTTGTGGATAGATTGTTGAAATCCGATAGTAAGGGATATAATTCCATTAATAGGATGACTAATGGCAGTTGTATTAAAAATTGTTCTTGCTGCGGTTATAACCGGGCTTGCCGGCTGGGTGATTTTTTCCCTCGCAGCCGGTGTAATCGTATATCTTTCCTCGCTTACGACCGATCATGTTTCCCTCGAGCCTAAAAGCATGAACCGGGGGGAAGGCAATTCCCTCATTCAGGCACATACCAGGGACCGGCTGGTCATGGATCCGTTGAACGCGGCAAAAGACCGGTGGTATGCCAATCAGGACCGGCAGCTGTTTACCGCCGTTTCGATCCGGTCTGCGGACGGATTGCAACTGTCTGCTTTTTATTGGGCCCGGGTATGGCATATCTGGCGGAGGAATATCATGGCCGGGGTTGGAATGTGCTTTCGATAAACCAGCGATCGCACGGGGAAAGCGAGGGGACGAAACGGACCATGGGCGTGCGGGAATCCTCGGATTTGAGCCTTTGGACGGATGTCCTGATTTCCCGTTTCAAGGCCCGGGAGATATGGCTTCACGGCGTGTCGATGGGGGCCGCTGCCGTGCTTTTATATGGCGGAAACACCAAAAAAATTCCTTCGCAAATCAGGGGTATTATCGCAGATTCAAGTTTCTCCTCATATGAAGATACATTTTTCCGTCTTTTGAAGCTTGCGGTTGGAAGCCGTTTTCTCGCCCGAAGCATCATTTGGGGATCAAGCATCGCAAGTCTTGTCCTCGGCGGAGTCCCCTTTTCAGCGATGAACCCGCAACGGGCGCTCGACAGGATTTCTCTTCCGGTTCTTTTGTTTCACGGGCAGCAGGACGTGCTCGTTCCCGTCGGCCAGGTCCGTAAAATGCTGAACGATGCGGTGAAACGCGGAGCAGTTACGGTTGTTATACCCGGAGCGCCCCATATCGGCGCGTATTTTTATGCCCCGACCCTTTATATGGAAAAAATAGAAGAGTTCTGCAGGAGGAACACATGAACGATCATACCGAACGACCCATTCTCGCCTTGAGCGCCACGATTCTTGCGGGGGCCGCCCTGTCCCTTTCGGCCCAAACCGTCCAAATTACGGAGATTCCCGTAAACAAGGTCGCCCTTTTTTCTTCGGGGGTGGGATTTTTCGAGCACTCGCTCTCCGTCCGCGGGGATATCCGGACGACCCTGCAGTTCGACATTACCGCCGTTGACGACGTCCTCAAATCCCTGGTCATCGGTGATCCTGAATCCATATCGCCATCGGTGAGCTATTCGTCGGAAGACACCCTTTCGCGCACGCTGAAAAGCCTGAAGATAGATCTTTCGGGAAACCCGGGAATGGCCGAACTGCTTTCCGGCCTGCGCGGCGCAGAACTGCGCGTGTCGGCGCCTTCGGAGATTACCGGCAGGATAGTTGGTGTCGAGATGCGGGCGGAAACCGAAAAAAAAGGAGCCGGGGCCTGGCTGTCGCTGTCTACGAAAGACGGCCTGCGGGTGTTGGCCCTTTCCGAGATATCGAGCTTTTCCTTCACCGATCAAAAAATCGCCGCCGACCTCGATCGCGCGCTCGACCTGATCCTTTCCTCCCGGGATACCCAGACCCGGACGCTGCAGGTCAATCTGCCGGGAAAAGGCGAACGGAACGTGACCCTCGGTTATGTCATCGCTTCGCCGGTGTGGAAAGCGAGTTACCGGCTCGACCTCGCGGGCGGGAAGCCGCTTTTGCAGGGATGGGCAATCGTCGACAACGCGGGCAACATGGACTGGAACGGAGTCGAGCTTTCGCTCGTAACCGGCCGTCCGGTATCCTTCATCCAGAAATTGTATCCGCCGCTATACCTTTCACGTCCGGTCCTTCCGCTTTCGATCGCAGGAATAGCCGAAGCCCTGACCTATGATTCCGGTTATGAAGATTCGATGTATGCGGAGGAGGCGGACGAAGCCATGGCCGAGATGGCCGCGCCCGCGCCTTCGATGCTCTCCTCGTCCGCGAAAGCGTACGGGCGTTCCGCGGATGCGTCCGAGTCCAAGAAAAGCGTCGGCGGAGGCACGATAGAAACAACAGTCGCGCGGTCCGCGGGCGACCAGTTCGAGTTTACCGTACGGACTCCCGTTACGCTTGCCCGGCAGCGGAGCGCGATGATCCCTCTCGTCGAATCCGCGGTAAAGGCCGAAAAGATATCCGTTTTTTCGGGTTCGAAGGCCCAGGGAGGCGGTATGATCCACCCGATGCTGTGCGCGGAGCTCTCCAACTCGACCGGCATGAAACTGCCGGCAGGCCCGATTACCGTTTTTGACGACGGAATATATGCGGGTGACGCCCTGATCGAGTTTTTCCCCGAGAATGACAAGCGTATCATCGCTTTCGGCGAGGACTTGTCGGTCACGGGCAGCGTCACTCCTTCATCGTCGCAGGAGACGGTCGGCGTTTCCGTCGTCAAGGGCGTGATGACGATCGCCCGAAAACAAACCCGCACCAATACATACAGTTTCAAGAACGCTTCCGCACGTACCCGGACCGTCGTTACCGAACATCCGATGACGCAGGGCGCGACGCTCGTCCTTCCGGCAGCCTTCCGGGAAAAAACCGATTCGCTGTATCGATTCAATTCGACCGTACCCGCAGGAGGCGAATCGCGGCTGGAAGTGAAGGAACAGTATCCGGTTCAGGAGACGGTCGTTCTTTCGCAGCTCCGCCTCGATTCATTCCTTTACTATACTTCCTCGCGGGAGGTTCCGCAGAAAGTGAAGGCGGCCCTCGAAAAAGCCATGGAATTCAAGCGAAAGGCGGATGACGCCAAAACAATCCAGACCGGCCTCGAGACGAAACGGAGCGAGAAAATCGCCGAACAGGACCGGATCCGGAAAAACCTGCAGGCGGCGGGCAACGATACCCAGCAGGGCAAGGATTACCTGAAAAAGCTTACCCAGGCCGACAACGAGATCGATTCGCTGGCCGGCCAGATCGACGGGGCGCGAAAGTCGGTCCTCGATGCCCAGAAAGCGTATGATACCTATCTTTCGA
>JFJP01033627.1_pt1 | contig 16049 bp, 17 predicted proteins | sample 431651 | NCBI WGS metagenome assembly JFJP01 (sample SAMN02602958, study PRJNA72255) | Microbial mat metagenome, whole genome shotgun sequencing project. | biome: fresh water; feature: sink hole; material: water; isolation source: purple microbial (photo- and chemosynthetic) mats found in... | reverse complement strand
ACGAACGATGGGATCGAGATTTTCAGTGTCGAAGATTTTATCAAAAAATTGTGGGGAGGAGAATTGTTTTGATCGGTGTTGTTCTTCATGGGGGCTTCATGGTAGCCTGCCAAAGGATTTAACAAATAATAGAAAAAACAAATAAAAGAACGATGAAATGTGTTGTGATAGGTGTCGGGCGAATGGGGAGAAGGCATCTCGAAGCCGTCCGCATGTGCGGGTGGAGCTTGGCGGGTGCTTGTGATGCAAATGAGGAATCTTTGCAGGCGGCTGTAGGCGAGGGGCTTGTTGAGCCAAGTGCTTGTTTTAAAAATGTGGATGAGCTTTTGTCAAAAATAAAACCGGATCTTGCTATCGTATCAACTCCTGCAGATTTTCACTGCGAGACGGTTTGCAAAGCCGCTGTTGCTGGTGTTAAATATATTTTGTGCGAGAAACCCATGGCGGTTTCATTGGAAGAGTGTGATAGAATGATCGCTACTTGCGAAAGCAACAATGCGGTGCTAGGGGTTAATTACGGAAGGAGATTCTTTAAAGAGTTTCAATGGATCAAAAAAGTCCTCCAATCGCCTCAGATGGGCGGCATGAGGAATATGAGCGTGATGGCGGGGAATATCGGAATGTGTATGACGGGAACTCATTTTATTGAGGTGTTTGCTTGGTTTACAAAATCGGCACGGTTTCAGGTGGTGGCGTTTCTTGAAGATGATCCAAATCCGAATCCGCGTGGAGCCCATTATCGGGATGCTGTGGGATTATTGCGTCTTGTTGCGGAGTCTGGAGAGGTGTTAATGATCAGCTTCGGATCGGATCAGGGTCATGGGATAAGCGTGAATTACGGTTGCCAGAATGGATGGATGGTGACAGATGAAATGAATCGGTGGGTTCGGCTTTGCTATCGGAGGCAGGAGGATCGAACTCGGTCTTCATCACGGTATGGGACACCGTCCGTGGTTAAAGTGGCGAATATGGAGCCGCTCGATGTGGTAAAAAGTTCAGTTAATGTTATGAAGGCTCTAGTAGGTGGGGGAGATTTTCCAAGCGGGAAAATTGGAAGGCGCATGGTGGCCATCTTGGTGGCTGCGCATCTTTCGAGTGAAAATGGTCATCGGGTGTTGGATGTGGATTCGATTGGATGGGCAAGGGAAAGAAAATTTGCGTGGGCGTAGCGAGATGAACCGCAGATAAAAAATGTAAATAATAGGAAGCTGAAATGGTTTCTGAAATTCTAATGAACGACCATCAAGCCTGAAGTCAAAAAACGGGAATTATTCGAAGAGCATGAAAATACTATTTATTATTCACGAATGTCATTCGCCTTACAATGTTTTTCCCTATGGAACGGGATATTTAGCGGCGATAGCAAAAAGAGCGGGCCATCAGGTAGTGATCTATGATCAGGCGACGAATCATACATCGAACGAAAAATTTTAAGAAATTCAAGAAACTCACCCAGCAATGGGTGGAATTGTCTCTCGCCTTATCCAAGGAAAATGTCCGCACTGCCAGCGAAAATAGTTTGACATGAGAACTCGGGACTCTTAAGATTTTCAGACTCCAATGAAAAGATTTCGCCTTTTGACTCAATCCCACGGAATTCCCCGAAGAGCCGTTTGCTGCCTTCTCACTCCGCTCCTTGGCATCGGCACCGATGGCTTAGGTAATACCTGACATCGAATATTTAGTAGCGTTTTTTCTAGTCGAATTTATGAAGCAATTAATAAAATGAGTGAAGCTAAAGTAAATATATTAATGCCGTTTTATAACGCTGAAATGTTTATAAAAGAATCTGTAGATAGCTTACTTGCCCAAACTGAAAAAAACTGGGAGTTGATAGCTATAGATGATGGGTCAACTGATGCTAGTCGCTCTATATTAAATGAGTATAATGATCCGAGAATAAAAATATTTTCCCATAAAATAAACAAGGGATTAAGCAGATCGTTCAACTATGGACTTAAAAATTGCAGCGCAGAGTATATAGCGCGAATGGACGCTGATGACCGAGCTCACCCGGATCGCTTTAAAAAGCAGATTTTGTTTATGGATAAAAACCCATCAATTATTGTCAGCGGTACTGCGGCTAACAAATTTGGAGATAAAAAAGGGTTGCTTTTACGAGTCGAGACTGACCCTGAAAAAATTCGGTGCAAACTTTTATTTTCATCGCAATTAGTTCACCCGAGCGTCATAATGAGAACCTCTGTTATGCATCGAGAAAGATTCTTTTATCGCGCCGATTACCAACCTGGAGATGACTATGAATTGTGGACAAGAATATCGAAAAAATTCTGTCTTGGAAACATGGAGGATGTTCTGTTAGATTACAGAATACATTCTGGACAGACCATGTCAACCCAGTGCCATCAGCGAGGAGAAAGTTTAAAAAAAATACACTCCAAACTTATTAAAGAAATTGGATTGGAACCCACATCTGAAAATCTTTTCCTTCATGAAATAATAGGCAATATCAATTATCGTAATGTGCAAAATTACCTCGTTCCAGCGGAAAAGTGGTTGTGCAATATATATGATGCAAATTTAATAGGCAATGCGTATCCGCAAAAGATGCTTAAAATAGTTTTGGGAGAAATGTTGTTTAGCATGTGTTATCGTTCCGCTAACATGGGAATAAAAGCATGGGTGCTTTGGAAAAAATCAAAATTATGTGTTGCTCCATACTCAAATCGTGCAGATTACGCAAAATGGCTGATTAAATGTGTGCTGGCCACTGCCGGAATACACAAAACAACTTGTAAATAGTCACGGTCGAAACCAAACAATGCTTAATTGATTGGGCCGTATGAATCTGAACCAGAGTTTAGTTCCTTGCCGCTGAAATCCTGCGCTTTTTGCCAATATTTTTAAGATTTGAGCTGCATATGAACACAGATTCTTTTATCCATGAAGGGCACGAAAAACACGAAAAATTGATTTCACGCCCTGCTTCTTCCCTTGCCACTTGTTGCTTGCCACTTTTCTCTTCTGCATTCTGCCCCTTGGCACTGGTTTTGCCAACTTAGGAATATCCCCTCCCGATGAAAATTATATTTGCAACTTCGACGACGGTCAGGGGAGGAGGGGAAGAGTATCTGCTGAGTATGGCTCGTCATGTGGCGTCTTCGGGGCATGATGTGACTTTGTTGTGCGGACAGAATAGCGGCACGGAATCTTTGATAGAAGATTGCGCAAAGGCGGGGGCGGTTTGGTGTCGGCATGATTTTGTTTTTAATGCGGGTGGGGTGATCAACAAGGTTAAAACCTATTTGATGGAACCTTGCATTTTGATCGTCAAATTAGCTCGATTGCGCCCCGATATTGTTCAGGTCAACCTCTGTTTTTTTTGGTCATGCGTGAGCTTGATGCTCGCTTGCGCTGTTTTGCGGATTCCTTTGCAAGCGGTTTTTCATAATGCCCAAGGGGACGATCTTCTGAATTTCAAAAAGAAAAAGCTCTATGATTATTTTTTGAGAAAAGGTCAAAAATGGGTGACGGTTTCTAACGCTAATGCACTCGCACTGGCTAGAACTTTTGGTGTTGCCGAAGGAGTCTTTGAAGTCATCCACAATGGGATTGATGTTGGGAAGTTTGACTTTGATCCGACGGAAAGAGAAAAAGCAAGAAAACAGTTGAGGAAAGAATTCGGATGGAATGAAGGTGCAAGGGTGGCGATCACCGTGGGAAGGCTGTATGCCGATAAAGGGTGGGTTGAATTGATGGAGGCTGCACCTGGAGTTCTGGAGGCGTTTCCAGATCTTCATTTTCTATGGGTTGGTGAAGGGGAGTTATACGAAATACTTCGGGCAGACATCGAAACTAGAAATCTGCAAAATAGAATCCGATTAGCGGGATATCGGAAAGATGTGGCCAGTTTGCTTGCGGGGAGTGATTTGATGGTCTGTCCGAGCAGGCGTGAATGCTTGCCTTTTGTTGTTCAAGAAGCGATGGCGGCTCGAATTCCAATCGTTGCTTGCGCGGTGGGAGGAATACCAGAATTGATTGAGAATGGTATTCATGGTCTGTTGGTAGAATCTGAAAATGCAACGGCATTAAAAGAGGGGATTATTAAAGTTCTCAAAGATGGCATTGGAAGTAAAGAGAGATCGGAAAAAGCCTTTAAAAGAGTAAGTGAATTGTTTCAAGAAGAACGAATGCATAGGGAGACGGAGAAGAGAATTGCAGATTTGAGACCGTAGATTGCAGATTGAGGAAGAAGAAAGAATTTTAACCACAGATCAAGAGGAAACTTTTTCTGCTCTTCGATTTTTTCAACCTTTCAACTTTTCAACCCTTAAACTTAAACTTTTAATAAGGAAAGCAGGAAGGTAAGGAAAAGAATTTGAACTACAGGTGAACACAGATGGACACGGATTTTAAGAGGAATGGTTTTTTACGCCCCGTGTATTCAAAACTTTTCATCTTTTAATCGCTTCAAGATCATTTCGAACAATTGATAAAAAACAGATGAAAAAAAGACTGGGTTGGGCGGAAGTTGTGTTGTTGGGAGTATCGTTGTTGGTCTCCCTAGGAATCGCAGAAACAGTCTCGCGAATGTGGGAGTCCCGCATAAATGCGCGGCTACCGAAACCGTTCACTCAAGCCGTGATTGACAGGATGATCTCGAAAGATGATCGGCTCGGTCACCGTTCCGATGTGGGGTTGGCGGGGCTTGATGCACGGGGGCACAGGAACGCGACTGCATTGGATAGTGCTGAAATTGTCGTGATCGGAGATTCGATGACTTGGGGATACAATGCGGAATTTGGAAAGGAATGGCCGCAGGTGCTAGGTCGCGCCGTGTCGAAGAGTGTCTATAACCTTTCTCTAGCAGGGTATGGACCCGTTCAATACGCGGAGTTGTTGAAAGAAGGTCTAAAGTTGAAGCCTCAATGGGTTTTGGTTGGATTATATGCCGGGAACGATTATTACGACGCCTATCGGACGGCGTGGCAGTTGGCGGCACATGAAGATAAAAGAGACGGAAGCCGTGTTGCAGAGTTGAATATAGATGGAGATACCATCCATGAGCAGATTGCAGATAAGTCCAACGAGGCAGTCACTTTTAGACCTAGGAACCCGAGTCTCTGGATCGGGCGTTTTGCATTGATTCGGCTGATCAAAAGTCAGCCTTGGTGTGCGACTTGGGAATTTATTCCAGACAGGATTGATACGGTTTTAACCTCGGGGTATCGTCTGCCGATGATGGATTTAGACAACTTGCGCGTCAAGGAGGGCGTCAGAATCACCCAAGCTGTGATGAAAATGATGCGTGATCAGACAGGTCGGGTCCAGGCAAGGTTTTTAGTCGTATTGATTCCAACAAAAGAAAAAGTTTTATGAAAAAAGATTCTGTTTGGAGAACGGGGCTATTCCTCCGAAACTGGAAGGGGTTTGGCGTGCAGAGGAAAGGCTAAACAGTGAAATGATTTCATATTTTCAACAGGAAAAGATTGAGTGGGTGGATACGAGGTTGGCTCTTGAAAAAGGGCTCGAAGAGAATCGGGGAGTTTTCAAGATTGATGTGGATGGCCATCCAACAGAGGAAGGGTATAGGCGGATGGTGAGTGCGATAGTTGAGTATATGAAGGCGAACTCGGAAAAAAACGAGATAAAATGACCTCGGAATTGCACAAGCAGGAAATGTTCGAAAACAGAAAAGCGTGGGAATCTAAACCCATGCTCTGGAGTGTTTACAGCCAGTTCTACCATCGTATTAACAGCCGGATTAACCGATCTATCAGCGGCGAGATTCTTGAAATAGGTTCCGGTATGGGAAACATCAAGACGGTTATCCCAGACTGTAGGCTCTCCGATATTTTTCATCATCCGTGGGTGGATCGGGTTGAGAATGCCTATCATTTGAGTTGCTCAAACGAGAGTGTTTCGCACTTGATCATGATGGATGTCTGGCATCACCTTGAGTTTCCGGGGGCGGCATTAAGGGAATTTCGAAGAGTGTTGGCTCCCGAGGGGAGGGTCATTCTGCTTGAGCCTGCCATGGGGTGTTTGGGCAGGCTGGTTTATGGTTTGTTTCATCACGAGCCCCTAGGTTTGTCGGTTCCTGTTCGATGGGAACCGCCCGAAAAAATGGATTTAGAGAAAGCTCCTTATTTTGCTTCGCAGGCTCGGGCGAGCCAAATTTTTGGAAAATCGATGGCATGGCAAACTTTGCTCGAATTTTGGAATATCGTTGAGGTTGCTTACTGGTCTGATTTGAGTTACTTGTTTTCAGGGGGGTTCCGGGAGCCGCAACTTTGTCCTGAGAAGGTCTTGCCGGTCGTGGAAGCTTTAGATGGATGGTTGAGCCGAATCCCCTCTCTTTTCGCTTCCCGAATGTTAGTGGTTTTGGAGAAAAAATAAAAATGACTAAAAACGCTTCGCTTTGTCGCTTGACGAAGGATCATCTGGATAAAATCGAGACGCATTATGATGCGAGTGCTGCGTTGAAGTGGCCCGGCAAACACTATCGTGAAATACTCGCCCACTACTACTGTCAAATAGTCCCTTCTTGGTCCAGCGTGCTTGAAGTGGGGTGTGGTTGTGGGGAGATGATCCTGCATTTTCCAAACGAGAAGGTGACGGGCGTGGACATTTCAGCGAAACAAATTGAACGGGCAAGAGCATGCGTGCCTCGAGGTTGTTTTTTAAAACAGAGCGGGGAAGAACTTTGTTTGCTGGAAGAAAAATTCGATGCGATTTTACTGGCGGATACGCTTAATTATGCGGGCGATGTTCAGCAACTACTCGAATCCTTGCAGAAAGTTTCTGGGGAGGAGACCCGTTTGGTTTTGAATATACAAAGCTCGCTGTGGCGTCCGGTTTTAGCTTTGGCAGAGAGGTTAGGATTTAAAACTCCAACTCCAGCCTACAACTGGCTAGATGCTCAAGATGTGGGAAACTTGCTCGAATTAGCTGGATGGGAGGTTGTTTCTGTTCAGCCGCGAGTGCTTTGTCCTATTAAAGCATTAGGTGTTGGTTGGCTGCTCAACAAATGGCTCGCTCCTTTGTTGCCATGGGCGTGTTTGACGGTATTCATGGTTGCACGACCCAAGAAAAAAACAGATCCAGATATGAAAAGAACGGTTTCGGTGGTCATTCCCGCACGGAATGAGGCCGGCAACATAGAATCAGCAGTGCTGCGAACGCCCGAGATGGGGGCTGGAACAGAATTGATTTTTATCGAGGGTCATTCGAAGGATGCAACTTGGGAAGAAATTCAAAAAATGCCAGCCAAGTATCCTGAGCGAAATATCAAAATCATGCGGCAGACGGGAAAAGGGAAAGGGAATGCGGTGAGGGAAGGCTTTGCGGCTGCCAGCGGAGATATTCTCATGATTTTGGATGCGGATTTAACCATGCCGCCAGAAGAGTTGCCTAAATACTATGATGCGATCACTCGGGGGTATGCCGATTTTGCGAATGGGGTCAGGTTGATCTATCCGATGGAAAGCCAAGCTATGCGGTTTCTTAACTTATGCGCCAACAAAACATTCGGCATTCTTTTTTCGTGGCTCATCAACCAATCGGTGAAGGACACGCTATGCGGAACCAAGGTGTTGAGTCGCATCAACTATGAAAAAATTGCCGCTAACCGGAGTTTCTTTGGAGACTTTGATCCGTTTGGGGATTTTGACTTGATCCTTGGGGCGGCTAAACTCAACCTCAAGATCGTGGATATTCCGATCAGATACAGAGATCGGACTTACGGTGAAACCAATATTCAGCGATGGCGACATGGGTTGCTCTTGTTGAGAATGGTTCTTTTTGCGGCAAAAAAACTGAAATTTATTTAGGAACGGCTCCTTTGTCCCTTACCGCTGAAATGCTGCGCATTTGAACAACATTGTTAAGAGACTGTAGCCACAGATTGACAAGATGAACACAGATTTTTTAACAGCAAAGAACCCAAAGGGTGCAGAGAAGGGGTTAAGTGAAGAATTAATTCCGCGCTTGCGTCTTCCGTTCTGCAATTTGCGATCTACCTTCTGCATTTCTTCCGCCATGCGTCTTGCTTTTCTCTTACCACTTTTTTTCTTTTCTCTTCAGCCTTGCCACTTGTCCCTTGTCGCTGGCTTCGACAGTTAGGATTCTAATGTGAGTAAAAGCCGTTTTGATTAAAAAAGAATTTCTAACACAATGAAAAACATTCATCTCTGCACGCTCTTTGAAAAAGACTACCACTACGGGGTGGGAGCGTTGGCCAATTCGTTGGTTCGATGCCGTTATCGCGGGACTTTGTGGGCAGGGTATCGAGGGGTTTTGCCTTTTTGGGCAAGTCCGATTGAGACGGGCGAAAGTCTCTCTCGTTTTCAAGTTAGCGAAGGTTTTCAGATTTGTTTTGTGCCCGTAGAAACGGCCTATCACTTTGGTAACTATAAGCCCAATTTCATGCTGAATCTGATTGAAAAACATTGTCCAGATGCCGAGGGGCTTATCTATTTCGATCCAGACATCGTGATTAAAATCCAATGGGAGTTTTTTGAACTTTGGCTTAGGCAGGGGTTGGCGGTTTGCGAAGATATTAATTCGCCCATGCCTAAGTTGCATCCTCGCAGGGGGGCGTGGCGGGAGATCATGGTGCCGTTGGGTTATCAATTCTCGAATCTGATGGAAAACTACGCCAATAGTGGTTTTGTCGGTTTTCCAAAAAAAGCGTTCTGGCTTCTTGAAATGTGGGCAGACATCATGAAAAAGATGGAAAAAACGATCGGCGGGCTCGATAGCGTGCAGGGCAACCAACGGACAGGATCTTATTTTTTTCACACGGATCAGGATGCGTTGAATGTTTTGCTGATGAATACCGATTTCCCTATTAGTTTCGCGGGCAGGGATGGCATGGATTTTATGCCTGGCAACATCATGTCTCACGCGATTGGCCCAGTTAAACCATGGAATGCAAAGTTGATACGACAGGCATTGGGAGGATGTCCGCCTTCAACCGCTGAAAAACAGTTTTGGATCAACGCCAATACGCCTATTCAAATGTATTCCAAATATTTATTGGAGCGAAAAAAATGGAGTCTCGCAGCGGCTTCAATGATCGGGAGATTTTACCGTCGATCCTGATAGATGAAAGTCTTTGTTTCAACGCCGCATTGGATAGTTAACGGGGTTTGTGTTTATGTTGCAAACCTAGTTCGTGGGCTGCGTTTGGCTGGGATGGAGGCTTCTGTTTTAAAAACGGGAATTCATTTAGAGGGGAGGAGGCCGGAGCTAAATATGCCATGCGACCTTCCTGTGATTTCTTTTATCCGAAAGGGGGCATGGGAATCTCGTTGGAGGGCGATGATCGCTTTTTTGGAGAGCCATGCTCCCTGTGTCTAAAAACATCCCCACGATCAGATCTTTATTCGTTTTTTTCTCGAATCTAATGCCAAGGCATGTTAACAGAGAAGCCTATGAAAGTATTTGTTTCAACACCGCACTGGATTTTAAACGGCGTTTGCGTCTATATCGCTAACTTGGTGCGCGGGTTAAGGGAGGAGGGGTGGGATGCGCATGTTTTAAAAACGGGCATCCATAGAAATAAACGGTCGCCAGAAGTGCCGTTTCCTTCCGATGTGCCAGTTATTCCATTTTTGAGAAATGGGTCGTGGTCATCACGGTGGAAGGATCTGAAGTGTTTTTTGGAGAGTCAGTCCCCGTGTGTTTATTTGCACAACGGAGACTGGATTTATGCAGGGGTTACATCAGTTCTTTCGGATGGCGTGATCGCTATAAATACAGTGCACAACAGGGACGAGGAACAGATGGAGCAGATCGAACGGTTGGGGGGTGTTTCAAATGCGATAATGGCAGTGAGCCACTATTTGGGTCGCTTGGCAATACATCGCGCACCATTTGTTGAAGATCGGGTGCATGTAATTCATCATGGTGTCAAGACTGGTAGGCTTTGTGGAAAATCCAGAGCGGAAGGGGAGCCTCTCAGGATGATTTATACGGGGCGTATGGTGCAAGAGCAAAAGCGGGTTTTAGATTTTCCAGCCATTCTGGAAGAATTAAAAAAAGGGGGGGTAAATGCCACGCTGACCTTGGTGGGGGATGGAGCGGAGCGCAAAAAATTGAGGGATGAGTTTTGTCGCCGTAATGTTTTGGAAATGGTAGAAGACAGGGGACAGTTATCTCACTGGGAAACTTTAGATGCCTATGGCGCACATGATTTGCTTTTGTTCCCTTCAGCATACGAGGGTTTAAGTCTGACCGTTTTAGAATCTATGGCGGCGGGGTGTTTGCCAGTGGCGGCAGAATCACAACCTGAGACCAACGAAATTATAAAGGATGGTGTCAATGGATGTTTTGTTCATGTTGGAGATGTAAAAGGCTTTGCTACAGCAGTAAAATTTTTGCAAGAACGCCCTGAGCGGAGGCGCGAGATGCAAGAGCGGGCAAGGGCGACAATCAAAAATCAGTTTTCAATGAATATGATGATTCAAAAACACATTGAACTTTTTGAATGGTGTGATCGGCGGCGGAGGGATGGAGTCTGGAAACGCCCCATGGGCGCGATTCGCCGCCCCCCCCAACTCTCGTTGCGGGCACGATTGGGGCCAGCGCGAGTCGTATTAGGTAAGTGGAAGAAGATCGCGATACAGACAATAAGACTTGGCAGGCAAAATGGTCAGCATTGACGGGCGACACCTATTTTTTTCAGGCACAGGGTTGGCGCTGGAGGTTTCCGAAAGACTGTTGGCACTAGATGCCGCCGGGCACGCCGAGGAAACGGTTGTTTTTATAGAAGATGAGACGGACTTGTCTGGATATGGTTTGAGCGACAAGGGCTTTCATTTTGTGAGGATCAAAAGAAAAAGGTGGACTCCGGATTATGTGGACAGGTGGTTTTGGGGGCGGGCCGTTTGGTGTGCCAGAAAAAAAATGGGTGTGTCAGGACGCCATTTTATCCCTTATCTTTACAACTACGGGGCGCGCGAGGAAAATGTGGTGATGGTGCCAGATTTACTTTACCACATATACCCCATTTACGGCATGAAAGACCCGAGCAGAGCATGGTGGAATTTTAGGGGAAGGTTGCCGTTTCGCCCAGCCGTCATGCGGTGGGAAGAGAAAATTGTTTCGCGGGCAAAGGTGTTGACTGTAAACTCCCGTTTCGTGATGGGACAGGCGCAATCCATACTAGGTGTCCCACGGGGGAAAATCACTCTTTTGCCTATGGGGGTTCCTTCTTGGGTGCAAAAAGCTGGGTTTATCTCGCCGGAAATTAAAAGTCTGCTTCCCTCTAGGTTCGTTCTTTACACGGGTGGCTACGCCAGTAGAAAAAATGTTCCTTTTCTCATGCGCGTCATCCGCGAAGTCGTTCGGGAGGAACCTTCGTTCAGGTGCGTTTGCGTGGGGTTGCCTGTCGCTGAAAAAAATTCTGATTTGGCGGAAGCTTTAAACAACGATGAAGCGGCGCGGGCTGTAGTCGGGCTGCCGCGCTTGGATTACGGGGCATTGGCCGCTGTTTATGGGTTGGCGGAATTCACTCTTTACCCGTCGCTTTGCGAGGGCTACGGCCTGCCTGTTTTAGAGTCTGCCGCGAGGAAAAAAATATGTTTGTGCGGAGATAATTCTAGCCTCGTAGAGATACAGCCAGACAGTCGCTTTCGTCTTCCCGACAACCATTGCGAGGCATGGAAAGAAGCTGTTTTGCATTGGTGGAGAAACCCCGTGCTTTGCCGGAATGAAGGCGAAAAGTGCTCTGACCCAAAGCTGGCTTTTTCGCCGCGCGCGAGCGCGGATAAATTGTGGGATCTTCTCGTCGCGTAAAATTATGGTGCTAGAAAATAAATCTTATTCCCAGTTTGGAGAAGACATCGAGCTGGCTGATTTTTTTGGAAATGCTTATTGTGGCTACTATGTGGATGTAGGGGCCAACGATGGGTTGAGGGACAGCAACACCGCATTGCTCGAGGCCCGTGGATGGAAAGGGGTTCTGGTTGAGGCTAACGGAGGACTTGCGCAAAAAGCCGCACGCCATCGGCCCAACAGCAAAGTGGTCCATGCGGCAGTTTTGGAGAAAGACTCTGCGGAACCCGTTTTGTTTTATCAGGTGAGCGGCGAGTCTGAAAATCTGAACGGCTTATCCACATCAATGCCGAGTGGGGATTGGCGAGAAAAAGTGGGCCGATACGGGGCGCGGGTGCAGGAGGTGCCCATGCCTGTAAAATCTCTGGAGAGCCTGTTTTTAGAGCATTCGGTGCCCAACCATTTTGATCTTCTTTCCGTGGATGTTGAAGGTGTGGAAATGGCTGTGCTGAAGGGGTTGGACTGGGGGCGATGGCACCCGCGCCTGATCATTCTCGAAGATAATCACCGCAACTGCTGTTCGGAGGTGCGAAATTTTCTTGCCGCGCGAGGTTATATCAGAGTCCACCGCACGGGCGTGAACGACTGGTATTGTCGGAAAAGGGATAAATCAAAGTTTTTTAGGGAACGAATTTTTTTGTGGATGCGCTTGTTAAAATGGAAAATTCAGGACAAAATGCTTTAAGAAAATGAACGCAGACGCTTTTGTAAGTGACGAAAAAGAGTCATGAATCAGAGCCAACAGATTTATTCTTGGGGCGAAGATTTGATTTTGGTCGTTCCGGCGGACACCCACTATTTGCCTGGCGTTTACGCCCTTTACAACAGCGCGAGAATGAACGGGTTTCAGGGGCGTTTTGTTTTGAATCTCTACCGGGATAACGATCCTGGGAAAGTTGTTTCATGCGAAGGGCTGGAAGTTGCGGTGGCCAACACTTTTTCGAAGGAATACTACGGCACTGTTTCTCGCTGGGGTGGGTTGCGCGATCTGCCCGATGGGCGGTATCTCATGCTCGATGCCGACATGGTTTTTGAGCGGCCTTGCGGAAATCTTTTTGATCCGATCAGGGTCGGCGTTTTGGGGCAGGCTGAACCCGATCCGAGAGGGGTTCCGCACGATGCGCTTTTTTATCATCAATCCGAACTGTGCGGGTTGCCTCACAATCTTCCGTTGGCACCTTATATCAACGGGGGGTTTTTGGGATTTGAATTTCCGCGCGACAGGGAAGTGGTGAGAGAAGTTGCCGACATTTCAGAAAAACATTTGAAAGGAAGGATGCACCGGCACGCCCACAAGGTTTTTCCTTTTTTGGAACAGGATGTTCTCAATCTCGTGATGCGCCATCATGTGGGGCGGGGGGGAGTGCTTTACGCGGTCTCTTCCAGAGAAATTGAATTTTCTCTTTTTGCCTATTGGAATGTGAACAGGGTTTTTCCGTGGTCGAAACAGCCTCCTTTCGAGCCGCCGGACCAGACAAAATATATGGTTCACGGAGCGGCTTTGCCGCGCCCTTGGGAAAAAACGAAGTTTGCTGCGCAGACATTTCGTGGGCGTTGCAAGGCGGCTATCGCTGATTGCGGCGGCTATCATGCGTGGCGCAAGTGGAAGGGGCGGCTTTCGACTTACGAGCGTGCGTGGGCTTATTACGCCTGCAGTGAAGGTCTTCCCATCCCCGTGGATGCGTGGGCGGCGAACTTTCAATTTGATGGGCACGAGAAGACGCTTTGGAGGAAGGTTCACGGGTTGGACTAAAAATAAGGCAGGCTCTGAGGCGAAAAATAAAGATTGTCGGTTAATGAAACAGAAAAGAAAGTGAAACAAATGAAATTACCTATTAAACCATTGTGGCGGCTCATGAGAGCTGGATTTAATCAGCCGAGTATTTTTGGAGAATTAAATACTATCAGACAGCTCTTCCAAATATAAATATAGGATCAAATTAAAATCACATTTGCACCGAGAACGAACATCCGTTATTATATGCGACAACTACCCGCAAATCAAATCAACAGAATTGTTATTTGTCAGGCGTTTTTAGACGCTTTGGGTCAAGGTATTTACTTGGAGGTAGGCGTGAATACAGGGCACAGCTTCAAGCCTATAGTGGCACGGTCGAAGTGGGGGGTGGACCCCGCTTTCACCTTGAGTTGGAGGCGGGTGTTGAAATATCGGGTGTTTGCGGCGTTGCGCCTCAAGGAAGAGCGGTTATTTCGTATGACCAGCGACTCATTTTTCGAGATGCACCAGCGGATGCTGAAAAGACATGGCGTAGATGTGGCATTTCTGGATGGATTGCATACTTACGAGCAGACTCTGCGGGATGTTATGAACACCCTCAAGTATTTGCGGCCTGGTGGCGTGATTCTCATTCATGATTGCAACCCACTCAGTGAACTTGCGGCAACACCAGCGGAGTCCATCAACGCTCTTATCAAAGAGGTTCCTCCTCACTGGAACGGAGTTTGGAATGGTGATGTCTGGAAGACAATAGTTCATCTGCGTTCGCTTCACCCCGAACTCGATGCTGTTGTTTTGGACTGTGACCAAGGAGTGGGTGTGGTTCGTCGCAAGTCGGCCAACAAGCGAGCAGGCTACTCTACTGAACAAATCCTCGAAATGGGATACCCTGACTTGGAGGCCAATCGTGAGGATCTTTTGGGGCTAGTGCCACCGTCACATCTTTGGAAAATGATTGAAGAAAGTTACAACCACTAGCGTCCGGTTACAAGTCACACAGCATCAATATTATATTTGGAAGGTCGGTAGATTATTTTTACAGTGAGGTTCTTTAACAAATCATGAAAAAAATAAATATTGTTGGGCTCGGCAAGCTCGGGGCGAGCATGGCGGCGGCAATCGCTGACCGAGGATTCCATGTGGTCGGCGTGGATATTGACAAAAAAGCGGTGGAGGAAATGAATGCGGGGCGTGCGCCTGTTCAGGAGACGGGTTTGGGAGAACTCATCGAAAAAAATCGGGGGCGACTTCGTGCCACGACGGAGCATGTGGAGGCGGTTTTGGAATCCGACATCAGTTTTGTGATTGTTCCTACGCCGAGCGATGAACGGGGAGCTTTTTCGTTGCAATACGCGAGGTGGGCTTTCGAGAAGCTTGGGGCGGCGCTGGCTTTGAAAAAAGAACCTCATCTGGTCGTGATGACTAGCACGGTGCTTCCTGGTGCTTGCCGCAAGGAGCTGGTTCCTGTGTTGGAAGCGACTTCTGGTTCGAAGGCAGGGAAAAAATGGGGTTTTTGCTATTCTCCAGAATTTATTGCTCTAGGATCGGTCATTCGGGATTTTCTCAATCCAGATTTCACTTTGATAGGGGAATGGGATAAAAAATCTGGTGATTTGTTAGAGGAATTTTATTCCCAGATCATGTTGAACAGCCCAGCTTGTTGCCGGATGAGTCTCGAGAATGCCGAGCTGACAAAAATCTCCGTCAACAGTTTTATCACCACTAAAATAGCCTTTGCGAATACTTTGGCCGAGCTGTGCGGACGGATGTCTGGAGGCGATGTAGATGCTGTCACGCATGCGCTCGGTTGCGACAAAAGGATCGGGGCGCGTTACTTGAAAGGAGGCATGGGGTTTGGCGGGCCTTGCTTCCCCAGAGACAATAAGGCTTTTCATTTCATGGCGGCGGAGTTGGGGGTGGAGGCGCGGATTGCCGCGGCAACGGATGGGATGAACCAGCAAACGCTTTCAAACGCCGTGCGTTGCATTCAAAAAAGTGTGGCGACGGGTTCGACGGTGGGGATTCTCGGTTTGGCCTACAAGCCGTTTTCCCATGTCGTAGAACAGTCCCAAGCCTTGCAATTGGCGAGAATGTTGGCAGAGAACGGCTATCGTGTGCTCGGATACGATCCTCTCGCAGGGGAGATGGCGCGAATGGAATTGCGCGATAAAGTCATGATCATGCCGTCGGCCCGGGAGTGTATTCAACAGGCAGATATGGTGGTGATGGCTACGCCTGATCCGGAATTTGCTCAACTTTCACCAGAGGATTTCGAAAATGCAAAACCGGAGATGATCCTGTTTGATTTTTGGAGGGTGGCATCGGAAAAGTTGCGTTTGGCGGAGCATATTCGGTATGTGGCTTATGGTCGAGGAGGATAAGATGGTTAGCCACAGATTAACACAGATGGACACAGATTTTAGGGCTCTCTTTCAAGTTTGCAGTAAAAAAGGGTTGAGGAAAAGGGTGTAGAATGGCATGGATTGAGGATGAAAACGAATCTACAAGT
>JFJP01038722.1_pt1 | contig 16050 bp, 18 predicted proteins | sample 431651 | NCBI WGS metagenome assembly JFJP01 (sample SAMN02602958, study PRJNA72255) | Microbial mat metagenome, whole genome shotgun sequencing project. | biome: fresh water; feature: sink hole; material: water; isolation source: purple microbial (photo- and chemosynthetic) mats found in... | reverse complement strand
CCTTTTTCATTGGGCTTCAGAGGCATATATTCAGGTAAATGACTGATTTGATTACGTTTACGGCTATATTTATTATTAAGGCAGATTTCTCAGCAAACCCTAAATATTCTCAAGATCAATTTCTCTCAGATCTACGACAGGATAATTATAATCCTTAACCAAGGTTTCAATATTAACAGATAAAGGTTCTGGTGATATCATAAAACTTAGAATCTCGTTAAGTTCATTTTTTAAGTTGAATAAACTTGCTTTTTACTCATCCAAAAAAGCATTCAAATTTTCCTTTATTGGAGGATAATCTATGTAATAAGGTCCATCCATGAATGTTTGAAGATCAATCCGGACACGAAGTAGCATATCGTAAGCGAATAAAATATTGCTCAGGTCATGACTCTCAAGAAATTCGAGGGATAAGGATCCATATTTCATCACTTTTCCAATTAAAAAATCAGACCTGATTTTTATGTCCTCTTCCGAAAGATCCTCTTTTGGGAATCCCGAAAGGCTTCTAAAAGAAACAAGTCCAAAGGCTTTGCGCAAGGCATCAATATGCAGAAATCGAAAATACCTTGGATCATTACCTTTTAATATTTCTTCATGCCAATTCCCCTTATCCGGGCAAAGTATGTAGAATTCGGCAAATTTGTCAATCAGGTCTGGAATGGTGAAGGTTTGCATAATTTCATGAGGTTTTTGGAAATTGGCATTTAACGAGCTTGATCTTATGTACCCCATTTTCCGACTTGTAACAAGTCACCACCTCATTCGATTCCGGGGAAATCACCACTACCAGGTTACTCAACTTCCCCCTTAAATGGTGATCCATATCTTCCGGCAGAAGCCTTTCAACCACCGCATAAAAAATCAGAACCTGTTTAAAAAAGGTCATGCTGTAATCCATTGCCAGGTAAATCAGATTCCTGTCAATGCCTCTCTGTTGCGATCTCTGAAGCGAATGACCTGAAAATTCGGTGTTCCAGGTATAGGCCTGATTGGGATCCTGTTGAAGTGTAATTTGTTTCATGGAAGTTATTTTGGATATGCCGGGCATATTCCAAACCGGATGCCACATAAAAAAATTACCTTAAGTCTCCTCCTTATTATAGAGTTGTATACCCAATCTGCGGAATAACATCCGGGATTTTAACCCTCGGCTATTCCTCTCAATTAGCGGAAAAGCAATCATTCATGAGATTCCGATGGTCGGATGTACTATAGGCAAAAATTAATTGTATACAGGCTTCATCATTTCAATACATATTTCAGTAATGTATCATATTATGATTTTACATTTCATATAATGATATATGTAAAAGCTATCCTATTTTGATAATCAGTGAATTACGATTTGGTGAACTATTTGCAATGCCCTGGATGTCGGAAAAACCTAATACAAAAAGAATATGGCAGACATCATCGAAAAGTTCTTCAACCGGAAAAACAACAGCGAAAATAAAAACGAGAATCCTGGCGCTTTTCCTGTTAAGCCCTTCGTGGAGGTTGAAAAGGGCAATATGAACGACCTGGGATACACCCGGGCCGGAAGGAATAACGGCGACCCGCTCGCGCTTAACAACTCTTTTCAATTAATAAAGAGCGGACAAATTGTTGATGAGAACAACAACGAGCAGAAACAGAAAGAAATACTCGAGTCGATCGACAAAAAGATCAATGATCGCAAGACCGAAATAAACGGACACAAAGTTGCAATCGACAAAATAGACAAGGTCGAGCTGCCTGCTATTGAAACCGATATTGCAGCGCAGAAGCTAAAGATCGAGTCCTTGAAAAAGTGTGCGATAACCGGCAAATATAGTCGGAACCGCTTTAATCTGACCCTAATCTGGGTTTTCTTTATTGCCGGGTTTGTGTACCTCTATCTTTTCTATGTATCGGCAATTCACTCCGCTTTGTTCCGGAACATCGCAGGCGAAGTGGCCAATGCAAACAACGACAACATTGGGCAGTTGCTCAATAACGTCTTTAGTGTTGCTGCGTTCAAAGAGTTTAACCTGCATTGGTTCGCACCGGTGATATTCTTCATTTTCGCATTAATACTTCATTTTTCGCTGGAGCTCAGGAACCGTTATGTGAAATGGCCCGTTGTTGGCATGGTTGTGTTCTTTGTTCTTGTAGCAGATGGTATGTTGGCCTATTGCATCGAAAACAACAACCATACCCTCAGCAAGCTTATGGGTCTTAGCGATGGAAGCTGGATATTTTATAAAAGCTTTGTGTTCTACCTGGTACTATTCTTCGGCTTCTTTACCAGCATGGGCTGGAGTCTGATTCTGCATATGCTTGCCGGTGAATTTGAAGCCATTAATCCGGAAAGAAAAGCAGAAGAGGAGATTCAGGGGATCGAGAAAAACCTGAAGCAGCTGTATGTCGCCAAAGGGAACGCCAATACTTCCAGAATAGAATGCCAACATTCAGTTTCCGCTCTTGAGCAAACCATAGAATCTCTGGAAGCAAGCAAATCGAACGTCCATTACAGCCTTGTCAACCTGGAGAAAAACATAGATGATTTCTATAATGGCTGGCTCTCTTACCTGAACGGAATGAGGTCCGATTTTCACAAAAAACAGGAGTGCGAGGATATTTACATCCGTTTTAAATCTGAATATTTTAACCATTCACTAACCGCTTAATTACAATACTATGGGAAAAATAATGTTTTTGTTTACTGCGATTGCCCTGGCGAGTTTATCCTGCTCACCCGTGACAGAAAAGCCTGAGGCCAGCGTGCGCAAGCCAATAAACTACATGGTTTTACTCGACCTTTCCGATCGGCTCCTTTGTCAGGGTCAGGCAAACCGGGATATTGAAATCATCGGGACTGTTTTTGAGGAGTATAACAAACAGGTTAGGAAAAACCTTGTAATTAACTCTCACGACAAATTCCAGGTAATAATTGCACCGCAAAAAGGAGCAAAGTACAATTCAGAGGAATTGGAAAATGGTCTTTTTATCGACATGGAATCGATGAATTCGGGCGCCAAAATCGATTCTTTGGTGGAATTTGGCAACAAGCTCCCGGTAAAACTGAAGGAACTCTACACCCTGGCTCACCTGGGAGAAAAAACCAACGATTACCCGGGTGCGGGAATATGGCAATTCTTTAATGAGAAACTGCAATATCTGGCAGAAGACAAATATGAAAACTACCTGGTAGTTATTACGGATGGCTATTTTGATTTTGAAGACTATTGCAGGCAGTTACCGGTTGGCAAAAGGTTTCCGACAACAAGTTTTCTGTCAGACGCAAGAAATAATGTTTCCTGGAGGGAAATTCTTGAAGAGAACGATATGGGACTTCTGCCGGTAAAAAAGGATTTCAATAATCTGAAGGTTATTGTATCCGAACTTAATCCGAAATATGATTTTCAATATGAGGCTGATATGCTCACTTATGTCTGGAAAAAATGGTGCGATGAGATGCGTGTGACGCAGCTTCAGGTGGTCACCAAAACCAGCTTACCGCAGGCAATTATGCTGTTAAAAGACAAGCTGAAGAATGACATTTAGTTCAACGCTAAAATAACCTTATCATGAATCTATTTGAGAAAAACTTCAGGACAATCAGAGCACGGGAAACCACACTTACCCAGGCTGAAATGGAAAACTTCCGCATCAAGAGAATTTTTAATTCTTTTGGTGACCGGGAAACCCTTGATGAGGAAGAGGCGAAAAACATGCTCGATTACCATATATCGAGCGGCGAATCCTGCCTTCTAATGACCCTTAACAAGGGGAATGTCTTCACAATCAGTATAGTGATTTTCGAGGACGACTGGAGTCGGAATCTTTTTGCCATGAAATTCGAGGACAGCGTTTTTTCTTTAAATGACTTTTTATCGATCTGTAATTAACCCTATTCACTTACACACAAATATTATGCGCAAACGCCAGGAACAACTAACAGCAATACTTACCAGGGAATATGGAAATGGTGGGGCTTATCCCAATTCGCTCACATGGTATGATTTGGATATCGCCGGACTGAAGGGCGAGGTAACCCGAACCTACAAGCGGCTTGGGGGAATTCTGGAACGACCGCCTCTAAGCTTTGGAAACTGGGATGTGAGCCTTGGAAATTTCATTGTTGAACTGGATGAATCACAGCATTTCAACCGCTATCGCGCCATAACTCTCAACTCCTTTGTTTATCATGTGGTAAAGGGATTCGATGTTATGGAGTATAGCCGGTATTGTCTAGATTATGAAGATATCTGCCTGAAGAAGATGGTCTGGGGAAAATATTGGACCAGCACCTCCAGTGAGATTCTGTTTGGTGCTCCCGGGGTTATAGGGAAAATGGAGTCCATAGGTTCACCAAGGTGGAGGCAAAGAGCTTTTTATGACTACCTTCGGGATGTTTATGCTATTATTAACAGAATACCGCTGATACGGATTTCTGTGTATGACAAGGTAAACCCGGGGGGACTGGAAAAATCTGTAAATGATGTTTTGCTCGGCTGTGGTGAAGAATATTCGGATGCACTAGTTGAATTTATTGAACAGAAACTCCAGCGAGTGCTATAATCCTTATGCCTTGCTTGCCTGATCAGAGCCGGAAGTTTTCATAAAAACAACTTTTTAGCTATCAGAAAAATGAAGAAAATATTTTTCGCCGCAATGCTATTCCTTTCATCCGCATTGTTTGCACAAAAGGATTCGCTCTTGACAATTAAGGCGGAAGCGTATTCTGTAATGCTTTATGAACCTGATTCGCAGACTTGGTCTGACTGGAGTGAATGGACTGCCTTATCTTCCGTAATTATTAAACTGGATTCCAAGGCTTACTTTATTACTATCAGCAATGATGCTAACGACAAGTTTAAGATTTTAAAAGTATTGGCTGTTACCGAAGGAGTTGATGAAGATGGAGATGGATTTGAAAACTACAGTTTTAATGCTGTAAACAAAGAAGGAAATTTGCTGGATCTCCGTTTCAAATTGTTTGATTCCGGAGTAATTCATTTGTATTGTGAGTATCCAAAAATAATTTATGTATATAGTGGAAATCGAATCGAATTTTAAAATATTTCATGAGAATTTTCCAAGCTCATAGGAGCGAATAATTAGTAACTATAGCTATCCAAGATAGAAAAGGAGAGATTTTTATGATTACCTTCGGGATGTGTTTGCAATCTATTCAAAGAATTCCTTTGCTGCGAATTTCAATATATGATCGGATTGCCATTGAGAGAGAAAGGTTTACCGTCAATGATATTCTTCGTAAGGGCAATAATAGATATTTCGATGGAATGGTTAAATTTATTGAACAAAAAATGAGTAAGGTAATCGATCACCAAAATTAAAATAAACTATGCTCACATCCGAACTCCGCTCCCGAATAGACAAAGTATGGGAAGCCTTCTGGACCGGCGGTATCGCCAATCCCCTTACCGTTATCGAACAAATTACCTACCTGCTCTTTATAAAACGTCTTGATGAACTCGAAACCCGCGAGGAACTTAAAACCAATATGCTGGGAGGAGCTGCAGGAAAGAAATATTTCAGTCCGGAACAGCAGGATCTGAGATGGAGCCGGTTTAAGAATTTCGACCCGGAAAAAATGTATAAGGTATTTACCCGGGAAGACGGCGCCTTTGCCCTGATGAAAAACCTGGCTGGCGAAAATGGCTCTTCCTACTCGAAATACCTGAAGGGGGCAACTTTTATGATACCCACTCCTAACCTTCTGGATAAGGTGGTTACCATGATTTCCGAAATTCCCATGGACGATCTCGACACCAAAGGAGACCTCTACGAATACCTTCTCTCGAAAATAGCCTCTGCAGGACAAAACGGACAGTTCCGCACTCCGCGGCATATCATAAAAATGATGGTGGAGCTTATGGAACCGAAGGAAGACGATATCGTGTGCGACCCGGCTGCCGGAACCTGCGGATTTCTGGTGGCGGTAAGTGAATATTTCAGGGAGCACAAACCCGATCTGTTCCACAAGCAATCCTTCCGCGAGCATTACAACACAAAAATGTTTAACGGGAATGAGTTCGATGCCACCATGATCCGCATCGGAACCATGAATATGGTGCTCCACGGGATCGAAAACCCCAATCTCGACGATAAGGATTCCCTCTCCGAATCCAATGCAGGGATGAAAGAAAAATACAGTCTGGTTCTGGCAAATCCGCCCTTCAAAGGCTCTCTGGATTATGAGAGTGTGGAAAGCGGACTACTTAAAATTGTAAAAACCAAAAAGACGGAATTGCTTTTCCTGGCCCTTATGCTTCGATCGTTGAAGGTTGGCGGACGATGTGCTGTTATTGTGCCCGACGGGGTTTTGTTTGGCTCTTCCAATGCGCATAAAGCACTAAGGCAGGAGATTATTGATAACCATCAGCTTGAAGGGGTGATTTCAATGCCGGCAGGTGTTTTCCGCCCTTATGCAGGTGTTTCCACAGCTATATTACTTTTCACAAAGACAGGAAAGGGTGGTACTTCAAATGTCTGGTTTTATGATATGCAGGCAGATGGATTCTCCTTAGACGACAAACGCCAGCCCATTGAAGCATCCGATACAACTGATATTATAAACCGTTTCCGCAACCTGAAGGACGAAAGCAAACGCAAACGAACCGATAAAAGCTTTATGGTTCCTGTAAAGGAAATTCAAGACAACAACTACGACCTTAGCCTTAACCGCTACAAAGAAGTGGTGTATGAAGAAAAAACATACGAGAAACCAACGATTATCATCGCTCAAATTGAAACACTTGATAAGGAACGTACTGATTTATTAAAGCAATTAAAATCGATGCTGTCATGAGATTCGAAATTTTAGTAGCTACCATTGAGCAAACCCATAAACACTTCCAGCAACAAGCGTCTAAAGCAGTAAATGTATCATTGACCCTGCGAAACTGGTTGATTGGTTATTATATTGTGGAGTTTGAGCAAAAGGGCGAAGACAAAGCCAAATACGGTGAAAAACTATTAACTAAACTAGCCGAACATTGTGCTTCCATCAAAGGATTGGACGAACGTACCTTCAGGAATTTCAGGCTGTTTTATCTGTATTATCCTCAAATACAACCATTAATTGCAGGCCAGTTGCAAAATTTCCCAATTCGGAGGTCATTGACCACCGAATCGGATAAAGAGGAAAGTGGCGATAAGCAATTACTTATTTTGGGGTCACTGACCTCCGAATTTCAACTGGCTGAATTTCAATTAAAAGGAGAGATTATTATAAATTTATTGTCGTACACTCATATTGAACAACTCATTCGGATAGATAATAATCTGAAACGTAACTATTACGAACTGGAATGTATTAAAGGAAGCTGGAGTGTGCGCGAGCTGAAACGCCAGATCAACAGTCTTTATTATGAACGCAGCGCTATGAGTGCCAAGCCCGGACTGCTTAGCGAGATAACACAACAAAAAGCAGAAACCATTAGTCCTACAGCTATTGTAAAATCAGTGTATGCTTTTGAATTTTTAGGGTTAAAAACCAAAGATGCTGTAGAGGAGAGTGATTTGGAAAGCGCGCTGCTCGACCATTTACAAGAGTTTATGATGGAAATGGGACATGGTTTTTGTCTCGAAGCCCGACAAAAGAAAATACTTATTGGCGATGAATACTTTTTTATAGACCTCGTTTTTTACCACCGCATACTCAAATGCCATGTACTCCTTGAATTAAAGGTAGAAGATTTTAACCACCACAACATTGGGCAACTGAATACTTATGTTAACTATTACAAAGCACAAGTGATGCGTCCGGATGATAACCCCGCAGTGGGCATTTTGCTGGTAACCAATAAAAACAGTGCTTTGGTTGAATTTGCAACAGCAGGCATGGACAACCAATTATTTGTTTCAAAATACCTGCTGGAGCTTCCCAGAAAGGAAGCATTGGAGGATTTTATAAAACAGGAAATAGACAAATGGAACAGCTAAATAAACTAAAAGTGCGCTTACCGGGAAAGGAATGTGCTGATTTATTGAAACAATTAAAATCCTTGTTGATATGACTTGGGAAATGGTAAAATTCAATGACATAGTTCAAGACATTACTGGAGGTAATAAAAAATTCCAGAGTTCAGAGTATTTGCCCTATGGTATATATCCAATTATTGATCAAGGAGATTCATTAATTGGGGGATATTCAAACATAAATGTTATTGTCAGAAGGGCGAAAGATGTGGTAGTATTTGGTGATCATACAAAGTCTCTTAAGTTTGTTGATTTTGATTTTTGTTTGGGGGCTGACGGTGTTAAAGTACTTCAACCTTTTGCAGGTTTAGATTCTAAGTTTTTATATTACTATTTAGGAACGATAAGTTTACCTAATGTAGGATATAGCAGGCATTATAAATTTTTGAAAGAAATATCAATCCCCCTCCCTCCACTCCCCGAACAACGCCGTATCGCCAACATCCTCGACCATGCCGACAGCATCCGCCGCAAAAACCGCCAGATACTCGAAAAATACAACGAGCTGGCGCAATCTGTGTTTTATGAGATGTTTGGGGATCCGGTGAAAAATGAAAAAGAATGGGAGAAATATAAGCTATCTAAAATCATCAAAAAGCTAGACACAGGGAAGAGTTTTGCATCTGTTGAGGATTTAAATTCAGGAGATTATAAAGTTTTAAAAACCAGTTCTGTGTCATGGGGAAGCTTTAAAAAAAATGAATATAAATCTTTACCAACAAAATATATTCCGCCTCACAATCACCTTATAAAAAAAGGGGATATATTAATGTCCAGAATGAATACTACTGAATTAGTTGGAGCGTCCACTTACGTTTTCGAGGAAGTTAAGGGCTTAGCTTTACCCGATAGAATTTGGAAGTTCGTTTTTAACGAATTAATACCAACGGATTCCATATTTATTTGGTATTCAATTAATACAAAATCATTTCGATCTGAAATTAGCAAGATATCATCTGGTACGAGCGGTTCAATGAAAAACATTTCAAAAGAAAAGGTTTTAAATCTCTCAACAATAATCCCACCAATAAAATTCCAAAAAAAATTTGCTGAGATAATTGAAAATATTGAACTGCAGAAAAGACTATCTCAAAATAGCCTTGATAAATGTGAGATTTTATTTCAGAGTTTATTACAGAAAGCATTTAAAGGTGAATTATAATATTATGTTTTTGTCAGTTAAGCCAATTAATAGAAATTAAAGCCAATGGAAGCCCAAATCGAATACATCCGAAACCTCGCAAAGCAATACAAAAAGTATTTCGAGCAGCCCGAAACACTCTATGAGGATATGAGCAATCTTCTTGCAGAGGTTTTTGCGGATACCTTCAGTGAATACGGCGATCCGGACAGGAGATTTCAGCTGGTTGCTTTGATGCGTGCAGAGGTGCTGCCTTCCAGTCGCGAATTTTTCAAATCTGCAAGTTTATGAACTCAGTTAGTATGTATCAATCAGGAAATGCCTGGCAGAATAACCGCTATGCCTTTATGTCTGAATTCAACAAAAGAAAAGGAATTAAGTCGTTTGGAATTTCAAAAAAATCAGGGAACCATTATTTTCATCTGATTACTGAAAAAGACAGGCTTCATAATTTCCTCAATGAACCGGAAATCCTTTTGGAAGTAGAACGAAGATTTAGTGATCATAAGGCCGGAGATAAAAACCGGGTTTTTTCAAATACGGTTGCATCTCAACCATGCTGTTTTAACCTCTTTGCTCCATTACAAAAAAACTTATCTCTTTCAAGTAGCTTATTTTCCGGGTTACTTGGTAAACCAGCTATTGTAAATGAAATTGTAATTGAATTTACTCCTCAGACTAACGGAATTTATGGAGATGAAAGTATAGGCGATCAATCTGCCAATGGAGGCACTGATGCTGATGTTGCCATATTTTACACAGCAGGTGCAACAAAAGGGATTATTTTAATAGAATTTAAATACATTGAAAGTGAATTTTCAGTTTGCGGTTCCTTCAGGGATGATGCTAAAGCAAAGAAATTACGACACAGATGCCTTAACGGCGGCTTTTATGAAGATTTAATTTCCCCTAATCTAAGTGAGAATAAGGGAAGGTTTGAATGCGGATACCTGAAATACAAAAACTGGCAACTGACCAGAGACTCACAGGTATTCGACATTAACGCAATAGCAGGCAGCGCAGGCTGTCCATTCAGGTTTTCCGGTCAGCAGCTATGGAGAAACCTTTTGCTGGCCGAACAGGTTGCCAAACAAAGGAATCTGGATGAATTTTCATTTTGGGTTCTTGCTCCGGCTGAGAACACATTTTTATGGAACGAAAAATCCTCCAATGTAGAATCTGAAATCAGAAAAGTCCTTACACCTGAAGGCAACTCAGTCTTTAAAAGTCTTCAATTGAACAAGGATTTCTTTCAGGTTCTTAAACCCCTAGCAAATGATGAGTGGACCAAAAATTGGTTGCAAAAGTTTGAGGAAAAATACCTGACCGATACTGCAATTTGAACAAGTAAACAGTTTTATCCATTGAAGTATTTGTTAATCAAATGAGATAATGTAAATTTGAAAAAGACAGTTCAACAGATAGAAGTTTTAGATAATGAAAGAATCAACGATATATTCGATTGGTCACGGCAATAAAAAAATTGAAGACTTTATTGAGGAACTAAAATCTTTCAATATTCTCTATTTGCTTGATATAAGGTCCAAACCGTATTCAAAGTGGAATCCTCAATTCAATCAGGCAGAGCTCAGGAATGAAATAACTAAACAAGGAATTACTTACGTTTATGTGGGTGACTTATTAGGTGGATTACCAGAGGATAGAACTTGTTACGATTTTAATGGCAAGGTAGTTTACGATAGGATCAAAGAAAAGGATTTTTTCAAGGAAGGGTTGAAAAGATTAACTACAGCCAACGACAAGAAGTTAAATCTTGCCATAATGTGCAGTGAATCAAATCCTGAGGAATGCCACCGTTGCAAATTAATAGGACAGGAATTATTGCTTAAAGATATTTCATTAAAGCATATTATTTCAGTAGATAAAATTAAATCACAGGAAATGGTTATGGCTGAATTAACCAAAGGAAAAGGAATCTTAGATTTATTTGGGGAAAAGAAAGATTTTACGTCACGCAAATCATATTAGAAAATGGAGTTTTTTACTATTGGAGTGTACAATTCGACAGAGTCGGAATATTTTAATAAATTATCTGAGAATAGAATTGACACATTTTGCGATATCCGACAACGCAGAGGTGTCAGAGGATCCCAATATGCTTTTGTAAACAGTAATCGACTTCAAGCAAAACTTGAGGATATGGATGTAAAGTATGGTCATGTGTTAGAGCTTGCGCCCACAAGTGAAATCAGAGAATTGCAAAAAGATGCCGATAAACAATTAGGGGAATTGAAGCGGGAAAGAAATAAATTAGGTCAAATATTTACCCTTGCATATAAGGACAGAGTCCTTAAGAAATTCAATTTTGATGCTTTCATTGAAAAACTAGAAGAAGTCGGAGCAAATAGGGTTGCGTTTTTTTGTGTTGAAGAAAAACCGGAAGCGTGCCACAGATCAATTGTTACCGACAAACTTGAAAGCCTCGGATATAAAATAACACATTTGTAATGGATGTAATAATCGTTTCAAAAACCCAGATGTCTAATGCGTGTTGCATTGGAGGAGTATTGGCTAATGGACGGTTTGTAAGGTTGCTGAATGAACAAGGCTATAATCAGGATGTGGACACAGTTATGAAAATTGGCGATGTGTATACAATAATATTTCAGGAAAAACGGGATAAAAAGCCTCCTCATGTTGAGGATATACTAGTATCTCAGATGCATCACAAATCCACTTTTTCTTCTATTAATAAAATGGTTGAACATTTAAAAGAAGTACTAAAAGTTAAAATTTGGAGGGGTAGCACAGAGATTGTTTTTAACGGTAAAATACAATGGACCAGTTCAGGAAGCGGTTTTATTTCTGAATCTGGAGGCATTCCTGCAAATAGTGTTGGATTTTGGATCCCTGATAAAGACCTTTCCAGAAATGATTATGAAGGAAAGGTTCGATTTAGCTACCCTCCAATACAGAAATCAATAACAATTGAAGGTCTCGGAGAAGTTAGTGGAAAAAAGCTATGGAGAAACATTGCATTTGTAGGATTTCAATCGCCTGCAGATGTTATTCCCGCAGGTACTTTGGTTCGATTATCTTTGGCCAGATGGTGGTCTCCTGATGAGGGTGAAAAAAGATGCTTTCTCCAACTATCCGGATGGTATGGAATTCCTGAATCAAAAAAAGGATCAAAAAATCAAAACAAAAATGAGGATATAGATGATTTACCATTTTAGATACTCAGGTATTATGTTAAAACCACATGTAATAGGTTTGAGAAAGCATGTTTAATATTCTCAACCTCTTATGAACACAAACTTTCGGTTTCTCGAAGCTGAATGGCAGGATCTTTACAAATATTCTGTAAAGGCTGAAAACATGTCCATTTCAGAACCGGAAGTGTCAGCCTTATTCTCCAGAATTTCTCTCGAAAAGGCCATTCACTGGATGTTCGAAAACGATCCCGATCTGGAAATGCCCTATGATACCAGCCTGGCAAACCTGATGAATAACTGGAGCTTTGGTAATCGGCTGCCGGCTCAGATTCGTGATTCTACCCACCTGGTTCGGAAAATAGGCAATCTTGCCGCACATGGCCAAAAAATATCAACAAAACAGTCGGAGCAATCATTACTGATTCTATACGATTTTTTAGCGTATTTTGCTGAATCATACAGTAAAACTGTATTCAAAAAATTGCGGTTTAATACATCACTGATCTCCGGAAATGCACTAACCTCCGGGGAGCTCAGGGAAGATAAAAACCTTCTGAAATCGCAGATGGAAGATCTGGAAAAGAAGGAAAAGGAACTTTCTTCTCTCAGAGTCAGCATAAGCGAGTTAAAAAAGGAAAACGAAGAGCTTTCCTTACAGATCCGGAGCCGCAGGAAATCAATATCAGATGTTGATCCCATTTCATACAACGAAGAAGAAACCCGCATTCTGCTTATAGATATCAGCATTACAGAAGCAGGCTGGAAAATCCATAATAATGTCGGCCATAAAAGTCAATGCACAAGGGAGTTTCCTGTAACAGGAATGCCCAATGAGACAGGTTTAGGGTTTGTAGATTACGTGCTTTGGGGAGAAAACGGATTGCCACTGGCCGTGATCGAAGCAAAAAAGACCATTCACAGTCCGGAAAAAGGCAAGCATCAGGCAGAATTGTATGCCGATTGTCTTGAAAAAATTACAGGTCAGCGACCGATTATTTTTTATACAAACGGATTTGAAACAAGAATATGGGATGATTCCTTTTATCCCCCGAGAAAAATATATGGATTTTATTCCAGAGAAGAATTGCAGCTTGCTGTAAACCGAAGGAATGAGCGACAGGATATCCGTACCATTCCCGTAAACAGGAACATTTCAGAGAGATATTACCAGGAAGAGGCTATCCGCAGAGTGTGCGAACATTTTTGTGCCGGCAAAAAACCTTCAGGTATTTCAGGCTCATATCGAAAAGCTTTGCTGGTAATGGCAACAGGATCAGGGAAAACACGCACTGTTATCTCATTGGTTGATATTCTTGTTAAAGCGGGATGGGTATCAAAGGTCCTTTTCCTTGCCGATCGTAACGCCCTTGTAAAGCAGGCAAAGAACGCTTTTAACGAATACCTTCCAAATTTGTCAACCGTTAATCTAACAAAGAATAAGGAAGACAAAAACAGCAGGATCGTTTTCTCCACCTATCCAACCATACTTAACCTTATTGATACAGCACGAAACGAGGATGGGCGTTTTTACACACCCGGTCATTTCGATCTGATCCTGATTGATGAGGCGCACCGCTCGGTTTATCAGAAGTACAGGGCGATCTTCGATTATTTCGATTCCATGCTTATTGGTCTTACTGCAACTCCGAAAGATGAGGTCGACAGAGATACATATAAACTTTTTGAGTTGCCGAAATACGATCCAACCTATTACTATGAGCTGGAACAGGCTGTAAAAGACAAATACCTTGTGCCACCTGTTGGGATGAGTGTTCCTCTAAAGTTTATCAGGGAAGGGATTAAATACCATGATTTGGCTGAAGAAGAAAAGTCGGAATACGAAGAATTGTTTTACGATGAGGAGTCGGGTAATATGCCCGAAGAGATTTCTGCAAGTGCTTTAAATGCCTGGTTATTCAATGCCGATACCGTAAGGAAAATTATATCCCATCTATTGCAACATGGCTTAAAGGTAGAAGACGGAGACAAGTTGGGGAAGACCATAATATTTGCAAAGAACCACAAGCATGCTGAATTTATTCAGAAGCTTTTTTATAAGGAGTTTCCCGAATATGGAGGTGCCTTTCTTGAAGTGATTGATAATTATGCAGATTATTCCCAGGATCTTATTGATAAATTTTCGGAAAGTAAAAAGTTCCCTCAGATAGCGGTTTCTGTCGATATGCTGGATACAGGGATTGATATACCGGAAATTGTAAATCTGGTATTTTTTAAACCTGTCAGGTCCTATTCTAAATTCTGGCAAATGATCGGCAGGGGAACCCGTTTATGTCCGGGATTATTTGGAGAAGGAAGTGACAAGAAGAACTTTTACATTTTTGATTTGTGCCAGAACTTTGAATTCTTCGAGACTCTTATTAATAAGAAAGAATCAGGGATTACCGAAAGTATTAGTCAGCGGATTTTCACCAGACGATTGCGAATGTTGCAAACTATTGCAAACACGAACCATGCGGATTATGAGAAATATTCAGGTTTCAGGGAGACCCTGTTAAACCTCACACAGATTGAAATATGCAGAATTGATCAGGATAGTTTCATTGTGAAACCCTATATGAAACAGCTACTGACTTATAAAACAAGAGATAAACTGAGAAATCTCAGCTCCCAGGATATTGAGGAAATCGAACAGACACTGGCTCAGCTTTTGCCTCCGATTGAAGGGGATGAAGCCGCCCGCAGGTTTGATTTGCTGATAGTTAATCTGATGCATGCAAGAATCAATAAACTGCCTTCCGAAGCCGGACTTACTGATGATTTGACAAGAATTGCCAACGACTTGTTAAAAAAGAAAAACATTAAAGCAATAGCCCTTAAAGAAGCAGTAATCCGGCCACTTGTGGAGCCAGGTTTTATTAAGGACCTTGGACTTGAAGAACTGGAGAAATTAAGAATTGACCTTCGGGAGCTCGCCATTTTTGCTGAGGGTCGGGTCGGGGAGATTTTTTACACCGATTTTGAGGATGAGATGGGTGAAGAGGAAGTGGGCCGGGAATTGATAAAGCCTTATGAAGACATGGAAGCCTATAAAAACAGGGTGGAGTATTTCCTCAAGGAGCATATCAATCATCTGACCATCTCAAAGTTAAGGGCAAATATACCTCTTACCCCCGATGAATTGAACGAACTGGAGCGGTTGATTTTTGAGCAGGGGGCACTGGGCACAAAGGAAAAATTTCAGGAGGCTTATGGTCAGAATCATCCGATTTCTTATTTTGTCAGGAAGATCGTAGGGATGGAAACCACTGCAGCCAGACAGGAATTCTCCGGGTTCCTTGGTGCGGTTCCAATGTCAGCAACCCAGATAAAATTCATCAATAAACTCATTGATCACATCACAGTCAACGGAATAATCGAGAAATCCATGCTTATCGAATCACCCTTTACCGACATTAATGATAAAGGGGTTTTTGGTGTGTTTTCGGATGATGAGGTTGGGAGGATTATTTCTATTATTAATAAGATAAATGAGAATGCGGAGAGGGTGATGGTGGGGTAAACCTCTTTAAACCTGCAAAATGCCTTTCAGCTTTTAAATTTTCATTCCTGTCTTTGTTTTTTCTCCCATCTTGAAAACCAATCAATACCTTAAATTCCGTATTCTTTTATTTTCGCTCGAAGAGTATTAATAGAGCCATAATCAAGTGCTATCCATGCCTGTCGCTGATTCCCATTCTTTAATTTGAGAACTTTTTCGATATGTGCTTTTTCAACATCGGCCCATCGTAGCGAACCTGTTCC
>JFJP01022080.1_pt1 | contig 16050 bp, 14 predicted proteins | sample 431651 | NCBI WGS metagenome assembly JFJP01 (sample SAMN02602958, study PRJNA72255) | Microbial mat metagenome, whole genome shotgun sequencing project. | biome: fresh water; feature: sink hole; material: water; isolation source: purple microbial (photo- and chemosynthetic) mats found in... | reverse complement strand
CCCTGGCGTTTTACAGTAAAACGGCTTTGCAAGCCGTTTTGTGCCTGTTCGAGCAGTTCAAAAAAAAACGATTTGCAAAATCGTTTTACAGCAGATCAGACAAACCCCGCAGGGGTGTCATATTTGTAGGAGAAAAAAACATGATTACATCAACGCAAAAAATCGGAAAAAGAACGGTGATAAAAATACTCAAAGATATTGAAGACATGAAAACAGGAGAGGAATTTAAAGCCGCTCTGATGGAACTCTATACCAAAGGGGAAAAGGAAATTGTGATTGATTTCGGAGAGACCCGGATGATCAACAGTCACGGCATCGGCAAAATCCTGATGTTTTACAGAAGATTCAAGGCTATCGGCGGAAAAATCTATGTCGCACCGATGAATGAATCCATAAGGGAAATATTTGAATCGCTTATGCTCGACAAGCTTATTCCGGAGATCAGACCCTGACAATGGAAAATCAGAAACAATTACTGAAGTTTATCGTGGTGGATGACGAAGCCGAGATTACAGAATTTATATCCTATATCCTCAGAAAGACATACTGCAATGTCCGCACCGCAGGCTCCGGTGAAGAAGCGATACCGATGATATGCGAATCGCCCCCGGATATTCTTATCACAGACATTAATATGCCCGGAATGAGCGGCGTGGAACTGACCGAACATGTATTGAAACTTTATCCGGACACAGTGGCCATTGCGATAACCGGCTATAAAGATGTTGAGACGGCGGTGGAATTTATGAAGCGCGGGGGATATGATTTTCTGCTGAAACCCGTAAGCTTTTCCGCCATGCAAATCGGGCTTGAGTCTGCCGTACACCGATTCCGTTTAAAGCAGGAACTGAAAAAGACTTATGAAGACCTCAGGCGGAAAAATATCTCGCTCGAGCAGGAAATTCTCGAAAGAAAACAATGTGAAATCTCTCTGAAAATTTCCGAGCAGAGCTATCGGAAGATTTTTGACAATGCGCCCATCGGCATTTTTCAGACATCGTTGGAAGGAAGGCTTATAAAAGCAAATCATGCCCTTGCCCGGATGTTCGGTTATGACTCGTCTGATGAGATGATGTCTCTCGTTACGGATGTCGGAGCGCAGCTTTACGCTGATCCGGCTGAACGGAAACAACTGATTAAAGAACTGATGAATCACACCGGCTGGCTCTCCGCGGAAAAAAAATTTCTCCGTAAAGACAGTTCCGTTGTTTATATAAAAATCACATCGCGTATGGTCCGAAGTCCTGAAGGCATTCCCCTTTATCTCGAAGGCTTTGATGAAGACATCACGGAAGAAAAGCAGCGGTCAGAACTGTTTGACATGGAAATGTCCCGCGCCAGAAAGATTTACAACCGTGTTCTGGAACCCGCGCTGCCGGTGATGACAAATATCGGCATTCATGTAAAATGTATTCCTGCGAGCAAAGTCGGGGGCGATATGGCGGAGGTGCTGAAGACAGAGAAAGGCAAACTTCTTTTTTTTCTTGCCGATGTTACGGGTCACGGCATCCCGGCTGCCATGACGGCAAACACGCTGAAAATGCTTTTCGGAGAAGTAGCTGAAACTGTTTCCGATCCCCTTGAAATATGCAGACATCTGAACAGCGTCATGTACAAAATCATTCTCGCAGACGACATTGTCGCGGCATTCTGCGGACAGATAGACCCGGAGGAAATGACGCTGACCTACTGCCTTTGCGGCATTCCTTCTCCCATTATTATCAGAAAGCATGAAAAGATACGGCTGAAACCGACCGGACTGCCGCTGGGCGTTTTTGACGATTCTGTTTGCAGAGAAATAACAATTCCGCTTTGCAAAGATGATCTGCTCATTGCTTTTACCGACGGCATCACCGAAGCAAGAGACTCGGACGGCGACATTTTCGGATTAAAAAGAGTGGAAAACATCATCGGAACAAAGCGGCATGATGTGAACACGATAGTAGAGGACATTATAACATCTGCTGCTGTGTTTCAGGGCGGAAATGCGTTTCAGGATGATGTGATTTTGCTGGCGCTCAGTCTGCGTGACGAAAAAGAAAATCCCCCTTGGTCCCCCTTTAGAAAAGGGGAAGAGATGCTGTCTGCAAAGCCGTGCAGCAGATTCTGTTCCCCGGACAAATGTATTTTTAAAATAAAAACAAGATATATCAATGCGGATGATGCCACCGATTTTTTTATCGGACATATCGGAGAACATTCAGGTCTTTCCGCTGACAGGCTGAAAAAAGTGAGGGCATCATTTTTTGAGATGCTGGCAAATGCGGTTGAACACGGGAATCTGGAACTGACAGAATTTAAAAAGAATTATGAGATTTACGATTCGGATAAATATCAGAAGATTTATAACGAGCGGATACATTCGGACAAATACGGAGAAAGACAGATTTTTATAGAATGTTTATATAAATTCAACAGGATTGAGGTTTCAATAGAAGATCAGGGCAGAGGATTTGATATGACTGCGGTTTCCGATCCGACGCATGAGGACAACCTTGTCAATATGTCCGGCAGGGGGATTTTTCTTGCAAAAATGAATGCGGCAAAAATTACTTATAACGATGTCGGAAATAAAGTCACGATGATATTCCTTATTGACATGTAGTCCCATTTTGGGGGTGAGAGGTCAGGGGTTCGGGGTGAGAGGTCAGGGGAAGTTCCCCCTCTGACCCCTCACCCCGAACCCCGGTTTCCCGTTTTCGTTATTTTCTTTTACAAATTGTAAAAAAAACCGACAAGCCTGTTACCTGATCTCTTTCAGCAAGTTTTTTCCGAATTTTATAAATTATATTTTATATCAATATATTATTCATTTTTTTCGCACTTTGTCCGGCATTGGCACATCTGTTGCAAAAGACTATGATTAATGTGTCACAGGATATCAGCCGAATGTACGGAAATACGGCAGTAAAAAATTTGGTATCGGTATAAATGCAGTGATTTGCAAATGTCATTGTTTCGGCAGGCTCAACAACCATGCTGCCTGAGCGGAGCGAAGAATCTCATACTAATTCGCTTTCCGGAGTGCGTCATCTTATAAAAACTGGGAGCGGAGCGACCGACCAGGCTGAAATAGATATAAAATGGGTCAGCTGTAGAACGGGTTTATCTATTTTTAACCCGGGCCGTTTTACCGTGCTGAACCGATCTTATAAGATTAGGCATTTCAGCACTCCGGAGGCGGAAAACATCAATGTTGAAAGCGAATTGGTATCATTTCCGAATCACTGCTTTCTGCATCGTAACCAAAAATTTTATTGCCGATAAAAAAATAGTTCTTTAAAAATAAGGAGGAAAGAAAATGACAGGAAGATTGATAAGCAGAATGGCACTGGCGATTGCGGTTCTGATAACAGGGGCAATCGTGACTTGCAGCACGACTGGAGCGGAAGAGATACTCAAATACAGTTGTTCCGCCCAGATTTACGAAGCTTTCGGACAGGAAAGACTGGATGCTTTCAACAAAGAAACCGGCGTCAAAGTGGAACTGTATATTTCCACATCAGGTGCGTCTGTGTATCGGCTGATGAACGGTTTCAGCGATATTGCGAGTACCGCAAGGCCTCTTTACTACCGGCATAAAGAAAGCGGATATGTGGAAATACCTTTTGCCCGTGATCCCATTGCGGTTATCACGCATGAATCCTGTACCGTAAAGGATATTACCGACGAACAACTGCAACAAATTTTCAGCGGGGAAATCAAAAACTGGAAAGATGTCGGCGGACCCGATCAGCCTGTCATCGTCATTGTGCCGGGAAAAGATACCGGCAGTTACAAAAACTTTGACCGATTAGTCATGGACCGGAAAGAGATTGTTTACGATCTGATGACAAATAAATCCACGATGGCAATTGAGACGGTAAAACAGTTCCCCTGGTCAATATCTTTTATCTCTTACGGTGCAGCCGTCACAAAAGCAGTTACAAAGACGCTCAAAGTAAACGGAGTTGATCCCAAAGACAAAGGCTATCCTTATTATCAGACATTTTCCTTTGTCACAAAGGGAGCGCCTGCGGGCAGTGCAAAGAAATTCATTGATTTTGCTTTGTCGGACAAAGGACAGCAGATTATGACGGACAAAGGCATGGTGCCTATTCATAACTGATACCGTAGGGCGGACAGCCTGCTGTCCGCCCTGCCATCCGGGGACATCCGGGGATTGTCCGGTTACTGAGAAGGGATCCCGTGAAAAAAGAATTTGAAATATTGATTGCAGATCGAAATCCCCATGTCAGAGAATTTCTGAGGCGTGAAATGACCGCAGACGGCTACCGGGTCCGGCTGGCAGAAAACGGACGTGAGCTTATCAAATGGGTCTGTCATGAAAAGGCACCTGATTTGCTGATTTTAGACCCTGATCTCCCTGATGCCGAAGAAACAGACCTGATAAAAAAATTGCAGGAGAGGATTCCGTATCTGCCGGTGGTGATTCATACCTTTATTTCCGATTATGCCGGTTATTCTGAGATGTTGAAAGCGGCTGTTTTTGTAGAAAAAAAAGGCAGCAGTATCGAGCGGCTGAAACAGGTAGTGGCAGATATTCTGGAAATATCAAATCCCGGATCCGAGAGCATCCGAAGTCCGGAGTGCGTCATTTAATTAAAACCGGAGCCGTTAGGCGAAATTTTAGCAAAGTAAAACGGGTTTGAAACCCGTTCTACAGCGCATCCTCAGTAGAACGGGTTTGAAACCCGTTCTACAGCAGAACAGCAAAGTAAAACGGGTTTGAAACCCGTTCTACAGCAAATCAGCAAAGTAAAACGGGTTTGAAACCCGTTTCAGAAATGAATGATGTGAATTGGCGATATGGAATCAAAAGAAAAAATTTTAGACCGCTCCTACTACAAGTCGCTTACAAGAAACATGGCGCTGATTGTCATTATTGTTTCTTTTACGCCCATGCTGCTGGTAGGCGGCATTATCTATGAACAGTTTCATGTATCTTACCGTGAAAAAGTTTATGCCCATCTGGAAGAATTAGTCAGAAAGAACAAACAGAACATTGACGGTTTCCTGAAAGAAAAACTCGGCGACATCCGTTTTCTGGCAAGGAGTTTCAGCTTTGAACAGCTCAGCGATGAACCCTTTCTGCAAGACAACCTCACAAGACTTCGGCAGGAATTTAACAATGCTTTTGAAGACTTGGGGCTTATCAATGATGAGGGCGTTCAGGTTGCCTATGCCGGGCCTTTCAAGCTGCTGAAAGCCCGGTATTCTGAAGCAGACTGGTTTAAAAAAGCAATGATGAGTCAGTATGTTATCAGCGATGTTTTTCTGGGACTGCGGGGCCTGCCGCATTTCATTGTGGCGGTAAGACAAAACCATAACGGCAAATACTGGATATTGAGAGCGACCATTAATTTTCAGGCATTCAATTCCCTGGTGGAAAATCTCCGTATCGGTAAAACCGGTTTTGCGTTTATTGTGAACAAAGAGGGAAAATTTCAGACTGAACCGGCTTTTGATGCGCTGCCGGATACCTCTTTTTTGGATGATTTTTTAAAAACTGACAAAAGAACAAAAGACGGCTTATATATTTCTGAAAAAACATGCTCTTCTGATATAAAATGTATTTATGTGACAGCCCTTCTTAAAGACGGAGAGTGGCTGATGATTTATAAGCAGAACTCAAAAGATGCTTTTTCGGAATTGAGAAATACCCAGATCATCGCTTTCATTATCTTTTTCATGGGCGGTCTGTGTATTATCACCATGACGCTGATCTTGTCCAAAGGCATGGTGGACCGCATTGCAAAAGCAGACCGGGAAAAAGAAATGATGAATCAGCAGGTCATTGAAACCGGAAAGCTTGCCTCCGTAGGGGAATTAGCCGCCGGCATTGCCCATGAAATCAACAATCCTGTTGCCATCATGGTGGAAGAAGCCGGATGGATCAAAGATTTGCTGGAGGAAGAGGACTTTAAGGAAGGGAAAAATCTTGGCGAATTTCAAAGAGCGCTTGCCCAGATCAATACACAGGGGAAACGATGCAAGGAAATCACGCATAAACTGCTCAGTTTTGCCCGGAAAACCGATTCACGCGTTCAGAATGTGCAGATAAACGATCTGATTGAAGATGTGATCGGGCTTTCCGCACAAAGCGCAAAGTACAGCAAAGTCGCCATTACCGCAACTTTTGCACAAGACCTTCCGCTGATAAAAGTATCCCATACGGAGATTCAGCAGGTGCTTCTGAACTTGATTAACAACGCGCTTTATGCTATGGAGAAAAAAGGCGGTACGATAGAGATCGCCAGTCAGCTTGAAGGAGATAACATTGTCATCACCGTGGCAGACAACGGTCCCGGCATTCCCAAGGCAAATCTGCCCCGCATATTCGATCCTTTTTTTACCACCAAGCCGGTGGGAAAAGGAACGGGGCTGGGATTATCCATCTGTTACGGTATTATCAAAAAGATGGGCGGAGAAATTGATGTTCACAGCGTTGTGGACGTGGGAACCACATTTCGTATCTGTATTCCCGTTAAAGAAAATCCTGCTTCCCCGTCAAAATGAAATATCTCGTTTCCCTCCGGTTCCGGTAGGGTGGGCAGCTTGACTTCGGCGTGAGCTCAGTCGAACGCTGCCCACCTGCTACGGATGAAAACTGAGAATTAAAGTTTTAAAATAAGGAGAAGTAACATGTCAATTGCAAACGTACTTTTAGTTGATGATGAAGTTCCTTTTGTGGAGGCAATGACCAAACGTCTGACGCGAAGAGAACTGACGATCTTTACTGCGTTCAGCGGGGAGGAAGCACTGGAACGTCTGAAAGAAAACGCGACAGTTGAGGTGGTCATACTGGATGTCAAGATGCCCGGCATGGACGGCATTGAAACACTGCGGAGAATTAAAGCGGTATATCCGCTCACAGAAGTCATCATGCTGACCGGTCATGCGACAGTTGAAACCGGCATCGAAGGTATGAAGGTGGGCGCTTTTGACTATCTGATGAAGCCCTGCGATATGGATCAACTGATTTCAAAGGTAGGGGAGGCAGCAGCAAAAAAGCGGCGTCACGAAGACAAAATTATCGAAGCACGCGTAAAAGAAATTACAGGACGTCGCGAATAAAACAGAAAGATTGCAGGCAAAAACCCGTTACGGGTGAGTTATGCCCGTTTGACGGATGAAACCATTTTAAACCCGTTTGCGGGTGAAATCATTGAAGATTAAAGAGTTATGCAGGAACACAAAGACCGCATCAGAGTTCTTCTTGTGGATGACGAAAAGGAATACACCAAAGTCTTAACCAACAGATTAACAAAGAGAGGTCTTGAGGTTTCAAAAGCCGACAGCGGCTCTCAGGCTATTCAGATTCTTCGTAAAGAAGATATTGATGTGGCTGTTTTGGATCTCAAGATGGAAGATATGGACGGTATTGAGGTCCTGAAAATTTTTAAGAAAATGGACCCTCAACTGATGGTAATCATGCTGACCGGTCACGGTTCGGAAAAAGCTGCAAAAGAAGGTATGGAGTTCGGCGCATTTGATTATCTGACCAAGCCTTGCGAGTTGGAAGAGCTTTTGGACAAAATCCGAGAAGCATATCGGGCAAGAAATCGGATATGAGGCATTACAGAAATTTTCCGGAGTGCTGAACTGCCTGATTTTATAATCTGATTTTATAATCTGATTTTATAAAAGGGTTCAGCAGTAAAACGGGTTTATCTGTTTTCAGCCAGGGCAGTTATACGACTCCGGAGTGCTGAAATGCCTGATTTTATACCGAATTTTATAACCTGATTTTATAAAAAGGATTCAGCACAGCAGCAAATTTTTGCATACCGAAAGCCTTAGCCCTAAGCAAAAACGCTGCCGGATTCAGACGGTATTCAAAGTGATTCAGAATAATTATCGAACCGGAAACAAATCTTTGCCATAAACATCTGAAAAAAATAAGGAGGGATTGGGGATTGATAGCAAAACAGCGAAAAATTTTGATAGCGATGGACGGGTCTGAACAGGCAATGAATGCGGTACGTTATGTCAGCGGATTTTTTCCGCCTGAGCAGACCCTGACAGTTCTTTTTCATGTGGGTGCGGAAGTTCCCGAATCTTTTCTGGACCTGCAAAGAGAGCCGGGATTCCGTTCCAGCGTGATTTCAATCAATTCATGGTCGGCTCAGATTAAAAAAAATATTGAAGACTTCATGCACAAGGGCAAAAACATTCTGCTGGCAGCAGGATTTCCGGCAGAATCTGTCACTGCCAAGGTACAGGCAAAAAAAATAGGCGTTGCAAGAGATATAGTCAGAGAATCTCATGAAGGTTATGATGCCGTTGTGCTTGGCAGAAGCGGTGTGAGCCGGCTCAAAGATATTATTGTCGGCAGTGTTGCCAACAAGCTGATCGGGAAAATGCCTCATGTTCCGGTTGTGGCGGTCGGCGGAAATCCTGACTCAAAGCACATTATCATCGGGTTTGACGGCTCTGACGGCGCGATGAAAGCCGTCAACTGCACAGCTTCGATGATGTACCGTCCTGACCGGGAAGTCATGCTCTGTCATGTGATCCGTCCCCTGAATATTCATCTGGGAATGGATATGCTTTTTACTGCCACAGAAGAAGAGGGATGGGTAAAGGCGAATATTGAGGAAATCGAACCTGCTTTTGACAAAGCAAAACAGTGTCTTTCGGCATCAGGTTTTGCTTCGGACCGTATCCGCACGGAAGTGGTGAAAGACGAAGCCAGCCGTTCAGGCGGTGTTATCAAAAAAGCCCGTGCTTACGGCTATGATACGGTGGTGGTGGGCAGACGGGGACTCACGGTGATCGAAGAATTTATTATGGGACGTGTGAGCCGGAAAGTGCTTCAGATGGCGGACAAAATGGCGGTATGGATTGTGTAAACGGCATCGTACCCTTTGGAACCACTGGGGAAATCACAGCTTCTGTCACGGTATCTGAAAACAGCTTATGCAGACCTTATGGAACCGAATCAATCTGAAAGTCCGCATCTGCATGATCCTGACCGCTCTGATGATGATTACACTGGCAGGCGGCATCGTCATGGTGTGGTACACCTATCGGATGCAGGGGCTTCTCACGGATGTCATTGACCGGGATGTGGCAGCGTTTCAGGCAGCAGAATCTTTGGAATCCTCGCTGGTGAACCAGAAAGGTTTTGTTTCCTACTATTTTCTTGACAGCAATCCGGATTGGCTCAGACAATTAAAAGAATACCGTCAGCAATTCCGGGACAGACTCGCTCAGACCCGTTTCCTTGTCACAGACGAACTTCAGAAAGAAGCGATTGAAAAAATCTCCTCAGAATACGAGCGATACATCATTTCCAAAGACCGTGTGATCGCTTATTATAAAGCCGGTAAGCGGGAGGAAGGCGCAGAACTCCACCGACAGGTGCGCGAGTATTTTTCCAAAATTTTTGATCTCTGCGAGACATACAAAAACATCCATACGGAACGTATCCGGGAGGCAAAGGAGAAAAGTCGCCGGGAAGCCGGAAAATTGAGAATGATCGCTGCATTTGCCACAGTCATCAATTTTTTTCTGGGGATGCTGCTGACATTTGTGCTGGTAAACCATATTCTGGGTCCGGTTCGGAAACTGATTCTGGAAGCAGACAGAAGAGAAAGTCTTTATCCGGCCGGAGACGAGATAAAGGCGCTCAGTCGCAGTGTACGGGGACTGATTAAAGATGTGGACTATACCCATTCCGAGCTGGAAAAAAGCCGGGAACATCTGTTGCAGGCAGAGAAAATGGCAATGGTCGGGCAATTGGCCGCGGGCATGGCGCACAGTGTGCGAAATCCCTTCACGTCCGTGAAAATGCGTCTGTTTTCTTTAAGCCGTTTTCTCGATCTGTCTGACAGCCAGAAAGAAGATTTTGAAGTCATTTCTGAGGAAATCCGGCATATTGACACTATTATTCAGAATTTTCTCGAATTTTCCAGGCCCCCCAAGCTGAAAATGCAGCGGGTCAATCCTTCATCTGTTGTGGATATGGCGATCCAACTGCTGGAACACCGGGTGAAATCATACAATGTCAGCATCAGGGTGATTTGCAGACAGACATTGCCGAGTATTGAAGCGGATCCCGAGCAGTTAAAAGAAGTCTTTGTCAATTTTATTATGAATGCCTGCGAGGCAATGGAAAAAGACGGGTCCATTGTGATTTATGAAGAAGAGGCGGTTACGGAATCTTCAAACCGGGTTGTGATGATCCGGGTGAGCGACAATGGTCCCGGTATTCCCAATCATGTGCGGAAAAAAATTTTTCAGCCTTTTTTTACCACCAAGGAAGAAGGCACAGGACTGGGACTGAGCATTGTTTCCCGGATTATCGAAGAACACCGGGGGCGCGTGTATGTGGAGTCAAAAGAGGGAGAAGGCGCGACATTTGTGGTGATGCTTCCGGTGATGGCATTGAAACTGAAATCCGATAAAAATTGAGCGCTTTGTTTTTTACCACGAAAGCACGAAAGAAAAGGAAAACACGAAAATCCCTTTCGTGCTTTTCCTCCCTTTCGTGCTTTCGTGGTTCAAATTCATATAATTCTGTTCGTGACAAATTCGTGTCCGTTCGTGGCGAAAAAGAGCCGGCAATTTAAAATTTAGCGGTTTTCGTTATTTTCGTGTTTTCGTGGTAAAAAAATGACAACAATTCTAATCATTGATGATGACGATCAGTTACGCAAAAGCTTCCACAAACTGCTGACCGAAGAAGGCTATGATGTCAGAAGCGCGGCTTCGGGAGAGGCAGGGCTGGAAATATTGGAGAAGCTTGTCCCCGATCTGGTTATTCTGGATATGCGTCTGCCGGGAATGAACGGTCTGGAGACATTTCAGACCATTCACCGGATTGAATCCAAGCTGCCGGTGATTATCATGACCGCTTACGGCACAACGGAAACTGCCATTGAAGCCACCAAGCTGGGCGCATTTGATTATATTCTCAAGCCCTTTGATATTCCTGACATGCTGGCAGTGATCCGGCAAGGTTTGGAAGCGGGCCGTTTCATGCGCTCGCCTGTCGTTATGGATGCCTCTCCGGAAAATGCGTTCCGTGAGGCAATTATCGGCCGCAGCACATCCATGCAGGAACTTTACAAAGCCATCGGCAGGGTTGCGCCCACAGACGCCACTGTGCTGATTCGGGGCGAATCCGGGACCGGAAAAGAATTAGTTGCCCGTGCGGTTTATCAGCACAGCGAGCGGGCGCACGCCCCTTTTCTAATCATCAACTGCGTGGCAATTCCTGATACACTGCTGGAAAGCGAGCTGTTCGGCTATGAAAAAGGCGCATTTACGGGCGCGGCACACCGCCGGGTCGGAAAAATCGAGCAGGCGCACGGCGGAACTGTTTTTCTCGATGAAATCGGAGACATGCCTTTCAGTTTGCAGTCCAAAATGCTGAGGCTGATTCAGGAAAAAAGCATTGAGCGGCTGGGGGGACGTGAGACGATTTCAGTGGATGTGCGGATCATCGCCGCCACTAACCGGAATCTGGAAGTTGCCATCGCGGACGGCAGATTTCGGGAAGACCTTTATTACCGGCTGAAAGTCGTCACCATCTGGCTGCCCCCGCTTTCCAAACGCTCAGGAGATATTCCGCTTCTCACGGAATATTTTCTTTCCCGGTATGCGGCAGAAGGCGGCATAGACAATCCGGGCATTACCAAAGATGCGAAAAATCTGCTTGCCAATTATTCATGGCCAGGAAATGTACGGGAACTTTCCAACGTGGTTCAGAAATCCCTGATATTCAACCGAGGCGCACCGCTGTCGTCTGATGATATTTTACATGCCATCAGCGAAAGAAAATCAGTACAAGGGCTTGAGGAAGATAATCTGAAACCGCTCATTCAGAAAGTCGTGCGCCAGAAGCTGCTTGCCGATACCTCTGAAAATATGTTTGATTCCTGCACAGATTTTTTTGCAAGCGTGCTTATCAGCGAGGCGCTGAATCTCACAGGCGGCAACCGCTCCAGAGCGGCAAAACTTCTCGGTCTTTCCAGACCCACCCTGCATTCCAAAATCGAAAAATACGGCATCAGGCTGAAAACTTTCGCCAAAGAAGAACGGACGCCCTCACAGAATGATGTGAATTTTTTTAAAAGCTGAAAATCAGAGAGGTAAAGACGCCGCCGTACAACGGGTTTTTAACCCGTTGTGTTGATACGCTGTGCAGAGACGCAAGATTTTTCGTCTCTGCCTGACGGAAGGCTTGATTTTCTTATGCGTGAAGCTTATGAAGCTATGGAATCTCTGACTGAAGAAGCAAAGGTTACGCAAAGAGCGCAAAGACTTATCCTTGCGAACCTTGCGGAATCTTTGCGCCCTTTGCGGTTCGGAAAAAGTTGCACATCACATGATTTTTGGAAAACGCCCGTATCTTCATAAAAGGCGTGAAAGAAAAAATTCAAGAATATGGCGGCAGATAGCGATTCGTAATCAACATATTTACATAAAAAAATAAAGTTCTTATAGGACAGATGTTTGCAACAGGCGGAAAAGAAAAAAAGACTCGATCTTGTGATGGTGGAAAAAGGGCTGACGCAGAGCCGTGAGCGAGCCAAATCACTGATTATGGCAGGCAGGGTGCTGGTGAATCATCAGCCGTCGGACAAGCCCGGAATGCCGGTTTCCGAGACAGATGAGATTCTCCTGAAAGGCGAAGACATTCCCTATGTGAGCCGTGGCGGGCTTAAATTGGAAGCCGCGCTGCAAGCCTTTGACATCAATGTGCAGGGTCTGATCTGCCTTGATGCCGGCGCATCCACCGGCGGCTTTACCGACTGCCTGCTTCAGCACGGCGCGAGCCGTGTCTTTGCCGTAGATGTGGGATACGGACAGCTTGCATGGAAACTGAGACAGGACCCCCGCGTCTCCGCTATCGAAAGAACCAATATCCGATATATTTCCGCCGATGTGATTCCAGTCCCCGTTGATCTGGTCGTCATAGATGTTTCTTTTATTTCCCTCAGAATCGTTGTCCCCGCGGTGCTCAAATTCATGAAAAAAGGCGCAAGGATTCTTGCCCTGATAAAACCTCAGTTTGAAGTGGGAAAAGGAAAAGTGGGAAAAGGCGGCGTGGTGCGCGATGCCGCCCTGCATGATGAGGTTATCCGTTCCCTTAAAGATTTTTTCAGTGAAACCGGTTTGTTATGCGAATCGCTCATTCCCTCCCCCATTCTCGGTCCCAAAGGAAACAAAGAATTTATCATTTCCATGACCGCAGATGTTTTTTAAGCTTGTTCCGATAAAAATAAAGTGATAATAATAAAAAGATCAAGCCGACACAAAAGACCTTATCGGAAATGAAAGGTTCTCGCAAAGATGCTTTTATTTCTCGCAAAGACGCATCTGATTTCAGCCCGGGCGCAAAGAAATTAAAGGGCTTATTTTTTTATAAAAAAATTTTCCTTTGCGCCCTCTGCGAACTTTGCGGGAAATATATGCGAGACATTTCCGATAAAGCACCGAATTGTGTTAAAGGGGAAATAAATCCCTGCAAGACATGATATTAAAATTATATTTTAAATCAAATTGTTAACGGAGGTTTCAGCAATGGGAAAAGGCGACATCAGATCCAAACGGGGTAAAATATGGAGAGGCACATTCGGCAACTCCCGCCCAAAAAAGAAAAAAACAGCAGTGCAAACTCAGACAGAACCCGTTAAGACGGATTAAACGGGTCAGAGGTCAGGGGTCAGAGGATGCCTGCCTCTGCCCCTCACCTCTCACCCAATTCCGCCTCAGGAGGAATTTCCATGTCATCGTCGTCCCTCAAAAAAACCTTTCAGGTGAATAAAAAAGATTTTATTCATGCAGGAGAGGCATCCATCCATATCAAAAATCTTCTCAAATCCCTCAATATGAACTCGGCAATTATCCGGCGTATCGCAATTTGCGGTTACGAAGGAGAAATGAATGTGGTCATGCACGGGGGCGAAGGCTGTTTAACACTTGAAATTGACACAGAAAAAGTGATGCTTGATATTTCCGACAACGGACCGGGAATTGAAAATATTGATCTGGCAATGCAGGAAGGTTTTTCAACTGCTTTGGACAAATATCGGGAAATGGGATTCGGCGCGGGCATGGGGCTTCCGAACATGAAAAAAAATTCAGACATTTTTAAAATTGAATCGGAAAAAGGAAAAGGAACAAAAGTGCAGATGACTTTTTTCATAACAGAAAAAGGGGGATAAATTTTGTGCGATCCGAAAACGCCTTCCGGTTATGTTCAGTTTAATGAAGACCTCTGCACGGGCTGCGCCGCGTGTGTGAGATGCTGTCCCACACAGGCAATCCGTATAAGAGAAGGCATGTCTGTCCATCTGACAGACCGGTGCATCGGATGCGGAGAGTGTATCCGGGTCTGCGGGACCGGTGCGATGTCTGCCCCGACATCCGAACTGGAATCCCTCAAGCGGGACCAAATATCCGTCGCACTGGTGTCGCCTGTGCTTTATTCGCAGTTTCCCGGCGAAAAGCCTGAAAACATATTGCAGGGACTTAGGGAGATGGGATTTTGCTATGTAGTTGACATGTCATATTTCCTTGAAATGTTTCAGTGCGCTGCCGAAGAGTTTATTGCCAGAAATCGGGAAAACAAAACCTATCCCCATCCTCTGATTTCGCCTATTTGTCCTGTGGTGGTCCGCCTTATTGCTTTTCAGTTTCCCGATCTTTTATCTCATGTCATGCCGGTTATCAGACCTGTTGCGCTCATGTCGCGGGAAATCCGGCGGCAGCTTGTCCCCCGCGAGCCTGATATGACAAATAAAACCGTTGCCCTGTATTATATCAATCCATGTCCCACCAAATTCGCGCCGGACCGCCCCTATTTCCACCATGAACAGCCTTATGTTGACAGGGTTCTGGGGATCAATGATATATATGCGGAACTGTATCGGCATTTGTCTCAATCTCAGGGGAAGATCGCAAAAAACGGCGTGTCCGGCTTTTCTCAGGAGTATTTCAATTACTGTCCCGGTCCGCGCAGTCTGATATGGGGAATGTCCGGCGGAGAGATTGCCGGCATGGATACGGAACACACGCTGGCAGTTTCAGGGCTGCGGGAGACCGTCACCTATCTTGAGAAAATTGAAATGGGACTCTTTTCGGATATAGAATATATCGAATTCAGAACCTGTCCTGAAGGCTGTCTCGGCGGAACGCTCACCGCTATTGACAGATATCTGTCCAAAAATGCGGTTCAGAAAGCGGTGCTGAAGGTCGGAGCAGAACGGCGTGTGTCCCGGAGAGAAATTCTTCAGTTGTATGAAAAAGACTGGTTCATACCGAAATCAAGTCTTGCCAGGATGACAGGTTTGTTCGGCATTCAGAAGCCGCCCCTGTCTATTGATTCCCTGTCGGAGATTGACAGGCTGATGAATCTTCTTCCGGGTAAAAACTGCGCTGCCTGCGGCACGCCGAATTGCAGAACCTTTGCGGAAGATGTGGTAAGGAAAAAAGCTGCTTTGAGCGATTGTCCTGTGTTTTGTACCCGGCAACGGAAAAAATAGCGGGGGAAAAAACCGAACCTCACCCCCACCTCACCCCCCGGCCCCCTCTCCGAAGGAGAGGGGGAGACAACTCCCCTCTCCTTCGGGGAGGGGGCCGGGGGGTTCAGATTAACTACTTAACTTCTAAATAAAAAAAACAGCCTCGCAGAGGCGAAATATTTGTAGGAATTGACGATGAATGTAAAAGAACTGGCTGAAAAATTCGGATTGGAAGTTGCCGCCGGACAAAAGGGATTGGAGCGGGAAATCAGAGGCGGCTTTTGCGGCGATCTGCTGAGTGACGTGATGGGCAAAGCCCCTGAAGCCTGCATCTGGCTGACCGTACAGGGGCATCAGAATATTGTGGCGGTTGCGGTTTTGCGGGATATGGCAGGCGTCATCATCTGCGGATACTGCCCGGACCTTGAAACTAAACAAAAGGCGGATCAGGAAGGAATGCCTGTTCTGACATGGAGCGGCTCGGTCTTTGATCTGGCGGGGCGCATTTATGCGGAGATCAATTGATAATTGACAATTGACAATTGACAATTGACAATTGACAATTGACAAT
>JFJP01036314.1_pt1 | contig 16052 bp, 11 predicted proteins | sample 431651 | NCBI WGS metagenome assembly JFJP01 (sample SAMN02602958, study PRJNA72255) | Microbial mat metagenome, whole genome shotgun sequencing project. | biome: fresh water; feature: sink hole; material: water; isolation source: purple microbial (photo- and chemosynthetic) mats found in... | reverse complement strand
GCGTATGCATACGAAGCGATAACCCGACATGGTCCTTTCAAGGGAGCATATCTTGCCGCAAAACGTATCCTGCGCTGTCATCCTTTTCATGCAGGCGGTTATGATCCAGTACCTTAACTTGTAAAGGAGCTTACAGTATGGACAAGAATACTATTTTCGCCATTGTTCTTTCGACTCTCGTCATCGTAGCCGGATTTACCATCCAGGCAAAATTCTTCCCGACTGAAACTGCCCCCCAGGCACAGAAAACGGCCCTTCCATCAACGGATACCGCAACCGCCTCCAATAAGACAACGGTCATTTCAGAACAGACTGCGGCAGCGGAGATTCTTCTCGCGGCAGGCGAAGATGCCGGTGTCGAAACCCTGATTGAAGAAACCTTCGTCATCGATACAAACCTCGCGACCGTCAAGTTCACGAACCGCGGCGGCGATATCGTTTCCTACAAATTGAAAGGCCATACGGACAGGGACGCCGGCGTCGAGATGGCGGATTTTGTCACCGACAAGAACCGCGCGTTCTCGCTGCTGCTCGGCGATGCCAACGGTTCCGCCGTGGACCAATTGTTCAAGGTAAAGAAAATCAGCGAGCACTCCATCGGTTTCTACCGCTCGTTCAGCGTAAAAAACCAGGACGGTACTACCGGCACGTTCACCCTCGTCAAGCAATATACATTCCTGCCGGACGACTACATGTTCGACTTGCAGATCACTGTCGACGGCGACAGTTCTTTCCAGGGCCTGCAGTTCGGCCAGTCCGCCTATACGCTCAAGACCTCGCCCCAGATCGGGCCGAAATGGAACGTCAAGAAAAAGACGGTCAACCTGAACGCGGGACAGACCAAGCTGGTAAACGACAAAGTTACCTGGTCCGGGGTCGCCGGCAAATACTTTACCCTTATCGCCCTTCCGGAAGCACCGGTCCAGAGCGTTGTCTATTCGGCCATTTCGCCGGACGCGGATACCTCCGCCGCGCAGATTTTCCTGACCCGCGCGCCGATAACCGCGAACCGCAACACCGACACCTGGAAATTCTACCTCGGTCCGCGCACGGAGAAGTTCCTGACCAAATACAACACGGTCACCAACAATCCCTGGAAGCTGTCGGACGCCAAGATCGACATGATCGTCGAAAGCTCGGGCATCCTCGGTCCGCTTGAAGTCGCCCTCAAATGGCTGATGGAATTCTTCTACAACATCATCCCTAACTGGGGTGTTTCGATCATCATCCTGACCGTACTGATGCGCATCGTCCTCTTCCCGCTCACCAAAAAAAGCAGCGAGTCCACGCTTAAGATGCAGGAACTGCAGCCGAAGATCCAGGAAATACAGGCCAAGTACAAGGACAACTCGGCGAAAATGAACGAGGAAATGGCGAAGTTCTACCAGAGCGCGGGTTACAATCCGATGTCCGGCTGCCTGCCCCTCCTGATCCAGTTTCCGCTGATTTTCGCAATGTACAACCTGTTCAACAATTATTTCGAGTTCCGCGGCGCGATGTTCATCCCCGGCTGGATACCCGACCTTTCGCAGGGCGACAGCCTCATGCTCCTGCCTTTCACCGTGCCCTTCCTCGGCTGGACCGACCTGCGCGTCCTCCCGGTCATCTATGTCATCTCGCAGCTCCTGTTCGGCAAGGTTACCCAGACCCCGACTTCGAGCCAGCAGAATGCTTCGATGAAAATGATGATGTACGGAATGCCCATATTCTTCTTCTTCATCTTCTACAATGCACCGGCCGGACTGCTCATCTACTGGACGTTCTCGAACATCCTGACCCTCGGCCAGCAGCTGGTGATCAACAAGATGATGCACAGCAAGAAGAACAGGAAGAACAGCGGCTTGAAACTGGTCAAATAGAAACATTAATTCGCCAGGAGCGTGTATATGACATATGAATTTGAAGGTAAAACAGAAAAAGAAGCCATAGAGCTTGCTGCGGCGGAACTCGGTCTTGAAAAGGACCAGTTCGACGTAGAAATTCTTGAAACCCAGAAGAACAGTATTTTCAAAAAAGGGTTTGTGCGGATTTGCGTGCACACCGACGACACGGTAAAAAAACAGCCGGTACGCACCGAACGGAAAGAACGCGGAGACCGGGTCGATCCGGAATTCGACGGAGCGTTGCCCAAGGGCAAGAGCCTGTTCCAGGATCCGCTTCCGAAAGATGAATTCGAGAAATCCATGATCGACTTCATCGCATCCATGATCCGCAAAATGGGATATGACGTGACCGTGGAAGTGATGTCCCGCGAAGAGAAAAAAATCGGGCTTCGACTGACCTCGCGCAGTTCTTCCATCCTGATCGGCAGGAAGGGAAAGAATCTCGACGCCCTCCAGCTCCTGGCCAACGTCTATGCAGGACGGCTCGGGCAGGAAGATACCCGGATCATTCTCGATTCCGAAAACTATCGCATCCGCCGCGAGGAATCCCTCGTGCGCCTTGCCTATACCACCGCGGACCGCGTGCGTACCACCCGTGGTTCCATGCTGCTCGAACCCATGAATCCCTTCGAACGTCGCCTCATCCATACCACCTTGAACGATATCGGGGATGTGGACACGAAGAGTGAGGGTGAAGGCCTTTATAAGCAGGTTCGCGTGTTCTACAAGGGGAGATAGATGAAACGGTTCTGTGCTGTCGTACTGTGCGCCTGTATCGCCGGCGGCGTGTCCGCCTCGGACATCAAAGAAATTCTGGCGGGGCAGGTTCCTTCTGTTGCGGTTTCCGGACTGCTCGAAAAGGGGACAGTACAGAATACCGTTTATCGCCGGAAGGGTGTTGTCCCCTCCCTTGTCCCCGCGAATCCTCTTGCCGCGGAAGCGGTTGCTTTCTGGAAGGGTGACGAAGCCCCGTTTTTCATCGAAACGTTGTATCTGTATAAAAAAACCGCCAAGCGACAGGGTGTTCGGGGTGCTGACGCGGACCGGATTTCGGTGATTTTGCGCTCGCTTTCGAAACTGGAAGGGCTTGAATATTACTCGCCCAGCCGGAAAAAAATGCGCACCTTGTATGAAAAATCGTTCAGCATCGATTCTGCCGTGTCGAAGAAACGGATTTCCGATCCCGTGCAGGGAATGGCCGACGGGGTTTCGGTCCTGGCGCTGCAAAAAGACCTGACGTTCGGCGAATATGTGTACCGTTATACCTGGCGGCAAACTGCTGATTCCGTGGCTTTTTTCTCTGCAAATGTCGATCCTATGAGTTATAGTTTCATCAGGCTGATACAGCAGGATAAACTGCGCGTTTCGCTCATCGTTCAGGATTTGGGAGACAGCCTTTTGGTATATAATCTGACTAAAGCCGATTTTACGGCCGTGCCGGGGATCGAGGGAAAGATCACCGCATTATAAAAGAGTATGAAAAACAATAAACAGGGATATATTCTTTCGTTTGATCAGGGAACAACCTCGTCGAGAGCCATTCTGTTTGACCATGACGGCCGACTTGTGGCACAAGCCCAAAAAACGTTTACGCAGTATTATCCGGCACCTGGATGGGTTGAGCATGATCCTGACGAAATCTGGGAAACCCAGCTTTCCGTGGCCCGTGAGGCCATAGCGAAGGCGGGCATCGGTCCTGAGGAAATTGTCTCGATCGGCATAACAAACCAGCGGGAAACGGTCGTCATGTGGGACCGGGACAGCGGCAAACCGGTGTACAAGGCGGTTGTCTGGCAGTGCAGGCGGTCTACTTCCATTTGCGAGGAATTGATCGCTGCAGGTCTCGAGGAAGAATTCCGCGAACGTACCGGCCTCAGGCTCGATCCATATTTTTCGGGTACCAAGCTGACCTGGCTCTTCCGAGAAAACATCGCCCTCAAGGCCCTTGCGGAAAACGGGGAAATCCTGTTCGGAACGATCGATTCCTGGCTCATGTGGAAGCTGACGGGACGGCACGTAACAGATGTGACGAACGCGTCCCGTACGCTTATGTTCAATATTCACGATGAAAAGTGGGATCCCTATCTACTTTCGGTATTGGGAATTCCGCCGCAGATACTGCCGGAAGTGCTTTCGAGCGCGGCAGACTTCGGTACCACCAAACCCGAGCTGTTCGGCTGCGCGATTCCGGTGACAGGCGTCCTGGGCGACCAGCAGGCGGCCCTTTTCGGACACGCCTGCTACAAGCCGGGCATGGCCAAGAACACCTACGGCACCGGCTGCTTTACCCTGCTCAACACAGGTGACACGCCGGTGCGTTCGAAAAACAACCTGCTGACGACGATAGCCTGGAAAATCGGACCGAAGACTACGTATGCGCTCGAAGGTTCGGTTTTCATCGGCGGAGCCGTCATCCAGTGGCTCCGGGACGAGATGCAGTTCATCCTGACGGCACCCGAATCGGAAGAACTTGCCCGCTCGGTGCCGGACTCGAACGGCGTCGTCGTCGTGCCCGCCTTTGTGGGGCTCGGGGCACCGTACTGGGATCCGGACACGCGCGGGTCGATCCTCGGCATTACCCGGGGAGTCAACAAGGCGCATATCGTGCGAGCCGCCCTCGAAAGCATCGCTTACCAGTCTGAGGATCTTCTCGAGGCGATGAGTGCCGATTATGGGTATCCGGTGGAGTTGATCAAGGCTGACGGCGGGGCTACCGCCAATTCCTTCCTGATGCAGTTCCAGTCGGATATTTCGGGAATTCCGCTGCTTCTGCCGCATATCAGCGAAATTACCGCCCTCGGTGCCGCCTATGTGGCGGGCCTCCAGTGCGGCTTCTGGGAAAGTATGGAGGAGATTGAACTGAAATGGAAAATAAAAAAACTGTTCGAGCCTCAAATGAACGGAAAGGAACGAAAAGACCGAATGGCACACTGGCACAAGGCTGTGTCAGCGACAAGGAAATACACCGTATGACGACCAAGATGAAAATGCTGCTGGTGGGAATATTGCTGCTGGTTATTGTGGGCAGCGCGACAGCGGCGGCAATCATTATCGGCGGTAATACCGCACAAACAGGAGACAAGGGATCTATGAACGAAAAAACCGGAGCGGCAGCCATTGACAGGGACGGGATGTTCGCGGTAATGGAAACGAACAAGGGAACGATAGTTCTCGAACTTTTTTTCAAGAAAACACCGTTGACGGTCTGTAATTTTGTAGGTCTGGCCGAAGGCGCGCTTGATGCTGCCAAGGGTAAACCCTATTATGACGGACTGATTTTTCACCGGGTGATCAAGGATTTCATGATCCAGGGCGGCGACCCGCTCGGTAAAGGCACCGGCGGACCCGGCTACCGCTTTCCTGACGAGTTTGACCCGAGCCTGACCCATGACGGTCCCGGAGTGTTGTCGATGGCCAATTCGGGGCCCGGTACGAACGGAAGCCAGTTTTTCATCACCCATGTACCGACACCCTGGCTTGACGGAAAGCATACCGTATTCGGAAAGGTGGTCGAAGGCCAGGACGTGGTCAACGCGATTGCCGCGAATGACACGATCGTGACACTCAAGATCGTGCGCCGCGGATCGGAAGCGAAGGACTTTTCGACGACCCAGGCAGATTTCAACAAATATCTTGCCGGAACCTCTTCCCGCGAAAAAGCAGCGTCCGAAGCGGCCCAGAAAGATGTGATCGCACAAATTCAGAAAAAATGGCCGAAAGCCGTCAAGGCGGAATCGGGCGTATACTATTTCATTACCCGCGAAGGAACCGGAGCCGCGCTCAAGACCGGACAGACCCTGACCATGAAATACAAGGGATCCCTTTTGAACGGTACTGTTTTTGATGATTCGGACATGCATGCGCCGCTCGAATTCCAGGTCGGCCGTGGACAGTTGATTCCCGGCTTCGATTCGCAGGCACTTGAAATGAAGCTCAACGAAAAACGTACCATCATCATTCCCCCGGAGCTGGCGTACGGTGCGGCTGCTCGCGGTAAAATAAGTATTTTTTTATCCGAAAAGTCGCTCCTTCCGCCTGGAAGGAGCTTTTTTTTGCTTTAAATTCCCAGATCGGTCCGGAAAACTTTCTGGATGAAGGAATTCAGCAATTCTGCCCTGTCTGCGGAGGAAGCTGTTTTTTTGTGGACAACCTGTGCATAAACTGTGCGATTGGTGTTTCTGTTTTTAAGGGCAAGCGTTGAAGCGGTATCCGTGACGGTGACGGTGATCTGGAAACGGGATTCTTCCGATGAGGGAAATCCCTTGCCCGACAAGAGTTTTTGTATTTTTTGTGCTGTTTTAGCGGATTGCGTTGTACCGCTTTCGGACAGAACATATTGGACGGGAAGCTCGATATCGTTGTACAAAAAGGTGGCGGGATCAAGTTCGTACAGATCGGGAATATATTCATTTTTTAAGGTGCTTTCAGCTGCAGGTGTGAGCAAAATGCGCTTTGCCAGGGCGTATGACAGATATTGACGTTCCCAGACCGGATCAAGCGTCGAAATCGCTGTGTCAAGAAGTGAAACGTCTTTTTTCAGGGCCCCCTGTTCGAATAAATAGGAAGGTTTGGCTGCTGCCACATAGCCGGTTTCGATCGAAGCTGCGCGGTCAAGATAGGGGGCGGCGGTTTTTTGCCAGCGATCGAAAGCGAGAAAATAGAAACTGTTGACGTAGAGACCCAGTCCGGTTGTCCGGCTGTATTCCTTTTCGCTCGCTTCATAGTGTTGCGCGACGTTCTTGTTTTGTATCCGGTAGACGGCTTCGTGAAACCACCCGTAAAGGGCGTATTTGCCCTGATTCCATGAACGTAACAAAAATGTGTACAAGTTGTGCACAACTTTTCTTTTTTCCCCGTTGAAACGGAATTTGTAGATGTCCATATGGATTTTTTGCAAATCGGCCCGGTACTGGGTGAGTGTAGTTCCATAATTGGCTATCCATGAATTGTCAGCGTTGGTCCGGACTGCCCGGAGATACCGTTCCGCTTCGTCAGGATAACCGGCCTGTATGAGTGTATCGGCCAGACCGAGGGCTGCAAGGGGTGTGGAATCAAGCGAAAAGGCTTTCAAGTAATGGTTGAACGCTCCCGTAAAATTAAGCCGGCGGAGTTCGAGTTCGCCCTGCATGAGGTAACCGGAAGAACGGGGCGTCGCTTCGAGGGATTTCGCGGTATCCTCGAAGGCTTTTTCAAACTGGTAAAAGACTTCTTCGAGTATGGAACGGTTGTAGTAATAGATAGAGGCGAGATAGGGTTGCTTTTTTTCTTCGGCAATGCGGATGGCGAGGGTGTAGTATTTTTTCGCTTCGGTATAGTTGAATGCGGCCGTATAGAGATTGCCGAGCCCTACGTAGATGTTGCTGTCGGGACCCCAGGTATCCACTATTGACCCGAGACTCGAAATTCCTTCATCGATGCGGTGTGTCTTGTAGCAGAGCCAGCCGAAATTCGACCAGGCATAGAGATCGTCGGGCGCGGTTTTGAGGTACTGCTTGAGATAGACAAGAGCTTCTTCGTCCTTGTTGAGAAAACCGGCTGTATCCGAAAGCCTGGAAAACAGTTCGGTGCCGGGGTAACCGAGTTCCTTCGCGAGGAGGAATTCCTTGAAGGCCGGAGCATAGAGGTTTTTGTCGAAATACAGGTTGCCGAGAGAATTATGGAACGATGGATCTTCGGGATACTGGCGAATTCCTTCGGTAAGAATGGAAATCGCGTTTTCCCAGTTTTCCGCGGCCAGAGCTTCCTGTGCCCGTGAAAGAAGTTCGGGCGCCGTTTCGGCCTGCAGCGGTTGGTTGGAACACAGGGCGACCAACAGGAAAAGACCGCCAAAAAAGCGTCTGGAGCCTTTCGGTCGCTGTTTCATTTCGGAAAGGAGATGTTTGGCTTCCTGAGCGTTTTCATCGGTACAAACGGGAGCGAACCGGGCTTTTTGTTCAAGTTCGAAAAGGGTATGTGCTTGAGGATCCTGGAGGGACAGGATGAAGGCGCGCCGGCTTTCTCCCTGGTTTTGGCGTTTTTCCCTGCGGCGGAGCAGGACGTACATTCGGGCGGCAGCCAACAGGACTACCTTGCGGCTGTTCCGTGAATACCGGAACACAAGGAAGCGGTACAGGGCCGGACCGGGAAGCGCGAGGATAAGGGCGAGGGCGACTACAAAAAGGAAGCCGGGTTTGATGTCCGTAAGGAGGCTCGCCAGAAAGCGGCGGAGGGCCGTTCCCGTATCCTTTTCCGTGCCGTCATCCGAAGCTGCGGTAAGAAGATTCCGCTTGTCGATGATTTCGTTCAGGAGCTGGATGAATTCGTCCCCGCCCGGATTGGCGCTGAAAAGAATTTCTTCCCCTTCGGCAACCTGTGTGGTGGTCGGGTCGAAGGCTATCCATCCGTAATTCGGGAAGAAAACCTCCACCCAGGCGTGGGCCATGTTTGCCCGTACCGGGTAATAATCGAGCGCCCCTGAATCCGGTTGGATGAAAAATCCGGCCGCAATGCGGGAGGGGATGTCGATGCTGCGGAGCATCAGACAGAGTGAAAAGGCAAAATAGGTACAGTATCCTTTTTTGGAATCGAACAGGAAAAACTTGAGCTGGTTTCCGTCCGGAGCCACGCCGGGTTTGAGGGAGTAACGGAAGTCGCCCTCGCGGAGAAAGGTCGTGAGGGCGAGAATCTTGTCATAGTAGCCGGGAATATGCGCGGTCAGCGAACGGGAAAGTTCGCCGAGGAGTTCGCGGTTTTCGGAATCGAGTTCGGTGTAGAAGTTCAGTGCTTCCCCGCTCAGGCCTTCTGCTTCGCTTCCGGTCGGAGCGGGGGTGTCATACAGCTCGAACGGGATGAAACCGGTGCTTTCGCTCGTGACGGCATAGGCGCCGTTGAAGGCCGCGGAGTTCCACAGGCGATAAGGAGTTACGGCAACCGGATAATCCATTGCGATGAGGGAGGCCGGATCGAAATTGACGATGAAATATTCCTGTTCGGCCGGCGAGCGGAGCTGATATACACGATGCGGCAGGTTGGCCGGTTTCGGCGGCACATCCTTGATCTGCGGTTCTTCTCCCGGAGCTTCCGCCTCGAAAAACCCCTTGCGGGTATTCCATCCGGAAAGATACACCCGCCTGAGCAGGTTGTTCGCGTTTTCTTCGCGCGTCCGTACGATCAGCACCAGATTGTCGTTCATCTTGATTTCGCTTTGGAGCGAAAGGTAGGGGGAGAAATCGAAACGGAACAGGGTGGGCTGGATGAGTCCGCCGTTGTTCGTCACCGACAGTGCATTGTACGCGCGGACGATCAGGAATACGGCTATGAGGAGTAACGGCAGGAAAGCGGGAAGCGATGCCAGCTGTCTCCGCCCGGTGCGCGAAACGGTCAGGAGCTGAACGAGCTGTAAAAGCATGAAAAAAAGAATGAAAGCGGTGGCGTGGATCGGATGCGTAAAGAGGGTCAGTTGATGATTTCCCTGGGACCAGAAGAGGAGGCAGAGAATGGCGGTAAGGACGAGCGGTTCGAGGCGCTTCCAGAGTACGGAACGCTGATGGAAAAGGGTGAAAAGGCCGGCAGTGACGCTGGTTGACAGAATGAGCCAGACCGCAAGGTTTAAATGCAGGAGGATGCCGTCGGCGGCGGTGGAATGTACCTGCATCAGGGAAATGCGGACGACAGAAACGAACAGGAGTAGCGTAAAAACGCCGATAAACAGGGCCGGAACAATCCTGAGCCGGTATTTGTCGAAAAGCGGGGTAATAACGATGATTATTGCGGTGATCGCAGGAAGCACGAACAGGGGGAGAATCTCGGGAATATAGAGACCGGGTGCCGTGAAGAGGAGGGCGAAGGACAGGAGGCGCAACAGCAAAGAAAGGTCAAATCGTTTTGACATCGAAGCCCTCCTTTTTGAGGTACGCTTTTGTGTCCTGAAAAGCCCGTACGGTTTCCTGTGTGTTTTGCCGGACATTTTCCACGGACTTGAAGAAAACGAGGTCGCGCAGTTTGCGGGTTATCGAGCGCGGTTCGGGAGCATCCGGTACCGGTCCGATATAGACTGTCGTGCGGGCGGCGGCCGATCCGGGCAGCCGGATGCCGGACAGCTGGGAGTTCAGGGTAAAAAGAAGACAGGTTGCGTATTCGGGCGCGGCCGCAAGAAGCTGTCCGATCGGGGGGGATTCCGGGTCGAGCTGGGGAATGGAAAAGGCTTGTCGGGCGGTATCTGACGCTCCGGAGTCCGAGGGATGAATGGAGGCTCTCCAAAGACGGTTTTGGGTGTCTGCGGTAAGGATGGTGACCGATCTGTTTTTTGAAAGCAGCAGGGCAGCCAGGATGGACGCACGGGCGAGCAGAATATCGTACCTGCTTTTGTCCTCCGGGCAGGGCATTCGGGATATGCCGTTCCAGAGCATGAACACATATTCGTTGGCGGGCGGCGGAAGGAGTTCTCCCTGTCGGATCGAAAGTTCTCCCGAGTGGGCAAATACTTTCCAGTTGATCTTGCGCGGATCGTCTCCCGGCTGATAGTTTCTGGTTTCGTAGAGGTCTTCGGATCGCTTGAAGGTGCTTTTACCCCGGGTACGCCCGGTTTTTCCCGGAGGTAACGCGGTATTCGGATCTGTTTCGGAAGCGGGAAAAACGGTGAGGGGAGCGGAGAGATCGGAACCGTCAAGGCGTATGGTGAAGCTGAAAAACCCCGCGTAGTCCCCGATCCGCAGCCGGGGGTTCGAGGGCGTGTAGATTCCCCGGGGCGGCAGCGCGAGCGTATGATCGGTCGCCGTTTTCGACACCGGTACGCCGATCGAAAAAAACCTGCCGGTGCCGGGCTTGCCCGAGGTTGTGTAATCAAGACAGTACAGGATTTCGGAAAACACAAGCGAAAGAAAGGGCTCTTTTTCGGCACCGCAGATGCTGACCCTGAAAAGACCGGGTTCTTTCCACTCCGCCGAAAGCGAAACTTTTTTCCAGGCAGCATACGAGAAAAGGGCGGCGAGGCATGAAAAAAGGGCGAACGAAAGAAAGGTGATGCCGCTGATCGTCGCGATAAGCTCTCCGCGGAAAATGCCCGCTGCAAGGAATGCAAGGCTGCCTGAAATATAGGCCAGACCGGGTCCCGTCATGAACCCGACATGGAATTTGTCAGGCCGGAGCATCGACGGGAGGACCTTTTGACCAGTCGGTTTTTTTCTCGATTTTATGCAGGATGTCGGCGGCGAGCCGGGTTACGAGCTGTGGAATATCAGTCCGCGCATCCTTGGGAATGATTCGGTGGCAAAGGACCGGCACGGCGAGGTCGGTGATGTCGTCGTCTTCGATCCATGAGCGGCCGCGAAGGAGGGCGAGGGAACGGGCCGCGTGGAGGAAATGGAGTACGCCCCGCGGCGAAACGCCGAGCTGGAAGGCGGGATGGGTTCTGGTGGCGCGAACCAGCGATACAAGTGCCTGCTCGAGTGATGGATGGCAGAACACGGTTTTTTGTTCCTGTCGCGCGGCGAGAATGTCCGAAACGGTTACCATTGGGTGAATTCCGGGCAGGACGGTTTCGGCAGGGTCCTCGTGGAGGATGGCTGCTTCGGCGCGTTCGTCGGGATAACCGAGGCTGAGCCGGAGCATGAACCGGTCGAGCTGTGCGGCGGGCAGGGGATAGGTTCCTTCGGATTCGACGGGATTCTGGGTAGCGACGACGAAAAAGAGTTCGTTGACCAGCCGGGTGTTTCCGCCCGAGGTGACCTGTTTTTCCGCCATGACTTCGAGGAGTGCCGACTGGACTTTCGGGGTGGTCCGGTTAATTTCGTCTGCGAGCAGGATGTCGCAAAAAACCGGGCCGGGCATGAATTCGAATGTATGCTCGAGGGGATTGAATATGTCCACGCCGGTAATGTCATAGGGGAGGAGGTCGGGGGTGAACTGTATCCGTTTGAAAACCGCCGGGACGGAAGCGGATCCTGACCCGGAACCGTCGGACTTGCCCACGAGACGGGAGAGGGTTTTTGCCAGGGTTGTTTTGCCGAGGCCAGGCACGTCCTCCACCAACACATGGCCCCCGGACAGGTAGGCGGCGACAAAAATTTCGAGCTGGGGTTTTTTGCCGCGAATAACGGATGAAAGTCCGGAAATCAGGGCGTCGGCGGTTTCTTTTGTAGTCATTTGTCCTTCAGTATACCATACCCGCCCTGATTTATCTAATCGCGGCGGTTTCTCGACAGGAGAACGAGGCGGAGAAGGCTCGCGACCGCCGTAAGGGCGGAGGCGACATAGGTCAATGCCGCTGCGGTGAGCACACTTTTTACTCCGTCCAGTTCATTGTCAGAAAGTACTGCGTTGTTCCGCAGAATGGCGATCGCCCTCCCTGATGCGTTGAACTCGACGGGGAGGGTGACGAGGTAGAAGAGGACGGCTCCGCTGAAGAGTACGATGCCCGCATTGAGAAGGATGGGCATTCCGAAGAAAAGCCCGGCGATGGCCAGATACGGACCGAAGGACGAGCCAATGTTTGCGACGGGAACGAGATAGCTGCGGAGGGCGAGCGGTCCGTAACCGGTGGCATGCTGTATCGCGTGCCCCGTCTCATGCGCGGCAACGCCGATGGCAGCTATCGAGTTTTGCCCGTAGACGGGGCGGGAAAGGCGGAGAACCTTTGATGCCGGGTCGTAGTGGTCGGTGAGGGTTCCGGCGACTTCTTCGATTTTCACGTCCGTTATGCTATTGCTGCGCATAAGGATGCGTGCGGCGTCGGCACCGGTAATGTTCCGTTTGCTTGCGATCTTCGAATAACGGGCAAAGGTCGATTTGACCATCACCTGGGCGATGACGGAAAGAATGAGGGTCGGAACTACGAGGAGCAGATAATACTGGTCAAAAAACATGGGATTTTCCTCCTGAGGGAAAAAACAATTCGATTGATACTCCGGTAAATATACGGATATTTACATGTAAAAAAAACCGGTTGTGCGGATTTTGGTTACAACCGGTGGAATTCCTGTGAACAGACTGTTGAAAACCGTACGGGAGGGATATAATCCGGGGGGAAGGAAGTTGTATGGATGGGTTCTGGCGCGCGGTATTTGTTTTGTTAGTCGCAGGCTTTCCCGGTTGGATACTTTTTTCGCTTGCCGCCGGGGTAATCGTATATGTGTCCACCCTGACCACAAACCATGCTTCGCCCGAGCCGAAGAACACGAGCCGGGGTGAAGGCGATTCGCCCGTCAGGGCCCATACCCGCGATCCGTTGATCATGGAACCGCTCAATGCGGCAAAGGAACGGTGGAATGCCAATCGTGACCGGCATCTTTTTACCGTACTTTCACTCCGATCGGCGGACGGCTTGCAATTGACGGCTTTTTACCGGGAAGCGTCCGCTCCTGCGGCCGGAAAGACTGTTTTGATCGTTCACGGCATATCCGATTCGGCCGCAGGCATGGCCTACCTTGCCGAGGAATACCACGCGAGGGGCTGGAGCGTGCTTTCGATCGACCAGCGGTCGCACGGGGAAAGCGGGGGGACGAAATGTACCATGGGCGTGCGGGAATCGTCTGACATAAGCTTGTGGGTCGGCCTTCTCGTCTCCCGGTTCAGGGCTCCGGAAATATGGCTGCACGGCGTATCGATGGGCGCTGCCGCGGTGCTGCTGTACGGCAGCCGGACTAAAAATGTGCCGCCTCAGGTCAGGGGCATCATTGCCGATTCGAGTTACCCCTCCTATGAGGAAACCTTTTACCGTCTCTTGCAGCTCGCCGTAAGAAGCCGCTTTCTCGCATGGAGCATAGTGCGGGGCGCGAGTTTCGCCAGTCTCGTCCTGAGCGGAGTTCCCTTTTCCTCGATGAATCCCCGCAAGGCGATAGGCACGCTTTCCGTCCCGCTCCTGCTGTTTCACGGGCAAAAGGATGTCCTCATCCCAATCGGGCAGGTCGGGGACATGCTGGACGATGCGGTGCAACGTGTCGGCGGGACAGTTGTTGTAATACCGGGTGCGCCGCACATCGGCGCGTATTTTTATGCCCCTTCTTTATATATGGAAAAAATTGAAGAGTTCTGCAGGAGGAACACATGACCGGATACACTGAAAGAACGATCCTTGCCCTATGCGCCGCGCTCTTGTTGGGCGGCCCGGTTGCCGTTTCGGCCCAAACTGCGCAGGTGACCGACATTCCCGTAAAAAAAGTCGCGCTGTTTTCGTCGGGCGTGGGCTTTTTCGAACACTCCGGAACCGTTCGCGGCGACACGCAGGCGTCGCTGCAGTTCGATCTTGCGGCAGTGGATGATGTGCTCAAGTCTCTGGTTATCGGTGACCCCGAATCGGTATCGCCTTCGGTGAGTTATTCGTCGGAAGACACCCTTTCCCGTACACTGAAGAGCCTCAAGATCGATCTTTCGGGGAATCCGGGCATGGCCGAACTGCTTTCGGGCTTGCGCGGTGCCGAGCTGCGCGTGTCGGCACCGATGGAAATAACCGGCCGGATTGTCGGGGTCGAAATGCGGGGAGAGAGCGAAAAAAAATCCGATGGAACATGGCTGTCGCTTTTTACGAAAGACGGTCTTCGGGTGATCGGCCTTTCGGATATATCCAGTTTTTCGTTTACCGACCGCAAGATCGCCGCCGATCTTGACCGCGCGCTCGACCTGATCCTGTCGTCACGTGATACACAGACCCGGACGCTGCAGGTCAACCTGCCGGGAAAGGGCGAACGGAACGTTACGCTCGGCTATGTTATCGCTTCGCCGGTATGGAAAGCCAGTTACCGGCTCGATCTTGCGGGTGACAAACCTCTTTTACAGGGTTGGGCCATTGTCGACAACGCGGGCAACATGGACTGGAACGGAGTGGAGCTTTCGCTCGTGACCGGCCGTCCCGTTTCCTTCATCCAGAGACTGTACCCGCCGTTATATCTGACCCGTCCGGTGCTGCCCCTGTCGATAGCGGGAATCGCCGAAGCACAAACGTATGCATCGGGCTATGACAGCTTGATGGATGCCGAAGAATCGTATGAATCCGTAGCTGAAATGGCCGCTCCCGCACCTGCGATGGCGTATTCTTCGGCCAAAGCGTACGGACGCGGTGCGGAATCGCCTGAAAAGCCGAAAAGCGTCGCGGGCGGCACGATCGAAACGACGGTTGCCCGGTCCGCGGGAGACCAGTTCGAGTTTACCGTGCGGAACCCGGTTACCCTTGCCCGCCAACGGAGCGCGATGATTCCCCTCGTCGAGTCGGCGGTGAAAGCTGAAAAGATTTCGGTGTTTTCGGGAGCGAAGGCACAGGGCGGCGGCATGATCCATCCGATGCTGTGCGCGGACGTTTCCAACTCGACCGGCATGAAGCTGCCGGCGGGGCCGATCACCGTCTTCGACGATGGTATCTACGCGGGCGATGCGTTGATCGAGTTTTTCCCCGAAAATGACAAGCGCATCATCGCATTCGGCGAGGATTTGTCGGTAACGGGAAGCGTGACGCCCTCGTCCTCGCAGGAGACGGTCGGGGTTACGGTGACGAAGGGAATCATGACCATAACACGGCGATATACCCACATCAAGACATATACGTTCCGGAACGCATCCTCCCGGGCGCGGACGGTGGTGGTAGAGCATCCCATGACGCAGGGTTCTACCCTGGTAATGCCGGCCGCATACCGGGACAAGACCGATTCGCTGTACCGGTTCAACGTTTCTCTCGCCGCAAATGGAGAAGCCCGTTTCGAGGTGAAGGAGCAGTCTCCGTTACAGGAAACGGTCGTCCTCTCGCAGCTCCGGCTTGATTCCTTCGTATATTACACGTCTTCGCGGGACATTCCGCAAAAAGTGAAGGCGTCCCTCGAGAAAGCCGTCGAATTCAAGAGGAAGGCGGATGACGCGAAAACCGCCCAGAGCGCGCTTGAGGCGAAACGTACAGAGAAGATCGCCGAACAGGACCGGATCAGAAAGAACCTGCAGGCCGCCGGGAATGATTCGCAACAGGGAAAGGACTATCTGAAAAAACTGACGCAGGCCGACAACGAAATCGATTCGCTGGCTGCCCAGATCGAAGGCTCGCGCAAGTCGGTGGTCGAGGCGCAAAAGGCGTATGAAAATTACCTTTCGACCCTGACCCTCGAATAGGTCGGGCAAACGGTTCAGGCGAACAGTTCCGGATTGAGCTCTGCCGCTTCCGCCTCGTGGCGTTCCTGCGTGCAGAGCTGCTGGAACTCGACCATCCGGTGAAAC
>JFJP01002030.1_pt1 | contig 16057 bp, 14 predicted proteins | sample 431651 | NCBI WGS metagenome assembly JFJP01 (sample SAMN02602958, study PRJNA72255) | Microbial mat metagenome, whole genome shotgun sequencing project. | biome: fresh water; feature: sink hole; material: water; isolation source: purple microbial (photo- and chemosynthetic) mats found in... | reverse complement strand
CTTGCCGCTTTGACAGCCTGTGAGCAACAGCCCGCAGAAAAGCCCCTGCAATACAGTAATACGCCAGTCGGAATTCAGTTGCCGGTTTACCGTGTTGTCCCTCATCCGCTACATAACCCACAAAAACTTTCCGAAACCTTGCAGCCGTTGATTGATTACCTAAATCGTCAAGTGCCCACAGTGAGCTTGCGGTTGGAAACATCGCGTGATTACCAGTCCTTTGAAAAAAAATTCCGCGCCCGCGAAGCTGAGTTTCTTATGCCTAATCCTTGGCAAACGCTTGAGGCGCAAAAGGTGGGGTATCACGTTATTTCAATGTGGGGTGATGCCGCTGACTTTAAGGGAATTTTTTTAGTGCGTCAGGATAGTGGAGTCAAAACGCCAGCTGATTTAAAAGGCAAAGTGGTGAGCTATCCATCGTCCACAGCACTCGCGGCAGCAATCATGCCGCAGTATTTTTTGTACAAGAACGGTATTAACATCAACAAAGACATTCAAAATAGCTACGTGGGTTCGCAAGAGTCATCAATTATGAACGTCTATCTCGGACATTCTGTCGCCGGTGCGACGTGGCCGCCGCCTTGGCGTTCGTTTCAGAAAACTCATCCTGTTGAGGCAGCTCAACTCAAGGTGATTTGGGAAACGCCGTCGCTGATTAATAATTCGGTGATGGTGCGCGACGATGTGCCTGAAGCGGTTCGTCAGGCGGTTAAGCAGGCCCTGCTTTCTTTGCCCAATACGCCTACTGGGAAAAAAATACTTGCTGGAATGGAAACGGCGCGTTTCCACGATGCTAATGACGCTAGTTACGACCTCGTGCGTGAATACATTAAACGGTTTGAAAAAGAAGTACGTCCGATAGAAGACAAGTGATGCTTAACAGGCTTAAAAATTTACTGCTCGGTAACTTAGTCAAGCAATTGATTGTGGGGCTAACGGTTGTTATCGCTTCAATAATGACCTTGTTTGTTTGGGAGATGACTAACCGGCAGCAGGAGGCGGAGATCAATAGTCACTCTCTACAGGTGGCGGCACTTTCCGAAAGTTCTGCAACGTCATCGTCAGTTTGGGTTGCATCACGCGATTACAGCGGGCTACAAGAAATCGTTCAAGGAGTCGCGCGTTACCCCTCGCTAATCTACATCATCATTCTGGACCTTAATGGTCAGGTGTTGGCGCACAATGATCCGAGTAAGGTTGGATTATATCTAGCCGATTTGCCTCTGAATCAAGAAGGAACAGTGTTGCGTCGGACAATAAAATTAGTTGAGGCAATTACTCCCATCATGCTTGCGGGGAAGCAGATTGGTTGGGTGCGGCTAGGTATAGATCGATCACCTTTCAGTGCAGAGGTTGATCAAATTAGACAACGTGGGCTTGCCTTTACATTGATCGGAATTGCACTCAGCTTTTTGATTGCCGTTCTGGCGGGGCGATATTTAACACGCCGTCTCTATGCAATTCAGCAAGTTGCAGATGGTGTAAAAGCCGGAAAAACAGGTGTGCGAGTAATTTTGCCGGGTGAGGATGAGGCAGCAAAGCTAGCAAGGCAATTCAACGAGATGTTAGAAAGCTTGGAACAGCGAGAGCTTTTTTTGCATGAGGCTAACGAGCGACTCTCTGCCGCTCAGATTGCAGCTCAAGCCGGTTTTTGGGACTGGAATGTAATTAGTGGAAAGTTAAACTGGACGACTGAGTTCTTCCGTCTTTTTGGATTAGACCCTAGCACTACGGAGGCGAACTTTGAAACATGGCGCTCCTCAGTTCATCCGGAAGATCGTGAGCAAGCTGAAGCAAATATCAGTGATGCGGTTCGAGATCACTCAATACTCGCCAACGAATATCGGATTGTTCTGCCAACAGGGAAAATTCGCTGGATTTATGCCACGGGTAACACAGTCTACGATGAGCAGGGGCAACCACTGCGAATGTCAGGCCTCTGTATCGACATCACAGAACGCAAACAGGTCGAAGCAGAGCTTGAGGAATATCGACATCATCTAGAAGCGATGGTCGAAGCACGTACTGCTGAGCTTTCTGTTGCCAAAGAGCTCGCCGAAGCTGCTAATAAAGCGAAAAGCACATTTCTCGCCAATATGAGCCATGAGTTACGAACGCCAATGAATGGCATTATGGGAATGACTGAGTTAGCACTGCGCCGCGCTACCGACCCCAAACAAATTGAGCATCTCAATAAAGTGGCGGAGGCGTCACAGCAATTGCTGGTCATTATTAATGACATCCTTGAAATTTCTAAAATTGAAGCAGAGCGTTTAACAATTGAAAAAACTCCCTTAACATTGAGTGGCATTTTAGAAAATACACTCAACTCAATTGGCACTAAAGCACAGGATAAAGGGCTGAAGCTCATCATCAACATTCCTCCTGCACTGGCAGTTGAATCTTTGCTGGGTGATTCGTTACGATTGGGTCAGGTGCTGTTAAATCTTCTCAATAATGCGATTAAATTTACTGCACAGGGCTCGGTTTCGGTAACTATTAGCCAAAGTAGCGAGAGTACAGATACCGTGCTTTTACGTTTTGAAATTCGTGATACTGGACTTGGTATTGCACCAGTTGACCAACGGCGACTATTTAACGCATTCGAACAGGTCGATGGGTCTACATCTCGAAAATTTGGCGGCACCGGTCTGGGGTTGGCAATAAGTAAACGCTTGGTGCGCCTAATGGGGGGCGAAATCGGGGTGGAAAGTGAAGTTGGGGTGGGAAGTCTGTTTTGGTTTACTGCGCGTGTAGAAAAATTGTGAACATTAATGAGTCATTTTAGGCGCAACCTTGAGAGAGCGTTGCAATTGAATTCCCCGATACCTGTAAATTATTTCCCTGTTAAAATTACAGCCAACAAATAAAGCTCGGATTAGCGGCAAACTTTCCCTCAATCAGACTACCTAGATGTATTAAGTTGGCTTGTATTAGGCGCGAACTAAGGATATTGAAATGAAAAAATCACTCGATTTTATCTTGCACAAACTCTTGCCACTGTTATTGCTAAGTTCGTTACTGCTAGTTTCTAACGCGCAAGCGCAAAGCAGTGGCGGCGATGCAGGGGGTGGTGCCTATGAAAAAATGGAGCCTTACACAGTCAACTTGGTTGGTTTGATGCAAGTGGTTCAGGTCGCTGCGACGCTAAAAATGGCTAAGCCAGAGGCGGGGGCTAAAGTGAAGTTGTACATGCCTGCGATTCGCCACGAAGTGATTATTTTGTTAAGTGGTAAAACAGCCGCTCAAATTGAGAGCTCCGCTGGAAAGCAGCAGTTAATTAATGAAATCAGAGCGATAGTTAATAAAGTAGTGGGTCTTGATGCCAAAGAGGGTGTTGCAGACGTGCTGTTAGAGCAGATTATCATTCAATAAGTTTTAGGGGCTTTACGTTCGTTTGAGCCCCCTTTAAACATCTCGCCGGTAACAATCCACGCACCTGTTTTCGTGATCGACATGCCGACTCCCTCCTTTGTTCACCTACGTATTCACAGCGAATACTCGATTGCAGACGGCATTGTGCGCATTAGCGAAGCTGTAGCTACAGCGAAGCGGGACGGTATGCCTGCGTTGGCGCTGACGGATCTATCCAATGTGTTCGGGCTGGTAAAGTTTTATAAAGATGCGCGCAGTGCGGGGCTCAAGCCGATTGTTGGCTGCGACGTTTTTGTCAGCAATGACGGTGATCGAGATCAGCCTTCACGTTTGCTGTTGTTGTGTCAGTCGAACACTGGTTACTTGCGTTTGTGTGAATTGCTGACCCGCGCTTATTTAGAGAATCAACATCGTGGGCGACCAGAAATTCGCAAAGAATGGCTTAAGGCAGGTGCGGAGGGATTGCTTGCTTTGTCTGGTGCGCACTTGGGCGAAGTAGGCACGTGTTTGCTAAATGGTAATTTAGCAAGCGCAAAAATACTTGCCAATGAGTGGGCAGGTATTTTCCCCGGTCGCTTTTATTTGGAAGTGCAGCGGTACGGTTTTGGCCGTGAAGAATTGCATCTGCGCGAAACTGTAAAGTTGGCGGGTGAATTAGGGCTGCCTGTCGTGGCAACTCACCCCGTACAATTTTTGAGCGTAGAAGATTTTAAAGCTCACGAAGCACGAGTGTGCATTGCCGAAGGCTATGTGCTAAATGACAAACGTCGTGTGCGGGGATTCACTGCGCAACAGTATTTCACTACACAGACTGAGATGGCCGCTCTCTTCGCTGATCTGCCGGAAGCATTGCAAAACTCGGTTGAAATAGCCAAGCGTTGCAACCTTTCGCTCAAACTAGGCAAGCCGCATTTGCCCGATTTCCCCACACCTAATGGCGAAAGTCTCGATGATTTTTTGCGTATTGAATCCGAGCGAGGCTTGCAAGAACGCATGTTGCATCTTTTTCCTGACGAGAAAATTCGTGCAGAAAAGATGCCTGAGTACAGCGAGCGACTTGATTTCGAGATCAATACCATCACCAAGATGGGCTTCCCTGGTTACTTCTTGATCGTGGCGGATTTCATTCGCTGGGCGAAACAATATCGTGATGACAAATTTCCAAATGGTGTGCCGGTGGGGCCGGGCCGCGGATCGGGTGCGGGCTCGCTGGTGGCCTATTGTTTACTGATTACCGATCTTGATCCCTTGCGTTACGAGCTGCTGTTCGAGCGCTTCTTGAATCCTGAACGCGTTTCCATGCCCGACTTCGACGTAGACTTTTGCCAAGATGGGCGTGAACTCGTCATTGAATACGTGCGCAAGAAATATGGCGCGGCGAACGTGGCGCAGATTGCTACCTTCGGCACGATGGCCTCCAAGGCAGTGATTCGCGACGTGGGTCGTGTGATGGACTTTCCTTATGGCTTGTGTGATCGCCTCTCCAAGCTGGTGCCGCTAGAAGGTGTAAAACCAGTGTCGCTGAAAAAAGCGCGCGAGATGGAGCCGGAATTTAATTCCATCGTGGCGAGTGAAGAAGGGGTGGAAGAGCTACTTGAATTGGGTGAGCGTCTCGAAGATTTAACGCGTAATGTGGGCATGCACGCCGGTGGTGTGTTGATCGCGCCGGGTAAATTGACTGACTTCTGCCCGCTGTATTGTGCGGAAGGCGGGGCTGAAGGCGAAGAAAAAAAGTCCGTCAGCCAGTTTGATAAGGATGACGTTGAAGCCGTCGGCCTAGTGAAGTTTGACTTCTTGGGCTTGCGCACGCTGACTATTATTGACTGGGCGGTCCGCTATGTGCGCGCCATGCAGCTCAATGATGTGACTCCGTTTGCGATTGAAGCAATTCCTTTGGATGACAAGCGAACTTACGACCTGCTGAAAAAAGCAAATACCAGCGCAGTGTTCCAGCTTGAATCGCAAGGCATGAAAAAGCTGATCGACAAGCTGCAACCCGATACCTTTGAAGACATTGTGGCGTTGGTGGCGCTCTATCGCCCCGGTCCGTTGGAATCAGGCATGGTGGAAGACTTTATCGCGCGTAAGCACGGCAAAGCGAAGGCTGATTACTATTTCCCTGAACTTGAAACATCGCTTAAGCCAACCTATGGTGTGATCGTGTATCAAGAGCAGGTGATGCAGATCGCGCAGATTATTGGCGGCTATACCTTGGGTGCGGCGGACATGTTGCGTCGTGCGATGGGTAAGAAAAAAGCCGAAGAAATGGCCGAGCATCGCGACATCTTTGTCGGTGGTGCGCTCAAACACAATTTTGATCAAGCCAAGGCGACCCGCCTGTTTGACTTGATGGAGATGTTTGCGGGTTACGGCTTTAATAAATCTCATTCAGCCGCTTACGCGCTAGTGTCGTATCAAACCGCTTTTCTTAAAACGCATTACCCGGCTGCTTTTATGGCGGCGACCTTGTCGTCGGATATGGACAACACTGACAAGGTACACAATTTTTATATTGATACCTTGGAGCAGGGCGTCGACATCTTGCCGCCGAATATCAATAGTTCTGGCTATCGCTTTGCACCCGTTGACGCTAAAACGGTGGCTTATGGATTGGGCGCGGTAAAAGGTACAGGCGAATCAGCGATCAATAACATTGTCGCGGCGCGCCAAACTGGACCCTTCTTAAATTTGTTTGATTTCTGTCACCGTGTGGACAATCGCATTGTGAATAGACGTGCTATTGAAGCCTTGATTCGTGCCGGAGCTTTCGATGCGATGAATGATCACCGTTCGCAACTGATTGCCACATTGGAGAGCGCAATTGGTAGCGCTGAACAGCAAGCGCGCTCCGCCAATCAAAATAATTTGTTTGGTGATGACGTCGGTTCGACGATGCCGGTTCAGATGGCGAACGTGCCTCGCTGGGGGCTGCGCGAGCAGTTGCAGCATGAAAAAAATAGCCTAGGTTTTTATCTCAGTGGCCATCCATACCAAGAGTTTGCTGAGGAAGTTGCGCATTTCGTCAAAATGCGACTGGACGCGGTAACGCCAGCTATCGTGCCGCAAAATGGCCCGAATCGTCGGGCAGGCAAAGAAGTGTTGTTGGCGGGCATGGTGGGCGATGTGCGTATCCAGCAAACACGGCGCGGGCGTATGGCTATCGTTAAGCTTGAAGATGGTAGTGCGCAACTTGAAGTGACGCTGTTCAATGAACTTTACGAAGCTGCCCGCACTTGGATTCGTGAAGGTGAATTGCTCGTTGTTAAAGGTAAAGCTACATTTGATGAGTATTCGGGTGGGATGCGCGTCACGGCGGAATCGGTTTTCGATTTCGCATCGGCGCGTGCGGCTTTTGCCAAACGTCTAGAGATTACATGCTCAATTACCAATCCGGTGCGTGTGCCGCAACTAGCTGAAGTGTTAAAACCGTGGTGCGGCGGGCAGTGCCATATTGTTATTCAGTATAAAAATTTACTGGCGAGCGCGCCCTTAAGTTTGGGTGACGAGTGGCAAGTAACTTTGCCGGATATGCTTCTAAGCGATTTGAAAAAACTTGCCGGAGTAGAAAAGGTATGTGTGGTTTATGCGGAATAGTTGCATAAGCATTATTTGATTTTTTTTGATTAAAAGGAGTAGCATCTATCTCAAGTGCATGGGGGGCAGTCTTGCGCGAGCTGTGGTTGGTTACTTCAAATAATTTATCCAAAGGGAATGCACATGAAAATTAAAAAATCAGCACTAGCGGTTTTGGTACTTGGAATGTTTGCGGCGACTTCAGCAATGGCGGTCGGTGAAGGTAGAGAGATTACGGTTAGCGGTTCGATGGATAACACTTCTTCAAATGGTACATCAACCTCTTCGACTTACGTTAATGCTGCTTATGGTGTGACGATTCAGCCACAGCTGGTGGGGCGCGTGAGTGTTAGTCTCATCAGCTCTGATTCGGGTGGCTCAACAACTGGTGTGACAGTATTGGGCGGTGGCGTGAAATATTATTTTGGGCCTGGCGTTAAGTCTGCATGGGTGCCATTTGCACTGGCTGATTTGACTTATGTGACAGCCGACTCTTCTGGTACCTCGGCGACGGGTTATGGCTATGATGTCGGTGTAGGTGCTTCAAACTTTATTACGGAATCCGTTTCTTTTGATATCTCTGCAAAGTTAACTTCAAGCACGCTTGATGCTTCGGGAACAACTTACACTAGCGATGGATCACGTGTTGAATTTGGCTTTACAGCACGCTTCTAATCGAGCAATTAAAAACAGGCCGCGAAAGCGGCCTGTTTTTTTATGTTTGTTGTGAAAGGGTGAAATGAGGAATTTATTTTTTCGAGCGCTATTTTTACTGTTATTCGTTGTTGTACAGTCGGTAAGTGCTAATCAAGAAAATGTTGCAGTTGTGGTCTATGGTAAAACCGCAGGGGCTAAGCCGTATGCGCGTGTGGCACAAACGCGAATGGAGCAGTTGCTTACCGATAACGGCATCACCGTTTTGGATCAAACAAAAGCGAAAGAGCTACAAAAAAACTGGCCGAAACTCAGTGACCCTGGCGCACTGATTACTGCCGAAGATTTCATAGAGAATGCAGGTAAATATAAAATATCGGGTATCTATCGCGTCTATTTGGATGTGGGTAAGTCGGTGGGATTGGCTGGGATTTTTACGGCAACTTCTGTTGCAGATATTCGTTTTATTGGCGAAGACGCTAAAGTAAAAGCGGCTGCTTCCTTGCCCATGGGCACTAAGGGAATGCCGCCATCCGATGGTTTGACCGAATCAGCGGCCATCAATAATGCTATTCAGCGTGCCATCGATTATTCGGCTGAGAAATTTGGCTTCAAAATAATGGATCTCACTAATCCGAGGTTAGTAAAATACTCGCTCAAAAATGTGGCAGAAATAGCATCGGGGGCGATGGAGGTTAATGCGCCGCCAATGCTGGCAAATGATGATGGCATTGTAAAATATGCCGCGCTGAAATCTGATAGCTATACATTTGAAGAGCCAACGTGCGTGAGAAATTCGGAAGGTGGTCGCATGGGGGCAATCGGCACCTACATTATGAGCACCTCATTTAATTTTGGTAGGCCCACACGCTCGTTTGCCTCAGCACTTCATGTTGTAGATGTTGACGCTAAAAAAGAAGTTGAGCACTTCGATGTCTCAATCAAAGATAGTCGATATCAAAAAGGGGGATCCAAAATCACCGATTGTCGATTCTTGCAAACATGGCGCTATGTCTCTGCTGTTTCGCAAAGCCATTTGATATTTGCCGATACTGAACGTGGTGTGGAGTTGGGTCGAATTTACTTTGAAGAGCCATTTGATAAGCCCACACTCATGCATTATCGCGCCAATGGAAATGATTTCTTGGTAGTGTCTGAAGGCTCTCGTCGGCTCTCTTATCAGATCGTAAGGGAATAGCATTTAACTAATTGGAGAGTGTGATGTTGGCTCGTGCTACTGCAATCGTCGTTCTGCTAGGCCTGTTATTTCCCCCGTTGTCCTATGCCGCTAAGTGTAGCGGGGGTGGCCCCAAGCCAGATTGGGTGGAGAGTCCCGAATCTATTACCGATGAATTCTTTTTTGCGGCGGGCGTTGCGGATAATGTGAATGCTTCTTTGGCGGAGCGTATTGCTAGAGCCAAGCAAAACGCGCAAAAAAATCTTTCCGAGGCGATTGTGGTTTCGGTAAGAAGCTCCCTGGTTTTAGAGCAGTCACGTAACACAGTGGGAGGGGCGGAGCTCACTGATGCGAGTTTGACTTCGATTACCAAAACATCTACGAGTGCCTCCTTGCGCAATGTAGAAATCGTTGCAACGTGGGAAGACCCTAATACCTGTGCTTTTTGGTTGCGCGCGAGGGTCTCAAAAAAGCAAGTAGAGCAAGGTAAGCGTGAGGGGATGGCCAAAACATTATTTGAGGTTTTGGCCGATCAGCTCACAGTTGCACAAAATGACGGTAGTACATTAAATGCTCGACTATCTGCAGTTGATGGCGGTTTGGAATTATTGCCTCGCATCGCGTTGGAGTTTGTGCCAGAAGCAAGCTCAGCTGATTTCTATCGAAAGTTGTTGAATCGTCTCAAAGGCGAATTGACTCAAGCGCGTGATGATATCGACGAGGTCAAAGCGGGCTTGCTTTTGGCGGATCAGTTGGTGAATAAAGCCAGAGGGCAAAATAACGAAAGTGAGAAGTCGAAATCTCTCGGTACTGCGGCGAATACTTATCGAGCGTTATTGGCGAAACACGGCAATGGCTTGCAACCCTTTTTTGAGCCGGGCGATCTTCTATTTAAGTTGGGTGAAATAGAAGATTTGCGAGGGAGTTCATGCGGGGCGAAAAACTACTTTCAGCAGGCTGTCGATTCAAAACAAATCAATGATCGTCGAGCAATTGCCAGAAAGAAAGCCGATTCCTTAAGTTGCTCCGCAGAGGACATGGAAAAAACTCTATGGAGACAGTATTTTGAGGGCCGAGGTACAACCCTGATTTGCTATGTGAGCGCCAAATCAATCCACGGAGACTGGAATAAGGCTTGCGATAGTTTAAATAACATCATTCGCCAATTAGGGGCGGATGTAACAGTTAAGTCGCAAGCAATATCTGCTACACAGATGCAAGCATTGAAAAGCGGCAATATCCCCTTAAGCATGGCAGAACGCGGAAGATTGGTGCTCGGTGTGATTGCTATTGGTGAAATGAAAGGGCGGGCCAAGGAGTATCAATTTGATGGTGCGATGACAACGTTTGTAATTGAAAATGGTTCTGCGGTGTTCACTGATCGCTTTCAAGGTGTGACGGGTTGGAATCCCATATCACCTCAAATGGTGATGGATGTGTTAGGAATAAACGTGGTGAAACGCTGGCGAGATAAATTCTCAAAGTTTTTGCGTCATGAGCTAAGTTCTTGAAAATTCACAGCGAAAACAAGAGCAGTTTCCGTCACATTTATGTCAACTTTGATCGTCTTGGTTTAGCTTGTGAAATACAATTGCGAAGAGTAAATTAACGCTTGAAGGTTTTGGTGGTAATGTTTTAGATGTTGTGAAGACTAAGTGTGGTGGGTGTTTCTTTTATTAACTTGTATTGGGAGTGTAGAAAATGTCAAAAATGACTAATGCGTTGTTAGTTTCCGTTCTTGCTTTGGGTTTGACTGCTTGCGTAACTGAGCCAGCAAAGCCAACTAAAGTGGCAGCTCCGGATTGTGTATTCGCAGGTACGAATGATGCTGCTCCAGGTTGGATTTGCGATGAGCCTGTTGAAGGCGTTGAGGTTAGCGCAGTCGGTTCCGCAGAAGCTTCTGCTGCAGGCGAAGCATTCATGAAGCAGATGGCTGCAACGGATGCACGCGTGCAATTGGCACAGCGTATGAAGGTGCAAGTGGCAAACATGGTTAAACAATATGTTGAAACCACTGGCGCTGGTAAAGATGAAACAGTTGACCGTGTAAATACATCTGTAACAAAGCAAATCACTAGCGAGACTTTGGTTGGTACTCGTATTTTCAAATCTCGTGTAGGCACAAACGGCAAGATGTACGTTCTGTTAGGTGTTGATGCAACCTCAGTGCAAAAAATGGCTGAAGCTGCTGTTAAAACCAGTATGAATAACGACCGTGCTTTGTGGCAGAAATTCCAAGGCGCTAAAGCTCAAGATGAAATGGCAAAAGAAATTGCTGCTATGAAAGTTGAAGCTGCACCTAAGTAATTTTTTGTTTTAGTAGAAAAATCCTATGCCTCTTTGGAGGCATAGGATTTCTTGTTTAATCGAGTTGTTTTTGCGTTGTCAGTGAATAAGTTATGTTTCTAAAAATATGTTATGTGTGTGCATTGCTTTTTCCGCTAAATATTTTTGCGGCCACAAATGCGCTCACATCTGACCAACTTGGAGATCTAGCTGATAAAAATGCACAAATAAAAACCAAGATTAAAGAACTGGATGTTGTAGGGGAAAAGTTGGTTGCGGCGAAGGCTAAAAGAAGGTCGGCAGCTGATTCAATTGATCGCCTCGAAGATGAAAATGATACTGCATTATCAAAATTAGAAAGATTGCAACAAATTGATCGTGAAGATCCTGATGCGATTGCACCAGAAAGATTGGCTGCAGCTAAGGATACGAATAGAAAAGCGAAGGCGGCACTGAGGACCGCGATAGAAAATCGTGATGATGCTGAATCCGAGTTGAAGTCTTTGAAAAATAGTGCCAATGAAAAGTATGAAGAATTTAAACGCTTGGAAGATTCTTTTGAGCGTGATGTTGATACTGCCGTAACCACTCAAGTCGATAGGCAAATTCGTGCCATGCAAGCATCAAAAGAGGTGACGGGTTTTGGTCGTGTATCGTGTGGCGATGATTCGCCGAGAGTTTGTAAAGAACGAGCTTTAAAGGCAGCAGAACAAGATGCTTCTGAGAAGGGCTCAATCGTTTTTGTGAACTCATTTACTGAAATCAAAAACTTTAAATTGAGTAAAGAAGAGGTGCGCAGTGAGGTAAGTGCGACTTTGTCTGGTAAAGAAGTGCTCAGTCAAAAAATGATCGGAGAGGCTGAGGGTTGGGAGGCCTCCATTAAAGCAAAGGTTGACCCTGTGATTGGAGACGCTTTGCGCGACCAAATGGCCGAGGCAACGCGAGCCGAAATCTACTCTTCAGTAGGCGGAAAAGTTGATCCTAGCCAAGTAAAAAATCCGGCCAATATGGGAGAGTATGACGCTCCGAAACAGGTTAAGGAAAAAGAGCGTAAATTGACGGAAACAGACTCCCGTGCCGCTCGCAAAGCAGCGCGTGAAGAAGAGGCAAGACGTAGGGCTGAAGAGCGCGCGCGCGCAGAAGAAGAGGCAAGAGCTGCTGTTATAGCTAGGATAGAAGCGCAAGCGGCAGAAGAGCGCCGTCGAGCGTTAGAGGAGCGTATTCGTGCAGCGGAAGAGCGCAGAAGAGTTGAGGATGCCAAGCGCAGGGCGGAAGATGAAAGGCGACGTGGTGCGATGCCGACTTTCAGTTTTTAAGTTTAGTGTGGTTATGGTGGCTTGAAACGAAGGAATTTGTTTTTAGGTTTGTTTTTTCTAAATCGAAAGGGGCGGAAATGAAAAAGAAAATATTATTGGCTTGTTTGTGTGGAGTAGCTGTTATGGCATCTCAGGGTGCGATCGCTTCAAGCCTTAAGGTACGTGGTGGCGTTACAAGTAACTCTTACGCGCTTGACCGAACTAGCGCGGCTGGAGTAACAACAAATTTGGTTGACACAACTTATGGTGGTTCTGGATTGGGCCTTACCTGGATGTCGGATGATGCTTCTATTTATCTTGATTACGCTCTTTCGACAGGCAGTGGTACATATACCGATAGTTTGGGTACGTGGGATATTTCGCGTACGGACAATGCCATCGTAGTGGGCTCTAATTCAATGGGTTCTACTGGTATTGCTACCAATTTTTACGCCGGATGGAAAAATGGCACAACTAAAATGGGATGGACATCCACCCAAGACTTGCAGTTTGATGTAAACGGATTTATTTTCGGAGGCGGTTGGGGGATTCCAGCCGGAGGCGGTGCCGTGCTGTTGAATCTAGGCATGGGAATTATGAGTGGTCAGTATCAGTTAACTGGCGCTGCAGCAAATGAGGCTGATATGGCTTTGGGTTACAGCCTAGGAATTGGTTACACATACCCCTTCACGCAAAATTTTGGCGCAACCGTTGACTATAAGCTTAGCGGGTACAACTACACTTTCCTTCAAGGGACTACAAGTGAGTGGAGCTTGGCTGAGAAATTTTCTACCACAGGCGCATCCGTTTATTTGAAATTCTAATTGATGCACACGTTTTTATTTCCCCTTATTGTAGCGGCACTCACACTAACGAGCTGTGCCGTTCCTGAGGGGCCTCAAAAGATGGGCTCTCCAGTGGTTTTTACGTCCAAGGTGAGCTCGCCTGCATGGGTTTCTAACCCAGAGAAGGCTGGTTTTATTAGTGTGGTTGGCTCGGCACCAGTGCAAGATTGGGGTGGGCGTGATGCGCAGTTTCGTGTGGCATTAAAGAAGGCGCATCAAGAGTTGGCGCAGATGGTTCAAGTGCAAGTGCTGTCGTCCTCTCGTTTTAAAGCTGAAACTAGCAAGGCAGGCTTGACTCAAGATGCCGATGTTGAGACAAGATTGCAAACAAATGTAGGGCTTCAGCTTGATGCGGCTAGGGTGATCGAGGAGTGGACTGATCCTCAGTCGGGGACGCTCTACATTTGGTTGGTGACACCGAACTAGCCCATTTTTCACTGCTTGTGTTTTGTGATTTTCAAGGAGAGTTATATGCAGAAACTAATCTCTATGCTTTTGGCCGTTGTTATAGCTATTTCAATTTCCGCTTGCAGTAGTGCCTCTCAAAAGTCAGGCAACACTTCATCTGATCAGCGCATGAACGCTGATAAGGCACAGCGCGAGCTTTCTTCTGAGGTAAATAAATAATGAGCCAAGCCGCTGTTTCAAAAATTTGGCTTTCTTTATGTGTGCTTGGACTCGTCGTGGCGAACAATAGTTTCGCGGCGGCGGAGTCGATCGAAATTGTTAAAGCCGAAGGTGGCGTGACAGTGAGTGACAAGCCAGACGGTAAGCAAAGTACCGTGACGACAAAAAGTACGCTGCCTGCTGCGAACGTCATTTCGACCGGGCCAAACGGGCGAGCGGTGGTAAAAGTCGGCGGCACGGGTTACATCGTGCTGGAAAAAAACAGCAAAGTTGAAATGAATAACAGTTCTAAAGGTTTTTTTCGCCAATTGACTGGTATGGTTTATTACGCGGTTAATAGCATCAAAGGGAAAGATCGTTCGCTTGAAGTGAGAACAAAAACGGCGACCATGGGTATTCGAGGCACGCGTTTTATTGTGACTGATGTGCCAGACCGTCAAGAAGTGGGAATGCGCAAAGGAACAGTGAGCGTTGAGAGTACGGACGGCGATTTTGAGATTCATAAAAAAGCTGAGATGGATGAATTCGAAGCAATGAAGCGTGAAGCTGAAGCCGCAATGAATAAAGAAAAAAGTGATTTCGAAGCTTATAAAGCTACAACGGAAAAAGAGTTTGTGGAATTTAAGCGTGAATTTACTTTGGGGGCGGATCGTATGGTGTCATTTAATGGTAAGCGTGTTGATGATCGCCCATTGAGTGGTGAGACTAAAAAAGATATGGAAACACTTGAAGGCTTTGCAGGTGAATGGCTAAAACAAGTGCGTGATTGAGGACTATGTGATGAATAAACTTTTGTTGGTTCTGGTGGTGTCGGTGTTGTCTGCGTGTGTAGAAATGCCTGTGAAAGAAAAAGTTGCCACCAATGGTCGACCGGCTTGGATTGATAACCCAGGTAATGGCGTTTCTGCTTCTGCTGGAGTGAATGTTTACGGCAAGATTAAGCAGGAAGAAACCGCCATTGCACGTGCCAGAACTGAGTTTGCGAAACGATTTGGCGTGTCTATTGATGCTGGGCAGTCAGTTGAAACAGCGGTGAATGGTGGACGTGCAAGCACTACAGCACAGAGTGTGTCGGTTGAAAAAACAAACCAAACAGATGTAAAAGCCGTAGTTAAAGAAAAGTGGTGGGATACTGAAAAGGAAGTAATTTGGGTGTGGGTTGTTCCTAGCAATTAGAGAATGAAATAGGAGGCTGTCATGCAGATTAGTCATACAACACGAGTTTATTTAGGTGCGTTTGGGAAAGCAGTTTCATTGGCAGTATTGTTATGTTTGCCAGTTAAAAGCGTATTTGCTCAGACCGAGTTTGATCAGCATCGCAAGAAAACATGGGAAGAGTTTGAAGAATTTAAGAACGGCAAGCCCATTCCAAAGCCAGCTGAAAAGCCAGTTGAGGTAAAACCGGTCGCTACACCTGTGGCGGCGCCAGTGGTGCCCCCAGTTAAGCCTGTCGAAGTGGTTGTTCCTGTTGTAGTTCCGGTTGCTGTTCCCGTCGTGGCTAAACCAGCTACGGGTAATTTCCGGGATTGCCCAGAGTGTGCTGAGATGGTGGTGATTCCAGCAGGGAATTTTGATATGGGAGAGCGAGGTGACTCCACCTACGTTGCATCCTTTGCGATGGGTAAAACGGAAGTAACTCAGGCTCAATGGAAGGCCCTGATGAGCAGAAACCCTAGCAAGCATAGTGAATGTGGTGGCGATTGCCCTGTAGAGAACGTGAGCTGGGAAGATGTACAGTCTTTCATCGAAATATTGAATGAGAAAACAGGAAAACAATATCGTTTGCCGAATAAGGCAGAGTGGGAATATGCCTGCCGTGCGGGTGGTAAGCATCGCTATTGCGGAACTGCGGATTCATATGCCGCTGCTTGGTATCGCGAAAATAGTAGTGACATAACGCATCGAGTGGCAAGTAAAAAGGCCAATGCTTTCGGCTTGTACGATATGAATGGCAATGTTGAAGAATTGACCTTAGAAGCAACCAATAACGCCAAAACCTATTTTATGGTTCGCGGTGGGGCCTATTATTCAGAGGCCGATAAACTGCGCCCATATTCGGGACACGAAGTGCATATCAATAGAAACGAGCCCTACATGGGCTTCCGCCTAGTTAGAGCAATACCGTAGTTGTGTCTCAGAATTTTTGTAATTGATTGTATTTAACCCAGATGACGCAAAGTTTATCTGGGTTTTTTACTGGGAGAGATGAATGAAATTTGCCCGAA
>JFJP01038720.1_pt1 | contig 16058 bp, 16 predicted proteins | sample 431651 | NCBI WGS metagenome assembly JFJP01 (sample SAMN02602958, study PRJNA72255) | Microbial mat metagenome, whole genome shotgun sequencing project. | biome: fresh water; feature: sink hole; material: water; isolation source: purple microbial (photo- and chemosynthetic) mats found in... | reverse complement strand
AGAAATGTTTGGCTTTGGGACGATCATTCTTTCGTTAATTGGAGTGAGCGTTCATGCAGTAATTCGAATAATTTCAAAAAAGAAAAATTAACAAAAAACTTTCCAAATTTTACAAAGATTTGGAAAGTCTAAATAAGGAACAGTATGCAAAAAATATTAGTCTATAGTCGTTTTAACCGTTTCTGGCATTGGATGCAGTCGATGCTGATCTTCTTTCTAGCGTTAACAGGGTTTGAAATTCATGGCTCACTAAATTTTTTCGGTTTTGAGCAGGCTGTGACGTTTCATAATACCGCAGCAATTATATTCCTTGTGTTGATCGGACTTGCGATCTTTTGGCATTTTACCACCGGAGAATGGAGACAATATCTTCCTACACGCCAGCATTTACGTGCACAAATTGAATATTATATCACAGGAATTTTTCGGAACGCTCCACATCCTACAAAAAAAACTGCTTTAACAAAATTAAATCCGTTACAACGGCTGGTCTATCTTGCATTAAAGATTCTTGTCATTCCGGTCATGGTCTTTTCCGGATTGCTATATATGTTCTATCGCTATCCCCAATCAGCCGGAATTCAAAGCCTGAACATCGAAAGTTTGGGTTCAATTGCAATTCTGCACACTGCTGGAGCATTTGTTCTGATTTCATTTATTATCGCGCATGTTTACTTAATCACTACAGGACATTCGCCAACATCGAATTTGAAAGCAATGATCACCGGTTACGAAATAATTGAAGTTGAAAAAACAATATCCTCGGACAATGTAATAGAGGCAACAAAATGAAAACAACATACATGAATCCATACCTTGCAGGATTTCTGCTTGGATTAACATTACTTGCAACCATTGTCATCACCGGACGCGGACTTGGTGCAAGCGGCGCAATTAAAAGCGCAGTCGTTGCTACCGTCAATACTATAGCACCAAGTCATGCTCACGAATCAACATTCTATTCCGAGAATCTCAAATCATTGCATGATAATCCTTTAAAAGCATGGCTTGTATTTGAAGTGCTCGGCGTAATCATCGGCGGATTTCTTTCCGGCGTTGTCTCCGATAGATTGAACTTTGTGACCGAACACGGACCGCGTATCACCAATACAATGCGGCTCGGATTGGCATTGATTGGCGGATTGCTTTTCGGTATGGGATCACAATTTGCGCGTGGTTGCACCAGCGGCGCAGCATTAAGCGGAATGGCAGTCCTCTCCACCGGAGGCATAATAACAATGATGGCAATCTTCGGAACCGGATATGCAGTTGCATACTTCTTTAGAAAATTGTGGATATAAATTTTTGAACTTTTGACTTTTAATTTTTGACTTTTACCTTGAGGCTCTTATGTTCCCATTAGTTCCAAATCTTATCAGCGATGAATTGAATCTTATCGTTGCACTGGTCATCGGTATTGCATTCGGTTTCATTCTTGAACAGGCAGGATTTTCTTCCTCCAGAAAACTTGCCGGTGTTTTTTATGGTTATGATTTTACCGTACTTCGCGTGTTCTTTACTGCCGGAGTTACTGCAATGAGCGGAGTCATCATTCTTGGCTACTTAGGATGGCTCGATATTGATTTTGTCTATATCAATCCAACATTTCTTCAGGCTGCAATACTTGGCGGTGTGATTATGGGATTCGGATTCATCATCGGCGGGTATTGTCCCGGTACGAGTATTGCAGGAATGGCGATCGGTAAGATTGATGCAATGTTCTTTGTCGGCGGCGGATTGATCGGTGTATTTGCATATGCTGAACTGTATCCGTGGTTTGAAGGAATCACCAATGCAAGCGCGCTTGGTAATATTCGCATCTTCAATTCGATTGGAATTTCACAAGGATTGTTTGCATTGATAATGATCGCTGTTGCAGTCGGCGCATTTATCATGACTACAATGATCGAAAAGAAAGTTGATCCTAACGGTCCCGCAAAATCATTCAATCAATTGCATCATCGCATTGCTGGCATCAGTATTCTTGTTCTTGGAATTGTTCTCGTTTTCCTTCCCGACTATAAAGAACGGCTGCTCTCTGAAGTTTCTGATGTTGATTATATCAAGGCAAATCCTGTCAAAGAGATGACGGTAGACGAACTTGCATTTCGCATTATCGATAAGGACCCACGATTGACCATTATCGATGTTCGTACATCGGAAGAATTTTCACGGATGCTCCTCCCCGGTTCCATCAACATTGAAACGAAACAGATCTTTCAAAAAGAATTCAGCGAAATTTTAGGACAGCGACACAAGAAAAAAGTATTTGTCGCCAATGATGAGATCGAAGCACGAAAAGCAGCGTTGATTGCACATCGGTTAGGATATGAAAATATTACAGTGCTCTGTGGCGATATAACAAATTTCGTAAATACGGTGATCTATTTGAAACCCGAAACCGAGAAACAAATATGTAAATATCAGGTCATGTTCATCGGAACTGCCCCGCAAAATTTAAAACGGGTCGATGCGCGTCAGGCAAAAGATACCGAGCGATTTCGTTCCAAAGCAAGTATTACATTGACAACAATGATCAAAGAGGCAAAGGATTCAGCCGTAAAACCGACGAAACTTGTGAAAAAAGTTGCCGGAGGATGTTAATATCAGTTGTTTAATAAAAAATTGTTGTCAAAAAAATAAAACCAGAGTTGTGTCAATCCCGCAAATGCCTGCCTAACCGACAGGCATTTGCGGGAATCCACATTTTTTGGTTAAATATTATTGATAGATTCCCGATAAAAACATTCGGGAATGACGTGATTTTTTTCAGAGATATCAGGTATCAATATCCTTCCGAATGCAGTTTTACTTTTCCTCTGAACGAATAAAAGATATATCCAAAATATCCGAACGCCAGTATCATTCCAATAACCCACCACACAATACCAACGCCGAGTCCATACGAAGAAGCGGCGGTATTATAAACGGTGAGACTAAATTTCGGATCCGTTGATGCCGGAAGAACATTTGGAAATAATCCAAACGCAGTGCTTGCCAGCATACCGCCGATAAACAAGGATGATGAAAGAAATGCTTTTGTATCCTGGTTCTTCCTGTTATAAAGAAACATTCCGATCAATCCCAGCAATCCCATCATAGGAAAAATATTTCCCCACCAATGTTCGCTGTAATTATTCCATATCTCCGGACGAATGAATGTTGCTGAAATGAGCGCCGCGACGGATGTGAGTACGACACCCCATACGGCAAATGAACCGATCATTCGTGAACGTGTTTGAACATCACCATCCGTTTTCATTGCAAGATAATTTGCGCCATGAACAGTCAACGTACTTAATCCGACCAAACCCATTATCACCGTAAACCAATCTAAAATCCCCGCTTCGGGTTGAACAGTAAACGATGTCCAGAGCGGTTCAAAAAAATATCCGTCAGCATTCAATGGAACACCGCGAACAACATTGCCAAGCGCGGCACCGAGAAAGATTGCCAGTAGAGTGCTTCCGAGAGCAAATGATCCATCCCAAAATGTTTTCCACATCGGATTATTGATGTGATGCCGAAGTTCAATGCCAAGTCCACGCAGCATCATCAGCCATAGCACGATCATTAGAGGAAGATAGAAACCGCTGAAACTTGATGCATACAACAGCGGAAATGCAAAATACAATGTACCGCCGGCGGCAAGAATCCATACTTCATTTCCGTCCCACACCGGACCGATGGCATTAAGTACTGTACGGCGTTCATTATCATTCTTTGCAACAAATAAATGTAAGATGCCGGCACCAAGATCAAATCCATCAAGGATCACATACATTGCCAACATAAATGCAATCACACAAAACCAAAATATTTCCATAATAATATCCTTTTGAATTAGTGACTATTCGCAGTTTGATGTGGTCCAGCATTGATTGTTTTAAGAACAAGCAGAATAAACAGCATCCCAATAATAAAATACATTCCTGCAAATCCGAGCAGCGTAAACATTGTGCTGCCTGCAGACACTAATTCCGATGTCCCATCCGCAGTCCTCATTAATCCATACACTAACCATGGCTGACGACCCAATTCTGCTGTTGTCCATCCTGCGGTGTTTGCGATGTATGGAAATGGAAATGCGAGCATCAGCATCCAAAGAATACTTCGCATTTCGAATAATTTTTTCTTCCACAATAAGAATGTAGCGCCGAGCATTAATGTGATGAACATTGTTCCCAGCCCAACCATAATATGATAACTGTAATAGAGCAGCGGAATATTCGTTGGATGATCTTTTTCGGGAAATGCATCAAGCCCTTTCACCTCAGCACCCCAGCGATTGTATGTGAGAAAACTAAGCATGTTCGGAATATAGATCGGATTATCAAGTCTCTTCTTTTCTATATCCGGCTGTCCGATAAGAACAAGCGGGGCGCCATGTTCGGTTTTGAATAATCCTTCCATTGCTGCTAGTGTTGCAGGCTGATGGAATGCAAGATTTTTTCCTTGTCCGTCGCCTGTTGGAAATGCCATTAGGAATGATGAAATAACTCCGGCAATCACTCCCATGCGGAGAAATATCTTCCCGTATTCTTCATCCCGATGTGCTAGAAGATAATACGCACCAACTGACGCAACAACAAACGACGCTGTTACAACAGAACCGATCATATTGTGAAGATACTGCCAGATGATCCAAGGATTAAGAAGTAATCCCCAGAAACTTGCAAGTGAAACGCTTCCGTTTGGAGCAACGTCAAATGCAACAGGATGCTGCATCCATGCGTTTGTGGCAATGATAAAATAACCGGAGAGCCACGAACCTGCGAAGACCATGAACGCTGCAAAGAAATGCATTCTTTTACTCAAACGTTTTTCTCCGAACAAAAATAATCCGAGAAAACTCGATTCGAGGAAAAATGCAAACACCCCTTCCATCGCCAGCGTTTGTCCGATAACGCCGCCTGCAAAAGTGGAGAATCGCGCCCAATTTGTTCCGAATTGAAACTCCATTGGAATTCCCGTAACAACACCAATGGCAAAATTGATCGCAAATATCTTTGCCCAAAATCGCGCACTATTGTTGTAAAACTCATTTCCGGTTTTGAGTGCAATCCCTTTCATGATCACGATCAATAAACCGAGACCCATTGTTAATTGCGGGAAGAGATAATGAAATGATATTGTGAATGCAAATTGAAGCCGGTGAAGAAAGAGAGCGTCTTCCATGGAATTATTCCTTTATGACTACTATGAAAAGCATCTTCTGTTTTTATGGATCTTGCGTACCGTTAAGCTGCAATGCATCGAAAAGTTTCCATCCATTAAGAGCAGTAATAGGAAAAATAGAATTATTCTTTCTTGAATGCGAATACAAATTTATGCCGGAAGAAAAATACTTTGTCTTTCTCTAAATTTTTTACTACTGACTATTAAGTATTATAATTAGGCATCTGAAAAACTTCACATCAATGTCATTCTGAGGAGCGAAGCAACGAAGAATCTTGCTTTTTCACTCAATTACAAAAACGAGATTCTTCGCTTCGCCCAGAATGACAAAAGACAACCAGTTTTTCAGATGTTTCATAATAAGACTATTTTTTTTTCAGCACTTTTTTTAATATTGTTTCTTTATCAATTTTCTTTGTGCAGAAAAACCAATCTTTGCAATCCAATCCCTCTTCTTTACCATCCATTCTCTCTTTTGCAGTATTGCAAGACCCCGCTGGCGATATGATAACATCGTCACCCGGTCTCCAATCTGCCGGTGTCGCTATTCCGAATTCATCAGCAGCTTTTAAAGCTATTAATGCCCTATATAATTCGTCAAAGTTACGACCCAAACTTAATGGATAATAGATAATTGCTCTAATCGTTCCTTTGGGATCAATAAAAAAAACCGCTCTCACAGCTTTTGTTGAACTCTCTCCGGGTTGAAGCATTCCATATTTTTTGGCAACATTCATCGTAATATCTTCTATCAATGGAAATTTCACCTCAATGTTCTTCATTCCTTTATATTCAATCTTCTCTTTGATTGTTCGCAGCCACGCAATATGACTGTATAAACCGTCAATAGACAAACCAACTAATTTGCAGCCGGCTTCAAGAAATTTATCCTCCAAATTTGCAAAGGTCATAAATTCAGACGTACACACGGGAGTAAAATCTGCCGGGTGACTAAATAAAATAACCCAGCTCCCTTTGTAGTCCGAAGGAAAATTAATTTCCCCTTGTGTTGTTACTGCTTTAAATTCTGGAGCGCTATCGCCGATTCTCGGCATTGATACTATTTGTTCATGTGTTGTTTCCATTGTATTATCCTTTGAAGAATAAATAATTCATTGATATAAATGTTTCGTTTGATTTTTCCATACAACTGTTGCAGAACGTTAGTTCAATAATCCAATGTTAAAATTCTTCCTTTTGTAAAATCAAAGAATCGGTCTTTATTAGCGACCTGGATTCCCGTCATCAGATCTGCACCACTTTTCCCCGCTGCTTTCAAGCACGAAGGGCAAGCATAAATATTGATCCCTTTTTCTAACAGTAATTTTATAGACTCTTGAGCGGATGGAAATGTAGGATGGGTAATGTCATTTGCATCCTTTAGAACCACTTCAATTCCTTTAATGTCAAGATATACCAACACGTCTTTGTCCATTGCCATGATGGTTGCCATTTTTAACGCCATTACAACTTTATGCGCATTTTCCGGCCCACTGCTGATATGGATCAAAATACCGTCGCGGACTTTTGCATCGTTTGCAATTTTTTCTTGCGAAAAAAGAATTGAAAAAATAAACAGTATTGCGATCAGTGAAGTTGAAATTATATTTTTCATATGTGTATCCTTAAATTATTGATGATGTTTGTTGTTGTACAGCAACCACAATATGACTTGTAGAAGGTTTATTATGTACTTCGTGAACTATTTTCAAACCGGACTGGCGAACCACCACCTCAATACCCCCGTGAGCAACATAATGCTTGTAATTTGTGTAATGATCTTTTCCCGCGACAAATTCCACTATTTCATTAAGCCAACTCCAAAATCCGGGTGGTTTCGGAACAAGATAATCGCCAATGATGATCGTATCCGCAATTATTTTTATATTGTTGAGCAATGCAACGCGTTCACTCTCGTCTACTTCGTGAATGACATATGTTATTACTGCAACATCAAAATGGTGATTGTTTTCTGAAATGATATCGGAAATATTTTTATGATGAAATGAAATATTTACATGATCAGATTTTGAGAGATTACTGTGCGCTCTTTTAATATTTCTTTCTGACAAATCTATTCCAATAATTGATTCGCATTTATCAGCCGCATAAAAAGAGAATCGTCCAGTTCCACAGCCGACATCAATCACTTTCGAATTCGGTTTAATGATTCTCTTTATCTGTCCAAATAACATATCTTGATTTGGAGCGATGACTTTATCATAGAATAGTCCGTCGTACCAATGATCTTTGTTCAACATCGCCATTTTATAAGCCCACTGCAAAAAATAGTAACCCGATTACTATGCCAATCGCAAAATTGAAAACTTTTAATTTTACTGAATCTTCAAACGAATATGATAACATCGGTAACATGCCATGACCATCTTGAACGATGGAACTTGTCAGCAACACCGAGAACGGAATTAATCCTTGAGCAAACAGTGTCACAAAGATCAAATGCGGACCGGACTCGGGAATCAATCCGACCAACGCCCCTACAAATAAGAATAAAATCATATAGTTCGAGGTAAACTGTTCCAAATGAAGATAATTGAGTGCGATCTCTACAACAATCAATGCACCGAACGTCCAAAGAGCTGTTTTCAAAAGATGTTTTTTTATAATATGTCCGTAAATATGATCTTTGATATAGTGGGAAATACTCTTTTCCTTCTGGTGAACAACCATTTCTTTGCAATTATCGCACGTGTGAATTTTGAATCGTCGAATTATAATATCAATAATCCATCCGCTGAAGATTCCAATAATAAAGAGAACAGCAAAAAGAATAATAGCGTCTTTAGGGAACATCGCCAGCATAACAAACGCTTCGTCGCCGGAAACTGCGATCATCGATCCTGCAAGTGCACCGAAACTGATCATGCCATGCATATAGAGTGATACGTTGGTAAATCCACCAATACATCCGGGAACTGTGCCAATGAGCGATGTTAGAATGTATTGCTTCGACTTTCTTGCATTCTTGAAGAATGTTTCCATTTTTTGTTTTGTCAGTACATTGATGATATCAACAACAATCATCATTACAGCAACGAGTAACGTTATTTGGATTGTTTCTATAAGAATCTTAATTATTTTTTCTGTCATCGTATTTCCTCTATATTGCTCCTAGTACGTTAGATGCACCGAACAAGAACTCGATTCTTTTTAAGACTTTATCCGATGCTAGTTATTAAGAGGAATGGTTACTCGAACATTATAACTTCTTCCGGGAGCCAACGCATATCCTTTATATGTATCCAAAAAATCTCGGTATATTTCATTGGTGAGATTTGTGATGAGAAAATCAAATGTGACAGGATCTCTTCCATTTTTTACATCGAATCCAATACCAAAATCAATGACAGCATAATCTTCTGTTGAACAGACTCCGGATGGGATATTGAATCCGAATCCATCATCAAATTGAGCAAATGGCTCGTAAAAACCTGCGGCATTTTTACCTGCAACAAACTTTGAATTGAACGAAAGATATGGAGATGAAATATTTGAAATATCTGGAAGGATTACTTTTACTCCAAACAATCCTTTATGCGGAGGCATTAACGGAAGTTCGTTGTTCATATGAGGTCCGGAAGTAAATTCACCAATAATGTACGAATAACTTGATGAAACTTCTAACCATTGGATCAAAAAAATATCTACCGATACTTCAACGCCTCTCACTGCTGCATCTGCTTGGTCGTGAGCAACGATATATGGCTTACCTACCGGAGCAAACGGATGCTGCGGTGCGCTATAAAGAAATATATAGTTTGAAATGGCATTTTGGAAAAGATTCACATTTCCGTTGACTCTTTCGTTCTTAAATCGGAGTGATGTGCTGAGTTCTAACGATGTTTCATTTTTCAAATTCGGTTCGCCGATCTGGAACGAGAATACACCACCATGCTCTCCATACACAAACAAATTAAAGAAGCTCGGCGTTCTAAAACCGCGACTGATATTTCCTGTGATCGTGAACTGATCGGTCAATTGATATGCAGTGCCAACGGAACCTGATAGATTTGAATAATTGCGATGATCATCTTTTAACAAGAGTGGATTGGTGGTTGTTCCAAAAAATATTTGATCTCTAAAATCGAACCGAGTGCCAAAACTGACTGTGAAACTATTCTTTTTCCATTCTTCAAAAACAAACAAAGCATAATTTGTAAAATTCCCCGTCGGTTGCAACGGGACAATTCCAACATTTTCATGATCGTAATATTTTATCTCACCGCCAACGGTTCCCGATAAACCGAATACATCAACGTTTTCAATTTCTGTGCGCATAGTATATACATTCAAAACAAGATCGACCGCTGCTGAATCTGGCAGCATTGGATAAGTCAATCCTCCGCGAGTCGCCAACCGCTCATTTCGTTGAATACTAAATTTCGGTTTCACAATAAATTTGCCAAGAGGTATATTTCCTTTGGCATTGAAGATTTGATTCTCAAGACGCACTCCAATCGGATTTCCATCTGGCAGTAAAAAGTTATTCTTGTTGAAAAAATGATCGTAATCAACCGAAAATATTCCGAGAGATGTTCCCATGCCGACGCCAAACGACCCATTCAATTGCTCAAAATTTGTATTCGGTATTTCTCCCGTAAATTTAGGATCGTTCCGTTGTAACGTTACCGAGTACGGGTCCGTATCCGGTGTATGAAAATTATCCGATTTTTTTCGAACAATGCTCGTACGAAATGCAATCATCTCAGAAGAACCGTTAAACATCAGCCCGGTTGTATATGCGTTTGAGTTTGAAAAATATCCGCCGGTAAAAGAACCATCAACTGCATACTCATTATCGTTTGCAAAATGATAGGGATGATGAAGGAGATTGACAACACCCCCTAAAGCATCTGAACCGTAGAGTAAACTTGCTGCACCTTTAATGACTTCAATCCGCTCATATCCAAATGCATCAATGGTTGGAGAATGACGTTCTCCGTACTGCTGATATTCCTGAGAAATACCATCACTTAAAATTAACACACGTTCACCTGTCTGACCACGAATAACTGGCTTACCCGCCACCGCTCCTGTAGAAATATTAGAGAGTCCCGGCAGCGATGCTACTAAATTGCCGAGAGAAATAGATTCCGATTTTTGTTTCTCTCGTCCGCTTAACGAACTGACATCTTGGGGAGTATCCAACACATTTGATGCATACGGTTTACCGGTAACAATAACCGGATCTATTTGAAACGACGTACCCTTCAAATAAAACAACATCTGCACAGGTTCACCCTCGCGTACTTCAACAATTCTTGTCTCAGGTTCGAAACCAACATAACTCGCAATAATGCGGTGTATCCCGAACGGAACTTTGGTTATAAAAAAAAATCCGCTATCGTCTGTCAATGCTCCACGATTGAGTGATGAAATGACAACATGGGCGCCATATAAATTCTCACCTTCCGTTGAAACAATACGACCGAATATTGTTCCGGTTAGACTGTTCGCAAAAAGGATATTCTTAGAATAGATTACAAAAAGAAATATGAAAAAAAGAGAATGATTCCATCGAATTGAATACATACGAACCTCCCAAATTGAACTGTTGACATAGTTTAAATTTCACTACAACATTGTCAATTAATCGGTGGTCCTCGTAATGTGGTAATTAATAAATATGATTCTGAAAACGATCTAATGGGTATTTCGGGGATAGTATATTCAACAATTTGATCGTGGGGAACATTTGTATAAACCACAATTCCTGTATGAACGATTGAATGCAGCATCGCAACAGGACAATTATCCTGTTCATTGATATCAGGTTTGTGATTGTGGAAAAATTCACTCCCAGCACTTTCATATAGAAAGACGATAACTAGAAGCGAAGCAACCTTCCAAATATATCTTGGTGAAAATATGTGTATCGTTGTATTCATTACAATTTTTTGTCTTTGAACAACTAGTGCATCGGTCTTCAACTGTCACATGAGCTATTTCACTTTTTCTGTAACTCCTAAGTTCACTTGCAGTGTGATGCATGAATAAGGCAATTAGATTCACATTCAAAATTCTTACGGAAGTAGGACGGCTGCCGCAATCACCGTCGTCCAATTCCCATCCTTATCCCCTTCGGCTGTTTGTGTGATACTGAATGTTTTAACTATTTTATCAGACATTCTAAATACTTCCTCCCGTTCGCTCCAACCCGATTCCGTGTCAAATTCAATTCCAAGAGTTGTTGCAAGCATCTGGGCGGCAATATCCTCTGCATAATCACCGGTAATCTTCTCATTAACGCCGAACGGATGATATTCTGACAAGTATCCATATTGTGATGGATCAGCAGGAATTGCCACGCCGATCGATGATGCTACTAACCGATTTGGCTCATTCGTCGCATTCCTAGCCATTACAATGTATGTAATCTGTCCAACATCAATTCCTTTCAATCCCTCTTCACGCGAAATTCTTTTACAGTTCGGCGGATAAATACTGCTGACCGTAACTAAGTTGCACTTTTCTATCCCTGCATTCCGGAGCGATAACTCAAACGAACTAAGATAATCTTTATGTCTGCCAACCCCTTTGGTGAAGAATATTTTTTTGGGAATAAACATCGTCGTACCCTGAATGCACAGTCAAATGTTGTAATCGATCATTGCTCCTAAGAACAATTCCCTTCGCTACCGGTGCAGTCCTTTGAAAATCAATTACCTCCGGCAAAACCGGAGGTTTGAATATGTGAACCACTCAAAGCGGTTAGGAATTTTTCAAAGACAATACTTATTTCCTTAAAGTTCTCACAGATATCTTTTGAGAGTGTACATGTAATTTGAGAAATCTTATTGTCATGTGAATATTGTTTAATAATTGCCATTGAACACCTCCAGTTTTATGAATGAGATGTTAGGACTTTCACAATATGGGAATTGCCGGAATAATGAATTTCCTTCAACACATGGTTATCGATTAAACGTTCAATCATACCCCAATGCGCATCTGCTTTCGACAAAAACAACTCTACCGCTTCCCTGCGCATCGGATGAACGGCAAGAATGTTCAACAACTCCCGTTCCGCGTCAGAAGAGTAAGTAAAATCGGTCCCTTCGTTATAGACAAGCAGTTCAACATTAGGTATCATAGAATGAAATATTTGATAAGCGCCGTTCAGAACTTCTTCGGATGGCGGTTCAACAGTGCGTTCTGCGGGTGGACGTGTCGGAACCGAAATATATGATACAGCCGGATGTATCGCTGTAATTATTTCTGCTGTTCTGCTAATAGATTCGTTCGTATCATTGATTCCCTTCACTAGCATCGTTTCCGTTACAATCGTGCCGCGGAAAGAATCGGCAAATGCTTTAATGCCTTCCAAAATTTTTGTCAGGTGAAGTTTTCGATTCGGCCTGTCAATTCGATGCCATATGGATTCATCGACAGTATCAATTTTCACAGAAACCCAATCTGCTTTCATTATTTCGGCTCTCACACCGTCATCCCAAAGAAGCGATGAATTAGTAATGACTGCAATCGGTTTTCCGAGAGGCTTCAGCATTTCTATTTCTTTGCCAAGATGGATATCGAGTGTCGGTTCTCCATCCGGAACAAATGTAAGATAGTCTATCTGCTTTCCTGCTTCGTGTAATTGTTGAACCACTGCAGAGATCTCGGCAACAATATCGTATGGTGGATAAAATTCTTTCCTCGTCATAGACATCAAATCAGTTGCACCAATCTGACAATACACACACGAGTAACTGCACACTTTAGGAGGTATGTTATTTATTCCAAGACTTCTTCCCAACCTTCGGGATGGTATAGGACCAAAGACAATTGACATTTTATTATTACACAATAATATTCCGTATTGCGGTCCAAACAGACTATAATCACCGGAACAGATCGACCACCAATAATGCTATTTTATGATAATCATGCTTCTTTTTACTTTTATCACGTCACCTGAATACTTCAACGTTTTCCAACCGAACATTTTTTCTTTGCCGCAACTTTTAGAGCATTGCAATACAGTATCGACACATTACAGCACATTATTTTTTTTATTATAATACAACATACTCGTCCCTATCGGTTTACGGCACATTTCTGCAATGACACTGCATTTGACTTTAAACAAAAAATAAATGGGACGTTGTTCATTCAACAATGTTTCATAGTTCCCTTGACCTTTTGCAATGACCATAGGCGCATTGTAAAAAAGGTGTTTGAATTTTTCACTGACGGCGTTCATATCCGTTCCCGGTATTGAACTCCCGCTTGAGATTATTTCGGAAACGGAATCCATTCCCAATCCTCTTGCGAAATCAATTGTAATATCGTTTAAGACAGGGGCTTCCCTTACTGCAAAAATGACCTTGCGCGGTGCCAATTGTTCAATCAATAATTTGTCGAACACTGCTTCTTCAGCATTATCGCCGATATACAAGATGTAGTCGGCATTCTTCAAATCTTTTTCAAAGAATGTATAATGATCGAGCACGATATTGGTGGAACTTATTTTACCAACTTCATCTTCTAAATTGAAATCAGGATTTGCCCCGACATCAATGATATTGCCAAGAATTGCAACTCTGATCGCTTTCTCTAATTTATCGGCCGATGACTCAATGTATGTTCTTAAATATGGAATATACTGAAGCGCTCTCTTCGTGTTTTGTATTTTTGTCTCTTTGTACGGGTCTTCTATCTTACTGAATGATCGAACAATGTTTTGAATTATTTTTGAAAATCCGGGTGCCGTAAAGTCATCGTTCACATTTTGGATTTCACAATATACCCGTCGTAATATTTCAAATCGCTCGGCGTTATTGTTTACGTTCGATACTGTTGCGGTGTTCAATGCTTGTTTCATGATGCATGGAACACACTCTGGGTGTAAACTCATAGTAATATCGATAAGGAATTATGGTACCATAGGTACTGCAAATAATCGGATCTGAGTTATTAACTGATGGTATGCAGAAAAAAATTGCCGCCTAACAACGTAAAGTCGTCTCGAGTGTCCCGCTTTTCGGATTCGGTTCATCGCGGGATTCAAAAGACGGAACTACCATCGGGAGTCCATAATATAAATTCCCACTAAAACGTGTGGGAATGACGATTGGTTTTAAGGTTTTGTGTACCCTGAATTATTAATTAATTATGCTGCCGGCATACTAATTCGGCATTTTCTTTTAACTCGCCTTTAATAAATTTTAAGACGGCATTATCAACAAATTCTTCATCCGTAAAAAGAGTATTGATACCGTGTGCTTTAAGATCTTCAACGACTCTCCAACCGCCGCCACTGGAGATCAAAGCCGAACAATCTTTTAATCCTTCGATGAGGTTTGTGTGATGGTGCCCCGCTCCTTCACCATGGGCATGTTCATGATGATGAACACTCGCGGTTGAATGACAAGTAAAACTGTTCATTCTCAGCTCTTTGCTGATGATTTTTTCACTATCAACTTCAAAGATCATAAATGATTTGCACCGTCCGATATGTCCGGTTACTTTTTGTTGATCGTTTGTGGCTACTGCAATTTTCATAGTTCGCTCCCGTTAATTTTTCCTGTTTTTATTTGTGATAGTTCTCCTTCGTTGATTCGGATTACTTTTCCATTCAATATTCCATCTATTACTTTTTTTCTTGCTCTTTCTACAATTCTGCCGAACGTAGCTCTCGATATGTCCATTTCCTTCGCAGATCGTTCGTGAGAAAATGCCAGTAGGTCGGCAAGACGCAACGATTCCAATTCATCATGCTCAAGCACTATTTCTTCCAGTTCATATATCGGAATTCCCCGCGGTTTAAAATAGTACACGGATGGATTGCAACATACCCGTCTGTTTTTTTTAGGTCTTGGCATTTTTAATAAAAAAAATGTAAAATGTCGATAGAACCATTATGAGTATATGCTCAAAACTAAACAAGAATTCATCTAAAAGCAAATTATTAGTCGATGTTTTTTAATACGATTTTTTTAGTTTAGAAATCGAGATATAAAACGCAGTTAGTAAAACAGATTTTCTGTCTGAAGAAAAACACAACAATAAAACCAATGAAATTGGTTACGACAGAGGCATGGGTTGCTAATAATAACTAGGTGATCATATTTGGACAACTAATAGACAGGTTTTTTACTTAATGGATCTTTCTTTAATTGTTCAAATATCGAGGCGTCGCAATCCTTTAGAAATCTTCCGAACGATATAAATCCACCCAAGACAATAACATACACGATAATTCCAAGTAGTAAAGTCATATCTCCCCGCTGTTTTTTTTATAAATCGTTATATCTTAGATAAGCAAATCTTATGCCATTTCATATATCTGAAAACGAAAGACAATTTGTGTTTTTACTCGACTTTCATCATACGTTGAATCTATTTCTCAAGAGACTGATGGAATAACAGTCAAACAATTCAGGCACGATGCAAATAATATTACTATTGAACGATGTCAACCTATATGTATTCTGATGTGAAACTATCTTGGTAAAACAAAACACTCTAATGTTGCTGCGGTGATGGATGAACTAAAAGTTCTTGCTAGTAAAAATGGAATATACCATCAACTTGGGAAGAATTGATATCGCAGCAGTCTCTGTTTCTGGAAATCTGCTCCGTTTTTTCCTTTCCGCTAATGCAAAATGTGAATTGTATCTGTATATTGTCAGAGTTGTTTCTGACCGGCTGGCAGCCAGTCTCTGGATTTCGGTTTTCGCCGGAATGATGACGCAAGCGACGGGGATAAAACTGTTTTGTAAACAAAGCATTCTACGAAAGGATTCAAAATGTCTTCAGTGATTTTCACTTTGTTTGATAATATCCTTTGGTCCGCAATTATATTTTTTGTGTTGTTTATCGGCATCACCTATATTTTTGTCCGCAACAAAATAGTT